>Ga0310690_10009484_pt1 | contig 12203 bp, 13 predicted proteins | sample AusTroGonzalo_MG_2_FD_207661 | JGI IMG/M metagenome (GOLD analysis project Ga0310690, IMG submission 207661) | Bovine rumen microbial communities from tropical cattle in Woodstock, Queensland, Australia - Gonzalo_04 (v2) (version 2) | ecosystem: Host-associated > Mammals > Digestive system >...
CCATCCAATCATAACGGTACTTCTCCCAATCATCAGCCGATACCATATTATTATGCCGCATAAGCTCGAACTGTTCGAGCCACCACGACCATTGTTTCAAATTAGCCAGAATCCCCTGCATCGTATAATCTGCTATCAGATGCAGAAGGAAACAGAGCCAGAAAAGATAGACAGGATCTTTCAATATTGCCATTTTGGTTTCCAATGCGTCATGAGCCAGCCGACAGCAAGTGCGACCAGCAGGGTTAACAGAGGTGGAGGAAGAGGTTCACCAACGACGTACACCTCTATTCTGCCGTCGAAGGGTTCTTCAGTGAAATCACTGTGATACCAGGAGACATAAGGACTGACATAGCCATCGTTTTCTCCTGGTGCATAGATGTGATAATCGATAGGGCGCCAGTTAGCCCAATAATAGGGATTGCTGAAATCCCATACAGGACTGTAAGGCGGGATGCTGACACCGTAAGCGATATCGTTATGGTCCATATAAGGACGGAACTGCTCTATATCCAGCGCTGTAGCTGTCAGAGCAAGTACGAACAGGATAATAGCGAGAATGTATTTCATTATAGTAAACCTCTTATGATAGAGGTAAATAGTCAAATGGTCTGGGCGACAGGATTTGAACCTGCGACATCTTGCTCCCAAAGCAAGCACTCTACCAAGCTGAGTTACACCCAGATATGGAGCCAGCAGCAGGCTACGATCCCGCGACACCGAGTTTACAGAACTCGCGCTCTACCAACTGAGCTATGCTGGCGTATGTATATACAATAACGTAAAGATGGGATATGGCTACAGCAGGAATCGAACCCGCAAGGGATACCCCAACGAGACTTGAGCTCGTCGCGTTTGCCAATTTCGCCATGTAGCCATAACAGAACTCCCGGAGGAGGGGCTCGAACCCACACTTCTCGAGCCTTAAACTCGATGCCTCTGCCAATTGGGCTACACCGGGATAAGATAGAGCGATTAGGCCAAGTTCGCTCCGTTGGATACCTGACACTTCCACCTGGTCCGGGTGTGTGGACTTTTAACAGGCGTACCCTTTGTCTCATATACTTTCGGCTAGAGACCAACACCTAGATCACTTATCCATGGTTCGGTGATCAAAAAGATTCCATCCTTCGCCGACGATGACCTTTTAACAATAAACAAAACACGAGATGGATGTTTAATGGCTCTGGATGGAAATGGCGGAGATGACGGGATTGGGTACCCGCAAACTATGGCCAGCATGCTAGAGCTGGTTGGATAACCGGCAGGATCTCTGTCGAGCCTGGGGCTTACAGGCTTCATCCCCAAAAAAGATCCTCTGCCTGAAGATGAGACCCGCGTCTGAGAAAGGAAGAAACAGTAACGCAGCATCAGACAGAGGAAAGTGGCACGGACTGGATGAGTCGGACATCCATCTGGAGATTTGGAGTCAACCGTACTACCGTTGTACTAAGTCCGTGATTGTTACTTGTTGAGTTCTTTTGCTTCCTTAACAGTGAGGAGGTTAATCAGCGTATTGACAGGATCGTTGTTACCCGCTCCGCCTCCGCCAATCATCATAGTGGCAGGAAGCTTCATCTGAGCAACACCGCGGGCCCATGCTTCGGCAACACCAATCTTGGTAGCCTTGTCAATCTCCAGGCGGGTCTTCTCAGCTTCAGTAATGGCTCCACTGAGTTTGATCTGCTGTTCCTTGGCTTTCGCCTCTTCAACTTGCTGCTGGGCCTGAAGCTTGATGATCTCGAGTTTGGTCGCCTCTTCCTTCTTCTGGATATCTGCGACCTCAAGCTTCTTCGAGGCTTCAACAGTAGCACGCTGCTTTTCAAGTTCGGCAACCGCAAGCTGCTGTTTAGCGGCGATCTCCGCCAGTTCCTTCTGCCTTTCGGCGTCAGTAACTGCTTTGATTTTCTCCACTTCAGCTTTGCCTTTGCTCTCTGCAATTTGCTGAGCTGCAGCAGCTTCTGTACGTTCCTTCTGCATCAGGAGATTGGCTTTTTCGGCCTCCGCCTTCTTTTTCTGAAGGTCGGCCTCTTGTTGCGCCTGGAACAAGTTGCTGGTAACATCATCAAAATTGATGAGGGTGATAGAGAACTGTTCGACGATAATGCCGACTTCTGCCAGTTCTTTGTTATTGATAAAGTGTTCACGGATGGCATTCGCGAACGCTTCCCGATCCTCAATAGCCTGGGACGACGTGATGCGGGAAGCACACGTCATGGCGATGTCCTTAAGCTTTGAGAGCACAAGATTATCAACAACATCAATATTACCACCCGCGTACGCGTGGAGCTTTTTGATCGTCTCGTTGTCTGTGTAGAGTCTGTAGACGACCTGGGCGCTGACATCTCCCTGTCCCTTGTTGCTGAAGCGCACAACGACGCCGTCATTATCCTTGGATTCTGCTCGATCATTGCTGAAGAACACAGCGTTGACTTTCGGATAAGTCCAGGTTTTCGGAAAAAAGCGCAGGTAATAACCTCCGTCCGGCCTGATCTCGATATCACCGGATACGCTCTGGATTACTTGAAAATTCTGGATGTTGTTGCTGTGCAGAAAGACGGAGCTCACGAGCACAGCAAGGATGATAGCGATAACAACCGAAACGGCTGCAACGATTGATTTGAATTCTGACATGGGATTGTCTCCTTAAAGTTTCTTTTTGGTTTTGCGCGCTTTCGCCGCACGCTTTTCAGCGGACCGGATCTCTTCGTCGCAGTCCTTTTGAAGTTTCTTCGTTTTCTGATTGAGGGTCACAAGCTGTTGATCGATGTCTCCATCTTCCTCAAGCTCGCTTTTGATTCTTGTGGCCCTTCTCTTAAGAATGTTATAGATCGGGACCACAAAGATGATAACGAGAACAGCTACGAATACAAGCCGCAGAATCAATTATTCACCCTCCTACGACGGACAGGAGTCTTCTGGACAGTCGGGCAAGCCAGCGTAACCGGCTTATAACGGTCTCCAGTCAGAACCTTGACCATCATTTCCATCGGATTCATATTGATAGCTGCCATCAGGTGCTTGAACGTACTGGCGGACTGACCGCTGCAGAGCTGGACGCCCTTGCGGTTCTTGTCAGCATGGAAAACGTCGTGTCTGGAGTCAACGTTCCAGAATACAACGTTCGGAATGGTATAGCCGTGTGCGCGATAACGCTTAGCCATCTCGTCGTAGAAACTCCAAGAACCCGTGCAGCTGTCAATCTCCATATCAGAGATCACGATAATGGACTTCACCATTTCTTCCTGCGACACGTTGTTCTCGATGGCGATGTTCAGCACATGCATGAACGCCCGCTCGAGATTAGTATTGCCTCCCCAATGCTCGGTGTCCATGTTGTTGAGCCACTGGGAAAGCTTTTCGCCCTTGATGCGCTGGATCTTGCTGTCGCCGCTGAAAGACATCCAGAGCCCGTGATAGGCGCCCTGGTTTCTTTCGGCAAAGTACAGCGCAAGACCGACAGCGGAGTTCATAGGACGTCCGCACATGCTTCCGGAAGTATCAGCGATGACAATCGCATTCGCCGGTTCATCCAGGAAGTTCGGCATAGCCTTCCACTGAGCCTCAAGCACAGAGTCGGTCGTACGCACACGCAGGCCGAAATATTCGCTGCCATGCTGCTTGATGTACGCTTCTATGATGTCATACGGATAGAGGACAGATGCATTGATCTTTTCCTTGCCGTTCTCAACAGCGATGATAAAATTGTTGAAACGAACTTCATCGTGCTTCTTGAACGCATTGCGGTAGATCGTCATAGCCTTGGAAGGAACAGACGCGTACTGAATCTCATTCCACTTGTTGGCGGACATGCTGACTTCGACAATCTTGAGATAACGGCGTAATGCCCGCAGCTTGCGCTTATATACATACACAGTCAGCCCAATCTTCTTGGCAGTCAGGATGCCCAGCTTTCGCGTATTGGCCGAAGACGCATCCGGGGTCTTCAGCCACTTGGCCAGCAGAGAGCAGGCCTTACCGGCATTCATGGCTTCTTCGTCAGCAGCCAACTGGTCAGCTACATAACGCCACATATTGTTTTCAAGCGGCGTACCAATCAGTTCATACAGATCGTCATAGCGACCATAAAGACCGATCAGCGGAATGTTGTTAACGATTGCTTCCGAATGATACGTCGCTGCATACTTCAGCAGGACGCGGAATGTGTGTCTTTCTCCTAATCCCCCGCGCACATCACGCGAGTAAAAAAGACACTTGGTGGCCAGGAGGGGATCTTCCTGATAAGCGTCCGCGAACAGACGCTCGATACGGGTGTTGTCTGCGTTGCGCAGTGCTCCGATAGACCCGAACAGATCCAGAAGTGCGCTGTCCGTAGTGTTGTAGGCAGTCGCACCATTTTCCGTAAAGGTCTTACGGGCTTCGTTCTTTGCTGCTTGGGCAAAGTGCATGGTTTGGTTTCCTTTCAGGACGCATTTCAGGTTTTCAGCCATTGATTGGTTGCTGTCAGCGTCCACGTTATGGGTTAAAGATAAAGGGAAGACAAAATGGTCGGGGAAGATCGATTCGAACGATCAACTGCTCGCCCTATGCGAATAAAGGATGGTTGCTGGCTATGTCACCGACATGACACGTTTAATAAGCCGCTTTGCCGATTAAGCTATTCCCCGAATGCAGGACTCAATTTGAGTTTCAGATTAAAAGTCCGATTCAAAATTTGCTGTGTGAGTCCCAGAAAAAGCATGACTCCGTAGAAAGGACCATTTGCAGTAGTCTGTGATAGGTTTGCTGCAGGAGTCACAGAAAAAGAAAGCGCGACTTGCTGGATTCGAACCAGCGACATCAAAGTCCCTGTTATTAGAGAAATTGCTGCAAGTACCAGATAGCTGATACTGATTTTTCTTTGCGCTCTACCGCTGAGCTAAAGTCGCGATGTGATCAAAAGGGCCCGTAGCCAGGAGTTGAACCTGGTACCACGTCCTTACGAGGGAAAGAGTAGTTGCTGCAAGTGTCCGAAGCGGACACCTTATCGTGCTCTACCGATGAGCTACTACGGGCATGTGTGAAAACGGGCACCTTAAAGTTGATAACTAATCAATTTTCAAGAGTTGCTGCAAGTGCCCAAAATTAAAATAGGATGCTGTTTGTGTTCTTTACCCAAAAAGAATTTATAATAGTTTGCTGTAAGCATCCCAAAAATGGTGGACCTGGCAGGATTTGGACCTGCGCATCGGCAGTTTATGAGACTGCTGCTTTATCCGGGCTTAGCTACAGGTCCATTGGTAGCGGGAGAGGGAATCGAACCCTCATAAGTGGATTATGAGCCCACCCGGTGGCCATTACCGTATCCCGCGATAAGAAACAAAACAGGACATCATCATTGTGCTTAAAACAGGACCGGACTCGAACCGATATACTTGACCTTATCGCGGCCACGCTCTAGCCCTTGAGCTACCCGTACGTGGAAAGCATTTTGAAATGTTTTGCTGTTGATGTCCCAGAAAATGGTGATCAGGTGTAGAGTTGAACTACTCGGCAGCCGCCCCACGATTTTATGCCAACGGTTTTACAGACCGCCGTGAGGAAACCCGACCATTGGTGGAGCTGACGGGAGTTGAACCCGTGTCTTACGCCTGCTCTTTGGCCTTTAGCGCAATCGACACCGTGTCACAGCCCCAAATTGGGTGGTATAGTGGGAATCGAACCCACATGACCAGGGCCACAGACTGGCGCCTTAACCATTGGGCTATATACCACATATCAAAGGTTTCATTTTTCAAAGAACGCACAACTCTGGGCTCGAACCAGAATCTTCCGATAGACAACCGGCGCACTCTCCTGTTTATGCTAGTTGTGCATCACTAATATAGAGCATCCTCTGTGGCACGCCCCACGTCCCATAACCCAAAACATAACTAGCGAGGAATCCACCTAGACTCATCACACAAAGACGTGCCACAGAGGAAAAGTAAAAACAAATCCGCGGACCTTTAACCCAGGTCCAAGGGTCCGCTCCTATCGTTGAGCGGCTGCACGAAAGAGCTAAATCTCTTTCATTATAATATGCCTTAAAAGTAGCCCAATTTAAGCATTTTTCAGCCTAAAAGACCAACTTTTTGGCAATCCAGCAGCTCGTTCTTCAGCAGCTCGTTCTTTTCAGCCACAAAAGCGTTCATTCCACTGACATAATCTTGCTGTAAAAGCTGAAACTGACTGAACTGATCAGGGTCTGCAGAGAGATCTGGGATCTCATCATCCGGGTAATTTGCAAAGGAAAGCCATTTCGGGAACGTATAAATACCATTCACTTTGCCTACTTCCTGAATGTATTTCACAATATCAGGAGAGAACTGACATGTGGCTTCTCCGTCTTTAAGTTCTCCAAGAAGCTGCAGGTATTCGAACACACTCCATGCACACATATCCAAGGAGCAGTAAGGAGGAGCGCTCTCGTCGAACACAAGATTGTTCATAATGGCAGTAGCAGACAGAAATCCCTCGATTGTAGCCTCGAAAGCGTTGGTTCCTACGAGCATATAGCCGCAGTTAAGCTTATCGAACATCTTCTGCGGCATTTTCTTGATCTCAAACTGCTGCTCGAAGGCATCACGCAACACTTCTGGCTCCCATTCGAGGCTCTCGAGCCCAAACTTACGAAGGGAAACGAGAGCCAGCGGAGAGACAAAACAGTCTTTTGTGAGCGGAAGAGTGCTCATTTTCAGTCCTTAATGGCGTCGATCAGTGCGTTTGCCGTATTTTTGTCCAGGGAAGCCACTTTTTCGATGAGATTTGCATCATTTTTGATGCTTTCCTCACCAAAATAAGTGCCAAAGAACTCATTTATGGCGTCTTGGCGCTCCAAAAGTGCTTCTTTGCTCAAAATCATGCCGTTGGATGGGATCAGAAGCATATCAGAGGCTTCTTTAGTAAGATCATTGAGACCAGGACCGAAACAAGCATCTTCAGGGCTCTTGAACACAGTATCGCCGACAAGCTTGCCATACTGGTGGTTCAAGCCGTAATTACGGTCGATGTCGTCCATTGTATCACAAATTTTCGCCAAAGTGGCCATTTTATAGAACTCTTCGTCAGGAATTTCGTGCAGATGACGCGAAAATTCCCAAAAACCAGCTTTCTGATCCGCTGGAATAGCCAGCATAGTGCCTCTTTTGTCAAACTGCTCCAAAATGTCCTCTTTTTCGCCGATTCCAGTGCCGGAGAGAGCCGCGATTTTCTTCATTTCAGGCTCTTCGAGGTCCTGATCAGAGTTAGCAGCAGCCCAAAGGACATACTTCGCGGCTTCACGAAGCGATTTGCAGCTCATGGAAGCTCTTTTTTCGAGCAAAAACGCCTTCGCTGTGTTCAAATCCTCAATAGACTTGATCAGAGGCATCTTGACAGCCTCTTCAGCACCTTCTTCGGCCAAAATATGCATTTCAGGAGCGCTCGCCTGCTTAATCTGGGGCTCTTTGAGCTCGATTTCATGGAAAGAAGCTGCTTTTGTGAAATTTGCTTCGATTTCCTGGCGCTTTTCAGCAGAAAGACTGGCCTTATCGGCGCAGTAGCTCTGATAGGAGTTATACGCCGCTTCTTTGGTATAGATCGGATATTTCCGGTTAAACTGGTCTGCAAAGCACTCTTTACTTAACGTTTCCATTTGTATGTCCTTTCGGTAGTTACGTTTAATATAGGGCAAAGGTCAAGATGTTAACAAAAGACGCCATTACACTGCTTGAAAACCCTCCTGTAGGGTATCCGCTTATTTCCGCAGCGTCAGCAGCGCTAAAAAGATGCGGAACATGCCCCGGAAGGGGTACAAGGGTCGATATGCTGCTTCGTATAGCGGTAACAAAGTATCTGAACGATAAACAATTCATCAAACACTGCGCGTCGCTGTTTCCTCTGCCAACAGTTATCTGCGGCGTTGTCATAAAGGAGCACTGAAATGGCATCCATCAGCATCATCAACGATATATCCCAGACAGCTAAGGGAACAACGAAGCTTTCGCTTAAAACAGTCGGCAACGACATGCCTTCCTCTGTGTTTGCCATCGAGGTTCTTCCTACCAGCAGAGACGCAACATGCGCCAAATACAGATTCAGCCACATCTGCTCTATCCAGGAACTTAATGAATGGCCCGATGAAGAGGATCCTGATCTGTGCTATTTCAGGACAGACGAGATCGATATGCTGTTTGATAGAGCCGCGGATGCCATCAATGTCCTTAGTGCGATCAAAGATGACATCAATCAGTTGCTTCTCCAGTACAATGCTGTGACAGATCCGGAGCTTACAGGGTCTACGATTACCATCACTGGAAATACAGAGGGCGAGACAACAGAACTCAAGAGAGCCTATTATATCGCCCATATTTGAGCTTATTGCTCTTAAAATGCGCTTAAAATACGCTTAAAATGCACTTAAATGCTCTTAACGTTTAAGTAAGCAATTACATCTTGAAGCATATAGCCGGAATCGGCTGCTAACGAGGGATCTGCGACGAACATAAGTCTCAGATTCCTTATCATATTGGCGAATAGAGGCGCCTGATACACAACAGAATCCGCCAGAATAGCCATCTCACCCTCGAAAAGTATACGATTAAGTTCCCGTCTTGAGTTTTTATACTCGAGTATAGAATCTTGGATGAGCCCGCATCTAGACAGTATCTGGCGTTTCTCAGCATCTGACAGATTGTCCAACTCCTGTTTGATATCATCGTTCATATCAATGGTGTCGGTCACAGCTGGATTCTCTTCACGTGTATCGATGGGAGCGGTGCCCAACTTCTCTCTAAATAACTGAATCTCAGTGAGTAATGGATAAATTGGCATGTAAGCTTCGCCTGTACGCATCGTCATAGCCATGCAAAGCCCGATAGATGCTCTCAGCTCAGGAAACTCTTTCGGTGTCTCATCTATGGCCTCCGCCAGATGTCCACACATAAGGATACGGTGCTCAGGATATCCCATCTGACTCTCACAAGCGAGTATATAAGCCTGGGAGACGTGTTTCTCGACGCAATCCATGCAAGGCTTTCTGTCAGGCTGTGTAAACACATAGGGCCTGTCCAGAATAGCTGTAACCGTCGATGCCACTTCTCCTGTGGTATCTGGATATACAACGTCATCGATGATGCTTTTCAAAGAGAACGTGACAGGCAAATTGTATTTATGGACAAGCTTGAAGATAGACTGCTTATATCGTTTGTATTTACAGACGGGACAGGTAGGAAGCTCTTTTTTCACCTTATTGACAAGCTTCTGATCCTCTTCTGACATAAAGGAGAGGTCTTCGAGTCCCATCACATACTGAAATGCCTGTTCCTGTTCATCCATAAGATGCCTGAGCTGTCTCGTGGAAAAGAACTCATCCTCTGACAGGGCATACACAGTGTCGCCTACCAGAGCGAACGGATCATTAGGCCCAAGAGTCATAACAAAGGCTTCTATGGACATGCGGGCGCCAAGAAGCATTTCAATACGGTGATCTTTGATTTTATAACAATCAGGATGCAGTTTCATCAGTAGTCCTCGTCCGTGATATAAGGATTGAAATTAAGAACGTCTTCTTCAACCATGAAAGGAGCATGCAGAATGGCATTCAATTCTTTCACACTAAGCTTAGCTGTCGTCTCATCCAATTCCCCGTACAGCAATCCCTGAATGCGTTTGATGCCTGCTTCCTGTCGTACTCGGTTAGCCACTGTCTGGAGCGCATAACGGCCACCGGAGAAGCGTGTATCGGTCAGCAATACGCTTTGAAGTTCAGGAAATAGCTCGACAGCATGTTTCAGATGGTATAGAACATTCTGTTTAGAGCATGGCTCCTTCAATGATGCCCCCAATTCTGAGTAGCTCATATAAGGATACTGCATCTTCTTAACAACAATCTCAAACATGATCGGAGATGATTTAGCAAGCTTGAGCAACTTCACCATTACACCAGCCAAAGTAATCATCAGCTGTTTTTGAATGGCTTCTGTCAGTATCTGCACATTCTCTGGTGTCAGCTCTTTGATGTCGTCTTCTGTTTTCGGCGGGGCATCACCAAGATGTTCCAGTTCTTCGTCTACCTTAGCAAAGAACTGTTCGTGCTGCTCTTCCGCGGCTTCGTCGGTTCCACAGCTGTCAAATAACGCCGCTCTTTTTGTCGTCGTATAGTCGGCAGCTAATCTGCAAGTAGCGCATGGAGATGACAGATAGTCGGGATAATCGGCTATGTTTACTCCGCATGTTCCACAATGGAAAGTAGGCATATTCTTACTCCTTACGCGGGTATGTCTTTAGCGCCGCACGGGTTGATGTCGACGTTCTTTTCTTCCGGCTTGTGGTGTTCATACAGAAGACAGCCGAGCATTGCCATCATGTAACCAAGCACATGCATGCAGACCACAACCCAGAACACAGTTTCCCACCATGTTCCTTCGCATCTGTGATAGATATCCAGGATTACCATGCGGATAAGGCCAAAGCCAAACCAACAGGTCCCTACAAGAATATTCATGACAGCCATTGTTTTAAGCCAAGTAGCAATATCACAGATGACAGTGTCGCTGTCTTTGTGTACACGTTTTATTTTCGTTCCGTCAGAGCCGATTTGTATCTGAGTGGAGTTGTCTCCGCCCTTTTGAACCTGTTTGACAAATATGGCCATAGTAGTCTCCTTTGTTAAAGTTTTCTTTTACAATAGAATAAAAATCCCCGTCCAGCTATCTTTTAGCTGATCCGGGGCAACCAAAGGAGGTTAGAAAGGAGAGGTGCCTTTCATGTGAAAGGTACTAAAGCGGCATCGTCAAGTTCCAGCGCTATTTCCTCTGGGGTAGCTGGCCTGAAATACTGTCCCTCCTTATGCATATACTTATAGGGATTCCTGATGAAATTGTTCAGCCGCTGCCACAATGTGGTATGAGGAATGCCGGACAACAAAGAAGCCGTCTTAACAGACCAGTAAAACTTGCCGGTACTCAGACATACGACAGGTCTTGACTGGTGAATATGAGACATGCGCTGCTTCTTTCTGGCTTCTATTGTGGTATGAATCCTTCGGGCTATCTGGGAACGGTGCTGCCTTGTCAATGGATTCATAAAATTCTCATGTCGGCTGCACCATCTTAGATTAGACAGGCAGTTATTCTTCTTATTGCAGTCGATGTGATCGATCTCCCAGTCATCCGGGTGCTCTGGCATGAAGGTTTCCGCCACTAAGCGGTGTACGAGTTTTTGTTTGCGGTGTTCTTTTCCGTCTGCGTCTTTCCAGATAAGGATGACGCGCCTGTAGCCGTGGTTATCATACGATGCAACCAGCTGGTTTTTGAGTTTGTTGCGGACAAGGCCTGTATCGCTGACTTCGTATTTGTCAGCATAGCCTTCGATTGTTTTCCATTCCATTTGCTGTCTCCTCGGTGTTAAGAAAGAAAAACTCTCTACAGCTACAATAGCTCCAGAGAGTTTAGGCAGTCAAACAGTATAGGTATTAAGAGGTATCAATGCCGTATTATTCGGGGACGTCTGGTAAGCGGGTTTCCAAATGGCTGCGTCTTGATTCTGCTGTAAGGCATACCGGCCGCAGGTCCCGTAGAGAAGGTAAGCGGAATGTTTGCATTGATAGTTGATGCAGACGGTGCAGGCTTTTTGATAGGCGCCACTTTCTTTGGCTGAGGTGTTGCGGAGGCCCCTCTGACAGGATGCTCGATGACCCATTTACCTGTGTTAGGATCTTTATATTTCACAGTCCCCACAAGGTTTGGATCTGGTTTAGCTGCTGGTTTTGGAGGAATGGATCCTTTTGGATTCGCAACCTCCATAGCCGCTTGCTTCATCATCTTAACTACATCTGTATATTTCATGTGTACCACTCCTCGTCACAGGGCTTATTGCGGTTCATGTAAAAACCCCACAATGTAAGACCCGTGAACAGCGCCAGAAAAATGGTAAGCCCTTTAGAGGGTAATGGAGATCCCATTGTTTGTGTGTTTTCTACAACAGGAGAAGAACCTACAGCAAGTAACCCGAAATTAATCTGAGGTCCTCCAGCCAGGAACAGTTGTCCTACATCCATAGAAGTAGCCAGTGCATCCTGTCTGTTGTTGAATGTGCTGAGATGGTATCCTGCAGGTGTATTGGAAGCAACCGAACGAGCACCGTCGCTCAAATAGATCTCTATCTCCTGACCTGCTGAGAAGTCACCGAGATAGTATTTGTTGCGATACATCACATCGGCGTTTTCTCCCTTATACAGATTA
>Ga0310690_10009485_pt1 | contig 12203 bp, 12 predicted proteins | sample AusTroGonzalo_MG_2_FD_207661 | JGI IMG/M metagenome (GOLD analysis project Ga0310690, IMG submission 207661) | Bovine rumen microbial communities from tropical cattle in Woodstock, Queensland, Australia - Gonzalo_04 (v2) (version 2) | ecosystem: Host-associated > Mammals > Digestive system >...
ATCAGCGCAGCCCTTTGCGCTGTGAATGGACTTTTTGCCTCAAACGGGATAGCCTCGCGCTCTGACATGTTGAATATACTGCTGTTCGGTGCAGCAGGTGTGGCAGCTTGGCTTCTGATAAAAACGATTTTATACAGTATTGTCAATGCTATTCTTTTCACTCCTCCGCAAACGAAGGTTTGGAACCAAGTTTATACCGATACGTTCATTATTCTGGGCATTGCGCTATTCATTTTTGCCATTGTGAGCACTTTTTTCAGACTCTCCGTATCCGTTTTATCTATAACTGCCCTCACACTGGCTGCTCTGGCCGAAATATGGCTGGCAGTCAAAGCTTTTCACATATTTTTTGCAAAAAAGTATGGTAGTTTGCAAATAATTGTCTACCTTTGCACGCTCGAATGGATTCCGCTCCTCGTTTTGGGGAAATTTCTCATTCAAAGCAATTAATAATTAGACGGTTATCTTATGGAAGCAAAAAGTACTGAAACGAATAAAAGAGTCATAAAACGTATATTAGTTTCTCAACCCCAGGGGACAGAAGCAAAAAAGTTCTACGATGAAATTGCACAAAAATACAACGTGCAAATTGACTTCAAACAATTCATTCAGATAGAGAGTTTGTCGCCGAAGGAGTTCCGTGCTCAGAGGGTCTCCATCCTTCCCGAACACACGGCCATCATTTTCACTTCCCGTCATGCCATTGATCATTTCTTTCAGCTTTGTCAGGAGATGCGCATCAACATCCCCGACTCGCTAAAGTATTTTTGCATTACTGAGACCGTCTCGCTCTATATCCAAAAGTACGTTCAGTACCGCAAGCGCAAAGTGTTCTTCGGCACTACCGGCAAGTTCGACAGCCTGCTGGCCGTCATCCTGAAACATCCTGAGGAAACCTATTTCCTACCTCAGTCAAGTGTCCACAACGACGAAATCAAGGACGCACTTGAGGCTCATGGCATCAAACACTCCGAGGCCGTGATGTACCGCACCGTGAGCAAGATCTTCAAGCCCCGTGAACTGAGTGGCTACGACATGATGATCTTCTTCAGTCCGGCAGGTATCACCTCTCTGCTGGAGAACCGCCCCAAATTCACTCAGCGTAAGCTGCTTATTGGCTGTTTTGGTCCCACTACGGCTCAGGCCATACGCGACCATAATATTCGCCTTGACCTTGAAGCTCCGACAGCAAAAGCTCCCTCTATGACGATGGCCCTTGACCAGTTTCTTGCAATGATGACAGAAGATCAAAGCGAGTAAGCCGTTGTCTGGAAGCTACACATTCACTAAGGCCGAACGGTTGTGTAGTCAGGCAACCATTGACTGGCTTTTCGACGGAAAAGGACAATCCTTTTCCGTCTTTCCGCTTCGGATTATTTATAAGTCTGTTCCTGTAGAAAAAAAGGGAGAAACTTTTCCTGATTCTCCTCTTCCCCAAATACTACTTTCCGTTCCCAAAAAGAAGATCCACCATGCTGTTGAGCGTAATCGCATCAAACGCATGCTACGCGAGGCATACCGCAAGCAGAAAAGCCCTCTGATTGCCCTTGCAGCCCAACAACATTTGGCTATCACCTTGGCTTTTATCTACGTTACAGATGAAGTGGCTACGACAGCAGAGCTTGAGGAGCGCGTTTCCTCTGCCCTTTCACGCATGGTCAAAACATTGCAACATGAGTCAGCCCTTTGACATCATCCGCAAGCTGTGGAAAACATTGCGCCATGCCCTCATCGGATTGTTGGTACTGCCCATCCGTCTTTATCAGCGCATCATCTCTCCCCTTTTTCCTCCCCGTTGCCGCTATACCCCCTCCTGCTCGCAATACGCCATTGAGGCACTAAAGAAACACGGCCCGCTGAAAGGACTTTGGTTGGCGCTTTATCGCATCCTGCGCTGCAATCCCTTCGGAGGATTCGGATATGACCCCGTGCCCGAAAAGTTCCATTTCTTCTACTATAAGAAAGAAATGCGAGGAGCCCTTCCTCCTTCAGAAGCCCATGATTCTTGACGTCCATACCCACACCTTGCCCTCGCAGCTTGGAACAGCTATTGTTAGCGCAAACCTCGATAGTTGGAAACCCCAGCCAGACCATTGGTATGCGCTCGGCATCCACCCCTGGAACATCGTGGAAAACGGAGAAGAGCAGCTACGTCAACTACGTACTCTACTTCTTTCAGACACCTCGGAACAGATACGGATGGTAGGCGAAATGGGACTTGACAAAATGCGCGGTCCGGCAATGGATGTTCAGCGTTCAGTCTTCATAGAACAATTAAAAATCGCCCTTTCCATCGGGAAAAATCCCGTTATTCATGATGTTCATTGTATGGCTGAGATTCTAGCTATTCGCCGTGAACTTCGCTACACCCAGCCTTGGCTCATTCATGGATTTCGAGGAGGTCCTGAGCAGGCTCGGCAATACCTTCGTGCCGGATGCCATGTTTCGTTAGGTCCGCGTTTTCGTCTTGACACGTTGCTTTCACTTCCTTTTGACGAGCTTTTTTTAGAAAGTGACGACCAACCCGAAAAACTAAAAAGGCTTTACGACGACGTATCCCAGCAGCTCAACATGCCCATTCATGAGCTTGAACAACAAGTGAACGACAACGTTTTGCACCTTTTAAACAACTAAAGTTGTTTTTTACGAAAAAAGGTAGTACCTTCGCAGCCGGAAATGGCATTACAGCCCTATCCGCCTTGAGGAAGATTTCATTAAAACACTAAATTATAGATAATTCGATGAACTTTGTAGAAGAATTACGCTGGCGCGGAATGATTCACTCCATGATGCCAGGCACAGAAGAGTTATTAAACAAGGAAATGGTTACGGCCTATGTGGGCATCGACCCGACAGCTGACTCGTTACACATCGGACACCTCTGCGGCATTATGATGCTACGTCACCTCCAGCGTTGCGGACACAAACCTCTGGCACTTATTGGCGGGGCTACGGGTATGATTGGTGATCCCAGCGGCAAAAGCCAAGAACGTAACCTCCTCAATGAGGAGACTCTGCGCCATAACGTAGAGTGTATCAAAAAGCAGCTCAGCCACTTCCTCGACTTCGACAGCGATGCACCCAACCACGCCGAGCTAGTCAACAACTACGACTGGATGAAAGACTTCACTTTCCTCGATTTTGCCCGCGACATTGGCAAGCACATCACCGTCAACTACATGATGGCCAAGGATAGTGTTCAGAAACGCCTTAACGGCGAAGCCCGTGACGGTCTCTCCTTCACCGAATTCACTTATCAGCTCCTGCAGGGCTACGACTTCCTTTACCTCTATGAGCACAAGGGCTGCAAGCTCCAAATGGGCGGCAGCGACCAGTGGGGTAATATCACCACTGGTGCTGAGCTCATTCGCCGCACCAACGGAGGTGAAGTCTTTGCCCTTACCTGTCCCCTCATCACTAAGGCCGACGGTGGTAAGTTCGGCAAAACCGAAAGCGGAAATATCTGGCTTAGCGCCGACTACACCAGTCCCTACACGTTCTATCAGTTCTGGCTCAACGTGGGCGACGAAGATGCGGTCAAGTACATCAAGATTTTCACCTCCCTCCCCAAAGAAGAGATTGACGCCCTCGTTCTTGAACACGCCGAGGCTCCTCATCTGCGCCTGCTGCAAAAGCGTTTAGCCAAAGAAGTAACCTGCATGGTACACAGCGAGGCCGACTACAATGCAGCTGTCGAAGCCAGCGGTATTCTTTTTGGCAACAATACTCACGATGCCCTTATCAAGCTTGATGAGCGGACGTTACTGGCAGTATTCGAGGGCGTTCCGCAATTCAAGGTAGCCAAGACAAAGCTGGAAAATGGTGTGAAAGCCATCGATCTGCTTACCGACGATGCCCCTGTATTCCCCTCTAAGGGCGAGATGCGCAAGATGGCGCAAGGTGGAGGCATCAGCATCAACAAGCAGAAATTGGAAGCCTTTGACCAAACGCTCACTACCGCCGACCTTATCAGCGGTAAATATCTCCTCGCCCAGCGTGGCAAGAAAAATTACTTCCTCCTCATCGCAGAGTAAAAGTAAAAAAACTCGGATGAATTCTCTCCCTTCATGGAAACATTGAACCAAAAATGAAATCATATAGACTAATCAACAACCTCACGGGTTGGATTGTATTTACCGTTGCGGCAGTGGTCTACTTGCTGACCATTGAGCCGAGCGCCAGTTTCTGGGACTGCCCAGAGTTTATCACTACCGGCTATAAGCTGGAGGTCGGTCACCCGCCAGGGGCGCCGTTCTTCATGCTGACGGCAAACCTCTTTTCGCAGTTCGTAAACGACCCCACGCAGGTGGCACGAATGGTAAACGCCATGTCGGCCCTGTTGTCGGCAGGGTGCATCCTTTTTCTGTTCTGGAGCATCACGCACCTGACAAAAAAGTTAGTATGCCGTGACGAAGAGCAAATGTCGGCAGGTAAACTGGTAACCATCATGGGAGCCGGCATCGTGGGTGCATTGGCTTACACGTTCAGCGACACGTTCTGGTTCAGCGCCGTGGAGGGTGAAGTGTATGCCTACAGCTCATTCTTTACCGCCATTGTGTTCTGGTTCATCCTGAAATGGGAGGACGTAGCCGATACGGCTTATGCCGACCGTTGGCTCATTCTAATTGCCTACATGGTAGGTCTTTCCGTGGGTGTTCACCTGTTGAACCTGCTTTGCATCCCGGCTATCGTACTGGTATGGTACTTCAAGAAAAAACCTAATGCTACGTTCTGGGGAACGATGCTGGCTCTTGTGGTATCAGCTGTATTAATCGCCATAGTGCTTTATGGCATCGTGCCCGGCATTGTGAAGGTAGGCGGATGGTTTGAACTGCTGTTTGTCAACGGCCTGCATTTGCCGTTCAACACCGGCCTCATCATCTACATTGTGGTATTGGTGGCCTGCCTTGTCTGGAGCATCGTCATGACCTACAAGGAAAACAAGACTCTTCAGAAAATCTCGTTCCTGCTGAGCGTAGCCCTGTTGGGTATCCCGTTCTTCGGGCACGGCACGGGAAGCGTCCTGATAGGCCTCGTTATCCTAGGTGTATTGGCCTACGTGCTCTTCTTCTTTAAGAAGGACTATACCCGATTGATGAACACAGCACTTATCTGCTTGACAGTGATGGTGGTAGGCTACTCGTCATACGCGCTCATCGTCATCCGCTCGATGGCTAATACCCCGATGGACCAGAACAGCCCCGAGGACATTTTTACTTTGGGCGACTATCTGGGTCGTGAGCAGTATGGCCAGACGCCTCTATTCTATGGCCAGACATACGCATCGAAGGTGAAATGGAAAGTGGATGGACGCTATTGTGTACCCGAAACGAAGAAGGGCGCGCCCATCTATGGTAAAAAAGAGAAAACCAGCCCCGATGAGAAGGACAGATATATCGTCGTGAGCAACCGCGACAAATACATCTACGCTCAGAACATGGTGTTCCCGCGTATGTACAGCGAGCCTCACTCGCACTATGGCGCCCAGCAGGTTAACCTTTACGACCAGTGGGTACCGGGTGGCATCAAGGGTAAAAAAGTGAGTTACGACTACTGTGGCGAGAAGCAGACGCTCACCATCCCCACAATGGCGGAAAACCTGGCGTTCTTCTTCAATTATCAGGTGAACTTTATGTACTGGCGCTACTTCCTTTGGAACTTTGTAGGCCGTCAGAACGACATCTGCAGTTACGGAGAGATTGAACACGGCAACTGGATTACGGGTTTCAACTTCATCGACAAGTACCTGGTAGGCGACCAGACCCTGCTGCCCACCGAACTGAAGGAAAACAAGGGCCGCAACGTCTTCTACGGACTGCCGCTGTTGCTGGGCCTGATAGGCCTCTGTTGGCAGGCATTCCGTCGTGGAAAGCGTGGGGCACAGCAGTTCTGGGTTGTGTTTTTCCTCTTCTTCATGACGGGCCTTGCCATCGTGCTCTACCTGAACCAGACGCCGCAGCAGCCGCGTGAACGTGACTACGCCTATGCCGGCTCGTTCTACGCCTTCACCATTTGGATTGGCCTAGCCGTAGCTGCCGTCAGCGAATGGCTGAAGAAGCTGTTCAAGAAGAACGACCTCGTGCCCGCCGTACTGGCAACGCTCGTCTGCATCCTCGTGCCCATCCAGATGGGCAGCCAGACGTGGGATGACCACGACCGCAGCCACCGTTATATGTGCCGCGACTTCGGACAAAACTACCTCAACACGCTGCCCGACCAAGGCTATCCCATCATCTACACCAATGGCGACAACGATACCTTCCCTCTCTGGTACAACCAGGAGACGGAGGAGTTCCGTACAGACACCCGCGTTTGCAACCTCAGCTACTTGCAGACGCCATGGTACATCGACCAGATGCGCCGTCCGGCCTATAAGTCGCCTAGCGTGCCCATCAGCTGGCCTCGCGTGCAATATGTCGAAGGATGGAACGATGCTATCGAAGTGCGTCCTGATGCCAAGAAATCGGTGCTCTCGCTCTATGAGAAGAATCCCGAGGCTGCAGCCACACGCTTCGGCGCTGAGCCCTTCGAACTGAAGAACATCCTCAAATACTGGGTACAGAATACTGATGAGACACTCCATTACATCCCCACCGACACCGTCTTCATCACCCTTGACAAGGCTGCTATCCTCCGTTCAGGCATGTACATCCCAGAGGAGTTCCGCGGAGCGACCGACGAGGAGACGATGAGCCGTCTGCCCGACCGCATGAACATCCCGCTCAAGGGACGTCGCCGTCTCTACAAGAACGACTTGATGATGCTTGAGATGCTGGCACAATGCAACTGGGAACGTCCCATCTACATGGCGATGACCGTCGGCTCGGAAAACCGCCTCGGACTTGAGCCGTTCTTCTTGCAGGAAGGCCTGGCTTACCGCATCACACCTTTCAACTTCGACGAGTTGGGCTACGTCGAAAACTCCCGCGTGGAGTTTGCTATCGATAGCGAAAAGATGTACGACAACCTCATGAACCGCTACAAATTTGGCGGCATGAACACCAAGGGCATCTATCTGGATGAGACCATCACCCGTATGGCCTACACCCACCGTCGCCTGTTCGTCCTGCTGGCAAATCAGCTTATTGCCGAGGGCAAGAACGAGAAAGCCTTTGCCCTGCTGAACAAGTGCGAGGAGGAGTTGCCGTCCTACAACCTGCCGCACAGCTACATCATGAGCTATTCCCATATCATGGCGCTCAACTACATACAGCTGGGCGAGCAGGAGAAAGGCCTTGACATCCTCTGCAAGATGGCCGACAACGAGGTGGAGTACGCCACATGGTATCTCAGCCTCCCCGACCGTCAGTTCCTACCCAATGCCACCAGCTGCCGCGACAACATCGACACCATGCTCCGCCTCGTGCGCTACATGGAGCAGGCTGACAACAAGGACACCATGGAGCTGTACACAAACAAGTTGGAGATGATTTTCAATGCCTACAACGACCGCCTGAAGTCATACGAGTAAGGCGCGAATGGAATCCTCCATTAAGTCCAAAGCCCGTGAGCTTGGCTTTGCCGCATGCGGCATCGCCAAGGCCGGACTTGTGGACGAGGGCACCCGCACGGCCTACGAGCGCTGGATAGCCGGCAATCATCAGGGGGACATGGAGTATCTATCCCGTCATCTCGAAAAGCGCTTCGACCCGACGCTCCTTGTGCCCAACTGTCAGAGCATCATTGTCACGGCGATGAACTACTTTCCTGACAGACAAATCCCTGACGATGAATGGCAGATTGCCTACTACGCGTATGGCAAGGACTATCACACGATTGTTAAGCAAAGGCTCTTCCAATTGCTGGAGTTTATGGACAACCTTCGGAAAGAACAGGGAAATCCTGCATCCGAAGGCTGCCAGCGCGTCTTTGTAGACAGCGCCCCTGTGCTTGAGCGTTATTGGGCACAGCGTGCAGGAATTGGATGGGAAGGGCGCAACCACTTGCTCATCATCCCAGGCATGGGCAGCTGGTTCTTTCTCGGCCTCATCCTTACCGACCTCGCCCTGCAGCCCGACAAGCCCCTGCCCTCCCGCTGCGGCACCTGTCACAGATGCGTCGATGCCTGCCCGACAGGAGCCCTCTCCCTGAACGAAGACAGCAGCACTTTTATGGACGCGAGGAAGTGTGTCAGCTACCTCACTATTGAACAAAAAAAGCCCATTTCATCGGACATTTCTGCCAAAATGGGCAACCGCATCTATGGCTGCGACAGCTGCCAGAAAGTCTGCCCTTGGAACCGCTTTGCCACACCCACCACGGAAGCCGCCTTCCATGCCTCCGAAGCGTTACTTGACATGCGTCGCGAGGATTGGCAGACGTTGACGCCCGAGGCTTACGAAGCTCTCTTTGGCGGTAGCGCCGTTAAACGCGCAAAATACGATGGCCTCCGCCGAAACATCGACACCATCGCCGAAAGAGAAAAGCAGTAAGCTGACAGACCCCGCATCATCCTTTCCTTTATAAGTACCAATAGAAGGAGCTTCTAATCTGGCAGAAGCTCTTTTTAATTTCGCAGAAGGCCCTTCTAATTTCACAGATGCTCCTTCTATTTTGCCAGATGCTTTATCTGTGCGCATAGCCCAATGGCTATGAACAAAAATAGAAAAATGGTTGGAGTTTTTTGATTGCTATTCTCTGTTCACTTCATACCCTTTTACTACAATAACAGGCCCTGCAGGGAGTTTTTTCTTAGTTCCTTGGGGGAGGAATCGGGCATAACTGGTGCGGATTTGTGTCTGAAAATAGATGGCGCCTGACTCATCGTAGGTGTCCACTCCAGAGACGCTGACAAAGTATTTTTTCTGTTTCTGAAGCAATAACGTCTCTTCGGGCACAAAATCCAACATTCTCTTTCCGTCTGCTTTACAAACTTCCTGATAAAGAGGCTTATTGAGAATATTTACGAACTGCCCATCACGCACCTCATACAGGTTCATACTGAGAATACACTTGGAATAGTCGCAGCCTGCGACAGACAGAAGGATATCGCTGACCCGATAGTCGTGCCGACATTGGAAGGCAACGCCCCATTCATTACTGTCTGGACGGCCTTTTCCTGACATTCCAACAAGGCCAGGAATTACCATCCCCTTGCCCACTATGGTTTTGAGTTGGCAATCCTTATCTATGGAAACTTCCACCAATTCAACTATCTTATCTTTTAAGACTATGGTAAGGCTATCTACACCTTGAGAATAAACAGAAAAAGGTATCTTTTCCAACTGATACGAAACATGGCTGAACAGCAAGTCCTGCTCTCGGTTGGCAGGAATAGTTAGCACAAAATGCCCCTCGGCATCTGAGATAGTTCCCACGCTGTCTGCCTCGAAGCCTATGCTGACATATTCCACCGTCTCGCCCCGTTCGTTTACTACATTTCCTTTCAAAAAAACCTGCGCTTCGCCTGTATACACCACAGACAACACAACCATAAACGACAGCAATCTCTTGACATTTCGCATATTGCATGAATCTAATGATTATTACTCTGACAAAAGTACACTATCACGCAGAAATTCTTTACGTCAACGACCTGTTCTTAACGTAATTTCTTTTCTTTCTTCACTCCTTAACCTTCCCTAAGAAATAAAAAATCCTGCATCAACAGCCCAGTGGGCTGAGCGCGTAACCCAATGGGCTGCGAGCGTAGAATTAAGAGCTGTGAGCACAGAGTTAAGGGCTGCGAGAAAACCCCATTCCACTATAAACGAAACAAGAAATGCCCGTTTTTTGTATAGATGGTGTAGATGTGTAGATGTTTTTCGACTTTTTTGGATGTGTTGGACGAAAAGTTGACTGCGTTTTCTTTCTTTTATTTTTGAAAAATCGCTATCTTTGCAGCGAGGAAAAAGGCTATATGGAACAGAAACGGACGACACCTGAGTTTATCACTTCGCTCAAGCCGAATGAAGTGTTTGTGTTTGGCAGCAACCTGAGTGGTATGCATGGCGGTGGGGCGGCATATATCGCCTACCGCAAGTTTGGAGCCATCATGGGGCAAGGCGTGGGACTGCAAGGGCAGAGCTACGGCATCCCCACCATGCAGGGCGGCGTAGAAACGATTCGCCCGTATGTAGATGATTTTATTGAGTTTGCGCAGCAGCATCCCGAGTTGACGTTCCTCGTCACCCGCATTGGCTGCGGCATTGCGGGTTTCAGGGACGAGGAGATTGCTCCGCTATTTAAGGAGGCGCACGGGGTGGATAACATCGTGCTGCCCAAAGGGTGGTGAGAAACGCGCACCCTGACAGGTCGCAGCTCAGAAAAGCCCAAATAAATTTGGCTTTTCGTTCACCTTGTACTATCTTTGCAGACAAGAAACAGAAATTCAAAATAACATATCGACATGAAAACAAATTACGAAGTACGTTATGCGGCACATCCGGAGGATGCAAAGCACTATGACACGGCGCGAATCCGTCGCGATTTCCTGATAGAAACCGTCTTTGCTCCCGACGAGGTCAACATGGTCTATTCGATGTACGACCGCATGGTTGTGGGAGGCGCAATGCCTGTTCACGAGGCGCTGAAGCTGGAGGCTATCGACCCGCTGAAAGCGCAATGGTTCCTGGAGCGCCGCGAGTTGGGCATCTACAACGTCGGTGGCAAAGGCGTTGTCCGTCACGGCAACGATGTGTTTGAGCTGGACTATAAGGAGGCGCTCTATCTGGGACGCGGAGACAAAGATGTGGTCTTCGAAAGCATGGATACCGCCCACCCCGCCAAGTTCTACTTCAACAGCATCAATGCCCACACCTCCTATCCCGATCGTAAGGTGACGAAGGCCGATGCTGTGGTAGCCCACATGGGCTCGCTGGAGATGAGCAACGAGCGTAACATCAACAAGATGATTGTCAACCAAGTGCTGCCCACCTGCCAACTTCAGATGGGAATGACGGAACTGGCTCCGGGCTCGGTGTGGAACACGATGCCGGCACACACGCACAGCCGTCGCATGGAGGCTTATTTCTACTTCGAAGTGCCCGAGGATCAGGCTGTCTGCCATTTCATGGGGCAGGTGCAGGAGACCCGCCACATATGGATGAAAGGCGACCAGGCTGTGCTCAGCCCCGAATGGAGCATCCACAGCGCGGCAGCCACCCACAACTACACCTTCATCTGGGGCATGGGAGGCGAGAACCTCGACTACGGCGACCAAGACTTTTCAAAGATTACGGACCTAAAATAAAAAACTAGGAGAGTAGGAGTGTAGGAGAGTAGGAGTGTAGACAATTGTAGGAGAGTAGGAGTGTAGACAATTGTAGGAGTGTAGGAGTGTAGACAATTGTAGGAGTGTAGACAATTAATCGTTTTTGAACCAGAATGGAACCTTTTTCTTTTGAGAAGATTGTTGCGTGGCAGAAGGCTCATGGTTTTATTCTGCTGGTGTATAGAATCACAAAACACTTTCCCGAGGAAGAACGCTTTGGGCTGGTGTCGCAGTTTCGTCGTGCGGCGGTTTCAATAGGAGCAAATATAGCAGAGGGTTATAAGAAACTAAGCAAAGCAGATAAGCTGCGCTTCTTAAACATATCCGAAGGCAGCCTGGCAGAATGTGAGAACTACATCATTTTGGGAAAGGACTTGAATTACATCAATGAGGATGAGTACAATATTCTTCATTTAACAGCGGAAGAAACTGGGAAACTGCTTACCGCTTATTGTAATGGAATAATAAACAATAATGGAATTACTAACATGGAGTAAGTAGTTAGGTAAGAGAGTTGGCGGTGCTATTGTCTGCACTCCTACACTCCTATTCTCCTACTCTCCTAAAAACTTTTATCAAATGCAAAACAATCCATTTTCACTTGAGGGCAAGAACGCCTGGATTACGGGGGCGAGCTACGGCATCGGGTTCAACATCGCCAAAGCTTTTGTGGCAGCTGGCATCAAGAACATCATTTTCAACGACATCAATGAGGAAGCGCTACAACGTGGCCTCAACAACTACCGCGAAGCCGGCATCACTAACGTGCGCGGCTATGTGTGCGACGTAACAAAAGAGGACGACGTGAAGGCCCTCGTCGAAACCATCCACAACGAGGTGGGGCAAATTGACATCCTCGTCAACAACGCCGGCATCATCAAGCGCATCCCCATGCACGAGATGAAGCGCGCCGAGTTCCAGCAGGTCATCGACATCGACCTCGTCGGCCCGTTCATCTGCTCCAGTGCTGTCATCCCCGAGATGATGGAGC
>Ga0310690_10009486_pt1 | contig 12203 bp, 27 predicted proteins | sample AusTroGonzalo_MG_2_FD_207661 | JGI IMG/M metagenome (GOLD analysis project Ga0310690, IMG submission 207661) | Bovine rumen microbial communities from tropical cattle in Woodstock, Queensland, Australia - Gonzalo_04 (v2) (version 2) | ecosystem: Host-associated > Mammals > Digestive system >...
GTTTCGTTTTGTGAATGGTGTAGTGGTAGGTGGGAGTTTTAGCAGTAGTGTATCGTATTATTGGCGGTGTGCTTGCAGGGTGAATTGGTATGCTAGGAGCTTTGGGCAGGGTGGTTACATAGGGTTTCGTTCTGTGAATGGTGTATTTAGAAGTGGGACGTATGGGGATAGTGGTCTTAGGTGTAGGAGCGGTGGGATAAGGTGGAATAGCAGTAAGAGGACGTATGTGCATAATGGAGTAGGGTTTCGCTGTGTGAATGGTGTAACAAGGGGTGGTTGTTATGGTGGAGGATGGGAATATCATGCAAATAGAGTGAGGAATGCTTCAAGGCATAATAGGGTATTGGATTATGTGTATAGTTTAAGAGGGTTTCGTTGTGAATGGTGTACCGAGGGGAGGAGCATATAATTCTGCAACGGTAGAGTATTATCGTAGTGGAGGTAGAGCGAGAGAAGGGAATAGGAGGAGTGATGTGCGTGAATATATAGGGTTTCGTTTCTGGTGTATTCAGGGGCGGTCGGTTAGGGAATAGTGCTAATGTAATTAAGAGTGCGGCTAGGAATGGGAATCCATTGAGTTATGTGAGTGCTACAGTAGGGTTTCGTTCTGTGAATGGTGGAGGTAGGGGTGGTGCTTGGGCGTATTATTCTAATAATGAGAGGGATGGTACAAGATGGAATGCGAGACGTGGATATATACAGTCGTATGTAGGGTTTCGTTACTGTGAATGGTGTGATAAGAGGGGGCAGATATAGCAATTCAGCATCGAATTGTTATAGGAGTAGTTGTAGGTATCAGAGAGATAGAGATTATCATTTGGATGGGATGGGGCCAGGTACAATAGGGTTTCGTTTTCTGTGAATGGTGTTATAAGGGGTGGGCGGTATTTTGATAATATAATAAGGTATTATAGATGTGCGAATAGGTATATAAAGGATAGGACAGGTACTATAGGGCAGAATCCAGCGCAAATAGGGTTTCGTCTGTGAATGGTGTAATACGAGGGGTAAGCACTTGGGGTAATGCTGATCGTGTTAGGGGTGGATACAGGTTTGGTGGGTATAAGAGGTATAAGGACTATAGTGACTTAGGGTTTCGTTCTGTGAATGGTGTAACAAGAGGTGGGAGTTATACACAATACAATTTAGTGTATATGTATAGGAGTGGTGGGATTAGACAAGGGGGTTTCGCAAGAAGTCATCCGTTAGGGTTTCGCTGAATGGTGTAATGCGTAGTGGCAGTTTAGGTGGTTGGTCGAATTATAGTAGAAGTGGTTTTAGGTTAGCAAATAGGGCAAAAACGTATGGGAGTAGTGCATTAGGGTTTCGTCTGTGAATGGTGTAATGTTAAGTGGTTGTTTTTCTAGGAGTAGTGATTTTATCCGATGTGGATTGAGAGGTGGGGGTGCTGGGTTAAGCTATAAGGCGAGCTATATAGGGTTTCGTTCTGAATGGTGTAATGCGTAGTGGGCAGTTTAGTTGAGCATATACGAGTTACATTAGAAGTGGGTTTAGAAGGGGTGGAAGGATAGCTAATAGTGCAAGTGGGAATGACATAGGGTTTCGTTTATTTGTGAATGGTGTATTAAGGGGTGGGTATGTTAGTACAGGGCAGACGTTTAATAATAGGAGTGGGAAGAGGGATGTACGGACATTACAATTATCGGATGGTGCTAGAGGGTTTCGTCTGTGAATGGTGCAGTAAGGGCTAGGGATACTATATATAGTGCAACAAGGACGGATAGAATGAGGTGCGCTTATAGGACGTATTTGGGTAAGACATGGAGTAGTCCAGCGGTAAGTGTAGGGTTTCGTTGTGAATGGTGTAATGAGGGGAGGTCGGTATTCTAGGGAGGCGAGTTATATAAAGAGTGATTATAGGAATGGGGTGAATAAGCTAAGTGGGGGTGTTTGTAGATGTAGGGTTTCGTTTGACTTGTGGATGTGTCTTGTGTATTATGTAGGGGTATGCGGTATAGGCATTTTGCAGTGGGTGTGGACAGCGCACGGATGGACAAGGATACTGAGGAAATGAATAAGTTTTTGAAGGATCACAAGGTAAGCAGTGTGCGTGGGTCGTTTAGTGATATATTGAAGGGCTGGTATTATGCGGTAGAGTATGCGGATACGGGCGATGAGGTGTATATACCAGACACGGTATCGGATGGCAAGGGTGGTGGGGTTAAGACTACATTTTACAGCCATGCCACGCCTGAGAGTATCAAGGAGAAGATGGCAAAGAAGCGCAGGGATTATCTAAGGGAAATGAACGATGAGGACTTTGCGAAGATGTGGATACTGAGGGAGTGCAGGAAGTTCATTGCGACTGAGGAAGGGAAGCGACCGATGTATATATTCCTGGACAAGCACTTTAGCGAGATGATTAAGAATAATAATTTTACCCTTGAGTTTATGCGGACACTGGAAGGGATCGGAGACAGGGCGACTAAGTACGGTGCGAGGCTATTGAAGTATTATGAGGTGAAGGTACAGCAGGACTTGTCTGATTACATAGTGAGGACTCAGGCGTTAAGGGAATCCGCAGCGGAAGAAGTAGATGCAGATGAGGAGGATGCAGAGTAATATGATGAGCAGTAAAGAGATGGAACAGTTTATGAGCAGAGAAGAAGCAAAGATGCGCAAGTGGATGTGCAGGGAAATGTTCTGTGAACAGATGGCAGTACAGTCTGAGCGGTACATGAATGAGTGTACGGGTAGAGACAGGGAGAGCATTGAGAAGAACATATACTACAGGCATTGTTATGCGTATTTCAAGGAGTGGCAGGAGAAAGCACACGCTAAGAAAGAGCAATGGTATGAGAGAATGATACAGGCACGGAGCGAGCAGGAGGATAGGGCGGAGGAAGTAGAGCATGGAACGGGTGAGCTTTGTCGTGGATGGGCTGGTACTTCTTATGGGAGGGGTAATGAGGGGGGTCTATGCTAAGTAAGATAAGTTGGATAGTGCCGACCATGTGGAGAAGCACGTTGTTTTACTTGTTACTGAAAAAGGTGAGCGAGGCTGACAACGGTGATGAGGTGATTGTGATTGATAACATTGACTCGGACAGGCAGATCAATTTGCCTGGAGTGAGGCAGGTGTTTATCAGTACGAACAGTTTTGTGAATCCAGCGTGGAATCTGGGTGTGAGCCTGAGCCATAATGAGGTGTGTTGTCTGGTTAATGATGACGTTATATTTGGTTATGAATCGGTCAGGGAACAGATATTAAGGGAGTTGAATGCTAAGAAAGAGACACTGATCTTGAGCTGGAAGAAGCGGTTTAAGCGTATTTTAGATAAAGACGACAAGACGATATTGTCAAACTATTCAAAACTGGTTGATGATAAGGGAGTTATATTGGGGGGGGGTAGAGGCTACGCCAGAACTTGAGAAAGAAGGTGGCGATGTATATTGGGGAACTGGTTTTTTACAGGCGTTTGCCTATGATTTATACCCAACTATACCTAGCCAGTTGAGAGTGTTTTATGGGGATACATGGTTACGCAGTTTTTACAAGGTAAGGGGGTGGCGTGTACTATTGAGTCATGCTATTATTGCAGGGCGACAGGGGGCAAGTTGTGATGTCTTTGATTGGAACAGTATCGGGAGGCATCGGGGTAATGAATTTGAGGATGAGGCACAGTATTGGTGGGATTATTGTCAGCCCAGAATAAATGATATGTCTCTATATTATAAGCGGTAGGAGTAAAAGATATATGTTTGATATTATTGACAGGAACGGCAAGAAAGAATTGTTCAGGTGGTTTCAGGCTGTGAATAAGCCCATGAAGGTGTCTGTTATTCCCGAAGAAGTCCAGACTTTGAGCGGTTATGCCTATAACAATCAGAGTGTTGGACAGGTGGATTTGATTTGGATGCCCGACAGTATTGATGAGATTCCCATGTATGCTTTCAGAAATTGCACAGCTAGGGCGATCCGTATGAGTCCTAATATCAAAGTGATTAGGGAACGTGCGTTTGCCAAGATGCCGAACTTATTGTATCTGTATATCCCAGAGGGTTGCAAGCTGGGTATTAAGAGGTATGACGGTGTTTGGATCAACCAGGAATCCGTGTTCGAGGATAGCCCGAAGTACCAGAGTAAATTCCAGACATGGATTGATTCAGGGATTGAGTATGATCTGGTGACTGTGCTGTGGCAGAGTGATGACCCGACAGCGGTGTTATTGCAGAGTTATGATTTGAAGGAATGGAAGGTAGTGCCAGAAGGGGGGAAGGGTGTGTATCAGTATCCTGTGGATGGAGTGAGGAGAGTGTTTAAGGTGGGTGTGCCTAATACGAAACAGACGGCACGGGCGCAGGGTGCATACACGGGCAAGAGCCGTTCCATTGTGATTAAGTAAGGATTTGGGTTAGGTGTAGTTGCCTCATTGCATGATGATAAAATAAAGGGTTGGGGGTGGTACAGGGTGTATCACCCCTTTTTTGAATAGGTTATGGCAGATAAAGATATTGATTTTGAAGAGGAACCTCTGGATGACGAAGAGTTTGACACTGAGGAAGAGGAGGATATTGAGGGTGAGACAGATGTGACAGACGATGAAGTGGATACAGAGGATGACGCTGATACAGATGAGAACCCCGATGACGGCATTGAGGACAAGGAAATGGTCGAGATCAGTGCGGACAAGGACACGGGTGACGTGGCTTTTAAGTTCCATGTAGGGGATAAGGAATCAGCACCACAGGACAGAGCAGGTGCAGTGAGTGTGCTGGACAGTGTGGACGGGTACAGCACGGATGATGAGCCTGTGGACGTGGAATCGTTACTGGACGAGGCGGAGGATGTGGGTAGTGTGGAGTTTTGGGTCAGTCCAGAGGATAGGGAGAAGATTGAGGGCTGGATGGTATGAGTGCGGTGATGCGCTTATATGAATCTTTGAATAAGGAAGAGACTCAAGCGTTCCTGGAGCAGAGCCTGACTTCTGCGGATGTATTGGAGTTTGCGGATGGTGACAAGGGTGTAGTGGTCACTTTCAGGGTGGATGTGGATAATGACGAGGAACCCAAGTTCGGTAGCATCGAGGTACTGAGGAATGAGGATGGGAGTTTTAAGGTTTATAGTATTAAGATTGACGATGAGGAGAAGATAAAGGGGAAGCAGCGGTTTTATTTATCGGACATTGAGAATTTAATTAGATATGGCGAGTAATGTTATACAGCGATTAGAGAGTCTGCTTGAGTATATAGACTACAGTGCTATTGTTCAGTCGAGCAAGAAAAAGGACTATAGTTTGCTTAGACATAAGAAGGATAAGAGCTATTCAAGACTGACTCTGGATGTATTTACGGATGCGGAGAAGTATGAAATGGTTAGCAGGTGTTATACAGATGTGTATAGGAATGGGTTTGCGGTGGTTTATCAGGATGGAGAGCCATGCTTGAAGTTTGCGAATGACCGATATTTACTGTGCTATAGTTTAACGAAACAGAAAGGTGGGCGCATGGTGAAGGTGAGTGTGAAGCCTGGTTTTAAGTTTGGGGATGTGATTAGCTTGGACAGAGCGGTGGAAATTCTGAGGGATGGATTCTTAGCGTTTTTAGAGGATGCGCTGATCGTGAAGGTAGGCTACAATGGGCCAGTGGAGGGAGACAGGATGACGTGGCAGTATATACAGGACAAGGGTAGCGACAAGTTGAAGGGGTATTATGTGGAGTTTGCAAAGATGTCTTGGTCGAAGCTGTATGAGAAAGCACAGAGGATAGGCGAAGAGCCAGAGCCGATTGAGTATTGATTTTATGGTTGATGGATTATTGAAGTTGGTGAATGATGGTGTGGTGAAAGGTTATGAGGGGAATCGAGAATTGAGAGAACTGGAAGTGGAGACTGCGAAGCGGATCGGGGACGGTGCGTTTCGGAACTGTGGTAAACTGCGTGAGGTGCGGTTACGGGATGTGTCCGAGATAGGCTCAGAATCGTTTTTAGGCTGTGGGAAACTGCGGAGGGTATCAGTGGAAGGGTCTTGCTACAAAATAGGCGAGAAAGCCTTTTCTGGCTGTGGAAAGCTGGATGAGGTGATACTGCCTAGAACAATGAAGAGTTATCCAGCGAATGCGATACCGAAAGGGGTAAGGGTGATTGTTGTATGATTAAAGATTTGGGTGATGGATATAAGATTTCTATTAGCGAGACATTACATAACGGAAGGTGTATCGCTGAGAATGGATTTAATTACGAGGGGCATATACGGGATTGGATACGGGATCATGTGAGCGGTAAGGTGTTTGTGGACGCAGGGGCGAATTATGGCATACATACGCTGAATGCGGTGAGGTATGGAGCCAGTAAGGTGATAGCGTTTGAGTGTGGAAAGTTGGCGGTGGGACATCTACAGGATACGATACGGTTGAACGGATTGACGGATAAGGTGGAGTTGGTGAATAAGGCGGTGACACGGGCAGGACGGCCAGCATACATTGTGGAATGTGAGAGCGATGATAATTTAAGGGTGTGGGACGAGGCTATGTTAGGAACGCACGAGGTGGAGGCTGTATCCATTATGGATTATGTGAAGCCTGGGGTTGACTATATTTTTAAGCTGGACGTGGAGGGGAAAGAGATGGAGATACTGGATGATATGATGTCTTATATCGTGGATAATCGGCCTCATATCGTGCTGGAAGTAGCATTGGGATTTTACCATGATGACACGGAAGTGGCCTTGCGACTGGATAAGTTGTCATTGATGTGTGCGTTGGAGAAGAGGGATGTAATGTTTCATGTGTTTGACAAGGGTGAATCGCAGGGGATAGTTACAAAGGATGTGGGGGAGTGTATTGCTAATGTGAGCGAGAAGTCCGACAGGATAGCAGATGTTGAATTGATATTTTAGTTATGAGTGAGAATTTTGATAAACTGAGTAAATTGCTGGATTCCATGCAGGAGGAAGTGCATGAGAATAAGATACATGAGGATGAGGATTATGCCAGTATGGTGGGTGCGGATCAGTTAGCTAAACAGTTTGGCCTGAGTGATGGGCAGACTAAGCTATTGAGTAAGATGTTTAATAAGGTGGCAAGTGGGATGTTAAAGGGTGGTGTAGGGAATCTGCGTAACAAGCTGATGGGTAACGGTGCTAAGGCAGATGCACAGGAGGAAGCTGAAAAGAGTGTTTTATATGGTGCGCTGGCTATGGATGCGCCTATTGACATGAACACGGAATGCACGGCTAAGTTGGCTAAGATGGACGGCAGTGCCTATTATGTATTTGCTTGGGATGGTGAAGATGCAATAAAAGCATACTATGTGGATGGTGATGGGAACAATGGTATGATAACTGCCTCATTCAGTGATGCTTTAGTGGATGGGTACGAGCCTATCTCATACAAGGAAACGCTAGGTGGAATCAAAGAAAACGAAGATTTTTAGAAAAAAGTTGTAAAATTGTTAAAAAATTGTTGACATGATACGAATGTGATGTAAAATTTCTCTCGTGCTGCTCGAAAGGGCGGTGCGAGTGTAGTTTCATAGAGGGAGAGCTACATTATGTGGCTCTCTTTTTTTGTTAAGTAACAATAGATAAAGAAAGGCAATACAAGATGGCATATTTTAGAGTAGAGACGCTTCTGAAAAGATGGAAGAGTGCATTGAAGAAAGCAAAGACCCCTCAGTTGTACGGCAACGATGGGTTGGAGGATGGAGACCAAGCGATAGCACGGGTCAAACTGTTCTTCCCTAATGGGAGATGGACATGGTACATCACCGAATGGGACGGTGCGGACGAGTGCTACGGCTATGTAAAGTCTGGACTTGGCCCTGATTGTGATGAATGGGGTTATTTCACCCTGAGCGAGCTGGCGACACTGAATCAGGGATTGAGTGGTTGGAACCGCTACTTGCAGGTGGAAAGAGACCTGTACTTCAAGCCGCAGACAGTAGCGAGCGTGAAGGAGAACGACTAAGATTAACAGGGTGTGTATCTAAGGGGGTACACACCCACAACTAAGAGGATAAAGACATGAATGATTTACAAAGAGCGTTATTTACACACCTGTGTAGTAAAGGTATCTTTTTTGATGATAAGATAGGGGAGAAAACACAGGTATTTGTGGACAGGAACGGACGGAAGTTTGTTTGGTTCCACCAGTTAGATAATCCTGCACCGTTTAGCCCGATAGTTTATATAGGGGACGGTAAGGCGGTCAGAGGGGTATATCATATATCCTATGACAATTATTATTCCTTTTGGATTGATGAGAATGGTAACGTGACAGGCAGACGGGAGTCACCGTTGCCAGATGATCCGTATTTTCATTTTTGCATTGCGGAGGCGACAGTGAAGGACGGCGAGATTACACTGAGCCAGTTTGCGGATTTCAGTGAGAACGACTGCCCAGAGCATTTGAAAGAGACATTCCAGAGGCAGGTTAAGTATTGGTTAGATAAGGCGTTGGCTGTGAAGGTCAATCCTGATAATGTGTTCAAAGAGAAATAAGAAAGGAGATAGATAAGATGAACGACAATTTCAACATTAGATTGAGTAATTACACTGACTTCCTGAAACAGTATAGGGAAGTAGAGGCGAGGCTGTTCCCTGATGAACTGCAACAGGGAGAGACACAACTGCGGTATGATTACTTTGATTTGAAGAAAGATGCGGATATACACGACTACTGGAATTGGGAGGAAGTAGTCAGAGCGAATCGGTGTCACAATGTGAGCGCACCGTACCATACATGGAAGCCTGAGACGCTGGAGAAGTACAAGGCATTGTGTGAGGCTGCGATCAAGGCGTGGATTGAGAAGGGGATTGAGTTCCAAGTGTTCCATTTAAGCCGTGAACGTGTGGGAGGATTGACATTGGAATTAGTGATTGACCCTTTGACATTTGAGTATGAAGGGGTGGAGTATGACGTGTATCCTTATGACTTGTTTAGGGAGTATAAGGTCATAGGCGATCATGTGGAGTTAGGGACGGCAGAGCATTTTCTGGCGTTACAGCATGACTTTGACTATTTTTATATATCGAGACACAATCCGACCCAGTTTGAGATAGCGATAGGGGATGAGCTTTGGCAGTTCTGCCAGGATCAGGTGACAGAAGAGCTGAAAGAGGGCTGGAAGAATCTCTGGTCAAAGTATGTGTATGATGTAGAGGCATACAAGCTGACCGAGGACGACAAGGAATATCTGTTACAGCAGAGGTAAAATATGAGGGAGGTATCTATATTATGCAGGATAGGTCTAAGTGGTTTGAGCGGTATCTTAGGGGTGAATACCCCTGGTGGGACGAGAACCCACACAAGGCGAAGGTGATTGAGGAGTTTAAGCGTTTCCTGAGTGAGACGCACACCCCGAAGGACGCAGGGGATAATCCTACAGTGGTGATATGGTATAGTGGTGCTAAGTATCATGTGTATGCTTGGGACGGTGAGGATACTGTTACCGTGAAGTGTGTGACACCGAGACAGGAACGGTGGGACACGATTGGAATATCGAAGTGGTTGCAGTGGTTGGATTTTGTGCCAAAATTTATATACAGTGCGTATGGAGTTGAAAACATTAAGCATGGCATTGAGTGAAGCGGATGCTTTGGATTTTGAGGATACAGGGAGGAGAAAGTTCTTCCGTAAGAATGTGAATCCTGAGTATCCTCCGTTTGTAATGCCTGTGAAGAACGCAAAGCCACGCCCAGCGGATGATTATGTCCGTGATGATGATATTGATCCAGATGAGGGAAGGGTGTATGAGTACACGTTTAGGGATGGTGTATTTTATGCTACACCGAGTAACAGGATGATGGCAAGTCAGTTCCCTTTGTTCTACAGTGTGGATTATCTGAAAACGTGGAAGGTGGCTAAGAATGACCTTAGCAGGGGTGAGAACGATGATACCATGCCGAGGAGTGGGCAGAATATCCCTTATGTACTGCAAGCGATTAGAAGGGATTTTGAAAGGGCTATAGCGGAATCGTTAAGTGCTGCCAGTTCAAAGGTGTATTATGACGATGACGGCGACTTAGTGATTAAGCCTGTGGATAGGTATAAGCCGACATTTTACATGAAGAGAGAGCCTGATAATAGGTTTTATATCATGGCAGATGGCGAGAATAAGAGTGATGATGACTTTTGGTTTTCCAGAGAGTTTAACAAGAACGGTCAACCTAATGCAGACTGGCATAATGTGTTCATGGTGCTGGTGATGAAGGTAGGTAATGAGTATCTGGACACAGTAGATGTGCCTGGTGAGTTCTATAAACGTAACGGTGAGCTGATACAGAAAAAGAAGTCTGTATTGCGTACTAAAGCTGAATTTGATAAGAATAAGGTTAGAGGATTGGATTAGGAGATATGGATAAAGTGTTGGATAAGGTGCGTGGAGGCGGATATGAGTTCCGCAAGGGTGTGCGTATGGCACGGGTGACAGCGGTTCCCAAGAAGGAAAGGAACATCTACCCTGCGTTTTTCTATGATGAAGAAGAGGGCTGGGGTATTGTGGGACAGGATGCTGGAATTAGGTTTCTAGGGGATGAGAGCTGTGAGTTACGAGATGCGCTTACTACAAAGGCAAAGAAATTAGGATACTTTTAGATATGAGTTTGAAGTCTTTAGCTAAGGTTATCAATGAGGCAGAGGGTACAGACGATAGAGCTGTAGCGGATGCTTTATTGAACAAGGTGTATAAGATTAAGTATCATGCGCCTAAGTTTAGTATGTATCCGAACGCAAAGGGTGGGGAGTGGGTATTAGATGATTCAGGGGAAGGGCGTGTGTGGCTGGAAGCACCTGGATTGCCTGATATTGACTGGATGGATTATGATAATAGCTTTGATCTGGTGAATGATTATGAGGATGAGTTAGAGGATGTATTAGAGGAATATAAGGATGATATTGAATCAGAGCTGAGGGAAAATGATGAGTATGATGGTGATGGGTATTTGACATGGGAAGGGTCGAAGGAGCGGTTTTTTGAAGATTGGAAGGAACAGCTTACTGATAAACTGAATAAGCTAAAAAAGTTTGAGTTCCGTGAAGGTAAGTACGGTATTGATCTGGGTGCTAATGGGTTCAGGGGTATATCCCCTATCAAGTATGTGTATCTGAAACATGATGCAGATAACTATGAGGAAAAGACATATCAGGAGTGGAAAGAGGATTTCAAAGATGGTACTTATAATGTTACTTTTTATGTAAGTGTTTATAACAGGGATGAATCTGAGTGTGAGCTGGGAGAGGTGTATAATAAGGAATTGCTGGACAAAGCAATAGATTATATCATTCTGAATGACTTAGATACGGAAGTTGAGGTGAATCCTGATGAACCTAGTGAGGAAGAGCCTGATACGGATATATCGAATGATTCTGGTGTTTATAGAGACTGGTGGGATAAATAGATTATGGACGAATTGACAAGTAGGGCGATTCGTACCAGCACTAGGTGATTTTTTTTAACAACAATATATTGTTTATGAGTAGCGTAATTACAAGATTGGGTAGGCTGTGTGATAAGATGGCCGAAGTATCAGAGTGTGGCAAGGGTAAGAAATGCAATAAGCCTTGCAAGAAGAGCAAAAAGAAAGCCAAGAACGAATGCAATAAGAACGAATGCGGTTCTAAGGGTTGCCATGAGTGGATGGTTCCTATGTGGAGGAAACCTGACTTTCAGGCTGATGGTCTGAGCGTGTGGGATTTGAAAGACGCTAAGGATGCGCAACAGCAATTAGCTGGTAACAGGAGCCTGGGCATCGCTGCGCAAGGTGATGCTAATGTGTTTGATAAATACAGACAGAGAGGCCCGATTTATCTGTGCAGATGGGGACTGAAAGACGATCAGGGTGTAGTGGTGAATGTGTCTCATAGGGGTGAGTATTATGTGACGAACTTGCAGAATAGTATGCCTGATAAATACACTGATCCGCTGGAAATGCTGGGTAAATATCCGCAGTTAGCACCTGCCGTTAAGAATAACGTGTTTAGAGGCTAGGATTTGTAACTAATTATGTATTGCCTGTGGGCTATTCCTTGTGTGAGGGGTAGCCCTATTTTATTGGTGTGATGTGAAAAAATTTTAACAATTTTACAAAAAAAGTGTTGACAAGGTGGGGGAGTAGTGTAAAATTTTGTGCGTGACAGGGAATGAACCCTGTGCAAAGTTAGGTCAATATACGATGAACAACATTGAATTGAATTTATTAGTTGGTAAGGCTGTGGATGCCTTGAAGGATATAGAGGTTGCATAC
>Ga0310690_10009487_pt1 | contig 12202 bp, 8 predicted proteins | sample AusTroGonzalo_MG_2_FD_207661 | JGI IMG/M metagenome (GOLD analysis project Ga0310690, IMG submission 207661) | Bovine rumen microbial communities from tropical cattle in Woodstock, Queensland, Australia - Gonzalo_04 (v2) (version 2) | ecosystem: Host-associated > Mammals > Digestive system >...
TAAACCAAATTGTCCATGGATCCAGTCAAATCACTGTTCGAACAATACACCGGCGGGAAGGTGCGCCAGATGGAGGAACTCCCCTCTTCCGGCAGCAACCGCCGCTATTTCCGCATCACCGGCGACAACGTCACACTGATCGGCGCACGCGGCACTTCCGTACCCGAAAACATCGCCTTCTGGACGATGGCCCAGCACTTCCGCGAGAAGGGGCTCAACGTGCCCGAAGTGCTCGCGCACAACAGCGATTTTTCATGCTATCTGCAGGAGGATCTGGGCAACGACACGCTCTTCAACCTGGTAGCGGAAGGCCGCGAAAAAGGCGCTTATTCTCCAGCGGAGAAAGCACTCATTTTCAAAGCGATACGCGCTTTACCTAAAATTCAGTTTGAGGGGGCAAAAGGACTCGATTTCTCGGTCTGTTTCCCCCAGCCGGAGTTCGACGAACGGATGATCTCGTTCGACCAGAATTACTTCAAATACTGCTTCCTCAAAGCCACCGGTTTGGAGTTCAGCGAGATCGAACTCGACAAGGATTTCAAGACCATGTCGGACGTGCTGATGCGCAGCATGTCGGACACCTTCCTGTATAGGGATTTCCAGGCGCGCAACGTGATGATCCGCTACGGCGAGCCGTACTTCATCGACTTCCAGGGTGGCCGCAAAGGCCCGATCTACTACGACGTGGCGTCGTTCATCTGGCAGGCAAAGGCTGCGTATTCCGAGAGCTTCAAGATGGAGCTCATCGACGCGTATCTCGACGCGCTCAAGCGCTACATGCCCATCACGAAAGCCGAATTCATGCGCACGCTGCGGCACTTCGTGCTGTTCCGCACCCTGCAGGTGCTGGGCGCCTACGGCTTCCGGGGCTACTTCGAGAAGAAGCCGCACTTCCTGCAGAGCGTGCCCTACGCTATGGAGAACCTGCGCCGGCTGCTCAAGGAGCCGTTCGAAGAGTATCCCTACCTGAACAAGCTGCTGGGCGACCTGACTTCCATGAAGGAGTATTCCGACATGAACCAGGAGCGCGGGCTCGAGGTGGACATCTTCAGCTTCGCCTACAAGAAAGGCATCCCCAACGACGCCAGCGGCAACGGCGGCGGCTACGTGTTCGACTGCCGCGGCCTCGAGAATCCGGGCAAATACGAACACTACAAGCACTTTACGGGCATGGACGCCGAGGTCATCAAGTTCATGGAAGACGACGGCGGCGTGCTCAAGTTCCTCGACCACGCCTATGAACTCGTGGACGCGCACGTACAGCGCTTCATCGAGCGCAAGTTCACGCACCTGATGGTGAGTTTCGGCTGCACGGGCGGCCAGCACCGCAGCGTCTACTGCGCCGAGCACCTGGCCGAGCACCTGGCGGCCAAATTCAGCATCCGCGTGCGCATCACGCACCGCGAGCTCGAAATCGAGAAAGAACTCTAACCGCATGAAAGCGCTCGTCTTCGCCGCCGGCCTCGGCACCCGGCTCAAACCCCTCACCGACACCATGCCCAAGGCGCTCGTGCCCGTGGGCGGCGTGGCGCTGCTCGAGCGGGTGATGCGCAAGCTTGTGGCGGCGGGATACGATGACATCGTTATCAATGTACACCACTTCGCGGACATGATCCGCGACTTTGTGGCGGCACACGATAACTTCGGTATAAAAGTCTCATTTTCAGACGAAACAGACCTGCTCCGCGAAACGGGCGGCGGCATCCGGCACGCTGCGCCGCTGCTGGACGGGGCGCCCGATGAGCCCTTCCTCGTACACAACGTGGACATCCTCTCGAACCTCGACCTGGCCTGGTTCCGCGCGCAGCATCACGCGGGCGACCTGGCCACCATCCTGGTGAGCGACCGCCCCACGCAGCGCTACTTCCTGTTCGACGACGCGGGCCTGCTCGTGGGCTGGACCAATATCTCCACAGGCGAGGTGCGCAGCCCCTACGCCGGCATCGACCCGGACAGCTGCACACGCCTGGCCTTCGCAGGCATCCACTGCATCTCCCCCGCCATCTTCCCGATGATGCGCGACTGGCCCGAAAAATTCGGCATCGTCGACTTCTACCTCTCGGCCTGCCGCACACACGCCATCCGCGCTGCCGTGATGCCGGGCCTGGTGCTTCACGACGTGGGCAAAGTGGCCGAACTCTCTCTTCTGGACAACTTAAACTTCTGATACGATGCTCAATATCTCCTATTGTTCCGACAAATACCAGTACACGATGGGCAAGTCCTTCTACGAGAATGGGATGAAGGACAAGATTGCCGTCTTCAACCTTTTCTTCCGCAAGGCGCCCGACAACAACAACTGGGCGGTGGTCAGCGGCACGCGCGAAGCGATGCAGATGGTCGCCGGCCTGGGCAGCGAGGACATCTCGTTCTTCGAGCAGTTCCTGCCCGGCGAGGAGTACCGCGAATTCCGGGAGTATCTGGCACACATGAAGTTCACGGGCCAGGTCTATGCCATGAAAGAAGGTGAGATCGCCTTCCCGAAAGAGCCCATCATCACGGTCGTCGGCCCGATCATCGAGGCACAGGTGCTCGAGACGCCCCTGCTCTGCATCATGAACCACCAGATGGCCATCGCCACGAAAGCCTCGCGCGTGACCCGCGCCGCCTCGCACCCCGTGAGTGAATTCGGCTCCCGCCGCGCCCACGGCCCCTGGGCGGCCCAGTACGGTGCCAAGGCCGCCTTTATCGGCGGCTGCGCCAGCTCCTCCAACATCCTGGCGGGCGTGGAGTTCGGCTTCCCCTCCAGCGGCACCATGGCACACAGCTACACCACATCTTTCGGCAGCACCATCGACGGCGAATACAAGGCCTTCGACACCTATATCAAGACGCACCGCGGCGAAGGGCTCATCCTGCTGATCGACACCTTCGACACGCTCAAGTGCGGTGTCAAGAACGCGATCAAAGCCTTCAAGGCCAACGGCATCGACGACAGCTACCCGCAGGGCTACGGCGTCCGCCTCGACAGCGGCGACCTTGCCTACCTCTCGGTGAAATGCCGCGAAGCGCTCGATGCGGCCGGCATGAAGAACTGCAAGATCTTCGCCACCAACTCGCTCGACGAATACATCATCTCCGACCTGGAGAAACAGGGTGCAGCCATCGACAGCTACGGCGTGGGTGACGCCATCGCCACCAGCAAGCACAACCCGTGCTTCGGCAACGTCTACAAGCTCGTGCAGGTGGACGACGAGCCCATCCTCAAGCGCAGCGAGGACAAGGCCAAGCTCATCAACCCGGGTTTCCAGGTGACCTACCGCATCATCCAGGACGGCATGTTCAAGGCCGATGTCACCTGCCTGCGCGGCGACTCCTTCTCCCAGATCATCGAGAACGGCGAGGAACTGCACATCACCGACGAGGCCGACGAGACCAAGTACACCACCTTCCCGGCGGGTTCCTACACGTGGAATAAGTTGCAGGAACTCTCGTTCGACAAAGGTGCCATCATCGAAGATCCGCGCACGATCTACGAAAAGCGCGACTACTACAAGGCCAACCTGGCCGCCTTCAACGAGACGCAGACGCGTATCATCAACCCGCACTACTACAAGGTAGATATCTCCGACGACCTGTACGACCTGAAGATGCGCCTGATCAACCGCCTCATCCACCAGATCAACAAGATGCAGGAAGAGGAATCCGGCGTTCAGCAGCGCTACACGCATGTGGTGGTCGACATGCTCTACGATTTCATCGACGGCACCATGGCCTGCGCGAATGCGGAAAAGGCCGTGGCCGAGAGCGTGAAGATCATCAACCGCTATCCGAACGACCAGGTGCTCTATGTGATGGACCACCACCCCGTGAACCACTGCTCGTTCAAGGAACAAGGCGGCCTTTGGCCCGCCCACTGCGTGATGCAGACCCGCGGCGGCGAGATCCACGAAGCCTTCTACAAGGACGTGGAACTGGAAGATCACCGTCCGTCCCGGAACAACATGTTCTTCAAGGGCGTCAATCCGAAGAAGGAGCAATACTCCGGATTCGAGAGCCACAACGCGGATGGCATCGAACTCAATAACTTCCTGACGAAGAATGTATTGGTGAGCGGTATCGCGACCGAATACTGCATCCGGGAAACCTGCTACGACCTCGTGAAAGCCGGGCACAATGTGTTCCTGCTCGAAGCCGGCCTCGCCTACATCGACAAGCAAGGCCACGAGCGCACCCTGAACGAACTCGCCCGCATTGGCGTGAAGATTGTATAAGACGACAGGATATGTCTTGGAAGAGATTATTTTGCTTCTATGAACGTAGCCGCCCGTGGCTTATGAACGGGAGGGGCCCAAATCGGCATGCCGATTTAGGGAGGGACGAGCAATCTTTGATTGCGAAGGTGAAGAGAAGCAATATAATCTCTGGAAAGACATATCTCATTCTTCTTTTACTCTTCATTTTTACATCTACTACTACATTCGCTCATAACCGTAGTCGTTATTTCCGTTATTTACAAGACTCGATTGTCAATCGAATTGATTCATTGGCGGTAAACGATACGGTGCCGGCGTTGGATTCGGCGCAACTGGCAGCTATTGCCGATTCGTTGCGGCTGGTGGCATTTCATGATTCGCTGGACCAGATCTTCTGGCATGAACTCGATACCAGCACGTTGCCGACATTCGACACCCTTTCCCGACAGTACTTCGACTCCATCGCCCGGTTCCTGCCCGATACCCACGATATCAAACGCGCCATGCGCCGCATCCGCAAGGAAGAACGCGACAGCATCCGCGCGTCCATACCCCGCGTCCTCGAGACCTGGGTGATCCCCGATACGATGTACTACCGCCGCATCATCGTCTGGACCTCCGATAAACGGTTCAACGAGATGACGGAACAGGGCCTCGATACCACCGCCAACAGCAACTACTACGAACAGCCGATGATGAAGAAAGACATCAGCGGCACCTGGCTCGGCACCAACGGCTCCGCCGCCCTGTACCATAACTGGTTCCGCCGCGAAGAGATGCCCGACGCCCCGATGTTCACGCCATACGCCGGCGATACCTTCACCGACGAGACCGCGAAACAGTACAATACGAAGACCCCGTACACCGAACTCGCGTACTGGGGCACGCCGCTCGTCAACAAGAACCGGGAAGAGTCGAACCTGAAACTGATGTCCACCCAGAACATCACCCCCGCGTTCAACTTCACCCTCGCCTACCACCGCCTCGGCTCCCGCGGCATGCTGACCAACGAGAATACCGATCACCGTACCACGATGATATACGGCAACTACATGGGCAAGCGCTACTTCGCGAACTTCGGCCATATCCGCCAGCGCGTGGAACGCCAGGAAAACGGCGGCATCCAGGACTCGTTCTGGATCCGCGACACCTCGGTCGAGGCCAAGTCCATCTCCGTGAACCTGAAATCCGCCAACAACGTATACAAACGCCGCAGCTTTTTCATCCACCAGACCCTGGCCGTGCCCATGAACTTCTTCCGGAAGGACAAGGATTCGCTCGCGCTGGGTGAAGGCACCATGGCCCACATCGGTCACAGCGGCGAATATACCACCTACAACAAGCTCTACACCGACGAGATCGGCACCAGCGACACCGACGGACGCAACTTCTATTTCAACAATTTCTATATCAACGAGACGAAGTCTTCCGACGAGCTGGCCGTCCGCAACCTCGACAACAAGCTGTTCATCAAGCTGCAGCCCTACGCGCCTGACGCGCTGCTGGCCCGCATCAACGCCGGCGTGGGCTACCAGCTCCTCTCGACCTATTCGTTCAAGCCCACCGATTACATCACGGGACGCCGCTTCGAGACACACCACAACCTGTACGTCTACGGTGGTCTCTCGGGTTATTTCCGGAAATACATCGCCTGGAACGCCGATGCCGACTACTGCCTGGCAGGCTATAAGATGTTCGACTTCAACGTTGACGCGAAACTCCGCGTGTCGTTCTATCCGCTCGACCAGGGCATCCACATCATCGGCAAGTTCCACACGGGCCTGCGGACGCCGCATCCGTTCGAGCAGAGCATCTTCCTGAACCACCACAAGTGGGACAACGATTTCTCGAAAGTCTCCACCACAAAGGCCGAGGCGCAGCTCTCGATCCCGAAGTGGCGGCTCGACGCACAGTTCGGCTATGCGCTGGTGGCCAATATGTTGTACTACGACACGCTGGCGGTCATCCGCCAGTACGACAAGCCCGTGAGCGTGATGAGCGCCTACCTGCGCAAGGATTTCACGGTGTGGCGCCTGCACTTCGACAACCAGGTGCTGTTCCAGCTGACCTCCGCGCCGGAAGAGGTGCTGCCGCTGCCGAAGCTGTCGCTCAACCTGCGCTGGTATTTCGACATCGACGTGGTGAAGAACGTGATGAACATGCAGCTCGGCGTGAATGCCATCGCCAACACTTCGTGGTACGCGCCGACCTACAGTCCCGATCTGGGGCAGTTCTATGCGCAGAACCGGGAGAAGATCGGTATGGTCCCCTACTTTGACATCTTCGCCAACATCCAGTGGAAGCGGGCCAGCATTTTCCTGAAGTTCGTCAACGCCTTCCAGGACTGGCCGTCCTCGGACTACTTCTCGGCCTACCACTACATCAGGCCCACGCGGGGCTTCAAGTTCGGCATTCTGTGGCCGTTCTATATCTGGTAATTTATGACTCGTTCGTTTTGGTTCCGGTTCGTCGTGTGCTTGCTCGTGCTCTTTTCGCTCGAGGGGCTGCAGTCTGTCGGGCGGGCGGATGCGCCGACGGCTGATGAGGGCAGCTGCCCGGCGGTGGCGCTGCGCTGGGAGCGCGACGGGAACCGGCGGGAGCGGAAGATCTCGCCGTACGATTTCCTGCTCCAGAAGCATGCTGCGCGCATCGGCATGGACTGGCGGCTGCTAGCGGCCATCGTCTATCATGAATCGAAATTCAACGAGCTGGCCACCTCGCCGGTCGGCGCCAAGGGGTTGATGCAGGTAATGGACGTCGCGGCACTGCACTACGGCATGCCCGAAGTCGATCTCTACGATCCGGAGACGAACATCCAACTGGGAACGACTTTGTTGGAAGATCTGTTTTCGAAGTTCCGGCGGGAAGGCGTCACCGACGCCGACCTCATCCGTTTTGCGCTGGCGTCGTACAACGTCGGCGGCGGCGCTCTCTCGCGCCGCCGCGCCGAGGCCGACTCCCTCGGCCTGAACCCCAACGACTGGGCCGCCGTCGCCCTGATCTTCGACCGCGAAGACCACTCCACCCCCGCCTACATCGACGCCGTCGAATCCACCTACGCCAAATACTGCCAACGCTTTTAGCCCCTTCCCCCTCATCATGCCCGACCTTATGGGAATCATGTCTGTCCCTCTTCTTCGTCATTCCCGGCTTGACCGGGAATCTGAGAACGATGGCGTCTTGTGCAACACATAAATCTGATAGTCAGTGTTTTAGATAAATGAATCTGCTCTTTTCGACACAGGTTAAAATTTTCATTTCGCTGCAATGTACACAAATGATACTCAGCTATTTACACATCATAGCCCCCATATCCACAGTAGGGGCTATAATTCATAATGTATTGATAAACTGTTGTTTACATTGCAGCAACAATAAAGCGCCGATGTCCTCAGATGCCCGATCAGGTCGGGCATGACGGAGGGAAAAGGCCGCATGGAAGGTTCTAAAAAATATCATTCGACGCGCATGGTGCGGTCAGGAGAGATGCGGGAGATGAAGCGGGTGGAGAGGGAGATGATGAGCATCAGGAGAATGGCGGCGGTGATGTTCAGGATCAGCAGTTGGCTGAGGGTCAGGTGGATGGGGACGGCGTTGACGAAGTAGTTGGCGGGGTTGAGCTTGACCAGGCGCGTGTACTTCTGGACCAGGCAGACGGCGATGCCGATGACGTTGCCCCAAAGCATGCCCTTTCCGACGAGGGCGCCGGCGCGCAGCAGAAAGACCTTGCTCACTTCGCGGGAGGTCATGCCCAGCGCCTTCAGCAGGCCGATGGTCGAGATCTTCTCGAAAAGGATGATCAGGATGGCCGAGATCATGTTGAAGCCGGCGACGACGACCATCAGCGCCAGGATCATCAACACGTTGAAGTCCAGCAGCGCCAGCCAGTCGAAGAGATGGCCGTAGAGCTTCTTGACGTGCGTCACGAAAAGCGACGCATCATCGTCTTCGTAGTTCGCGAAGATCACCTCCTCCACCCGGTCGGTCATCTTCTCGATCGACGCACCGGGCGCGATCCGGATCTCGATGCAGGAAACCTCGTCTTTCTCCCAGCCATTGAGCCGCTGCACCTGGCGGCGGTCCGCGACGGCCATCCGCGCATCGATCTCCTCCAATCCCGCCTCATAGAGCCCGGAAAGCCTGAATTTCCGCACTTTTACCTCGTCGCCAATAAAGTATACCACCACGTCGTCGCCCACGTGAAAACCCAGTTTTTGGGCCACAGGGCGCGAAAGCAGGATGTCGTTGGAGATGCGCCCGTGATAGTCAGGCAGTTCGCCCTCCACCAGGCAATCGCGGAAGAACGAGAAATCATAGAGCGAATCCACACCCTTGAAGTAGAGGCCGTCGATGTTGTCATCCGTCTTGACCAGACCCGAGCGCCAGGCCACGCCGTCGAAGCCCGTGACACCGGGCGCCGAAAGCACCGCCTCGCGGTAGGATAGCTGCTCGGAGAACGGATACTGCTCGTTGATGGGCCCCTGCCCCGGCTGGACCAGCAGCACCGAGCCCATGAAGCCCGTCACGCGGCTGCGGATTTCCTGCTTGAAACCCGCAACCACGGCGATGGCTACGATCATGATGGCGACGCTCAGCGCCACCGAGACCCACGCGATGGTGTTGCTCGTGCGGCTCAGACGGCCGTCGCCGCCGGCCAGCTTCGATGCTATGAAGCGGCTGGCGCTCATTCAAATGCGAACACGATGGTGTTCTCGAACACGTCGCCCGGCTGTAGGACCGCCGACGGGAAGTCCGGCCGGTTGGGCGCATCGGGGAACCACTGGCACTCCAGCGCTACACCGTCGTAGTCCTGGTAGGCCTTGCCACTCTTCGACTGCGGGCAGCCGGAGAGCCAGTTGCCCGTGTAGACCTGGATGCCGGGGGCGTCGGTGCTGACGGTCAGGCGGCGGCCCGTCGTCGGCTCGGTGAGCCGCGCCACGGGACGCACCATGCCTTTCTGCCAGTCGTCCACCACGAAGCAGTTGTCATACCCCTTTCCGTAGTTCAGGGCCGGGAAATCGGCCTTGAGGTCGCGTCCGATGGGCTTGGCCGTGGTGAAATCCATCGGCGTACCCTTGACCGGAGCCGGTTCGCCCGGCAGCGGAATGAGGGTCTCGTCGGTGGGCAGGAAACGGGCAGCGAAGAGCTTGAGCTCGTGGCCCGTCACATCGCCCGACTCCTCCCCTTTCAAGTTGAAATAGGCGTGGTTTGTAAGGTTAACGACGGTCGGGGCGTCGCTGGTGGCAGACAGATGGAGCGTCAGCTTGTGGTCGTCGCTCCAGGTGTAGCGGGCCTCCACGTGGAGGTTGCCGGGATAGCCGGCGTCGCCGTCGGGGCTGTCGAGCGAGAAGATCACGCCGTCGCGGATCTCCTCGGCTGTCCAGATGCGGTTGGCGAAGCTCTGTTCGCCGGGACCGCCATGCAAGTGGTTCGGGCCGTTGTTGATGGCCAGCGTATATTCCTTGCCAGCCACTGTGAAGCGGCCCTTGGCAATGCGGTTGGCGTAGCGGCCGGGCACCTTGCCCATGCAGGGACCGTCGGCGTCGTAGTCCTCGGGATTATGGTATCCCAGCACCACGTCGGCCATCTTCCCCTCCTTGTCAGGGACTACCACCGACACGATGCCGGCGCCCAGGTTCGAGAGGATCACTTCGGAGCCGTCGGCATTCACGATGCTGAACAGCTTGATGTCTTCGGGGTTTACCATGCGCGTTTAGATTTCACGGGCGCCGTCGGAGATCTCCACCTCGATGACGCGCGGATCCTTGTCGAATTTCACCATATACTTCTCTTTCACGTCGGCGATGTAGTCGGCCACGCCCTGCTTCTTCACCAGCGCGATCACGCAGCCGCCGAAGCCGCCGCCCATCATGCGGGCGCCCAGCACTTCCTTGTGCTGGCGGGCGATATTGACGATGAAGTCGAGTTCGGCGCAGCTGACGCCGTATTCCTGGCTCAGGCCCTCGTGCGTAGCGTAGATCTGCCGGCCGACCTCTTCGAAGTCGCCCTTCTCCATGGCGGCGCAGGCGGCCATCAGGCGTTTGTTCTCGTTGATGACGAAGGCGCAGCGGCGGAACGACATCGGGTCGATCTCGGCGCGGTGCGCTTCCAGTTCTTCCATCGAGACATCGCGCAGGAGTTCCACCTCGGGGAGATATTTTTTGATGACGGCGACGCCTTCCTCGCACTGGGCACGGCGCACGTTGTATTCCGATGAGGCCAGCGTGTGCTTAACCATGGTGTCGATCAGGACGATCTCGATGCCTTTCGGGTTGAAGGGCACCAGGTCGTACATCAGGCTGCGGCAATCCAGCCGCACGACCTTGCCTTTCTGGCCGAAGATCGAGGCGAACTGGTCCATAATGCCACAGCGGACGCCGATATAGTTATGTTCCGTCATCTGGCCGATCTTGGCGAGTTCCTGCTTGGTGAACTTCAGGTCGAAGATGGTATTCAGGGCCGTGCCGATGCAGGATTCGAGTGCAGCGGAAGAAGACATGCCGGCACCCAGCGGCACGTCGCCGCCGAAGGTGGCGTTGAAGCCGCCGACTTGGGCGCCGCGCTTGCGCATCTCTTCGATGACGCCGTAGAAATACGAGGCCCACTGTTCCTTGGGCTGCGGGCCGCCGATGCGGAAGAAGAGGGCGGCTTCGTCGTGGTCGATGGAGACCAGGTTCACATAATCCGTTCCATTGGGCTCGATCGCCATCGAAATGGCCTTGTCGACGGCGCCCGGCAGCACGAAACCGCCGTTATAGTCGGTATGTTCGCCAATGATGTTGATGCGGCCCGGAGCCGTAAAAAACCGCGGCTTTCCCTCGCCGAAATGCAGCTGATAGCTGTCCGTAAGAATCTTTTTGTCAATCATATCAAATTATATTTAATTGTTTTCCTTTCTTTCGTCATGCCCGGCCTGACCGGGCATCTGATATCTTCGGCTATTTTACTTTGATGGTTATGGTGGATGATTGCAAGCCGTCGGAAGAGGCTGTAAGTGTGATTGTTCCTTTTTCTTTGGCCGACTGGACGATGGCGGTGAGCTGGCCGGAGAAGGCAGGCATCGTAGCCGACTGGAAGGGAACCAGACAGGTGGCGTCGCCGTTGGCGGCGGCACGGAAGGTGCCGGCGCCCGAGACGTCGAAATGGACGGGATTATCGGCGACCGGACAGAGGTTGCCGTCGGCATCGACGATGCGGACGGTGACGTAGGCCAGGTCGAGACCGTCGGCGGCGAGCGCGTCGCGGTCGGCCGACAGTTCGATGGCCGCCGGAGCGCCGGCCGTACGGATGCGCTCGCGCGCCTGCTCGCGGCCGTTTTCATCGTAGGCCACTACCTCGATCACGCCAGGCTCGTATACCACGTCGGGCCACATCAGCCGGTAGCGCGGCATCGTCGCGGCACTGTTCTCCGCGTCGTTGATGCCCGAATTGCCCAAATATCCGTTTTTACCCGTTTCAAACGTTTCAAAACGTTTCTCACCCTGCGAAACGTGGTTCACGAAGAGCTCCACGCTTGGATAGCTCGTGTAACAGAACACCGGAACCTTCTGCCCCTCGAGGCCCGGCCAGGTCCAGTGCGGCAGCAGATGCAACGTCTGCGCATCTTTCCGCCACTGCGAACGATAGAGCCAGAAACGGTCTTTCGGGAGCGACGCCAGGTCGAAAATGCCGAAATAAGAACTGTGGCTCGGCCAGGCGTCAACATCGTACGGCGTGGGCTCTCCCAGATAGTCGAACCCCGTCCAGACAAACTGGCCGATGGTCCACGGATAATCGTCCATCATCGCGAAATCGATGTCCGGCACGTTCGACCACCAGCAGTATTCCACATCGTAGGCCGAACTCTGGTTGTCGGGATACTTGGCGCCGGAACGCAGCTCCACGGGGAGCTTGTACGTCCCGCGCGAACTCACGGTCGAGGCCGTTTCCGAACCCAGAAGCAATTTTTGAGGTAACAAATCGTATGCTTCTGTATATCTGTATGTTCTATAATTGAATCCGACCAC
>Ga0310690_10009489_pt1 | contig 12201 bp, 8 predicted proteins | sample AusTroGonzalo_MG_2_FD_207661 | JGI IMG/M metagenome (GOLD analysis project Ga0310690, IMG submission 207661) | Bovine rumen microbial communities from tropical cattle in Woodstock, Queensland, Australia - Gonzalo_04 (v2) (version 2) | ecosystem: Host-associated > Mammals > Digestive system >...
CATCCTCTTGGGGTTTGAACGCGGAAATTATAAGCCATTTCCCTCCGTTCCGCAAGGGGAAAGTGAAGAAAGTGGAGAAAGAAGCTCGTTTGCGTCTGAGGAACGAAGCGGCCATGGGTATGCGTTCAACGCCACTAGCGCCTCGCCAACGAGAAACAGCGACCCGCACACGACCACGGAGTTTCCTGTCTCGCGTGCCCATGCGGCGGCGGCGGACAGGGCTTCCGGCACGGTGGCGCAAGGCGTTGCGTCAGCAATGCCGGCTGTCCTCATGCGTGCGACGACGTCCTTCGGCGCAAGCGAGCGGTCGTTCCTGATAGGCACCGCCCACGCGCACATGACGTGCGGCGCGAGCGTATGAAGATGGCCCGTGACGTCCTTGTCGCAGCAGAATCCGGCCACAAGTCCTACGGGGGCCATGCCGCCAAGAACACGCGCGAGGGCGGCTGCACCGTCTGGGTTATGAGCTCCGTCGACGATATACGTTACGCCGTCCTTCGCCACTCGCTGGCATCGACCTGGCCACACGACGCGCGCGAGGCCATCGGAAATCGCCCCATCGGGAATCGTCATCGGCTGCGCAAAAGCACAACCATCACCTATGGAGAGCCGCCGTCTCGGCGGCGTATTCCCCCGAAGCACATTAATGACAGCCTTCACGGTGGCGGCGTTCTCTTCCTGGAACGCACCAAAGAGCGCAAATCCGGCGGGAGGCATCCATGGTTGAGCCGCCACGAGCGGACTTCCCTTCTCCGCAGCCACGCACCTGATCGCGTCCAGCGCCTCTGACGGCATGGCACCGCATACAACCGGACACCCAGGCTTGATGATGCCGGCCTTTTCCGTAGCAATGGCTGCATGGGTGGTCCCCAGCCAGTCACAGTGATCGAGACCTATGCGCGTGATAACGCTTACGAGCGGAGAGGTTATGATGTTCGTCGCATCGAGACGTCCACCAAGCCCCGTCTCCAGCACCGTGACATCTGGGCGAGCGCGCGCAAAGAGCACGAATGCGACGGCGGTAAGCGCCTCGAAGAACGTCACCTCAAGTCCCTGATCGCGCTCCATGCGCGCAATGACGGGAAGCACATCGTCTGCCGCCGCGGCAAGCACATCGTCGGTGACTGGTTCGCCTCCTATGAAGAAGCGCTCATTGATGGCGACGAGATGCGGCGACGTGTAGCGCGCCACGCGATAACCTGCGGCGCGGAGCACGGAATCGAGCATCGCCGCCACGGCCCCCTTCCCGTTCGTGCCGGCGATGTGGATGCAGCGGAGCGCGTCCTGGGGATTGCCGAGCGCGGCCATCACGGCTCGGATCGTGTCAAGCCCCGGCCTCATGCCGAAGCGGCGGGAGCGGGAGAGGAAAAGAGCGAATGGCGAACCTTTCACCTTTCACCTTTCATCTTTCACCATTTACCTTTCACCACCCAAAGGGCTGCCAAGCCATAGCCGGCAAGGATCAACCAAAGGACCTTGTCCGTGAGCAACACACGCTCCGGACGGCCCACGTCCTCTTTGCGAAAAAGCAGCACCATGTACCGCGCAAGGCCGAGTGCCACGAAGATGGCCGTGAACGCGAGCCCGCGCGTGCCGAAGCGAGCAATCGTGTCCGCCGCCAGCGTATATTGCAGGTAGACGCCGAGCGCACCGAGTGCGGACACGCAGATGAGCGCGTCAAGGACCCGCGGGTGATACCCCTTCAGCGCGGCACGCGATGCCATCGCCACTGCCATCTCGTGCCGGCGCTTGCAGAGCGCGAGGAAAAGCGAGAGTGCAAAGGCACAGATGAGCAGCCACGGCGAGATGCGCACGTTCATTGCCGCAGCGCCGGCAACGGCACGCAGCACGAATCCGGCGGCGATCACGAGCACGTCCACATACGGCACCTTCTTCAGGAAGCCGGTATAGGCACACTGCATGACCGTGTAGATGAGGAGAACGGCGAATCCCCACGTGCGGTCGGGATGGCGCAGCACCAGATAGCACGGAAAGAGCAGCCCGACGGCGAATAGCGCGAGTGCGGCACGTACCGCGTCGATCTTCGATATGAGGTCGGCAGCGATCGGACGCAGACGCTTCACCGGGTGAAGTCTGTCCGCGTCGTAGTCCGAGACATCGTTCAGGAGGTAGAAGGCGCTCGAGACGAGCGAGAACGACCCGGCCATCGCGCAGACAAGCAGGAACGGACGAAACCCGCGCGCCATCGCCGCCTGAGATGCGTCCGCCACTGCGAAGAACCACGCCGCGAACACGACGGCGTTCTTCGTCCACTGGTTGACGCGCAGCGCGCGCAACCAGACGAAAAGCGACGTTCGGCATTCGAAGACCGACATTGCTAGCCCCTACCTCTCAACGCTCGCCTCTCAACCGAAAGACCATCTTCAGCGTTTCCACGGCGATGGAACCGCTGATCTTCGAGTAGCCGGCGCGGCGCTCCGCGAAGGTGATGGGGATCTCCTTCAGGCGCAAGCCCGCCTTCCACATGCGGAAGTTCATCTCCATCTGGAACGAGTAGCCGAACGAGCGGATAGCTGAGAAGTCGCCCAGCGTCTCGAGGGCAGCGCGCGTGAAGCACTTGAAGCCGCCAGTAGGGTCCTTCACCGGGAGTCCAAGGACGATGCGGATGAATATGCCGCCAGCGCGAGAGATCGCCCAGCGCTTGAATGGCCAACCCACGCACTTGCCGCCCTTCACGTAGCGGCTGCCGATCACCACGTCGGCATCAGCAACCGCCTCCAGCATGCGCGCCACGTCTTTCGGGTCGTGCGAGAAGTCGCAGTCCATCTCGATGACGTGCGTGGCACCCATAGCTAGCGCGCGTGCGAACCCGGCCACGTAGGCGCGACCGAGTCCCTCCTTCTTCTCGCGGTGGAGCACGTGGATGCGCGGCTCGGCGGCGCACAGGCCGTCGATGATCGCGCCCGTGCCGTCGGGCGAGTTGTCGTCGCAGAACAGGATCATGCCCTCGGGAGGCAGGATGGCGAGAACAGCCTCGGCCATCGCCGCGACGTTCTCCTTCTCGTTGTAGGTGGGTATGACTACGACGGGTTTCATGCCGTGGGGGGGGCGGCGAGGCGGGCTTTTAGTTCCTTCACCTCGGCCTTGAGCTTGGCGATCATCTTAGGCGCGAGCGTGATGGCCGCGAGATCCTTCATGGACATCGCCGGCGCACCGATCACGTACTTGAGAGAGCCATCAAGCGACTGCGGAACACCCGCCTGCGGGCCCACCTGCACGCCGTCGGCGATCTTGATGTGGCCCGAGATGCCGGCCTGCGCCCAGATAAGGCAGCCGTAGCCGATCTCGGTCGAGCCGGCCACGCCGCTCTGCGCGATTAGGCCGGAATATCCCTTCACCTTCACGTTGTGGCCGATCTGCACGAGATTGTCGATCTTCGTCATCGGCCCAATGTAGGTACGACCGATGCGCGCGCGATCGATGGTCGTGTTCGATCCGATCTCCACCCCGTCACCGATCTCCACGATCCCGAGCTGGGGTATCTTCTCGATGTAGACGCTACCATCCTCGCGACGGCCGTTGTTGAAGCCGTATCCGTCGCCGCCAAGACGCACGCCACAGTGGAAGATGCAGTCTGCTCCCACCCTGGTGCCTTCGCGAAGGGTAACCTGCGGATAGATGTGGGTGCGCGCGCCGATCATGCAGTTCTCGCCGACGAACACCTGCGCCTCGATGACCGCGCCGTCGCCGATCACGGAGTCCTTCTCGATGATCGTGTATGCGCCGACGTGGACGTTCTTGCCGAGCTTCACCGACGGATCGACGATGGCCGTGGGGTGCACGCCCGGCGAGCGGACCGGCGTGGGCGGCGCGAACATCTCCGCCGCAGCCATGCAGGCATGGTTAGGATCCTCCACGCGGATGATGGAGCACGGGGCACCATCAGACCAATCAGGCGGCAGCAGTACGGCCGAGGCCCGTGTGGACTGCACAAGCTTGACGTGCTTCACGTCCTTGCAGAAAGAAAGATCACCCTTGCGGGCCTCCTCGAGGCCGCCGCACGCGAACAGCTCGACGTCATCTCCCTCCAGCGTGCCGCCGAGACGGGACGCCAGCTCACTTGCCTTCACTATTCTTCTCCTTGCCATTTTCCTTGAGCGCCTTCCGCTTTGCGGGATCCACGTTCATCGCGCGCAGGATGTCGTCTGTAACGTCGAGAGAATCGTTCGCGTATGCCGCCATCGTGGAGTCGATCACAAGGTCAAACCCCTTCTCCTTGGCGTATGCAGAGATCTTGGCGCGGATGTCGGACGTCTCCATCTTCAGGAGACGGGTCTCGAGGTCGTTCATCGTCTCGCGATAGTTCTGCTCGGAACGAATCAGGTCCTGACGCGCGGCATTGACCTTCTGCTGCATCCCGTCCAGCTTCTTCTGGGCGTCCGCCTTCGCGGAAGCGGACAGCATGGGATTCTGCATGTCGTCGTATGTCTTGCGTGCGTCGTCGAGCATAGCCTTGAGCGCATCCTGCTTCTCGTCCAGCTTGGCCTTGAAGTCGTCGTTCGACGACTTCACGAGCGTCTTGTTGGACTCGTGGGTGGGGTGCAGCTCAACCAGGTGGATCATGTTCACCGTGCCGATCTTGAGGCCGGCGACGGCCGCGAGGTTCGCGAGAATTGCAAAAGCAACAACAGTCTTTTTCATGTCTGGATATCCTTGATGAACTTTCTCTTTGGCTTAGAAGTCGCGACCGATGGTGAATGAGAACACCTGCTCTTCCACGTCGTCGTCCGGATCGACGATAGGCGTTGCGAAGTCGAGCCGGATCGGGAAGGACTCAATGTTGAGACGAAATCCAAGACCGATCGTCCAGCAGAAGTTGTCCGTCTCAAAGTCAAACTCGTCCGCACCCACGCTGCCAAGGTCTGTGAAGAGCGCTATACTGAGATACTTTATGACAGGAATGACGTATTCCATCTTGGCGAACCAGGCGGTCTGACCACCCCATGGCGCATTCTTGCCGTGCTTGCCCGCATACTTCCAGATGTGCGGCGATATCTCGTACTTGTCAAAGCCGCGGATATCGTATGGGCCGCCCAGGAACAGTCGATCGTAGATCGGGACATCCCCGGAAAACGCGTCAAGCGTATCGCCGTGGACACGAAAGGCGAACACATGTCCGTACTTCTTCACGACGGTGAAATACTGGCGATAGTCGAGACCTACCCTCCAGTAGTCGTTGTCGCCTGCGGTAACCTGCCCGTAGATCTTCGTGCGATGCCCCCTGGTCGGAAAGAACACCTTGTCGGTAGTGTCGTCCCTCCAGTATATCTGAATCGGGATTTCCCAGTTCTCGCTATACTTGCGTTCCTCTTCCTTGAACGCGCGCCATGCCGTGTCGCCCGTCTTGGGGTTGTACCACATGCTTTTCTCAACATCGTCCATCGAGATGTACTCGGCGGCAAGGTAGAAGCCGAGGCGACCCGTGGTCCTGGCCGTAGGCCAGAACTTGACCGGATACGAGAGGTCGCCGAACAGGCCAGTGCGAATGACATCGTACTCTTCGTGCGTGCCACTCCACCTGCTGTAGCCGCCGACGGTGAGTTCCAGCAGGCGGTCGAACAGGTACGGCTCGGTGACGGACGCCTCGTAGTTCTGGACGCGGGGGCCTACCATCGCCGAGATTCGTCCCTTCTGCCCGGCGCCACGGAACCGCCACGGCTTGAAGAGGTCGAAGTTGTGCTCCCTCAGCTCGATCATTCCGTACACCGAATCAATGGAGCTGGCGCCGATGCCGACCGAGAAGTTTCCGGTGCTGTGCTCGGAGACCTCGTACACGAGGTCGCGCATCTCTGGCTTGCCGTCCTTCGCCTCGCCGCCGTCGACCTTCTCCAGGTAGTACTGCACGCGGTCGAAGTAGCGCAGGTTCTCCAGGCGGTGCTTGCTGCGCTCGGCCTTGTCTGCCAGCATCGGGTCGCCAGGCGAGAGCGATATCTCGCGGCGCAGCACCTTGTCCTTCGTGTAGTCGTTGCCGCGGATGAGCACCCGGTTGATTATCACGGGTACGCCCTCCTCCACGGCGAACTCAAGATCTATAACCTCAGGGTTCGCGCCAGACGGCATTTGCCGTACGGTGACGTGCGTATCGGCGAGCGGCTTCTCGCCAGATCCGCAAAACACCTCCATCTGGTGCGCAGCTTCGGCCATCGCGGCCGCGCCGGCAATGTCGCCTGTGGCGAGCGCCTTGTTCGCGGCGAGCACCGCGTCGGCGGGATACTGCTTGGTGCCGACGACGGACATGCGCCCCACCTTGTACCGCACGCCCTCCTCGATGGTGAACACGCGGTCGACCTCGCCATTCGGCAAGATCTCCTCCTCGGGCAGGGAGACCTTGACGTCGAGGAAGCCCCTGTCGCGGTAGTATGCGGCCACCTTGTCGCGAGCTTCCGCGAAATCCTGGTCAGTTGCAGGAGTGTCACTGAACCAACCCCATGGATTCCACCACGGATAATCGTCGAAGGCCGCACGGAGAGGATAGGCGTCATCCTTGAGCCAACCCTCAGGATCCCACCATGAGTACGTCTCGAAGACCGTATTCTGCCCACGGAACACGAAGGCGTGGATCTTCTTCCGGGCCCCCTCCTCGATGTCCATCGTGACGTGCACGGCACCAGGGAAATCTGGGATCGGCTCTAGCCGATACGAGACCTTCACGTCCGGGAAGAACTTCTTCTGGTACGCGCGCTTGATCCGCCCCGCAGCCGCCTCGAAGTCGGCCTCGCCGTACGGATATCCGTCCTTCAGCTCCGAGAGCGATGTGATCTTCGAGACCGACCAGTAGTCGTTGCCCTTCACGTTGAGAGGTCCCTGGAAGCGGAGCTTTGGCGTCACGACGTAGGTTATGTCGATGCCCTTGGCCCCATGCTCGGCCTTGAGGACGATGTTGTCATATTCTCCCGCGTCGCGTAGCGCGCGCACGTCGCGCGCGCACTGCTCCGGGTCGAACTCGTCGCCTACCTTCACCTGGCAACGCGCAGTCACGTCGCCAGTGTTCAGGTCTGTCCCGTCGGACATCTTCACCGAGACCGATGACACCTTCGCAGCCTGCACCATGCCCGCGATCGCCAGAAGCGTCGCCACAAGCGTTTTTTTCATGTTACCGCCTTTGTTTTCGTGGTTCAAAGCTAATCCTTACTGTTGGGGTAGGCAGACAGTATACCATATTCTCGCGAACACGGGCGAAAGGATTTGATATACTATGCGGACTTTCTGGAGAAAGAAGAGACCATGGACAATAGAGGAAGCAAGAAGCGCGACAGGCGCGTCGAGATGACGGTAGAGGGCCTGAAGCAGGACTACGCGTGGCACCTGCGCTACACGCAGGCCAAGTACGAGGGTGCAGCGACGCCCCGCGACCAGTACGCCGCGTTCGCGTACGCGATACGCGACAGGCTCGTCGAGCGCTGGATGGAGACGCAGGAGACGTACCACCGCCAGAACACGCGGCGCGTGTACTATCTCTCGCTCGAGTTCCTAATCGGCCGCCTCCTCGGCAACAACGTCATCAACCTGAAGCTCGACCGCGAGTGCACCGAGGCGCTCAAGGAATACGGCCTCGACTGGAACTCCCTGCGCGAGTTCGAGACGGACGCCGGCCTCGGGAACGGCGGCCTCGGCCGCCTCGCAGCCTGCTTCCTCGACTCCATGTCCACCCTCGACCTCGCCGGCATGGGCTACGGCCTACGCTACGACTACGGCATCTTCCGCCAGCGCATCGTGGACGGGCAGCAGGTGGAGGAGCCGGACCGCTGGCTCAAGGACGGCTACCCCTGGGAGCTCGTCCGCCCCGAATACTCCCAGCTCGTCCAGTTCGGCGGCCGCGTTGACTGCATCACCGAGCGCGGCGAGACCAAGTGGCGCTGGACCGGCGCCGAGCAGGTGCAGGGCATCCCCTACGACCTGCCGATCGTCGGCTACTCCCACGCCGTCAACACCCTGCGCCTCTGGAGCGCGAAGGCGACGGACGAGTTCAACCTCGACGACTTCAACAAGGGGTCCTACGTGGAGGCCGTCGAGCGCAAGGTGCTAGCCGAGAACCTCACCAAGGTGCTCTACCCCAACGACAACACCATGGCCGGCAAGGAGCTGCGCCTACGCCAGCAGTACTTCTTCGTTTGCTGCTCGCTCGGCGACATACTGCGCCGCTTCCGCGTCGACAACAACGACTGGCACAAGCTCCCGGAGAAGGCGTTCATCCACCTGAACGAGACCCACCCCGCGCTCGTCATCCCCGAGCTTATGCGCGTCCTGATGGACGAGGAGGGCCTGGGCTGGGACGAGGCGTGGGACATCACCCGCCGCACGACCGGCTACACCAACCACACCGTCCTCCCCGAGGCGCTGGAGAAATGGCCCGTCCCGATGCTCGAGCGCCTGCTCCCCCGCCATCTCCAGATCATCTACGAGATCAACGGCCGCTTCCTCAAGCAGATCTCCGGGCTCTACCCCGGCGACCAGGCGCGCCTAGCTCGCATGAGCCTCATCGACGAGGGCGGCGAACGCTCCGTGCGCATGGCGAACCTCGCGATCGTCGGCTCCTCCAGCGTGAACGGCGTCGCCCAGCTCCACTCCGAGATCCTCAAGAAGTCGCTCTTCAAGGATTTCTACGAGCTGATGCCCGACCACTTCCACAACGTGACGAACGGCATCACGCCGCGCAGATGGCTTCTCAAGGCCAACCCGCCCCTCGCCCAGTTGATCACCGACAAGATCGGCACCGGCTGGATCACCAACCTCGAGGAGCTTCGCAAGCTCGAGTCGTTCTTCCAGGACAAGGCGTTCCTCAACACCCTCGCCAAGATCAAGCTCTCGAACAAGCGCCTGCTCGCGCGCTACGTCTCCTCGACGCTTGGCGTGAAGCTCGACCCTTCCGCGCTCTTCGACGTGCAGGTGAAGCGCCTCCACGAGTACAAGCGCCAGCTCCTGCTCGCGCTCTACATCATCATCCTCTACAACCGCCTGCTGGCGAACCCGAAGTACGACCCCGTGCCGCGCGCGTTCATCTTCGCGGCCAAGGCCGCCCCGGGCTACCACATGGCCAAGCTCATCATCCGTCTCATCCACGGCATCGCAGGCGTGGTGAACGCCAACCCGCGCACGCGCGGCAAGCTCTCCGTCGTGTTCCTGCCCGACTACCGCGTCTCGCTCGCCGAGAAGATCATGCCCGCCGCTGAGGTGAGCGAGCAGATATCCCTCGCAGGCACCGAGGCGTCCGGCACCGGCAACATGAAGTTCATGATCAACGGCGCGCTCACCCTCGGCACCTTCGACGGCGCCAACGTCGAGATCAACCAGGAGGTCGGCGACGAGAACATGTTCCTCTTCGGCATGCGCACGGCAGACGTCGCGACGCTGCGTCCGACGTACAGGTCCGTCGACTACGCGAAGAAGGACCCCGAGATCGCCCTCGCGCTCGACATGATCCGCCGCAACGTGTTCTCGCTCCTCGAGCCCGGACTCTTCGACCCGATCCTCCGCTCGCTGCTCGAGTACAACGACTACTACATGCTCCTCGCCGACCTGCGCAGCTACAGCGACGCGCAGGAGCGCGTGGACGCCGCCTACCGCGACACAGCGCGCTGGAACCGCATGTCTCTCATCAACATTGCCCGCTCCGGACGATTCTCCTCAGACCGCGCCGTCATGGAGTACGCCGACGAGATCTGGCACGTCAAGCCAGTCGAGTTTGAAGGTTGAAAGGTTAAAGGGTTAGAAGGTTAAAGAGTTGAATGGATGACCAGTAGACCGACAGTGGATGTCGTCGAGACGCACGTGACGACGCTCAACCTCCCCCCCGAAGGCTTTCGCCTAGAGGAGGGCGGCTCGCTCGCGCGCGTCGACGTGGCATGGGAGTCTTGCGGTCCCGAACGCCCCGAAAACGACAACGTCGTCTTCATCTGCCACGCCCTCACGGGCGACGCGCACGTCGCCGGCCGCTACGCTAACGAGACCGAGTCGTCCGGCTGGTGGGACGGCATCGTCGGCCCTGGCAAGGCCATCGACACCACGCGCTACCGCGTGATCTGCGCCAACGTGCTCGGCGGCTGCAAGGGGACCACGGGGCCATCCTCCGTCAACCCCACCACCGGCCGCCCGTACGGCTCCGCCTTCCCGCGCTTCACGATCGGCGACACCGTGGAGGTGTACCGCGCCCTTTTGCGCCAGCTCGGCGTCACGCACCTCGCCGCCCTCGTGGGTGGCAGCTTCGGCGGCATCCAGGTGATCGAGTGGCTAGCCGCCCATCCGGGTGAAGTTGACAAGGCCGTAATGATCGCCTCCGGCGCAGCGCTCAACGCGCAGGCCCTAGCCTTCGACATCGTCGGCCGCTACGCAATCACGCTCGACCCCAAGTGGCAGAACGGCGACTACTACGACTCACCCGCCGGCCGCCCCGACGTTGGCCTCGCCCAGGCGCGCCAGGTGGCCCACATCACCTACCTCTCCCTCGACCTCCTAAACCGCCGCTTCGGACGCAAGCCCCAGGACACATGGCTCGCCAAGGGGAAGGAGTGGCTGGAGGCGCACGCCGCACGCTTCGGCACAACCCTAGCCATCGAGAGCTACCTGAACTACCAGGCAAAGAAGTTCCTCGCGCGCTTCGATGCCAATTCCTATCTCCAGATCACCCACGCGATGGACCGCTACGACGCTGCGGAGAAGTACGGCTCCCTCGACGAGGTCTGCTGCCGCGTCACCGCGCGCCTCCTGCTCATCTCCATTTCCGGCGACTGGCTGTTCTCAACGGACCAGAGCCGATCGATAGCCACGGGGATGCTCAAGGCCGGCAAGTCCGTCGACTACTCCCACCTCGACATCAAGGTCGGCCATGACGGCTTCCTCACCCATACGAAGGAGCTCGCCAAGGTGATGGTCGGGTTCTTCCGCGACGACGCCCGCGAGGTGCCGCCTGAGAAGAAGCGGAAGTTCGCCCCTATCGTCGACATGGTGCCCGCAGGCTCGCGCGTCCTGGACATCGGCTGCGGCACCGGTTCGCTCCTCCACCTGCTGCGCGCAGGGAAGAACGTACGCGGCACAGGCATCGAGATCGAGTACGACCGCATCTGCGCCGGCATCGCCGACGGCCTGGATGTCCTCTACGACGATGCCGACGAGGGCCTGGATCTCATCCCCGACCACGCTTACGATCTCGCGGTTCTCTCAGAGACGCTCCAGACCGTAAGACATCCTCGCGAACTGCTTGGTCGCATCCTCAACAAGGCGGGCGAGGCGATCGTCTCCTTCCCCAACTTCGCGTCCTACCGCATTCGCATGTTGCTGCTGCTAAGTGGTCACCTCCCCGTCAACCCGCAGCTGCCATTCGAGTGGTACGACACGCCCAACATCCACGTCGTCACGCTCAAGGACTTCCGCGCGCTCTGCGAGAAGGAAGGAATCGCAATCAAGGAAATCCGCACCGAGGCCGACACTTTCCTCGGTCGGCTGTTCCTGAAGCTGGGCCTGCTCAACCTCGGCGCCACCCGCGTGATTGCCCGCCTCACCCGCGCGTAACGCTACTGCGCCTTAGTCAAGCGGGTTTACGGTGACGCAATCGAACCAGGTCTGCTCGTCGGGATTTTGCTTCGCTCCAAGAAGTACCGAGAACGAATCCGCCCCCTGCGGAACCTGAGCTAGTATCTCACCTCGCCTCCAGCCGTCCACCTCCGGATCTCCTATGGTAGAGAAGCAACCGCGCAGGGACCAGTCCCACGCGCCCTGCCGCTTCCAGTAGACAGATGCAGACGGCATTGCGCCTTTCGTGCGGAACCGCACGAGATAGGTCTCGCCCGGTTTGACAGGTGGCGAGTTGAAGAGGAAGCAGCCGTTGCCGCTTCCCTTGATGCAGAGCGAGCTTGAGTCTCCCGCGCCCGTTCCCGTGTCCACGCCAAACACGCCCTTCGTCTTCTTGTCGTCCTGCCACGTGCCGTACGGCTTGGGCACCTTCCCGGCATGGAACTTACCAGCCTCCAGCGGCGTGCCGTATGCACACGCGCTGTTCCCGTTAAGGTCCACAAGCGTTCCCGCGCGCGTCTTCTCGGCGAGTTTGCGCTCCTTCCATTCCTGTGGATCCTTCAGCCGCGCAATGAGATCGGATATGCCTGGCAACGACTCCTCCCACGTGCGGTATTCCGTCTTGTCGGCGTCCCACCGCTTTGACGCGACCCCGCGCCACCTGACCCACGCGCA
>Ga0310690_10009490_pt1 | contig 12201 bp, 7 predicted proteins | sample AusTroGonzalo_MG_2_FD_207661 | JGI IMG/M metagenome (GOLD analysis project Ga0310690, IMG submission 207661) | Bovine rumen microbial communities from tropical cattle in Woodstock, Queensland, Australia - Gonzalo_04 (v2) (version 2) | ecosystem: Host-associated > Mammals > Digestive system >...
GGAGGTCATCGTAGGGGATGGCATAGAGCACGGTGTTCTCCAATGCCTCGACGATGAGCCGGCTGGGTTCCTGCTTGAGGAAACTCTCGATGCAGAAGACGATGCGCCCCTCGAACGAGAAATGCTCGGTGACGTCCTTCCTGTTCTTGTAGTAGTACTGGCGCACCATTCCCTTCTCGACAAAATAGAGCGCACGGCACACACTTCCCTCCTCCAGAATGGTGTCGCCCTTCTGGAACTTCATCGGGACGAGGATTCTGCTCAAAGCTTCGACACCTGCAGGAGTCATGGGGCAGTAGATTCGGGAGATTTCCCGTGCTATGTCGCGACGAGTATCCATATCTCTAAATGAGGAATTAAGAATGAAAATGAAGAATTAAGAATGAAGAGTGAGGAATTGCCACCGCACTGATAATTATGAATTGTGAATTAACAATTATGAATTGCTTTTAGTCGAGCTTCAGCACCGCGAGGAAGGCTTTCTGCGGAACCTGCACGTTGCCGATTTGCTTCATGCGCTTCTTGCCGCGCTTCTGCTTCTCGAGGAGCTTGCGCTTGCGGCTCACGTCGCCACCATAGCACTTGGCCAGCACGTCCTTGCGCACCTGCTTCACCGTCTCGCGAGCGATTATCTTGGCACCGATGGCAGCTTGTATGGCAATGTCGAACTGCTGGCGGGGCAGGAGCTCCTTCAGCTTCTCGCACATCCTGCGGCCAAAGGTCTCGGCATTGTCGAAGTGCGTCAACGTAGAGAGTGCATCGACGGGTTCGCCATTGAGCAGGATATCCATCTTCACAAGCTTGCTGGGGCGGTAGCCGTCCTGATGGTAGTCGAAGGAGGCATAGCCCTTCGAGATGCTCTTCAGCTTGTCGTAGAAGTCGATGACGATTTCACCAAGCGGCATGGCATACTGCAGCTCCACGCGATTGCCGCTGTTGTATTCCTGTTTGAGCAGTTCGCCGCGCTTGCCCAGGCAGAGCGTCATGATGGGGCCGATGAAGTTGGCCGTCGTGATGATGGAGGCATGGATGTAGGGTTCCTCAATATGGTCGATGAGCGTCTGGTCGGGCATTCCGCTGGGGTTGTGCACCTCAGAGACGTTGCCCTGCTTGTCATAGACGAGGTAGGACACGTTGGGGACGGTCGTGATGACATCCATATCAAACTCGCGGTCGAGCCTTTCCTGAATGATTTCCATGTGCAGCAGGCCAAGGAAGCCGCAACGGAAGCCGAAGCCCAGAGCTACGGAGCTTTCTGGCTGGAAAGTGAGACTGGCATCGTTGAGCTGCAGTTTCTCGAGCGAAGCGCGGAGGTTCTCGAAGTCCTCCGTCTCGATGGGATAGACACCGGCAAAGACCATGGGCTTCACCTCCTCGAAACCCGAGATGGCTTCCTTGCAAGGGTTCTCCACGGTTGTGATGGTATCGCCCACCTTAACCTCTGTTGCCGTCTTGATGCCCGAAACGATGTAACCTACGTCGCCGCAATGCAGCATCTGCCTAGGCACCATGTCCATCTTCAGCACGCCAATCTCGTCGGCCTTGTATTCCTTGTCTGTATTGATGAACTTCACGAGGTCGCCGCTCTTCATCATGCCGTTCACGATTTTGAAGTAGGCGATGATGCCTCGGAAAGAGTTGAAGACGGAGTCGAAGATGAGTGCCTGCAGTGGAGCCTTCTCGTCGCCCTTGGGACAAGGGATGCGCTCCACGACTGCACGAAGAATGTCCTCCACACCCATACCTGTCTTGCCGCTGGCACGGATGATTTCCTCGCGCTTGCAGCCAAGGAGGTCCACGATTTCGTCCTCTACCTCCTCGGGCATGGCATTGGGCATGTCGCACTTGTTGATGACGGGAATGATTTCCAGGTCGTGGTCGATGGCCATATAGAGGTTGCTGATGGTCTGTGCCTGAACGCCCTGCGTGGCATCTACCACAAGCAGAGCCCCCTCGCAGGCCGCGATGCTGCGGCTCACCTCGTAGCTGAAGTCCACGTGTCCCGGAGTGTCAATAAGGTTAAGGATGTAAAGCCCTTCCCCAGCCCTCTCCGAAAGAGAGGGAGCTTTATCGCTGCCGTTCTCCCCTCCTTGGGAGGGGACGGAGGAGGCTGGACTGTACTTGTACTCCATCTGAATGGCATGACTCTTGATGGTGATGCCTCGCTCCTGCTCCAGGTCCATGTCATCAAGCATCTGCCCCTTGGTCACGGTAATGGTCTTGGTGTATTCCAGCAGACGGTCTGCCAGCGTGCTCTTGCCGTGGTCTATGTGGGCGATGATGCAGAAGTTGCGAATATTTTGCATGTACTTATACTTATAGATATAAATATAGTGCCGTTCTGAGGCACGAATATGCGAATGTATGCAATCGGGTAGGAAGGAATAAATGCAGCTATTTCCCCCCCTACCCGATTGGATTAACAAGTCGGACGGACCCTGTGTGTGCTTAGAAGAAATAACCTGCTGTGATAGCGAAGTTGTGGCTCGTAGTGGCCTTCATGTCGCAACCTGTACCGGCTTGGTTGTCGCGGCCCTCGCCTGCGCTCTTATCCTTATAGGTTATCTCAGCAGGACTGGAGTGCTCGGCAAACGGAAGGATGTCGTACATATAGGAAATGCCGAGCGAGAACCTCTTGTAGTAGGCATTCACGCCTCCCTGGACGCCTATCTGCACGAGCTTGCCGATATGGCTTCTGCCCTCCATCCAGCCGTCGCGGCCATTGTTGTTATCCACGCGCAGGCTCTTCGTCTGGCGCGTTGTAAAGGTCCCGACGGGAACACCCTTGCCGTCGTTGCCATTCTCGAAGGTTGTGACATCGACCGTCTCTGTACGGTGTGCAATCAGGTTGAAACGGGCATAGGCTCCGGCGAAAGGAGCAAGCGTAAGCCCCTGGACGTTTGCGATATCCTTGAATTGATAGGTGAGGTTGACGGGAACTGTCAGCGTGAAGGCATGAATACGATAGTGGAGCGTCTTCTCCTCGCCGCTGCCCCGAATTGAGTGGTAAACGTAGAGGCTGTCGTTCTTGCTACGTCCTGTATGATAGCTCAGCATGGTACCGACTTCGATATAGAAGGGGTTTTTCTTCATGAGGCGAATGTCTGCCATCCAACCCAGATTTACGCCCGAGAGGAAATACTCCTCGCTAAAGGGGACGCGCTGGGGGCGTGTCGGGCTATCGTTGGTGTATTTGGCGAAAGTGCCCGTGTAGCCAAGCAGAACACGATGGAAGATAGGTTTCTCCCAGGGATGAGAAGGAACAAAGACCTCTGGAGTCTCACCCTCTGTCGCTACGTCCAACAGTTCGTCATCATCCTGAGCAAATGCTCCGAGACTCAGGCTCAGCAGCAACGCAGGTAACATCAATTTCATTGATTTCATAGTAGAAGTGTATTAGTTTTTGTTAAATTCTTCATGCAAATATATCTTTATTTATAATAACTACCAAACATTTTTTGCATAAATTTAACTAAAAATAAAGTTTTGAGGGGTTAAAGGCAGGGACGGGGGCGCTCGGAAGGGTGGATAATCATGAATTTCGTATCATCGGAACATACTTTATCCCTGCACGCGCTTCATCTCGATGACTTGCGAACAATAGGCTATGACGGCGGGGCGATGAGTGACGCAGATAATGGTCTGACCTGCCTCGCGACTGTTGAGGTTCTTCAGGAGCTGCTGCTCGGTATGCATGTCCAGGGCGCTGGTGGCTTCGTCCAGGAGCAGGACGGAGCCTTTGCGCAGCAGGGCACGGGCTATGGCGATGCGCTGTGCCTGTCCCTCGCTGAGTCCCGCGCCCATTTCGCCGCAGACGGCATCCAGTCCGTCTGGACGGTCCGTGACGAAGCCTGCACAAGCCGTCTCGAGGGCTTCGCGCATGTCTGCTTCTGTGGCCTCGGGATTGCCCAGGAGGAGGTTCTCGCGAATGGTTCCGCTGAAGAGGGTATTGCCCTGGGGGACATAGACCAGATTGTTGCGCGTCCGGGGCGAAACGGTCACGGAGCGTGTGCCGTCGTACATCTCGACTTTTCCGCTTGTGGGCTTGAGCAAAGCGAGGATGAGGCGGATTAAGGTGGTCTTGCCCGCCCCCGTCTCGCCAAGAATGGCTGTGGTGGACCCCTGGGGGAAGTCGCATGAGAAGCGGGAAAGGATGGTGCGTCCGCCTTCCCTGTAGCGGAAGGTGACGTCGGAGAGCCGCACGCCTGCCCCATTTGCGAAGGCAATGGGATTGGCATCATCCTCGAGGGGCTTGTCCTCCAGTTCCATGAGGCGTTCGCTGGCCGTCATGGTACTGATGAAGACGGGCACGAAGCGCGTCATGTCGCGAAAGGGACCCTGTATCTGCCCGACCAGCTGGATGAAGGAAATCATCATGCCATAGGTGATGGTTCCGTCCTGCAAGCTGTCAACGCCCCAGAGGAACGTGACGAGATAGCCCGTCGAGAAGCCGATGCTAATCATGGTGGAGGACGTGCTGCTGAAGACGGCGCGATGGCGTACGTGCCGGCGCAGAAGGCTTTGCGTCTGCACGAGCTTGTCTATCATCGTGCCCGTCCGCTCCAGGGTCTTGAGGATGGGACGATGCTGTATGCTCTCCTGCAGGATGCTCTGCACGCGGCTTTCGGTGGAACGGATATCGCGGGTGATGGCGCGCATCTTGCGCACATAGACTTTGCTCAGGACGAGGAAGAAGGGCACGATGCAGACAATCAGACAGGCCAGACGGGCATCCATGTGGAAGAGGTAGAAAAAGGCGCCCACCAGACGGAACGACACCTCGAGCATGGCGGGGAAGGTCTCCGTGATGCAGTATGCCAGGTCGCGGACGTCCTGCTCCATGCGGTTCAGGGTGTCACCGCTATGGCGGTCCTCCTGTCCGTTCCATTCGCTGCGGAGCAGGTGGATGAAGAGCCGTTGCTGCAGGATGTTTTGGGAACGTACGCCAAGCAAGGCTCCAACCCACTTGCGGGCAAAGCCCAGCACAATCTTGCCGACCATGACAGCGACCAGGGCGTAGGCTGCCATTCGCAGGCTGCCCTCGGCACGGTCAGTGGCGATGTCTATCGTCCATTTCGTGGCATAGATGAAGGCAAAGTCCAGGACGACGGAGGCGATGCCGATGAGAGCATTCAGCACAGCCTGCAGGCGCAATCCCCGGGAAGAATGCCACAGCCAAAGGAACAGCTCCCTCCCCGCTCCCACTTTGGGGGAGTGCTCTTGTCTCGACTTGTTATTTGAAGTTCTGCTCATGTATCATTAAATCATTGCCCCTTCATAGGCACTCCCCCAAAGGGGAAGCGGGGAGGGGGCTTCTCGCGTCGCTGCCCCATAGCAGTTTGCTGCGCAGGGTATGGAGGAAGGACGTATCGGGGCGTTTGAGCACGAAGACCTTGTAGGGGGCCTTGCGAATGGTAAGCTGCATCGTATCCTGGCACGACTCGCTGCGTCCGTCGATAGCCACGAGGAAATTGTGACTGCGGCTCTCGACGGTAAGCCGTATCTCGAGATTGTCGGGGAGGGTCAGGGGGCGTACCGTCAGTCCATGCGGAGCCACGGGGACGAGACCGATGTTGGCGCTGCCGGGCAGCATGACGGGACCGCCCACACTCAGGGCATAAGCCGTGCTGCCGGTGGGGGTGTTGACCACGAGTCCGTCGGCCTGGTAGGTCGTGAGGTACTCGCCCCCCAGGTCAACGCGGATGCTAATCATGCTACTGCTGTCGTGCTTGAGGACGGCCACCTCGTTGAGGGCAAAGGGATAGCCCTCCAAACCTGTCCCCTGCTCCTTGGCTCCTGCTCCCATAGTACTTTCCACCTGGAGGACGTTGCAAGGTTCCGTTCGCAGCTCACCGGCCAAGTAGCGGCGAAGGGTCTGCCCGATATCATCAAGCGAGAAGTCGGCCAGGAAGCCGAGGCGGCCCGTATTGATGCCGAGGATGGGTATCTGCTTCTCGCCTATCCGCATGGCCGTCGTCAGGAAAGTGCCGTCGCCCCCCATGCTGACAGCCAGGTCGGCATCGAAGGAATCGTCGGTGATAAGCTGGTGAGGGGGGAGGGAGACGTGCATCTCGTGCCTGAGATAATCACGGAAGGGACTATCCACAAGGGGAACGATGCCCGATTCGGCCAAGGCATCGAAAAGTTTCTGCACAGCCTCGCATTTCTTTGGCTGGTAGGTATTCCCGAAGATTGCACATCTTTTTGAATTTACCATAAATAATTTCTCTTTTGGTTGGCAAAGTTACGGATTTTTTCCTAACATTCCTCTATAAAAAAAGATTTTATATTTGCCAGACGTAAAAATCTCGGAATTTTTATGTATTTTTGCAAAACAAAACCCTAATCTCAACCATTATCTCTCAATTCTTCACTCCTTATTATTAATTCATAACATTATTAGATATAGGTATGATTTACGTCTTTTTAGCTACCGGTTTCGAGGAAATCGAAGCCATCGCACCGGTTGATATCATGCGCCGTGCGGGACTGAAAGTACAAACCGTGTCCGTCACGGGTGAGCGCATCGTGGAAAGCACTCATGGCATAGGCATCGCATGCGACGCCCTGCTCTCCGAGGTCGATTTCTCAGGCGCGCAGATGCTCGTATTGCCAGGCGGACTGCCCGGCTCGACGAACCTCGATGCCTGTCAGCCCCTGAGGGAAGCCATCGTCCGCCATTACGAGGCAGGAGGTGCCATCGCCGCCATCTGTGCCGCCCCCCTGGTGTTCGGGCACCTGGGATTGCTCGAAGGCCGCAGAGCCACGTGCTATCCGGGCGTTGAAGGCGAACTGAAGGGAGCTATCTGCACCTCTGCCATCGTGGAGCAGGACGGGAACATCATCACAGGTAAAGGTCCCGCAGCCGCCTTCGAATTCGGCTACGCAATCGTCGATTACTTCCTCGGCGAAGGCGCATCAATGCCCTTGCGGAACGGAATGATATACGCCGAGTTATAACCACAGCTTTATAAAACCACGGATTTAAGGGATTAAACGGATAATACAACATAGATATTTTAAACCACGAATTGCACGAATTACACGAATTGGCTATGCCCTTGAATGCAAGCGGCTATCCGTTAAATCCGTGGTCGAAAAGAAAAAAATTCGTATAATTCGTGTAATTCGTGGTAAGAAATAATAAATGATGAAGGTATTTGCAATTCTTGTTGCTGGCGGCAAGGGGCTTCGCATGGGTGGTGACATCCCGAAGCAGTTCCTGCCCATAGGCGGGAAGCCGGTTCTAATGCACACCATCGAGGCTTTCCGCAGGACGCTCGGCGAGGATGTGCAGATTGTGCTCGTCCTGCCTGCAGAGCAGCACGACTACTGGCTGAGGTTGTGCGGGGAACACGGTTTCCGCTCTCCAAGTCTGATAGCCCAGGGGGGCGAGACGCGCTTCCATAGCGTCAGGAACGGACTTACATTCCTGACGGACGACACAGATGCAGTCGTCGGCGTACATGACGGCGTCCGTCCCTTCGTCTCGCCGGAAACGATTCGTCGCTGCTACGAAACGGCTGCCCGGGGAAATGCCGTAGTGCCGGTCGTGCCGGTCGTGGAGACAATCCGCCAGATTCTGCCCGACGGCAGCAGCGCGACGAGAGCTCGCGACGAGTACCGACTGGTGCAGACGCCCCAGACGTTCCCACTCGCCCTGCTCAAGGAGGCCTATCGGCAACCCTACTCGGATGCATTCACCGACGATGCATCGGTCGTGGAAGCCCTGGGACGGGAGATAGTCATGGTCGAAGGAAACAGGGAAAACATCAAGCTCACGACACCCGAGGACCTGCACTTCGCCCAGTTCATCTTGGGTTGATTCCCCCGGGGAAACTCCTCAGTCCGCGCTCACTTCGATAAAAGAACGAACATATTTTAATTATTTAAGCAAGACATAAAGTTATTTTCATGACGTGAAAATAGTTTTTCAAAGTTTGAAAATATATTTTCACGACACAAAAATATATTTTCACACCATGAAAATAACTTTACATCAACGCCTGCCTGCAAATGGGAAGCCTGCAAGAGAAAGATATCACCTACCTGCCCGGCATCGGTCCGCAAAGGGCGAAAATGCTGGAGGCAGAGCTGGGCATCAAGACCTGGCAGGACCTGCTATATACCTTCCCCTACAAGCATATCGACCGCAGCCGCCTCTACAAGATTCGCGAACTGACCACCGATATGCCCTTCGTGCAGGTGATGGGACAGTTCCGCAGCTTCGAGGAGGCAGGGCAGGGACGGAAACACCGGCTGACAGGACACTTCTGGGACGGCGAGATGTTCCTGGACGTCACATGGTTCCAGGGCATCAGCTTCATCAAGAAAAGCGTGAAGGTGAACAAGGACTACATCCTCTTCGGACGGCCCAGCGTCTATGGGGGCAGATTGTGCGTGAACCATCCCGACCTCGACAATCCCGAATCGACCGTGCTCAGCAAGATGAGCATGCAGCCCTACTACACGACGACGGAGCGCATGAAGAAGGCGGGCATGACGTCGCGCACAATGGAGCGATTCACGAGCACCCTCATCAGCAAAATCTGGGGAGAGGGGCAAGGAGCCACCAATGCATTACCCGAGACCCTGCCCGACTATCTGATTCGGCGCCTCCACCTCATGCCGCTCGACAGAGCCGTGCGAGCCGCACACTACCCCACCACGGCCGACGAGTTGGCGACAGCAAACATGCGGCTGAAGTTCGAGGAACTGTTCCTCATCCAGCTGGTCATCATGACCTATGCCCGCAAACGGCAGCAGCAACGCATGGGCAGACGGTTCACCCACGTCGGCCAGCTCTTCAACACCTTCTACCGCAACTACCTGCCCTTTCCCCTGACAGAAGCGCAGAAGCGCGTCATCCGCGAAATGCATGCCGACATGAAGAGCGGACACCAGATGAACCGCCTGCTGCAAGGCGATGTGGGCAGCGGCAAGACACTCGTAGCCCTGATGGTGATGCTCATCGCCCTGGACAACGGATGCCAAGCCTGCATCATGGCTCCGACGGAAATACTGGCGGAACAGCACCTGCAGACTTTCCGCGGTTTCCTTCGCAACATGCCAGTCTGCGTGGAACTCCTGACAGGAAACGTCAAGGGGAAGAAGCGCGCAGCCATCGAAGCCGGTTTGCGCGACGGCAGCATCAACATCCTCATCGGCACCCACGCCGTCATCGAGGACAACGTGCAGTTCCGGAGTCTCGGCCTCGTCATCATCGACGAGCAACACCGCTTCGGCGTGGCACAGAGGGCAAAGCTGCAAAAAGACCTGTCTCCCCACGTCCTCGTCATGACCGCCACGCCCATTCCCCGCACTCTGGCGATGACGGTCTATGGAGACCTGGACATCTCCGTCATCGACGAACTGCCGCCAGGGCGCAAGCCCGTCCGCACCTTGCACATCTACGACAACCAGCCGGAACAGCTCTACCGTGGTGTCGTCCGCGAAATTGAGGCCGGGCACCAAGTCTATTTCGTCTTTCCGCTGGTAAAGGAGAGCGAGAAACTGGACCTGAAGAACGTGCAGGACGAATTCCTTCACCTCCAGGAAGTCTTCCCGCAATACCGCATCAGCATGGTGCACGGACAGATGAAACCCAGCGAAAAAGATACCGAGATGCAGAAGTTCGTCTCGGGAGAGACACAGATTCTCGTAGCCACCACCGTCATTGAGGTGGGTGTGAACGTGCCCAATGCTTCGGTCATGATTATCCAGAATGCCGAACGCTTCGGACTGGCTCAGCTGCACCAGTTGCGTGGCCGAGTGGGACGGGGCGCAGAGCAATCCTACTGCATCCTCGTCTCGAACTTCAAGCTGTCGGCCGAGACTCGGAAGCGGCTCCAGATAATGACGGAGACCAACGACGGCTTCGAGATAGCCGAAGCCGACCTCAGGCTGCGCGGCCCGGGCGACCTGGAGGGGACACAGCAGAGCGGCATCGCCTTCAACCTCCGCCTTGCCAACCTGGGGCGCGACGGACAGCTCGTGCAACTGGCACGCGACACGGCCACCTTCGTCCTCGACGCCGACCCCGACCTGCTTGCCCCCGACAATGCCCTGCTCCGCCGCCATCTCCTGGAACTCAGGAAGGAGCACAAGGACTGGAGCCAAATCTCATAGGGCCGTCCAGACACCCTTCGTAATACAAACCGGAGGCCTTCCAAGAGCCGGCCGGCATCCTCTCCACCAACAACTTGATTCAGTAAAATAAAAATGCAAAGCCGCCATCGCGCAGACGAATTGCACGATGGCGGCTTATTATTATTGCAAAGAGGGTGTCCTAATTGCCAGCCATATATTCGAGCACGGATACGAAGTCTGCGACGTCAACCTTACCGTCGGAATTGAGGTCGGCTGCCTGGTCGTACACACTGGAGGCCATCAATTCCAATACAGAAACTGCATCGGCGATGTCTATCCTGCCGTCGTCATTGAGGTCGGCAGGCAGACATCTGGTCAGAATCGTATTGTGGTTCATGTCGAAAGTGATGAAGTATTTCAGCGTCTCACCTTCGTACCCGGGAAGCCAGTTCATGTACCACTTGCGGTCCAGGCCGCGAACCAAGTCGTCGGTTGCAACTCCGTCTTCGAGGAGGAGCTTGTTCTCCTCGCTGCCATAGCGTCCTTCGTTCCATCCTCCGCGGGTTGCGGTAGAATTGACGATAGAGCCAGTATTGGAGCGGCAGGACATAATGGTGAAGTTGGGGTACATGTCCTCCTTCTCGTCCTTGTAGAAGGTAACGATGCCCTCATAGACGCCATCGCCCTTATGAGCCAGGGGAGCCATCTCGTCGTTCTTCCAGCGATGCTGCTCGCCGTTGACGTTGATGATGGAACCAACGACATAGACGTTGTCGTGCCAGTTGTAGCTGACAGCCTCGAGCTTGGTCTCGCCCGTTGCGGGGTTGAAGGAGATGTTGAACTCACCGCCCACCATCTGCAGGTCGTTGCCGGCGCCCTTGGTCAGGGTGAAGGTATTGACTGCCGGGGTCACGAAGCGACGTGTGCTTTGGTCGGCCTTATAGACTTCCTCCATACGGCTGATGAAGAGGCCGGCGCGGGCATTGGCGTTGGCCAGGTTGGCACGGTTCTGCACACGGACACCTGTTGCCAGATATGTGCCATCGGGCTGCAAGGTCATTGGATAGTAATCGGTGCGAGTGTCATAGGCCAGTTCTTTGCCGTCAGCATCGAGCAGGTCTCCCTGAACATAGTAGCCGCCTCCGAGGTCTGGGTCGTTGAGGATGGTTTCGCGGTAGTTGCGCGCCTCTTCGTCCGTGAGGTCACCGGAAAGATAGTGGTCATACACCTCGTTGTAAACCTCTGCAAATGCGTCGCTCAGCGTGGGATTGCTCTCGATATATTCGTCGGCCTTGTCGATGCAATATTCGCCCAAGGCCAGGAGTTCCTGGTATGCGTCGTAGCTGTCCAGGATGGTATTGAATTCGTCATTGAGCTTCTTGATTTCGACCAGCTTCTTCTCTACGGAATCAGCGCTCTTTGCACTTTCCATGAAAGCCTCGATGTTGTCGAGGTGACTCATGCTGTAGCTCATCACCATCTGTTCCTCAAACGCATACCTGAGTGCATCCAGACGCTTCTGGTAGTTCTCCATCATAGCATCGATAGCCTCTTCGCTATAGCCGCGATAGATGAGCTTGAACTTGCCCCACATGGTCATGCCGCTCTCGTACCAGGGCTTGCCTGTGTTGCGGATGCCAAGACGGAGCTCGCCATTCGTCACGATACCATATACATTATTTATATATCTGCCACCAGCGAATGCGAAGCTGACTGCCTGACGCTGTTCGGGTACATAGCCGTCGCCCGTATCGTAGTCCTGAGCAGAGGTTGTCTCGCCGTTATGAGGAGCATTGGGGTCGCCACTTGCATCGTAGCGGCAGTTCACGCCATTGATAGCATCTTCGTAGAGCACACGGCCGGCATAGATGTTCATGACGGGTGTGTAGAAGTCGTTGATGAAGAGGTCGGCAGGCACATAGTCGTAGCCCTCCAAGTCACCAACGCCATTGCCACCGGGACGGTAGAAGGCGGGAGCCTCCAGCTCGTAGATACCGTCGGGAATGTCAGCAACGATGTACTGGGAAACGGTGAAGGCTGTGTTCCAAGTGCCGGCAACAGGATAGATGTCTGTGAAGCCAGTGTTGGAGCTGAAGTTGTAGCCGCTGGGAC
>Ga0310690_10009491_pt1 | contig 12199 bp, 7 predicted proteins | sample AusTroGonzalo_MG_2_FD_207661 | JGI IMG/M metagenome (GOLD analysis project Ga0310690, IMG submission 207661) | Bovine rumen microbial communities from tropical cattle in Woodstock, Queensland, Australia - Gonzalo_04 (v2) (version 2) | ecosystem: Host-associated > Mammals > Digestive system >...
CTGCGAGATGTCCGACAAACAATTCCAGCTCCGCTACAGCGATCCCATAACCGGTGAACGCTATCCTTTCCCGGATACCTTCTTCCGGGCCGAGATTGATCCCATGGCCATGGTCCCCAAGGACTATGAGACCGTCATCCTCAACCACATCGAACAGACGGCCCTGGCTTATGACTGCGACGTCGTCATGGTGGATAATATCGGCTACCTCTGCAACAACATGGACAAAGGAGCCGACGCAGGGCAGTTCATGCAGAACCTCAAGCTCCTGAAGTTCAAGCACGGCTGGTCCCTCCTGATCGTCGCCCACACGCCCAAGCGCTCCCTCTCCAGCCCCATCACCCAGAACGACCTCGGCGGCTCCAAACGCCTTTTCAACTTCTTTGACAGCGTGATTGCCATCGGTCCCTCAACCCAGGGCAAGAGCATCCGCTACGTCAAGCAGATCAAGGTCCGCCACGGCGCCTTCAAATACGACTCCGACAACGTCCTGGTCTATGAAGTCAAGAAGAACGACAACTTCGTCCACTTCGAGCCCATCGGCACCGGCCGCGAGCGCGACCACCTCAAGGACCGCGCTGACGATGAAGAAGACATGCGCGTAGTGAACGTCCGCGAGCAGATGGCCAAAGGCAAATCCTCCCGTGAGATTGCCGCCTTCCTGGGCATCGGCAAGACCAAGGTCGCGGAAATCATGAAGCAGATCAAAGCCGAGCAGGCGTCCGCGTCCGCCCAGAATCAGGACGCCCCGGACACTCCGGACAGCCCGGACACAACGGGCACCAATGAAGTTTTACCCTTTGAACAAGACTAACCATGCGTAAGAATAACACCACCCACACTGTCCTCTCCGTCCGTACTGTCCGCCCTGTCCGCCCGGACGGACATTGGTCCCACGACCGCCGGTATCCCTCCGGCCGCTGCCTTCCCGTCAGGCGCACCGTCTGGTTTAACCCAAAAGGCCGGTAACATGTACTCCCTGCAGAAATACGCCGGGCCGTCGTCAAGGCACACGTGCCCGGCCTGCGGGAAGACACACTGCTTCACGCTCTACGTCGATGAGCAGGGAGAACCGCTTGACCCCACTGTCGGCAAATGCGACCACGACTCCTCCTGCCACTACCACTACACACCCCGGGAATTCTTCCGGGAGCATCCTGAGCGCAAACCAGGCCCCGACTGGCGCTACCAGAGAGTCGACTGGCTGGAACAGAAACAGCAGCGCCCCCAGACGCTTCCCGTGGCCACCTGCTTCATCCCGCCGGACATCGTCCTCCGCAGCGTCCGTCCCAGTCTCAACTCGGACTTCGTCACTTTCCTCCTCACCATCCTCGATCCCGTCATCGTTGAGGACCTGGTCCACGAATACCAACTGGGCGTCACATCCCGGAAGGACGTCATCTTCTTCCAGCTGGACATCCGCGGCCGGTGCCGTACCGGGAAGATCATGAAGTACGACGCCGAGACCGGCCACCGCATCAAGGATGAGTCCCAGCCCAACCGCATCACCTGGGTTCACTCCCTGATGAAGCAGTCCGGCCAGCTCCCGGCCGACTGGCAGCTCACGCAGTGCCTGTTCGGCGAGCACCTTCTGGCACAGCATCCGAACAAGACCGTCGCCCTGGTCGAATCAGAGAAGACGGCCGTCATCTGCGCCGGCATCATGCCCCGCTTCCTCTGGCTGGCCACCGGCGGGAAGTCCCAGATCAACGAGCGACTACTGGTCCTGAAGGGCCGCAAGATCGTGGCCTATCCGGACATTGATGGCTACGCCACCTGGATCGAGAAGCTGGCGCAGTTCCCGGACCTCCACGTGACCGTGAGTCCCATTCTGCAGCGGAATGCCACCGCCGAGGACATTGAGGCCCATATCGATATCGCCGACTGGTTCATCCGGGAGAAGCTGCGCCCTGCAGGTGAAAGCATCAAGCAGCACAGCAGGGAATTCCTGCTGGCGGCGCAGTATCTTGATCCGGAGAAGGCCGCTGAAGTTGAGGCGCTGATTGAAGACCTCGGGTTGATGTTTATGGGGGCGGAGAAGGTGGAGGAGGAAAGTGAGGATCTGCCGCCGTAGTTGACGTGATCTTATTTTGGTAACTTGTTGATAATAAGTTAATTTACCTCTATTATTCTTGTCTATGTCGACTAAATCAAACCTAAAAATATGGTAAGTGAAGATAATTTTGTAAATTTGTATGTTTTGTCCCAAATGGCACCGAATGCATCATATAGTAGAGAGAAGAAAAAGGCAATTGGCTCGTTCTATACTCCGCCGGTTGTTTCTGACTTCCTCGCTCAGTTAGTTACGTCCCTTATACCAAATGACGCGACTATATCTTGCTTGGACCCTGCTGTCGGAGATGGCGTTTTATTGCATAGTCTTAGAAAAAAGAAGTCTGAACAACAACGCTATTGTTTCTCAGGTGTTGACATCGACCAAAATGCGATTGATGCAGTTACACGCTCTTTTGATGATTTGAACGCCAGTTTTGTGTTCAAAACAACAGATGCATTGAAGCCTTTAGGAGCTAAAACTTATACTGCCGGGTGGAAAAAGTTTCTTACCATTGCTAACATAGATGGTTTCGACGTGATTGTCTGTAACCCACCATGGGGCGCAGATTTAAGCTCTTATAGTAATCTATCAGACTCGTTCTCCTGTGCAACTGGACAGTTTGATATCTATGATGTTTTCATAGAATTGATTATCAATCTGCTCAAAGACGACGGAATATATGGGCTCATCCTTCCTGATACAATTTTCAGCAAAGAGCATCTTGGTTCTAGAAGGCTGCTATTGGAAAAGACGACCATTACCCATATTGTAAAGCTTGGAGAATCGTTCTTTTCAGATGTCAATTCATCTGTCTCTATTATTGTAGGTAGAAAAGCGGTTATTCCTGACTCCAACGTACGGTGTACACACATCACTCCGGAACAGAGAAGCGCCATCCTGTTGGGGGATGTTTCTCTGTTGTCGGTCGAGCATAATAATCATCTTGATGTCCCTCAGGAGTATATGATTCGGCGCGGTTGGGAATTTGTTCTGGATACGACAAAAGAGGATACCGTTTTGCTTGCTCATCTTGATTGCTGTTCGAGAATAGGGACCGTTAGTTCTTCTCGCCGGGGTGTAGAGCTTTCTAAACGTGGCATGATTTGGTGTTGTCCTGCCTGCCATAAGTGGTCGCCTATGCCTCCTTCCAACAAGGACGCACACTGTAGTTATTGTGGTAGGATTGTTCCCAAAGACAGATTAGAGCCTGAAAGTATCATTATCCCAGCTAGCGATGTACGACATAACTCTGTTCCTATCACTATCGGTGAAGACATCCATCGCTATTCACTAAAAACAACGAAGCGTATAGTACTAGGATATGCTGGTATCAATTATAAAGACAACAATCAATTCAAAGGAGAAAAGGTGGTTGTTAGAAAGACAGGTGTTGGCATATCTGCAGCAATAGACTTTAATCACAATTATACGAACCAAGTCGTATATCTGCTCAAAACTCTTGATAATAGCTCCGTCCCGACTGAGTTATTGATGGCTGTCATTAATTCCAGGATTATCACTTACTATTTGATGAAGTCTAAAAGTGTTAATCAATGGCAGACCCATCCATATTTGACTCAAGAAGATTTAGGTGGTTTGCCTTTTCCTTGTTTGGAGCTGGAAGACGATGGCCTACTCAAAAAGAAGCTGGTTGAAATAAAGCGTTTGGTAAAGAAACTTCAGAACAACGATAATCAGAAATCTTTTAATGCTGCAGACGCAAAAGTTGAAAGAATCGTTGCCGACTTATTCCATATTGGGAGGGACGATTATAGGCTTATTTATAGGGCAATTGAATCAGCTCAGCAGATGATTCCATTTCGTTGTCTGCTAAATATTAGTATTCAAGACATTTTTGGATAAAAATGGGATATAGATACATCGGTAGTAAGGAGAAGCTCTCGGATATTATCATCAGGACATTCAAAGCAGATTGCCCTGATGCTCATTCCGTGATTGATCTTATGGCCGGAACTGGTCTTTTTTCCAAGGCTTTACGAAAAGAAGGTTATCGAGTTGTGGCATCCGATATGATGAGTTATTCGTATCATCATCTGGTTGTGAACCTTCGACTGAACTCATCACCCTCGTTTCTTGGGATCAGTGATCTATTCCCTAGGCAAGGTAATAATAACGATTCATATGCTAATGCATTGGCGTTGTTAAATAACCTTGATCCCGTTGAGGATTACTTCTACAATGAGTTCTCGCCTGAAGGAACACCTCAGAACGGATGTAAGCCACGGATGTACTTTACGGCGCATAATGCTAGCAAGATTGACGCCATTAGGCTGCGAATAATGGATTGGCATTCAAGAGGATTGATCACTGACACTGAGCATTCTCTCTTGTTACATACGTTGATTTTGTCCGCGAATGATATTGCAAACATTGCGGGAACATATGGCCACTATTTAAGTCACTTTGTTCAAAGGGCATTGGATCCTATTGTTTTGCAACCAGTGTCATTTGAGCCAAATGCAAATATTGTTGGACATGAAATATACAAAGGATTCGCTGAAGATATAGCTCCATCTCTTTCCGGTGATATATGCTATATTGACCCCCCTTACATCAAACGTCAATATGCAGCTAATTATCATATTTTGGAAACATTGGCAAGGGAGGATAAACCGGAGGCTGTCGGAGAAAGTGGTCTTAGGCCTTGGCGAGATCAGTATTCTAACTTTTGCTCAAAACTCAAAATATTTGATTCTTTTGGCAAGATACTATCGGGCATTCAGTGTAATCAGTTTTACATAAGCTACAGTTCAGAAGGCCTTATCCCTATTGATAAGATGATTAACTTTATTGGAAGATATGGAACTGTTGACAAACAAGAGATTGAGTACAAGAGGTTTAAGAGCCATAATGACAATAGCCCTGAAAAAGTAACAGAATATTTAATACACATGACAAAAGCATAACACTATGATACTCGCCAATCAATTAATTTACCGCTACTTAACACAGAACGAGTTTAAGGCAATCAACAATTTGATTCAGTCTGCTGGCGGCGGCAGTCAGACATATATTGATTTGCCAAAGAGCGATATCTCAGATGCAGACTTGACATCGTTCTTCGGCCCTGGGACACCTGTTCAATATGGGTTCTCTTGGACTATTGATGTATTCAGTTTGTCATTAGGGAGGAACGCGCAATCAGTGACAGTAAAAGGGAGAAGGAACACTACCAATTCAATACGTGAACAGAATGGAACGAATAGGATAGAAATTCTGAAGTCTTCTGTGAGTGGTTTCCCTTCCTCGACTTATGATGATGTTAATGACCCAATCTGCCTGTTTATTTTGAAAGAAGTGACTGGCGCTTTTTGGGCAGGATGGTTCTCAAAAAGTGATTGTCAACCCGGTTGGTATATTCCTCTTGAACTTATCCCTGTATTAGCAAGAAAAGCAGGCAACTGTGGCTATATTAATCTTTCACAACCTGTTACAATTGATATAACAGATTTCCGTTGGCCATTCAGGTTCTCAGTTAATAATCCGGTGCTATCCCTTCCGACTGTCCAACAACAACCCTTGTCAATAAAACACATCATTGACGCTATTAATAGCACAGGGCTTATATATGATGATACAATTATTAAACGTCTGTGTTTCTCCTTACTTTCAAAGCGTTTTGTTATTCTAAGCGGCTTGGCCGGCTCTGGCAAAACGCAACTTGCCCTGGCACTAGCCCATTCGCTTTGCGAGAATTTGGCGGAACAGATGTGCTTTGTACCTGTTGGAGCAGATTGGACTAATCGGGAGCCACTTCTTGGTTACCCTAATGCGCTGAAAGGTGACGAATATGTCCGCCCCGAGAACGGTGTCCTTGATTTATTAATACGCGCTCAGAAACCCGAGAATAAGGAAAAACCATTTTTCTTGATTCTTGATGAGATGAATCTAAGTGTTGTCGAACGATACTTCGCTGATTTTCTCAGCGCTATGGAGGCCAAAAACGAGCCAATACACCTTTGGACGAAAGATAAGGATGGCGTTCCTTGTTCAGTGATTCTTGGCTCAAATGTGTTCATTATCGGAACCATAAATGTGGATGAAACCACCTATATGTTTAGCCCCAAAGTCTTGGATAGAGCGAATGTTATAGAGTTTAAGATTTCGGCTTCCGAGATGGATACGTTCCTTCAAACAAATCCGAGTGCCGATGTTAGCAAGGCGGATGCGAAGGCCGCTGCATACGCTGAGGATTTCGTTGCGCCTCATAATCCTGCTCCAAATCCTGGAATTAATGGGACTCTTAACATGTTTTTCGAGGAATTGAAGAAGGCTAATGCTGAGTTTGGTTATCGTTCGGCACACGAAATATCAAAGTTTATTGGTATTGCCTTGGCGAACGATGATACGGCTACACCGCTTAATATGAATCAAGCCGTAGATGCGGCAATCGTACAAAAACTATTACCCAAATTGCATGGTTCAAAGAAAAAACTTACTCCGGTACTCAAGGAAATGTGGGGTTTCTGCTTTGATACTCCTGCCTCTGGCGGGTCAATAGTCGCTTTGGAGGATGCAACTAATGCAGATTCCTCTAATGCAAAGTATCCTCTTTCAGCTGATAAGATCCTAAGAATGTACAATTGGGTATGTGATAATGGATTCGCAAGCTTCTCCGAAGCATAGTTTATGAGCAGGACGCTGGATATTCAGTTTAGAAGCCTTACAGGCTTAGTTTTTCTGACATTAAAAAGTCGGAAGGACGATGTTGTCCTGCGTATTGCTGAGGATGCAGAAGAAAACGGCGAAGCACCATTTCAGATAGGAGAAGCTTCTGAATATGATTACTCTTTTGCAGATAGCGGTAATGGTCGAAAATACCAGTTTGAAGAAGTAGATGGCGTTCTTGAGAGGACATGGTCTGAGATAGGATATGTCCCTTTTGGCAGAATCCGTACTGGCAATTATGTTGGTACTTTGACATTCCATCTTGTTGATTGTACCAGTTCATCGCCTGTTAGTGCTGGTGAGTTAAAGATAGAAGTCGTATCAACGAAGACTGACTATCGCACGGATTACAGACAGATGTTAGAGGAGATCTCTAAGGATTATGCGGAACTAGTGATGTCATTCTCTCCAGCCGGACAACATTTCCTTCCAGATTCAAATCTATCATCTCGTACACTTTATCAGAGATTTGCTTTTGTTAAGAGTATTGTTGACAATGATTCCTTCAACGAAGCAGTAAGAAAGGTTATCCTCAATCCTATCAGGAATTGGGAGCAAACTATTGTTAATAAGAGTATTACAAACGTTAAGAGACTCGATAGAAAGGCTTTAGGACAAATAGCTTCTTCTACGAATAGAATCTCAGTTAAGGGCATCCCTGGATTGTCTTTGCCTCAAGGCGTTGATTCTCTGCCACAAAGTATTGAGATTCCTTATAAACGGGATACCATTGATACTCCTGAAAACCGTTTCGTTAAATATGTCGTAAAATCTTTTGTGGCATTTGTTGATGCTTTTCAATCGTATAAGAATGCAAGCTTTAATCTGAAGGCCGAAGCCTCAGTCCTCAGCGATAAGCTTCAAAATATACTGTCAGTCTCTTTCTTTAAGGGAATATCAGATCCAACAGTCATTTCGCTCAATAGTCCGGCACTTCAGCGTAAGGATGGGTATCGGGACATATTGAATGCTTGGACATTGTTTGATACTGCAGCAAAACTCACTTGGAGCGGTGGTGACGATGTCTATGATGCTGGGAAAAAGAATGTCGCAGTCCTATACGAGTATTGGTTATTCTTCAAACTTCTATCTGTCATCAGCGAGACTTTCAATCTTGAGCCAAAATCGTTAGAGAAAATGATTGAACGAGATTCTGAAGGGCTAAATTTGTCTCTAAAACAGGGCAGAATGCAGATGATAGCTGGCGCAACACAGATAGGCAATCGACGCCTCAATGTCCGTTTTTACTATAATAGGACATTCTATAAGGAGTCTGAGATCAAAAAAGAAGGGTCATGGACCGTACAAATGCGTCCTGACTACACTTTGTCAATATGGCCTGGAGATTTATCTCAGTCTGAAGCAGAATCAAAGGATATCATCACCCATATTCATTTCGATGCAAAATACAAAGTGACTCATTCTCCTTTCTCGGACAAGAGTATTTCCAAGGAACAAGCGGATAAAGAGCTTGACGAAGAGAAAATGGAACAAGAGTCCGGCATATACAAAAGGGTTGATATTCTGAAAATGCATGCCTATAAGGATGCGATTCGTCGCTCTTCTGGCGCATATATCTTGTATCCGGGTGATCGAGATAGCGAGCTTCGTGGTTTTCATGAGATCCTTCCTGGGCTAGGCGCTTTTAACATCAGACCTGCACGGTATGAAGAAGATGCAAGGGAGCTCAAGCGCTTCATTACGGAAGTAGTTCAACATTTACTAGATCGTAATTCTCGCAGGGAAAAGGTCTTGCAAGCTGGTCACGAGATACAAGAAGCAGATATATCTCGTTTTGAAGGGCGTTTCCCGGAAGTATATCAAACCGGCGGTTTTTTCCCGGATACTACTCCAGTTTTAGTTGGTTGTTATAAAAGTGAAGAGCATCTCCAATGGATTCTCACTCATGGACTTTACAATGTTAGATTGGGGAAAGATCGTCACGGAGCTGTCACTCTAGATAGTAAGTTGGTTGAGTCGAGGTATTTATTACTCTATGACTATAACAATCGTTCTAATAAGCGTTTCTTGAAAATTGTCTCCGGGTCGCCATCAGTTTATAGTAAGGATGAGTTAGGTAGTGATTACCCTAACCCGGGTGGCCCCTTGTATTTAGTATTCCAGGTTTCAGAGTCTGCAGTAGAACCAGAATTGGCTTATCTGGAATGGACACAATATAGTGTAATTGACACTCTTATTCCTCCCGATGGATCGCCAACTACAGTTATGTATACTGGTCTTTTCCCGCCAGATTACGTAAATATTACACCGTGAGAGGCGTTGAGGTACCACCTCACGGTAATAATGCTATCGGTTCAACCACGTCAGTAATTCCTCTATTGTTGATGGAATGGTTTTGGGGTACATTGTGCCACGATTTGACACAATCCCATTGTAGTTTTGCGACAAGAAATGGCATTATACGCCTAATCAAACGAAAATGTGTAAATTTGTAAGACATTATACCCACACCCCATAATAATCAATAACATCATTATACCATGGCAAAAGACATTGAGCCTAAACTAAAGCTAATCAGTGAATATATCGCACTCGGAAAAAACGACAAGTTTGTCATCCCTGAATATCAGCGTGGCTATTCCTGGGATATTCCTCGTTGTGATAAATTGTGGCAGGATATTGAGGATTACATTGATACCGCTCCGGAAGATCCTTATTTCTTCGGGACTATTATCAGTGATTGCTCGAACACCAATGAATTCCGGTTAATTGACGGTCAGCAGCGCACAACCACGTTTCTCCTTCTACTCAAAGCTATCCTGTTCCGTCTTAATGCCGTTTTAGCAAACTTCTCTCACGATGATGACTCTAAGGCACTATATAAAGGCTTGAGTAAAAATCGTGAAAAAATCATTGAGCTTCTCTATAAAGCTGATGAAGATAAGTTGGTTGAGATAGAAGAAAACTGGGATGCTGCCAGGGGGACTTTGATCCTGGAGAACCTATCCATCAACGAGCAATTCAAAGATGAACTGACGAAAATCATAGAGGCCAAGGATTATTACGAAGCAGAAGCTGCTGTATACAAGATTCCCCGGCGACAGAAAGACAATAAATACACGAACTTTTTCAGGAATTTCAAGTTCTTCTGCACAAAGTTGGAGGACCTCAATGAAACTACACTTAATTCCTTTACCAAAACTTTCCTGAATAAGTGTCAGATTATTGAGATCCGGAGTTGGCAGATTGAACAGGCTATTACCATGTTCAACTCCCTGAACTCCACCGGTATGCCTTTGTCTGATGCTGATATTATTTCCGCACAGCTTTATTCCAACGCTGGAGATAGCAGACCTCAGTTCAATGACCAGTGGGAGGGCATTAAGAAGCTCACAAACGAGCTCAGTAGTAGAGGGATAGTAGGCATTGATGGCGTCCTCCAGCAGTACATGTATATCTACAGAGCAGATAAGAAGGAGTATATGTCCTCCGGCACCCCGAATGTAACGACTCCTGGTCTGAGAAACTACTACCTTACCATTAGGAGAGAACTTCTTAAGACTCCATTGGAGTTGTGTGGCTCCTTTGAGAAAATCACCAAGATTTGGGACAAGGTTAAAGATTATCCTATCGTCAAACTGTTATTGAAATTCAATGACAACATCAGACTATACTTCATCTCCTATCTGTTCCGTTTCGATGTTGAGGATATCGATGTTGACACAGTTCGTCCTATAGCAGAGTACCTGATTAGGCTTTTCGCAATTCTGGAATTAGTTGATACCGGCTACTCGAGTTCTCTGTTCAAGACATTCCTTTTTGGGGAGAACGTTAAGCTTGTTGACCCTGCCATTTCGCTAGAAGCTATTGAACAGGATTTCAGTGCTCACATCAATAAGAGTTGGAAGCGAGGTACTATCCAGCAAGAGATTGAAGACTATAGGAAAAACGTACTTGTCTTCCTCAATGAATATCTGTATGCAAAAGAGCATGATCTCAAGTTCGATTTCACAGACACTGTGAACATTGAGCATATTATGCCAGCCAGTGGCCATGATATTGAATCCATTCGCATTGATGCGGGAATCCCCACAAAGGAAGACTTTGACAATATCGTGAATCAACTTGGTAATAAGATTTTACTGGAAGACAAGATCAATCAAAGTATCGGCCGGGAATGGTTCCAGACAAAGAAGCAGAAGACAGTTTCTGAAAAAGCGGGCTACAAGGATAGTAAGTATCACATCGCTAAAGCCCTTGTGGATTATCCGTCAGATGTATGGACCAAAGAGGATATAGAAACAGCAACAGGGAAGGTATCCACCAGGCTCCTTGACTTTATTTTTGGTCCGGTAGAAGAAAAACCTCTCAATCAAGAATAATCTATAGTGGATTATAGGGCTACTGTACCACAAAATGAAACACCTCGTGCGTAGTTTTGTGCAGAAAACTCTCGTATCATGGACAAACACGCACAAAGAATCGAAATCTTCAACTCCACGCTGGCGCTGCTCCGTCAGGGGTGGTATATCTCCTCATCCGGCCAGAAGGTGAAGCTTCCTTCTATCAAGGAGGTGATGGATATGGCTGTGATGTACAGCGAGCCGTTCCACGTCCTTGTTGATCCGGTGGAACCAATCACTACTGAGGTCCGGGTGGAGAACAAGGACTGTGTCCTGGCCGCCAAGGATCTCATCGATGCCGGCTACAATCCGGCGATGCTCAACCTGGCGGACCTTTACACTCCCGGCGGGCTGGTGGAGTACGGTTCCGGGGCGCAGGAGGAGAATCTCTGCCGACGCAGCAATCTCATTCTCTCCCTGTATCAGTTCTCGCATCCTCGGCTCTGCCAATACCCGGATTTGGGCCTTGAACAGAACGCGGACCAGTATCCGATGGATGAGCGATATGGTGGCATCTACAGCGGCATCGTGACCTTCTTCCGCGGGCCTGAGTCCACCGGCTCCCAGCTGGAGGACAAGCCTTACAATATACCGGTCATTTCAGTAGCAGCCCTCAGCGGCCCGCGCATCGGTGCGGACGGAATGATGTTGCAGCCGGAGGTGGACATCACCCTGGAGAAGATCCGGACAATCTTCCGCATCGGCCAGGCGCAGTTCCACGACTCGCTGGTGCTGTCGGCCCTGGGCTGCGGTGCCTTCGCCAACCCTCCGGCACACATCGCCAAACTCTTCCATCAGGTAATAGAGGAGGATGAGTTCAAGAACAGGTTTAAGCTAATTGATTTCGCCATCCTGGACGGTTACCGGACCGGAATGAAGCACAACCCCGAAGGGAATCTACTGCCATTCCAGCGGGAATTTGGCTGCTGATTTTCACTTTTTTCGCATTATTCCGAAGGGTTGTCCCACAATTTGGTGCAACCCTTCTTTAATTTTGCACCAGAAACCAAAAGAATAAAGCGATGGAAAGGACAATCACAGTTACCGGCCGCGGCGCCATTCATGTCGTACCCGATGTCACCCGTCTGGA
>Ga0310690_10009492_pt1 | contig 12199 bp, 9 predicted proteins | sample AusTroGonzalo_MG_2_FD_207661 | JGI IMG/M metagenome (GOLD analysis project Ga0310690, IMG submission 207661) | Bovine rumen microbial communities from tropical cattle in Woodstock, Queensland, Australia - Gonzalo_04 (v2) (version 2) | ecosystem: Host-associated > Mammals > Digestive system >...
CATATTGTCAATCTTTTATTCTGAATTGTAAAATGCTTAAAAAGTCTTTCAGTTGCGGGTTCTGCTCCATCATGTTATTCATCTTGTCCTCCGAATTGATGATGACCTTCTTCTCCGCCTTCTGTTCGTTCACGATGATTTCCAAATCATCCACATTCAGTTTGAAATGGTTGCGCCAGTATTCCAAAATGGATTTCCGGCGGCTGTCAAACTCCTCCCTTTGAATGTCGTTTTTCACCGTGATACGGATTGTATCATCCTGGTATTCGGGGGTTTCATCTTTCAGGTTATAATAGATGAGGAAGTTGTTGCTGAAGAGTTCTGTAAACAGCTGATTCCAACAGGTGGCGAAGTCCTCCGGTTCCGTAGGTGTCTCGGCGGCGGGAGTCTCCACGTTCGCTATTTCTGTTGTTGGAACAGGGTTTTCTATGGGAGTCTCCGGCTCTGTCGGTTCGTTTGCCGGCGGCGGCACAATGGCGGGACTGGCCTGCGGCTCCGTCGCTTCGCTTGGCGGCGGCGCCACGCGCGTGCCACCCATCACCCCCCGGATGGAAGGCATATCCTGTATGGGCGGCGTGCCCGGGTTAACAAATGATTTCGTTGAAATCTTCGGAGCTGTGAAGTCTGAAACCTCCTTGGTTTCATCTGCACTGACGGGCTCCGTACCGTCTCCTGGATTTTTAGCGCTCCTGCGATTGCCTCGCCTTTTTATAGACGTAATTGGCGTTTATCTGCATCAGGCACAACTCCACCGATAGTCGCTTGTTGTTGGACATCTTGTAGTTGAAGTCGCACTGGTTGGCCAACTCCAACGCCCTTACAAGCAAGGCCCTGTCGGCTTTCTGTGACTGCTGCAGGATTTGCTGCTTTATGCTGTCGGAGGTCTCTAACAGGGTCACCGTAGCTGGGTTCTGGGCCATCAGCAGGTTTCGAAAATGGGAAGCCATGCCGGCGATGAAATTCTGCGGGTCGAAGCCCTTGGCGATGATCTCGTCCAACAGCAGCAGGGCCGAGGAGACGTTATCGCTGAACAGAAAGTCCGTCACCCGAAAATAGTAGTCGATGTCAAGAACGTTGAGGTTCTCGACAGTCTGCCGATAGGTGATGTTCTTGCCGGTGAAGCTGACGATCTGGTCGAAGATGGAGAGAGCGTCGCGCAGAGCGCCGTCGGCCTTGGTGGCCATGACGCGCAGCGCCTCCTCCTCCACCGTCACACCTTCCTGGTCAGCCACATATTGAAGATGCTTGCGGATGTCATTTTCCGTAATCCGTTTGAAATCATACACCTGGCATCGTGACAGAATAGTAGGGATAATCTTATGCTTTTCCGTGGTGGCCATGATGAACTTGGCATACGCCGGCGGCTCCTCCAGGGTTTTGAGGAAGGCGTTGAAGGCCGATCCGGACAGCATGTGGACCTCATCGATGATATAGACCTTGTACTTGGCCCCTTGCGGGGGGATGCGCACCTGTTCCACTAATGAGCGCATATCCTCCACCGAATTGTTGGAGGCCGCGTCCAGCTCGAACACGTTAAAGGATGCCGAATCGTTGAAGGCGCGGCAGGAATCGCAGGTGTTGCAGGGCTCGCAATCCTCCGTCAGGTGCTCGCAGTTGAGCGCCTTGGCGAAGATGCGCGCACAGGTGGTCTTGCCCACGCCTCGCGGGCCGCAGAACAGGAATGCCTGTGCGACCTTGCCGGTGCGGATGGCGTTCTTCAACGTGGTGGTGATGGACTCCTGACCCACCACGGAATGGAAAGTGGTGGGTCGGTATTTTCGAGCGGAAACAATAAAATTATCCATAGTGGTCACGAACATTTAGATGCGGCAAAGATACAATAATTATTGCAATTCCGAAAACACCCACCGCAAATATATCCGCACCAATTATATCAACAATCGTCGGTTTATATCAAAAAAAAACATACCTTTGCCCACTTTATAATGAGTATCTTTGGCTTTTTTCAAAGTGTTGTGAATTAAAGTCTTGTATAAATATTACAAACGATGAACATATTGCAAAGAACAGGCTTCGCGCCAAAATCGTTGAAAACGGGCATCCTCATGCTGGTGGCCGGTTTGTTATTAACGGGAACGGGATGCAAAAAGAACAAAGGCGACGCCGACGCATACGGTGTATGCGAGGCGACAGAAATCACGGTCTCGTCGGAAAGCAACGGCAAAATGTTAGTCTTCAGCATCGAGGAGGGACAGGCATACGAGGCCGGGCAGACGTTAGGCTGCATCGACACCATGCAGACTTATTTGCAAATAAAGCAGTTGGAATCTTCCATCAACGCTGTGCTCGCCCGCCGTCCGAACGCCACCTCCCAGATCAAGGTTCTGGAGGACAAGCTGGCCACCCTCAACAAGGAAAAACAGCGCGTGCACAATCTGATTGAGGCCAACGCCGCATCCACCAAGCAGATGGACGACATCCAGGCGGAAATCAACATCACCAAGAGCCAGATTGCCGCCACCCGCTCCACCCTCTCCACCCAAGACCAGTCGCTTTTAGAGGAGGTGGAGGCCATGCGCTTCCAGCTGCAACAGCTGCGCCATGTGATGGAAAGCTGCATAATCAAAGCGCCCATCACGGGCACCATCATCAACAAGTACATCGAAGAGAATGAGTTAGCCTATCAGGGCAAGCCGCTCTTCAAGATGGCCGACCTCACCAATATGTTCATCAAGGTCTATATCACAGAAGATGTGTTAGCATCCGTCAAGTTAGGGCAGAAAGCCATCGTGCGCCTGGACAATAAGGACGGCAAACCCATCCGGTTAGAGGGCACGGTGAGCTGGGTTTCGCCGAAGGCGGAGTTCACCCCCAAGATGATCCAAACCAAAAACGAACGCGCCAATCTCGTCTATGCAGTGAAAATCAGCTTCAAGAACGACGGCTCCGCCAAAATCGGCATGCCGGGCGATGTAATTTTCAAATAATCCGAAACAAAACAACAAATCAAATACCAGTGAGCGCCATCAGCATCCGGGGAGTCAATAAGACGTATGACGGCAAAGTTGTCGCCCTCAAGGACATCAACCTTGAAGTGGAAGAGGGAGAGGTCTTCGGACTGGTGGGTCCCGACGGCGCTGGCAAGTCCACCCTCTTCAACATCCTCACCACCCTGCTGCTACCCGATGCGGGTGATATCCGCGTGTTCCAGATGGATGTCATCCGCGATTACAAGGCCGTCCGCCAGATCATCGGATACCTGCCGGGCACCTTCTCCCTTTACCCCGACCTCAGCGTGCAGGAGAATCTGGACTTCTTCGCAGTGATGTACAAGAGCAGCATTGAGGAGAACATGAACATCATCGAACCCATCTGGAAGCAGATCTCTCCGTTCAAGGACCGTAAGGCGGGCAAGCTCTCCGGCGGCATGAAGCAGAAGCTGGCCCTCTGCTGCGCCCTGATCCACAGGCCCCGCATCCTCCTCCTCGACGAGCCCACCACCGGTGTGGACCCCGTATCAAGAAAGGAGTTCTGGGACATCCTGAAGTCGATCCGCCAGCACGACATCACAGTGGTGGTATCCACCCCGTACATGGATGAGGCCACCCGCTGCGACCGTATCGCCTTGATACAGAACGGGGAGATCATCGGCGTAAACCCGCCCCAAACCATCATCCAGAACTTCAAGGGGCACCTGTACACCTTCAAAAGCGACGACATATTCTCCCTCCTGCAGGTGATGGAGCAGTGTCCGCTCCGATGCAACTACTACCCATACGGCGAACATTGCCATGTGGCTTTTTATGAAGACATGACGACGGCGATGCCGCAGTTCGAGCGTTTTCTGGAAGAACACCAGCAGCCGCACAGCGAAATCACCGCCATCCAACCCTCCGTGGAAGACTGCTTTATCGAGATTGTGAAAGGGAAAACGTGATTATATTAAACTAACTACCCCGCCCTTCGGGCACCCCTTCTTGGAAGAAGGGGAATTATGGGACCAAACACTCCTAAAGAACAGGGAATAACGAGACCTGAATCTCTTTACCACTTTCAACATTATTAACTAACTATAATTTAAAGACACAAACGTTGAACAGCATAGAGGCAAACCAGCTGACCAAGAAATTCGGTGATTTCACCGCCGTGGACCACATCTGCTTTGAGGTGCGGGAGGGGGAGATTTTCGGTTTCCTGGGCGCTAACGGCGCGGGCAAGACCACCGCCATCAAGATGATGAGCGGCCTGCTGCTACCCACCTCGGGCACAGCGACGATTGCCGGCTACGACATCCTCACCCAGTCCAAGCTCATCAAGCGCAACATCGGCTACATGAGCCAGAAGTTCTCCCTGTACGGCGACCTGACGGTATTTGAGAACATGCAGCTGTTCGGCACGATATACAAGATTCCCCGCAAAGAGCTGAAAGAGCGCATCATGGATAGTCTCCGCGAATTGGAGATGGATGCGCAGGCCAACACGTTAGTGGATTCCATCCCGTTGGGCTGGAAGCAGAAGTTAGCCTTCGCCACGGCCATCCTCCACAGGCCCAAAATCGTATTCTTGGACGAGCCCACCTCCGGTGTGGACCCCATCGTGCGCCGCGAGTTCTGGAAGCTCATCTATCAGGCCGCCTCCAAGGGAGTCACCATCCTCGTGACCACCCATTACATGGACGAGGCGGAATATTGCAACCGCATCTCCATCATGGCGGAGGGGCAAATCAAGCTCATCGGCACGCCTGAGGAACTGAAAAAGCAGATGGGTGTGGATACCATCAATGATGTATTTGTCAAATTCGTAAAACGTTAGGGCCGGTATGAATGCGTTGAGTATGATATTGAAAAAGGAGTTCATCCACATCATCCGCGACACCATCACGCTGTCGCTGGTGCTGGCCATGCCCATCGCGTTAGTGCTGCTCTTCGGCTTCACCATCAGCACCGATATCCGCAACGCCAAGATTTCCGTGCTGGACCAGTCCAAGGATACACAATCCAAATACCTGATAGACAGACTGTCCGCCTCCGGCTATTTCCAAGTGATCTCCTACCCGAGCAACGAGATGGAGATTGACTACGATTTCAAAAACAAAGACATAAAGCTGGCCCTCATCATCCCGCCCAACTTTGAGGGCTCGCTCTCCAAGGAACATTCGGCCACGCTGCAGGTCATCAACGATGTGTCGGACCTGAATGTGGCTTCCATTCTGAACAACTATGTGCGGGCGGTGGTGCAGCGTTTCACCTCGGATTACAACGATGAGATAAAACAGGGGGATGGCTCCTTCGACATCACCGTGAAGATGCTGTACAATCCCGAATCGAACAGTGTCTATATGTTCGTGCCGGGCATCATCACGCTGATCATGGTGCTCGTGACCGCGCTCTTGAGTTCCATCACGCTGGCCCGCGAGAAGGAGACCGGCACCATGCGCATGTTGCTGATTACGCCGGTGAAAAAGCTGTATATCATTATAGGAAAGGTTATTCCCTATATGATTATCTCCTTCATCAGCACCATCGCCATCCTCGTCATCAGTGTCACCGTCTTCAAGATGCCCATCAACGGCAGCCTGCTGATGCTGCTCTTCCTGTGTGTGATTTTCATGCTCACGGCGGCATCCTTCGGTATGCTCATCTCCTCCATCAGCCGCACGCAGGTGGATGCCATGATGATCACCATGATGGGACTGTTCCTGCCCACGGTGCTACTGTCGGGCTTCCTGTTCCCCCTGAACAGCATGCCGATGGTATTCCAAGTGCTGGCGAACATCTTCCCGGCCAAATGGTTCATCCTGGCCATTAAGGATGTGATGATCAAGGGGTCCGGCTTCTTCGACATCTGGCTCTACCTGCTCATCCTGTTCGTCATGGCGGTGGTGTTCATCATCTTCAGTATTTCACGATTAGATAAACGGAATTAGCCATGAGAACGATTTTGATATTGATAAAGAAAGAGTTTCTGCAGGTGTTCCGGAATCCCCTGCTGCTGAGCATCCTGGTGGTGGCCCCGATGGTGGAGTTCATGATCTTCCCCTTCTGCGCCGACTATGAGATAAAAGTGCTGAATATCGCCTTCATTGACAACGACCGTTCCCAAATCTCCAAAGACATCATCCACAGCTTCAACTCCTCCGACATCTTTGTTTCCAAAGGTCTGTTAACCAGCAAGAAAGATGCGGACGAAAAGATGAAGCACGACAAGATTGACCTGCTAGTCGAATTCCCAAGCCACTTTGAGGAGGCGCTCTACAAGAACGAGCCGACGGTGATTGCGGTCACGGCCAACGCCATCAACAGCGTGAAGGCGGGCATCGGCACGGGCTATGTGCAGGAGATCATCGGCGGGTACATGCAGGACTTTGCGTCGGCGCACACCCCGTCCAACATGTCGGCAGCCATAGCGCAACAGGCTTCTATGCAAGGTAACAACGCCTCGTTCTCCCAAAGGGAGGATGGGGAGCGGCGGTCCAATTCCGCCACCGTCATGCCCCCGCAGACGATCACGCCTCCGATGCCCATCCGAATCAACATCTCCAATATATATTGGTATAATGAGCAGATGAACTACAAGAACCTCATCGTGCCCGGCATCCTGGTGATTCTGGTTACGCTGATCGGCTGCTACGTCACCGCCCTGAACCTTGTGCGCGAAAAGGAGATTGGCACCATCGAGCAGGTGAATGTCACACCCATCCGCCGCTGGCAGTTCCTGTTGGGCAAGATGATCCCCTTCTGGCTCCTCGGCATGGCGGAGTTCGGTGCCGGCCTCATCATCATGAAATTCGTGTTCGGCATCTCCGTGCAGGGAAGTCTGCCCCTGCTGTTGGGCATCACCGCCATCTATTTGCTTGTCATGCTGGGTCTTGGATTCTTCATCTCCAGTGTTTCTGAAAACCAGCTGCAGTCCATGTTCATCGTGCTCTTCCTGTTCATCGTCTTTGTGCTGTTGAGCGGGGTGTTCACCCCCACGGAAGGCATGCCTGGCTGGGCGCACAAGATCAACTATCTGAATCCCATGTCGTTTTATATAGAAGTGATAAAGAAAATAATCCTGAAAGGCAGTGAGTTTGAAAGTGTTATGAGGGAAACCATCGTTCTGTCCGTGATGGCCGTCATCATCAACACAGGCGCGGTGCTGAGCTATAGGGAGGCGAGCAAATAATGTGAATTAAGAATGGAACTTTTAAATTTACAATATTAAAAAAACAATGTTATGAAAAACAATCATTTATTACACATTTTGAAATGTGAGGTCACCGCAGTTATGGTGGCTCTATTCATGCTTTTGCCGAACAGCGGTTTCGCTGAAAAGGGTTGGCAGAAGGTCACGAACGTCAGTTCGCTGAGTGCGGGTGACAGTGTCATCATCGTCGCCGCCGATTACGACTTCGCCCTCAGCACAACACAGCAGAACAATAACCGTGCGGCCACGGCCATCACCAAGAGCGGCGACATCGCCGTCATTACTAGTGATGTGCAGATCCTGACCCTGGAGGCTGGCGTCAGCGCCGGCACCTTCGCCTTCCAGACCGGTTCGGGGTACCTCTACGCGGCCTCAACGGGAACCGGCAACTGGCTCCGCACCAAAACCACTCTGGACAGCCGGGGGTCCTTCCAGATATCGATTGACGCCAACGGTCAGACCACGGTAATTGCACAGACCACAGAAACCGACCGCACGCACATGCGTTTCAACAACAGCAACGAGCCCAAAATCTTCAGTTGCTACACCAGCGGAAGTTCCGTTTCTAACCTTGTCGCCATATACAAATATGTGGAATTGGGTGCGATAGCAGTGGCCACACCCACCTTCTCCGTCCCTGCCGGAATATACGCCACCCCACAGACGTTGGCCATCAGCTGTGCCACAGCCGGGGCCACGATTCTCTACACCACCGACAACAGCGACCCGGCTGTCAGCGGCCTGGTGTACAGCGCTCCTCTGACAATTTCCAGCACCACCACAGTCAAGGCCATTGCTGTGGCGGGCAGCGACACCAGCTTCCAAGCCTCAGCCACCTACACCATACCCGTCACGGTGGCCAATCTGGCTGCCTTCAAGGCTCTGACCGACAACAGCAATCCCTACGTCATCAACAATGATGTCACTTTCGTATATCGAAACGGTTCCTACACGTATGTGAAGGATGCCTCTGCCGGCCTGCTCATCTATGGCACGCATATCACGACCCCTTATGTAGAAGGTGACCAGATCAGCGGACTGACAGGCACCCGCTCCGTTTACTACAACCAGATTGAGATGACGGCCACTTTCAACACCGCCCCGGCCACTTCCAACACCGGCGCCGTCGCCCCCATCGTGGTGACGATGGCCGACCTGCTGGCCAACTACGACCAATACGATGCCAAGCTGATCACAATCCAAGGTGTGACACTGGACACTGCTTTCAACGGCACGACCAACAGCACCACCGCCATCAGCCAGGGCAGCAGCACCTGCGACATCTACAACCGTTTTGGTGTGGACACCATGCTGGCTGCCGGCAGCGTGATAGATATAACCGCTTTTGCTGCCAGACACAACAACAGCATCCAACTCTATCCGCGCTACAACTCTGACCTAGCCGCTGCCACGCCTCCCGTGCCGCAACCCTCCATCACCATCCTGCAACCCGTGGAGGGCACTGTCTATCGCACCGTTGACACCCTGCCCATCAGCTTCGACATCCAGAACTTCACAGTCGGCACCGACGGTTTAGTGAAGGTTGAATCCTACATGCTGACACAACTCAACCTGCCCAACCCCATCTTTTTGGACAACACCATGCTGACGCTCCTGCAGACCCAGGGCATCACCCCTCCGCTGCCGGAGAACTGGGTGACGGCCATAGTCTCCTTAGTGGGCCTCGACTCACTCCCGCTGACCCACCCTGCTTCCGACACCGTGCATTTCCGCACCCACAAGCCCTCTCTTCCTGTACCGACAATCACTCCGGCTACCGGCACCTATCCCGACAGTGTGGTGGTTTCCATCTCCTGCAGCAATCTGGATGCCGCTATCCGCTACACGCTGGACAATTCAGAGCCCACAGAGACTTCCACGTTGTACACGGGCCCGTTCACCCTTACGACGAACACCACCGTCAAGGCCAAGGCTTTCCTGACCAACTGGAATCCTTCTGATGCTGCCGCTGTTGCCACCTACACCATCGCGCACGAGCCGGCACTGGCCGTATCGGTGGACACGTTGATAATGTACAATCCTACGGGTATTCCCATGGGATATTCCTTTGACGTCACCTCCGCGTTTGTCACCACCCCCATCACCCTCACGTGTGACAACTCCTGCTTCATCTTCTCACCGGCCACTATTCCGGTAGGCACCAACTCTGCCAACGTGCAGATTTCGTATAACTGCAACAACTATCCGGGCTTTGGCACCCTTACAGTGACAGGCGACACGATGATACGGCACATTGCCCTCATCGCGATGACCAAGCTGCCGGCACCCACCTTCACGCCGGCTACCGGCACGAGCGACACGCTGATCAACGTCACCATTGCCTGCTCCGAGCCGAGTGCCATCATCAGTTATTCCCTGAATGGTGCTTCCAATCAAGTCTATACCGGTCCCATCACGCTGAACACGCCGGGCACCTACACCATCACCGCGCAGGCGGATGGAATGTACTGGCTGCAGAGCAACCAAGTGACGGCCACCTATACGGTGACGGCCCCTGCCCCGCCCGCGCCGGTGGAGACGCCGGTCATCAGCCCCAACAGCGGTTTCAGCTATGATCCCGTCCAAGTGACCATCACGTGCCCCACACAGGGTGCCTCCATCTATTACACCACCAACGGCACGGAACCCACCACAGCATCCACACTCTACACGGCTCCGTTCACCCTGTCAGCCACCGCCACCGTGAAGGCCAAAGCCTTCCTGGCCGGTCATGATGCCAGCGGTGTGGTTTCCGCCACCTACACTTTCCCTGTTGAGGTTGCCACTATCGCCGCCTTCAAGGCTGCCAACACTGCCACCGACTCTACTGTTTACAAGATTACGGGCGATGTGACCTTCGTGTATGAAAACGGCGCCAACTTCTACATCCAGGATGCCACGGGCGGACTTTTAATCTACGACAATACGAACAACATTACGGGTACATACGTGGAGGGTGATGTTATCAGCGGCGGCATCTGCGGTACCTACACGCTGTACAACGGTCTGGTGGAGATGAAGCCCACCCGCGACATTGCCGCCTCCACGAGCAACACCGGCGCTGTGGCTCCGGTCATCGCCGATGTGGCTGCCATCGCCAGCCAGTACGACAACTTCGAATCCCGTTTGGTGAAACTGCAGCAGGTAACCTTCACCGAGGGCGGCACTTTCACGAACGGAACCCCCAGCAACATGACCGTGGAGCAGAATGGTTCCACCATGGTGGTTCGTAGCGTGTTCAAGAATCTGGACATGACGGTTCCTGCCGGCCAGGTGGCCGACGTGACCGGCTTTGTGCTGCGTTACAACAGCAACTTCCAAATCGCCCCGCGTGACAACAGCGACATTGTCTTCGCTTCCACGCCGCAGCAGGATACAGTGGCCACGCCAGTCATCACCGTGAATCCGCTGACCAACGGCATGCACAGCGTGAGCATCACCTGCGCCACCCCGGACGCTGAGATTCACTACACCACGGACGGCGCCACCCCGACCGCCACTTCCGCAACCTACACCGAATCCTTCATCGTGGGCGGCGGCACCACCATCAAGGCCATCGCCATGAAAGAGGGTATGGTGAGCAGCGAGGTGGCCATCTATACCGTTTCGGGCATTCTGAATTATGACAACGTCATCGAGCTCTTCCCGAACCCCACGTCTGACCGCTGCGTGGTGCGCAGCAACGACAACATGGAAAGCGTGTCCGTGTACAACGTCTTCGGCCAGCTGATGGAGACCGTTGCCGTTCAGGGCAACCAGGTGGAGATCAACCTCGGCCAGTATGCGGCAGGCACCTATTTCCTGCGCATCGTCTCCGAGAGCGGCATTGCCACCCGCACGGTGGTCCGCAAATAACGCGACAACATTTTCTACCATCATAGATTGACGGGTCTTGACGGCCCGTCAATTTTTTTGTATTTTTGCGGGGTTGAAAAATATAGATATGAAAAATGTTTTGTCTGACATAAAAAATCTTGCCCTATCGGTGATTCCCACGGGGGGGGCAGCATGGCTATACGGGTCACGCGCCCGCGGGACAGCGCACCGCCATTCCGACTGGGATGTTCTGCTCATCTTGCGGAAAGACACGCTCACCCAAGCCGATTACGACACCGTGAGCTATCCTTTTGTGCTGCTTGGATGCGAATTGGGTGAAGAAATCAATCCTATCCTTTATACGGAAAAAGAGTGGCAGTCTTATCAGGCAACCCCATTTTTTGAAAATGTCCAGCACGACGCTATAAATCTTTTATCATGAATCAGGAGGAGAAGAGATGACAGAAAGCGGATTACAATTGTGCATACGATGTCACAAAAGAAGAAGCAAAAAGTCTGGAGGAACCGACACATCGTTTTGTGGAGAAGATTGCAGAGCTTATTGTGAAATAGTATTTATCATATAAGCAGTATTAACGAAAACCCAACGAATAAAAGGAACAAAAAACCAACCATATATAAATATTAGATAGCGTTTGTGGCTATCCTTGAACATCAAATTTCCACAATGTCCTCACAGTGAGGACAAAACTCATCAAGGATTAGTTACCAATGCCGTAGCGATACGGCGTGGAATGACTTGATAGATGAGTAGGGCGTGGAAACCCTGATGTTCAAGCAAGGATTAAATTCCACGCTTTTTTATATAATTTCGAATAATGGAATCGCTACACATTGGAAATATGATTAAAGCAGAGCTGAAAGCACAGGGCCGTACTATTACGTGGTTTGCCCAAGCGATACATACTGACAGGAGAAATGTGTACAAGATTTTGAACAAAGAAACTATTGACTTGAATCTACTGGTCAGGATTTCTAAACTTTTACATCATAATTTTCTATGTGACCTTTCAAGTACCATAGATAATGAGGTCTAATAAGCGACAAAAGTGTCGCAAATTTTGCGACAGTATCATTTCAGTTAAAACCATTTTTAGTTGTATTTTTGCTTTTCAAGATTATATTTTACACGGAAGAAATGAAGTTTATTATATGTGACTCGGCACGCGAAAAATGGGGGAAAACAGAAACCCTTTCAAAAGTCATAGACAAA
>Ga0310690_10009493_pt1 | contig 12198 bp, 12 predicted proteins | sample AusTroGonzalo_MG_2_FD_207661 | JGI IMG/M metagenome (GOLD analysis project Ga0310690, IMG submission 207661) | Bovine rumen microbial communities from tropical cattle in Woodstock, Queensland, Australia - Gonzalo_04 (v2) (version 2) | ecosystem: Host-associated > Mammals > Digestive system >...
CGCCGTCCATGTCGGGATTCTTGGCGCACAGCCTGTTGGCCTCGTGGAGAATCTCGGAGTGGAGCTTGTCGAAGTACCGCTTGTGGCCGACCATGCCGTTGATGGCGGCGTTCAGCACGGACACGCCCGCATTGTTCTCCGCCCCGCGCCCCTCTTCCGGCAGCATGTTGAGGAAGAACTTGGCGAGCGGCGTGTTGCGGTCGACGAACTTCTCGTTGAACCAGCTCGCGATGCGGAGCCACAGGCCGGACTTGGCCTGCGCGCTCTGGCCGATGCGGTTCAGCACGCGCTCGTTTTCCTGCTTCGCCAGCTCCTCGGCGGCGCGGCGCCAGACCTCGTACTTGCGCTGCTCCGCCGTGGCGAGCTTCGCCAGCGCGGCCTCGATGCCGGCCGGCAGCTTGAACCCGGGCTGCACGGCGCCAGAAGCTATGCCGTCTATGATGTTCTGCTCGGCCTCGGCCTTAGCCTGCTGCCTGCTTACGTACTCGCGCTCGGCACGTGCGTCCTCGTCGAAGGACGACTTGAAGCGCCCGCTGGCGCGGGGCTCCCCTTCCTTGGAGTTGTAGGTGTCGGATTCCGCGCCCTTGCGCGCGTAGCTTTCGTCGTAGCATGCGTCCATTGGCCGCTCCTATCTGGCGCAGAACGGAGTTCCGTCGTTCGTGGCGTCGAAGTCCTTCTCAAGCGTCTTCTTGGGGTCAAGCATTTCGGCGACGTCGGCAACCTCAATAGGTTTATGGTTCCGCCACTGTTCAGGGAAATTGTCGCGGAGAAGAACCATGGCTTGCTTTTCAGCGTCGCCAATTTTGATGCCGCTGTGCCATTGGCCATGATCCAGCATGGACTGCAAGCTGGACCGTGCGGCATTCAGCGAGAAAGCGGCGTGCTCAAGCCATTTTTCAGATCCGACAGGGGTGCTCCGAAGGATGCTTGCATAGCGTGCGCCCTCGACAGAGAACTCTTTGCCGAACGCGTGCAGGCCATCAAGTTTGCTGGCATGTATGGCATTAAGCGTATCGAACACGGCGCGGGCGTTTGCATTTCCGGCATAGGAATCGGCGGCACGCTCGGATATGACAGGGATGTCGTAATATTCGGCGAGATGCGCTATGGCCCGCTGCTGCACCTCGGTAAGATGGCGGGCATTGCGAACTTTGCCGCCCATGGCGCCGGGCTCGAAAGGATTCATAATAAGCCGCGTGTCGCCAGCCCGGATATTGTCTATGAAGTCCGCGACGGTATCCCGGTCAAAGCCGTAGAGCTTGCCAAGATTTTCGGCCTTGTGGACGAAACCCTTGGTTTTCGTCGAATGCGAACCAAGCGTGGTAAGCAGGCCGCGCAGGCCGTTGATGTAGGAAGCATTTGCCGGGGCGGCTAGCGGCGCCTTAGCGCCTCTTCGAGGAGCAGGGCTTCCTGCGACTGGCTTTGCCGGAGGTTGAGCCCCTCCTGCGCCCTGACCTGCTTCTGGACGGACAGGGGCTGCTGGCCTAAGACCTGATTCTCCGAAGAGCCTTTCGCCGAAGGGCTTGCGTCCTGCCCACGCAATTCCAATGCCGCCCGCAGAATCTTCAGGCGCAGCGGCGCCCCTTCCGGCCCGCCTGCCAGTCCCGCCTCCCTGATTTTGCGGATTGCGAACTCCAGCCGGCGCAGGAACTCCACTGGCATTGGTTCCAGCAGCGTTCTGGGTATCGGCTCCCAGCGCACCACCAGCTCCAGTATGCGCTTGACCAGCTCCTGCTTCTCCTGCGGGTTCAGCACCGGATACGGCGGCACCCTCCCCTGTTCCCGAAACTGTTCCTTCTCCACTAGTCGTCTCCTTCTGCGCGCCCGGCTTGGCGGAAGACGCCGCGCCGGAACCGCCTGCCTGCGAGTTCTGTCTCCAGTTGGAGATCCAGTCTCTGTCCTTCAGGATAAGGTCGGCAATGACGTCGTAGTAGCGGGCCTCGGCCCGCCTGAAATCTGCCGTCTGCACGTAGGCGCGGGGGTCGCCGCTGGCGTTTGCCTTGTTTATCTGGTCTGCGAACGCGCGCTTCGCGTCGGCAAAGTCCGGTTCGGACGACATCCACCGGCGTTCGGCGGCGGCGCCCCATTCCTCATGGCTGGCCCACAGGCCGCTGATGACGTCGCGCTCCGCGTCGGAGAATGCCATCCTGCCGTCCGCGCCGTAGGCCCGCCCGCCCTGCGGCCCGGCGGCGCTCGGCCCTGCGTCCGCCTGCGCTCCGCCGGAGCCGGGCGACGGACGCCCGGACGGAGAGCCAAGTCCGGCGGCCGCGCCCCCTTCGGCACCGGGGCCTGCGGCGGACGCGGACGCGGACGCGGACGCGGAAGCCGCGGCGGAGGCGGGAGCAGGCGCGGCGGCCGGCAGGTTTTCTCCAACCTTGCCTTCCTGCTCCAGCTTCTGCTGGTGCGCCGCGAGACGCGTCTCTGGAGACGTCAGCTCCGCCGCCATGCGCCGGCTGCGGATGGCTCCGCCTATTCCGGCAGGGATGCCGAACAGCAGGCCCATGGCCGCGGCTTCGGGCACGTTCTGCGTTATGGAGTCGTTCTGCCCGGTAAGCTCGTTGTAGTGGACGTTGCTTTCGAGCATGGCCCCGGCGTTGAGGCCGGACGCCATGGCGGCCTCGGGCACGGCGTTGTACTTGATGGCGCCCATGACGCCGCGCTCGGACTGGCGGACAAGGTCGGCCGCGATGGGACGCATGGCGGCCTTCGCCACTTCGCGCTCCGCGGCTTCGCCTGCGAGGCCTCCGAACCGCTCGGCGTAGGAAGCCGTGTCGGCGGCGGTGCGCCACGCGCCTCCGCGGGCAAACGCAGCCGCCCCCTCTGCGGCCTCCTTGCCGAGGACTCCGCGTCCCGCGGCGGCAAATGCCGTGCGCCCGGCGCGGGTCAGAGCTCCTCCGCCGAAGGGAATGGCGTTGACGGCCGCGTTGACGCCCATCTCCATGCCCTTGCCTTCCTCGTACGCCTGCTCCTTCTCGGCCTCCGACAGCCGGTCGTCCATGGCGAGGCGCTCGCCAAGGTAGGTGTCGCCGGAAGCCGCGCCGCCCGCGCCCGCGATGCCGGCGCCTATGGCGGCGCCGACGGGACCACCGACGGCCGCGCCAAGACCGGCGCCGATGGCGATGGGAGCCGCGGACGGATCGCCCAGCAGGGCGCCCGCCACGTTGGCGGCCACGCCGCCCACGCCGTCGGAGCGCTCGAGCAGGCCTTCGCCTTCGGCCTCCCGGCGCGACTGCTCGCGCAGGTACGGGTCGGCTTCGCGAATTGCCTGCTGGCGCTCGAGAGACGCGCGGCGCTTCGCCAGCGTCGTCTCCGCGTCGTCGCCAATGGTGGAGAAGAAGGTGCCGAGGCGGTCGAGGCCTATCTCGATGCTCGACAGGAGTCCCTTCCCGGCGCCGGCAATCTCCTTCTTTTCGGTTTCGACCTGCTCCTTGTACGGCTTGGCCTGACGTTCGATGACCTCGTCGACGGCCTCGGGCGACATGCCGGACAGCGCTTCTGCGCCCTTGAGGGAGCGGAACTCGGACAGGGCCTGCTGCTTGGCCTTGTTGCTGGCGCTGCCGTTGCGCAGAACGCCCAGCAGGCGCTGGGCTTCCGGGTTGGCGTCGACCCAGTCGGCGGTCTTGTTGTAGTCCTCCCCCTTCATGTTGATCTTGCGCTCGTCGCCCGTGCCGCCGGCGACCCAGACCTTGTCGTAGCGCTTCGTCTCGGGGTTGTACTTCATCACCCACTCGCCCTTCTCCTTCTTCTCGCGGCCTTTTCCGCCGCCTCCTCCGCCGCCTCCGCGGGCCGCGGCACGGGCTTCGGCAAGGCGCGCCTTGAGAAGCTGCTGGGCCATGGTCGCGACGAGGGCTTCGTCGTCCTGCAGCTTGAACGGCTGGATGCGGTAGCCGTAGGGGCGGGGGATGTCATAGGGCATGGTCTACTCCATGGGGACGGAATCGATCAGGTCGCGCAGCTCGGCGTCGTAGGCGTCGGTCCACGCCGGAGGAACCGGCGGAGACTCGGGCTGGACGCTCGACATGGCGCTCTGGATGAGCGCCATGCGGTCAAGGTACTCGGGGTCGCGTTCCTGCGCAAGCATGGCGTGGGCATGCGCCGGGAGGAAGGTGTCGTCGAGCATCAGTACGCTCCCATGAGCTGGGGCAGCAGCATGGCGTCGTTGCCGGCATCCCAGTAGCGCTGGCGGCGGTCCATGGCGCTGTCTACGCGTCGGTCTAGCTGGTTGCTTAGAATGGCTAGATTCATCATTTTGTCGTAGAGGTCCATGTCGCCGGGCAAAGCATTTGCCGCATGCCTGTAGCGGGCAAACGGAGCGTCGACATCCGGCCTGTAGTAGTCGTAGGAAGGTCTGGCGCCTGTCTGCATGTAGGGCTGCATGTTTGCGTACATCTCTTCAAGGCTTGGCGCCGGAGCGATGTAGCTTGGAGGCGGCGGAGGCGTGTACGTAAACGGCTGCTGGATGGGGAGCGCATTCAGCGTCTCCGCAGGCGGGACGTAGTTCGGCATCAGATTGAAGTTCGGCATGCTGTCCTCCTACACTCCGGGCGTAAACTCGCCGGAGCCGTCGTCGTGGTCGTCGTATGGATACTGCAAGCCATAGCCGGCATACCGGTAGTCATAGGACGGCCTGTAGCCAATGGGATTGATGCCCCACGTATTCTCTCCAGCATCGGCAAGAATGCCCGCGGCGTCGGCACGCAGGCCGGGCAGCCGTGCATTCTGGGCATTCGAGACATCCGGAGCCGCGGAAACGGAAGGCCGGCTCTGAACATAGGGATTTCTTGGACGCGACGGACGGCGCATTCCAAGGTCGCGTCCGGCCATGAAGCTACCGAGCCAGTTCTGCCCCTGCTGCATGAGCTCGCCGTTCGGGTCCCACCACTGCTGCTGCAGGGGGCCGACGAAGTCCTTGGAGTTCTGGAAGTCGTTCCGCGTAGAACCGAAGTCCCAAGCATTGGGCTGCATGCCGGGAAGCTGGTAAATGGCGTCGGCAGCCATCTGTACGGAGTCGGGAGGCGTGGCGCCGATGACGCGGCCATGCCCGTCGTACTGAAGCCCGGGATGATCGGCGCGAAGCTTTGCAAGCTCTTCAGGATACATGAAAGGCATATTAGACTCCTACCATTCAAGCGGAATATCTTCGGCACGCTGGTGCTGGTTCCACCACCGGCGGGCGCCGCGCTTGGCGTAGTTCCAAAGCCACTTTGCACTGTTGGGATCGCCAAGATCCTCTTCTATGGGAGCGTCTTCGGCACTTCCGGCAGAATGCGACGGAATCGTCTGGCCGGAGGAATGCGACGGAATCGTCTGACCAACTGCTCTCCGGTACTGGTCGTTATTCATCACTAGCGCGCCGGACGGAGTGCGGACTTCCATGCCGGGAACGCGGCTGAGAACTTCGGCGGGACTGGAAGCATACCGCACTTCGGGAGGAACTGGCCCCACGAACGGAGTGTCGTACCTGTAGGAAACCTCGGTAGACTTCTGCGTGGCACCGCCGCCGGAGCCTCCGCCTCCCTTCTTCCCGCCTCCGCCTCCGGCCGCCTGCGCGGGAGCCGCGCCCGGCATGGGGAACATGGTGCGGTAGAGGCCCATCATGAGGAGGGGCAGCATCATGTTCATGGCCTGATTGGCGATGGGCGCGCCGTAGTCCGTGTAGCCTCCCATGATGACGTGCGGATACTTGGACGGGTAGCCGATGAGCGGCATCACGCCGAGGCTGGGCGTGTACATCTGCGAGGCGGTGGCGTAGGGCGAGGACTGGAACATGGTCGGGAAGAAGCCGAACATGTCGGCGCCCTCGCGGGAGCCCGGCATGTTGCCATAGATCTGCCCCGGCACCGTCCTGCCGTCGCCGTAGCGGGCGCCGTAGAAGGGCGTCTCGCCGTACATGTAGCGCGGGCCGCCCATCTGGTACATGAGCTGGTAGCCCGCCGGAACCTGCTGCACGGGGGCCTGCTGGGCGGGAAGACGGTAGCTCCCCTGCACGGCGGTCCTGCTCTGGGCGGGCTCCACGCCCGCGCCGGCTCTGAAATTTCCTGCCATCGTTTCCTCCTAGTACCTGCTGGGCATCATTCCGTACCCGCCGCGGGAGCCAAGTCCGTATCCGCCGTATCCGTACCCGCCGCCGAGGCCGTACTGCCAGCCTCCGCCGAACATGGCCTGCGGGAGCGCCGTGCCCGGCTGCTGCCCCTTCGCCTGCCCGGCGCGAGGGTTCATCGCCATGCCGACCTGCTGCATCATCATCTGGTGCTTCAGCTGCTGCATGGGGAAGAAGTTGCCGGCCTGCCACCCGATGCGGCCAATCTCGACGGGAAAGCCCGCAGCCTTGACGCCAAGGTCGAGCCCCGCCGCCCAGCGCTGGTAGTTGTTGATCATGGCGTTGTCGCGCAGCATCTGCAGCCGGTCCCGCATCGCGTTCTCGTCGAACATGTTCTGCAGCTGGCCCGCCTGCACCTTGTTGTACTGGTTGAGATCCGTCCAGTTGTCCTGAATGGCCTGCCTCTCGCCCTGCATGTAGCCGGGGAGGAGCCTGCCCACCATTCCTAAAGCTCCAAGAAAAGACATGGCTCCCTCCTATGCGCCCATCTGCCCCGGCATGCCCAGAACCTGCTGGGAGCCGTAGCCGATGCCGTAGCCTATGTTTGCGAGATTCCCCTGCGACTGCCCAAGGTAGGACGAGGGGTAGTAGGTGTCGAGGCGGGCGCCGTAGTAGCCGAGCGCCGACACGAGGCCCTGCGCCGCCTGCTCTATCTGCCCGCTGACCGCGTTGAGGAGGCTCCGCGCCACGTCGCCGTACTTGAGCGCCTCGCTGCCGAGGTTGCGCCCGAGGTTCAGCACCGAGCTCCTGCGGTTCCAGCGCTTGTCGTTGCGGTAGTCGCAGAACCAGCGGTCGTCGATGTAGTTGTAGTTGGCCGTGTCGGCGAGGGCGAGCGTCCTCGCGAGCGCCGGACGGCGCGCGTCGGCGGAGGACATGCACATGCGGAGCTGGCGGCGCTTCGCCCCGGCCCACTCCTGCATGGCGCCGTACGCCCGCCCGACCCAGCTCTCCGCCCTCTGGCGGTCGTCGGCGCAGTCCATCTCCCTCAGAGGCTCGGTCAGCACCTCGTTCAGGAGCTTCTTCTCCAGCGGGACGAACTTCTGGTAGAAGCGGTCCCACTTCGACTTGGCCATGTCGTAGTACGACTCGGCCAAGTCCTGCTGCATGTCGGCTATCTGCGACTGCGCCACGCCGTTGGCGAGGGCGATGATCAGCGCGGCGGCGCGGAAGGCATCGTCCCAGTTGAACTCGCCGGTCGGACCCCACTCCGGCGCGGCCCAGTTGCAGAACCGCAGGGAGCCAATGGCGCCATGCTTGGCTTTGTCCTCTTTGTTGTCGGCAGTTCGCAGCTCCTTGCCGTACAGGGTCTCGTCAATGGGACCTTCCGTGGAGATAGTCTCAGAGACGGCGGGCTTGCCCGGCTTGGCGAGAGAATCGCGGATGCCGTCAAGGTGTTCCCAGCAGTCGCATCCCATAGGCTAGCCTCCCTGCTCCGTCCGCACGACGGCATGGATGTTGCGCTGCGCAACCTCCAAGCCCCCCTGCTGAACGCGCCCCTGCTGAAACTGGCCGCGCTGGACGATGTACTCGGTCGGGTACGAGGGCTGGTTCCGCTCGGCGTAGTAGCCGAGGTACTGGCCCGCCCCGGCGAGTCCGTCCCACGCCTGATTGAACAGGGAGCCGTAGATGCCCGCGGCGGTCTTCGCCAGCGACACGTTGTCGGCCACGATGTCGCGTCCGCGCTTCGCCGTGTTGAGCTGCTTGGAGAACCGCACGTCGTCCCGCGCCTCGAGGTACGCCCGCTCGTTGCGGTAGCCGAGGCCCTCCGCCATGGCGAGCGCGTTGGCCTGCGCGGGCATGATCTCGAGGAGCATGTCCCGGCGCAGGCCGGTGCAGTACTTGGACGTGCACTTCACCGCCTTGCGCAGGAGCCCGCGGAACTCCAGCATGGCCGAAGTCCTCGCCCGCCCCTGCGCGGCCTCGTAGCCCGGCGGCTCCTCCGTCAGGTTCATGGCCTCGTCGAGCTCCTGATCCTCGCCGGGGGCGAAGTTCCCGGAGTAGTAGTCGAGCCAGTTCTTGGAGATCTGCCAGTACTTCTTGGCCATCTCCCATTCCTTCGTCGCGATCTCCACGGCCTTGGCGGCGTTGTAGGCCGCCGACGCAATCGCGGCGGCCGTCAGCAGGTTGCCGAACAGCGTGTGCTGCGAATCGTTGGTGCCGTGCACCTTGTTGCATGCGAGATCGGACGCGTAGACCATGGCTCTACTCCTTGACGAGCCGGACCTGCGACTGCCGGCCGGACTCCTTCCACTTCGCGGGCAGGGCCGGCAGGCTCTCCCCGTCCCTGAGAACGGCGAAGGCCTCCGGCACGCCCAGAAACTTCATAGCATCGAGGGCCGTCTTGAACAACACGGCCTTGGCCTCGTCCGTCGGGGCCCACCACGACTGGATGGCGAACACGCGGGCCTCGTACTGGAGCGGGCGGTACACCACGCCGGACAGGTAGCCGACCGGTTCCTGCCGCTCGTCGTAGGCCACGAACAGCTTGAGGTCGCCGGAGAGCCACAGCTGCGCCATGGCCTGCGCGTTCAGGCTGAACGGCCTGTCGCCGAAGAACTTCCTGTCCTCCTCCCACGCCTTGGCCATGAGAGGCGCCACGGCCCGGCCCATTGCCTCGAGGGCCGCAGACTTGTCCCCTTCGGGAACTTCGAGAATGTCGGCGGTGATCATCAGTTGTAGTCCTCCTCGTCGAACACGCTCCGCATGGGAGCGAGCCCGTTCTTCACGCGCCACTTGGCGCGGCATGGCGGGCACCTGAAGTCGGTGGTCGGGCGCCCGCAGTCGTGGCACTTGCGCACGGTCTGGCCCCGCTTCTCGGCGAGCGCCAGCTTGCGCTCGTCGCGGACGGGGATGGGCTTGCCCTTGCTCCCGCCCCGCAGCGTCCTTATCGCCTGCGCCTCGCGCAGCACCACCTGCTGGCAGAGCTCGTCGGCGCACACGAGCTGGCCGGGCCGGGTGACGAGATAGGTCTTCCCGCACACGGCGCACTTCCTGAACGAGTTCATTTGACGCCTCCGCCGGATTCCTCTATGGTTTCCCTGCGCATGATGCTTTCTCCTGTAGAGCGTGCGGTGGAGCCCCCTGTTGGACCTGAAATCCAAGAGGGGGCTCCCGGCTTTAGATGTGCTTCACTCTGTCGGCTTCCTCCGCGCGCTTGGCGTCGTTGAACCTGTCGAGCGTCCCGACAAGGTATCCGGTGATGCGGCGGATGCGCTCGAACTTGACGCCCTCTCCGACGAGGCGGCGCTTCTTCTTTTCCATGGCTATGCTCCTGAATGGACGGTGAAGTGGGACGTGCCGAGGTCAAGGTACTCCACAGGCTCCGTCCCTTCAAGCTCCGCCTTCCACCACATGTGCCTCCCCATGCGGGGCAGGCGCACGGGCTTCTCGCCCGACACGGTGCGCTCGTAGGCGGTGCCGGTCGGCGCCTCGATCTTCACGTGCGTCTGCCGGGTGCGGACGCGCAGGGAGGCGGGCGACCACATGGCGCCGATGGACGGCGTGGTGTTGGGCTCCTGCGCGGACGGGTTGTGGCCCGGGCCGGTGAGCTCGCGGCTGCGCCACAGGTACGGACGCCTTTCATTGCCCATGTCCCAGAGCCTGAGCTCCCCGTCCTCGAGGAGGACGAGCTCGCCGGACGGAGCGGTGCACATGTCGAAGGGGGAGTCGGAGATGGTGGTCAGCTCCGCTCCGTGCATGTCGGCCAGCGTGTCGCCGTCGATGTTGAGGACGAACGAGGCGGCGTCCGTGACGATGAAGAGGAAGGTCTGCCAGTAGGCAAAGCGGGCAGTCTCCGGCTGGAGCTTCCGCCACTGCTCGGGGGTGAACCACTTCTTGGTCAGGATCTTCCACCTTGCGCCGGAGTCGAGCAGGGCGACGCCGAGGGGGCTGGAGTAGATCAGCCCGAACGGCGTGGCGATGGCCGAGCCCGTCCTGCCGCAGGAGATGTCCGGCAGGGGGAAGCCCGCGTCCATGACAGGCGTGCACTTGGTGTCGTCGCAGCCCGACACGTCGATGACGTACGGCACGGAGCCGGTCGTGACGTAGAGGCGCTGGTCGACGCACTTCATGTGTACCGCTTCCCAGTCGAGCGTGAGCTCGTACTTGCGGGGCCAGTTCCACGGCTGCAGGTTGGCCGACAGGTAGACGCGGTTCCCCTCCGTCCCGGCGAGCCGGGCCAGCCCCTCGATGGCGCAGAGGTTCCGCAGGCCGTCCGGCGGAGGCGCGTCGCCCTCGGTGTCGAGCGGCATGCCAAGGCCGGCGTCGCGGACGGAGTCCGGGTAGGACGTCTTGGGAAACTTGACGTAGGCGAGGAACAGCCAGCCGGACAGGGGCTTCTGCACCTTGCCGTCGGCGTCGCGGGCGCCGGTGGCCGCCCTGTACAGGTTGGCCCCGACGATGCCGTACCCCTCGGGAGGCAGGGCGATGCCCGACACCAGAACCTCGGAGCCGTCCTCCACGGTGATCACGTTTGACGCCGGGGAGGGAGCGGACTCCTCGCCCCAGCGGTTGACGTAGGTGTAGAGGTACGCCCGGGCGGAGGAATCCCTGCCGCAGGACTCCGTGCCGGAGGCGGACGGCGGGGACGCGGGCGCGGGAACGCCGAGCCTGTACCAGTCGAGGCAGCACCCGTCGTGCCTGACGCCGCGCTCCGGATAGGACGTCCTGCCCGTGACGTAGAGCTCTGGCCAGTCGGGGCCGACCTCCGCCGCCTCCAGCACCTGCGGAAACGACAGGTAGCAGCAGCCGAAGACGTAGGGCGTCTTGGCGTTCTGGACGGCGTCCGCGGCCTTGCAGGGCTCCCGCCACGCCTCCAGCGTCCCCCGGCGCAGGCGGCAGTTGTGGGCCGTCTCCGCCTGATAGTTGGCGAGGGCGTGGTCTGGATTGCGGGGGACGATGCCCCCGAAGGAGCTGATGGTCGCCTGCATGCTAGTACCCCGTCACGATTTCCACGTCGAGGTAGCCCGGGCCGGAGAACGAGCCGGACGCGGACACGGTGTGCTGGCCGAGGGAGTACCTCGCGCCGGTCAGGGCGCACGCCCAGTCGGCGCCGTGGTCGGTGGTCACGGCGGTGCCGTCCACGGAAAAGGAGGCAGACGTCACGGAAGCCGCGCGGAGCGTTATGCGGAAGCTGCCGACGAGAGCGGTAGTGAAGGTGATCGAGGCGGAGCTCCCCGTGAAGCGCGTGGACGCCTTGTGGTAGACGACGAGGCGGTCGGCGGTCGTGTCCACCACGTCCGCGATGGAACCGGAATCCGTGAGCGTGACGAGCTGGGCGCCGAAGTAGCGCTCGCCCGCGGGGACGGACACCTCCTGCTCCACGGACGTCACGCGGCCGTAGTCGTCGACGGTGGCGTCGAAGCCGCCGAAGCGCCACGTTCCCGTACCGGCGGCAGGTATCTCCTGCAGCTCGATGGTGGCGATGCCCGTGGCGGTGTCCGTCTCGGTCTTGACGCCGTTGCGTCCAACCACGCCGTTGACGGTGCCGGCGGAGGACGGGGCGGTGTAGCTCTGGAGGTGGCCGTACTGGTCGAAGCGGAAGCCCGCAATGGTCTGGTTCGCCGCGGAATTGCCCGCCGCGTGGTAGACCTTGTAGGGGTCTCCGCGCGAGCCGGAGCCCGTCACGGACACGCCGTCGTTGCCCGCCGACACGAAGCCGTGGGCCTCCTGCGCGGCGGCGGAGACGACGAGCGGGCTGGACTGCGTTCCGCTTCCGGACACCGTTATCCCGCCTGTCCCGGAAATGAACAGCTTCGCCAACAGGGCGCCCGTGACGTCCTCGGTTATGAGGTTGGCGGGGTCGTCGGAAACCTCCGCGCTCCCGCCGCCGGAGCCGGAGCCGCAATCGCACGGCGTCTCGGTGCAGGGGCGGGGCTGGTAGCTCGCCACCTCCTTCCCGGACACGCCGACGATGCAGCCGTCCTGCACGGTCACGCGGTCGTAGACGCCGTCCGCCGGAGCGGTGCCGGAAGCCTCGAACTGCACGCAGCCGTCGCGGGAGTAGAGCCTGCCGCCGAACGGCATGCAGGCGTCCCAGTCGGGGCAGAAGCCCTCGGAGGAGCCCTTCTGCTCGGAGTCCCCGCAGTCGGGGACCATCC
>Ga0310690_10009494_pt1 | contig 12198 bp, 9 predicted proteins | sample AusTroGonzalo_MG_2_FD_207661 | JGI IMG/M metagenome (GOLD analysis project Ga0310690, IMG submission 207661) | Bovine rumen microbial communities from tropical cattle in Woodstock, Queensland, Australia - Gonzalo_04 (v2) (version 2) | ecosystem: Host-associated > Mammals > Digestive system >...
TGCCCAATCATGTCCATTTGATTGTTGTTTATAACAGGGTTGTCCCCTGTAGGGACGCATCGAATGCGTCCGAACCGGAAATGGATGACGCATCGAATGCGTCCGCATATGAAATGGTGAATGCGTCAGAACCAGAAATGGTTTCCGTTTGTAGGGACACACCGCGTGTGTCCGCATCAGAATTGTCCCAATCCGATCCAGAGGACGCACGCGGTGCGTCCCTACAGTTTGGACCGCAATCGGGGAATCTGCCGTCTGTCATACGTGGCATTAAATCTGCGGTGACGAAATATGCCATCGAACATGATATCCCGTTTGCATGGCAATCGCGTTATCATGACCATATCATACGTAATCAATTGGAAATGAACCGTATTGCCGATTATATCGAAAACAATCCGTTGCGTTGGGAATTGGATAGGTTTTACAAGAAGAAGAATCTTTAGATTACACATTAATTATATAATAATGCTCTCCAACCTAAAAAAATACCAAGTAATCTTGGCCTCCAAATCCCCGCGCCGGCAGGAGCTGCTGCGCGGCATGGGCATTGATTTCATGGTGCTGACCAAGGACACCATCGAGGTCTTTCCCGAAGGCAAACCCTTGGAAGAAGTGCCGAAATACCTCAGCGGGATTAAATCGCTGAATTACAACGATCGCGAACTGCCCAGCGATTATCTGCTCATCACCTCTGATACCGTCGTGATATGCGAAGGCGAGATCTTGGGCAAGCCGAAGGATAGGGAAGACGCCGTCAGGATGCTGCGAATGCTCTCCGGCAAGACCCACCGCGTGGTGACGGGTGTCACGGTGCGCTCGGCGAAGAAATGCGAGTCGTTTGCAGTTGGTTCCAATGTGACTTTTGCTGAACTTGACGCGGAAGAAATCGACCATTACATCGACACCTACAAACCCTTCGACAAGGCCGGGGCTTACGGCATCCAAGAGTGGATCGGCTATATCGGCATCACTGGGCTGGAAGGCTCGTTCTACAACGTGATGGGCCTGCCGACACAGCGGCTCTACCAGTGCCTGAAGGGATTTTGATTTGGGATTGCTTCGCAAGAAATCGTTCAAAAATCATTATTAAAATCATTCAAAATCTATTATTTATGTTTTGTGTGATTTTTCGAATAGATTTTTGACAGATTTCTTGCCCTTTAGGGCAATACCATTGCTGTAGATGTGCGTTTTTTCCTTATCTTTGCGGCATATTGTTGCAAAATGAACGAAAAACGTCCCCAGATACTGATTACCAACGACGACGGCTACGTGGCCAAAGGCCTGCGTAAGCTGGTTGCGCTGATGCGCCAGCTCGGTGATGTGACCTTGATTTCCACCGATGAGGTGATGTCGGCCAAGAGCCATTCATGCAGCATCCGCGACCGCATCTATGTGCGTCTTGTGCATGAAGAGGACGGCTTCAAGGAGTACCGTTGTAACGGCACGCCCGTCGACTGCGTGAAGCTGGGCTATCAGAAGCTGATGTCGCGAACCGACCTGCTCGTCTCGGGCATCAACCACGGTATGAACGCTGCTTCGACGGTGGTCTATTCGGGCACCATCGCCGCCGTTATCGAGGCCTGCATGAATGGTATCAACGCTATCGGATACAGCCTCAATAGCCTCGACCCCGATGCCGACTTCAACCACCTCGACACGGCCATCCTTGAAATCACGAAGAAGGTGCTGAAAGAAGGCCTGCCTCAAGGCGTTTGCCTCAACGTGAACTTCCCCGCACGCAGCGAAAAGCCGATGCAAGGCGTCAAAGTCTGTCGGCAGGCGGCCTGCCGTTGGATTGAGTATTTCAACGACTGCGTTGACGAGAATGGAGAGCGTTACTATAATCTGGATGGCGAGTTTATCAGCGACGACATCGCGCCCGACACCGACCTCTGGGCTTTGGAGCACAACTACATCTCGGTGGTGCCCACCTGCTACGACTGGACGGCGCACCGTTGCATCGAACCGATGAAAACATTTGAAAAGATTAGTATTGACGCGAGACTGCGAGACTGCAGGACTACGAGACAAGACGATACACTTGGTCTCGAAGTCTCGAAGTCTCGAAGTCCCGAAGTCAAAAAGAGCATAAATCATGAAGATAAAAGATAACTTTTGGCTTGGCTTGTTGGTGGGAGCGGCTTCTTTCGGGCTGTTTTACCTCCTGCTGAGCCTCATCAACTGGGAGTCGCTCGGAACATTCTCCGTCCGTGCGCCTTATCTGCTGGCCTTCATCCCTGGCGTCGTTCTGTTCAGGATGATGCTCGTGAAGTGGAACCTTGAAAAGATGGGCAAGGGCATCTTGGCGATTACGGTAGTGGGTATGCTGTTGGTGTTCTTTCTTGTTTAATAAATTGTAAACCAATGAAATACTATATCATAGCAGGGGAGGCTTCAGGCGACTTGCATGCTTCCAACCTCGTGGCCGAAATCAAGAAAAAGGACAAAAAGGCCGAATTTCGCGGCTGTGGCGGCGACTTGATGAAAGCCCAAGGCGTCGACCTGCTGAAGCACTACCGCACGATGGCCTACATGGGTTTCGTTGAGGTGGCAGTCAACCTGCGCAAGGTACTGGGTAATATCGCTCAATGCAAGAAGGATATTCTTGATTATCAGCCAGATGTGGTGATTCTAGTGGACTATCCTGGCTTCAACTTCCGCATCGCCGACTTTGCCCACGAGAAGGGCTTCAAGGTGGTGTATTACATCTCGCCCCAGCTCTGGGCCTGGAAACGCCGTCGTGTGAGGAAGGTCCAACGCTCGGTGGACAAGATGCTGGTCATCCTGCCCTTTGAGGAAGAGTTCTACAAGCGTTACGGTGTGGATGTGACCTACGTCGGCAACCCGCTTTTGGACGAGCTGGCGAAGTTTGGCACGGCCAACCGATCCATCTTCCTGCGTCGCAACAGCCTTGGCGAGAAGCGTGAAATCATCGCTTTGCTTCCTGGTAGCCGCAAACAAGAGGTGAAGCGCGTGCTTCCCGTCATGCTCAAGGTGGTGCCGCATTTTCCTGACTATCAGTTTGTCATTGGCGGGGTGTCGTCGCTCGACAAGGACCTGTACAAGAAAATCATGGGTCAGACGGACGCCTTCTTGGTCGAGAACCAGACCTACGAGCTGCTGCAAAACTCGAGCGCGGCCATGGTCACTTCGGGGACAGCTACCCTCGAGACGGCTTTGTTCACTGTGCCCGAGGTGGTGTGTTACAAGGCCACGGGTTTCTCCTACCGCCTCGCCAAGTGGATGATTAAGGTGAAGTTCATCTCTTTGGTCAACCTGGTGATGGGCAGAGAGGTAGTCAAGGAGCTGATCCAAGGCGATTTGACCGAAGAGAAACTCGTTGAGGAGTTGGAACAGTTGCTCCACAACGGCAAGCGTCAACGCAAGCTGCTCGAGGACTATGAGGAACTGAAAGATCGCTTAGGCAACGCTGGTGCTTCGGAGAAAGCAGCGGATGCCATACTTGCCGTGATGAAGCCCGGAAAATAGGCTTTGGATTTCGTTTCAAGCGATAAAAAGTATTTTTTAAATTATTTTTTTGTCGTTTTATTTTGATTTTTGAATTTTTTCATATATTTGCGGTGTAAAAACAACTGGAAAAATGAAAAAGAGGATTACGCTATTGCTGGTATTGCTTGCCTTGAGTCTGTTTTCTTTGGCCCAAAACTCGACTCAGGGCATGGAGTTTTGGTTTTCCTACATGGAGAACGGCTACAAATACAATGGCGGCGATTGGGTCGACAATACCGTGATGATCAGTGCCAAGGAAGCCTGCTCGGGCACCATTGAGAAGCCCGACGGCTCGTTGCCTGCTATCCCTTTCACTGTGGGCAACAACGGCATCACTACCATCACCATCCCGCCCGAGTATGCCTATAATGAGGACAACTCGGAGGTGGTCGACCGCAAGTCGGTGGTACTGCGTGCTACCGACACCGTTTCGGTCTACATCAGCAATATCGCCACCTATTCTTTCGATGCTTCCTTCGTGTTGCCTGTCGAAAGTCTGGGCTCTGACTATATCGTCCAGTGTTTTGACCAGGAGACGGATCCGATAGGCAGCACGCTCGATGATAACATCCAGACAACTGCCTTCCTCATTCTCGCTGTCGAGGATAATACCGAAATCGACATCACGCCCAGCGTGGCGACGGAGCACATGCTGACTTTTCCTGGCTCGACGACGACCATTACCCTGAACGCGGGTGAGACGTTCTTCGTCAGGTCGGCCTACGAAGACGAATGGCGCGACTTGTCGGGCACGTTCATCAATGTGCACGACGGCAAGAAAGTGGCTGTGTTCAACGGCAACACGACGACCTGCATCCCGATAGATGTCGGCAACGGACGCGACCATATCTTTGAACAGGCCCTGCCGGTCGATTCGTGGGGCCAGCAGTTTGCCGTGACCACCTCGCAAGGCCGAGTGCGCGACTTCGTGAAAATCACCTCTTCGGCCGACGACAACATCGTGAGGCGCAACGGCCAGGCGATAGCCACACTCAGGGGTGGCGAGTCCCTTGTCTTTGACCTTTATTCTTCAAACGGTTCCTGCTTCATCGAGACCACGCAGCCCAGTGTGGTGTACCTGTTCAATACCACGGGCGAGGAGCCGCTTGAGCCGTTCGGATCCAATAATGGCGACCCTTCCATGGCTTGGATTCCGCCTGTTGAGCAGCGCATCGACGAGATCACTTTCTGCACCTTCGACAGCGAGTATGAATTTGCCTCCATCGACAGCCATTATGTCAACATCGTGGTTGAGACTGACGATGTGGGCAGCGTGATGCTTGACGGATCGCATATCAGCGCCAGCGATTTCAGGCCTGTGAATGGCACCTCCGACTATAGCTATGTGCGGAAGAACATTCGTCACGGCACGCACCATCTATCGTGCGAGACGGGCTTGATCGCCCATGTCTACGGCTTCGGCCAGGCGCGCGGCTATGCCTATTGTGTGGGCGCCAATGTCATCAGCTTGCAGCAGAAGCTTATCGTCAACGGTAAGTGGAGCGAGTTGTACCATCATGGCGTGTATATGTGCAACGACGAGGGCGTCGACCTCACCGTGGAGACCAACTATCCCATCAACGGGGTGAGCTGGACTTTCGGCGACGGGCAGACGAGCGAGGGCATCGAGACTTCCCACCAGTATGCTTCAGGCGGTGACTATGTGGCTACGGCCTACATCAACGGCACCAACGAATTCTCTTTGGAGACGGTCTACGACACCCTTTCAGTGGCCATCCATGTGGGCGAGCCGGCACACCATGTGTGCGATACGTTGGTCTGCGATGTGGAAGTCTTCGATTATTATGGCGTGGAATACACCCAATCGGGGCATTTCGAGCGCGTCGGGACCAGTATCTACGGCTGCGACAGCACCTATATCTTGACCATCGACATGGAGTTTTCGCCTCATTTCGAGTTCGTCGGCACGCATTGGCCCATCGGTGGCAGTGAGACCCACATCAGCGTCAACGAGTATGCCATCCATCTGAATGAGCCTCGCACACGGGTGGATACGGTGTTGTGGCAAATCGACTGTCCTAACTGGTATGTGGTGCCGCATGGCGACAAGGGCAAGGAATGCACCTTGTATATCTTCACCTACCTCTTGGAGCCGGTCACGCTCCATGCCTGGGCCATCAACCGCTGCGACACGGTGCATGAGGAGTTCTTCATCCAGACCTCGTATTACGATGTGGAGGAGAACGGACAAGAGGACGGTTTCGCTATTGCACCGAATCCCACACAGGGCGACATGACCTTGCATTTCGGCGACTTGCGCGGCATGGCCGAGATTGAGGTATACAACAGCATCGGGCAGAAGGTGGACGCCTTCGTGGTGGATAAAATCTGTGTCGGATATACAATGCCTGACGTCCCCAATGGGCTTTATTATCTTGTGCTGAAGTCGGAAAAAACAACTGCAATACGAAAACTCTTGTTGCAGCGTTAGTTTGATATGTTGAGAAAGTTTTCCATATTATCGTTCTTGCTGTTGGCGGTTGCTTCAGTTTCGGCCCAAACCTCGACTCAAGGCACGGAGTTTTGGCTCTCGTTCATGATGAACGGCTACCGATACAACGATGGGGCGGAATGGGTATCTAATGGTGTGATGGTTAGCGCGAAGCGCAATTGTTCAGGCGTTATCACAAACCCTGTCACAGGTTGGTCAGAGAGTTTCTCGGTGGAGGCGGCTCGCGTGACTTTTGTGAGTGTCCCTTTGGAAGAGGGCTATAACGACCTTGACGAAACCGTGGCCTCCAGAGGTCTCAAGGTGGTGACCACCGATACGGTTTCGCTTTATTATTATAGTTGCGCCACCAATTCGTTTGACGGTACTTTTGTCATGCCAATAGAAAGTGTTGGCTCTGAGTATATCATACAAACGGATGCTCAGTCGGACTTGGTCGTCCACGAAGAGATCAGAGATCAGTATACCAGTGCTTTTTTGGTGGTGGCTACGGAAGACAATACCAAGGTGGACATCACTCCGACCGTTAGAACCATCAGTGGACATGAGGCAGGACAAGTGATTTCGCTGACTTTGGATGCCGGGCAGACCTATTCGATAAGGTCGCATTACGGTGAAGGCTCGCGTGATTTGTCTGGCTCCAGAGTGGTTGCGGCAGATGGGAAGAAGGTGGCTGTATTCAACGGCAACACCTTGACGACGATTCCGAATGTGGCTAACGGCGGTGTGGATCACATCTTCGAACAGGCACTGCCCACTTTTGCATGGGGCAAGCATTTCGCTGTGACCAGTTCGAACGGTCGCAAGCGCGATTTCGTGAAGGTCACGTCTTCGGCCGACGGCAATAGAATCAAGAGAAACGGCCATACCTTGACGACATTGAACAGGGACGAATCCTATTCCTTTGAACTGACGGGTTGGGATGGCTCGTGCTATATCGAGACCTCTGAACCCAGCATGGTCTACCTTTACAATACAACATTCCGAGATGACCCATCGGGCGATACCGGTGACCCTTCAATGGTGTGGATTCCTCCTGTGGAACTGAAGATCGACGAGATTACCTTCTGTACCTTCAATCACTATGCGGCTTCCATAGAGCATCATTATGTCAACATTGTAGTTGAGCGCAAGGACATCCGTAGGGTATATCTTGATAATCAATTGATGGATCCTACTGTTTTTCAGCCTGTTGCCGGTAATCATCAGTATTATTATACACGGAGATGGATTGCCCCAGGCATCCATCATCTGCGCTGCCGTATGGGTCTGATGGCGCACGTCTACGGCTTCGGTGAGGTGAAGGGTTATGCCTATTGTGTGGGCTCGAATATCATCGACCTGCGCAGTCAACTCTATGTCAACGAGACACCGAGCGAGGTGCTGAAAAGTGGATATTATGCCTGTGTGGATGATACGCTTCGTTTCAATGTGGAGACGAACTATGAAATCCGCAATGTCCGTTGGGAGTTTGCTGACGACAATCAGGCGCAGGGGCAAAGCACCGCTCATGCATATGCCCATATTGGCGATTATGAAGTGACGGTCTTCATTGACGGCATTAATCCCTTTAATCAACAGCCTGTTGCTGAAACGAAGTCGGTGGTGGTGCATGTGGGTGAGAGCGATATCCATGATGAGACACATTTGCTTTGCGACGAGGACGTGTTTGAATACTATGGCGTTGAGTATTCCGGATCGGGTTATTATGAACGCCTGGGTGTCAATATCTTTGGCTGCGATAGCTCTTATTACCTTCACCTCGACATAAACTACACGCCCGACTTCGAGATCGTTGGCGAGTCGAATCCCATCGGCGGAAGCGAGACGCATATCGGTATTTATGACTACACGATTCGATTTGAAGACGCACGAACGCAGGTGGATACGGTGCTGTGGCAGGTGGATTGCCCGAATTGGCGCATTGTGCCGCAAGGACGAGGCGAGACCTGTAAACTCTATATCCACACCCTGCTCTCGCAGCCTGTCTTACTCCATGCAACTGCCATCAACCGTTGCGACACGGTTCGACGCGACTTTGCCATCCAAACCACATATTTTGACTTGCCCGACAAGGAAAAGAGTTCCGCTTTTGATGTGTCTCCTAATCCTTCCGATGGGCATCTTGTCCTTCATTTTGGTGAACTGAGCGGTAATGCCGAAGTTGAGATCTATAATTGCATGGGCCAGAAGACGGCCACCTTCAGCGTGGACTTGGATGCTTGCAAAGAAGTGGACTATGTGATGCCTAACCATGATAACGGATTATATTATTTTGTTCTGAAAGCCAACGGCAGGACGCTGACCCGTAAGGTCGCATTGAACCGTTAGGCATAGCAATTTCGAGTAATATGAAACACAAGATTTTGACACGGTTTTTGGGATTGGCCTTGGTGGCCTTGCTGCTGCCGTCGTGCCTCAAGGAAGGCGACACTACGATCTTGGTCAACGACCCGCAGGACATCCCTTTCATCACCGAATATCTTCCCGAGGACCTGTTGAACCTCTTTGGTGAAGAACATGTGTATTTCGGCGACCAGCCGCCTTTGGTCGACATGGAGTTCAAGTCGCTGCACGAGTATGTGGCCACCAACTTGCAGCCGCCGTTTGCACCGCAGGCGGGACAGCTGTCGCCAATCACGCATTACCACAAAATCAGCCAGCAGTATCTCCAGATGGCCGACTACATCAGCATGACCTCTGAGGAGAGCCACTGCAAGATTATTTCGCCTGTCTACCTGACGGGTCACGACAACGACTTCACGGTCTATTACCACGAAGCCCCTCAAACCGAAGGCCATCCTGAGCACGCGGTTTTGTTTTCAGGCACCTTGAGCAGCAACGGGGTGAGGAACTTTAGATACGGCTATAAGATCCTGAGATACAACGACTCCATCGTCCCTCCGACGGTCTATCCAGCCAACTCCATCTTCATCTTCAAGGACCACGACGGACTGGCAGAAAAATGTGTATGGTATAACGATTCATTGGTCAACCCTCAAAACTGAAAATGCCATGAAAAAGTATGTTTTTATCTTGGTTCTCAGCCTGTTGGGTGCTTCGCTGCAAGCCCAGTTTGCAAAGCCTTTGAAAAATCGGAATTACCTCTGTCGCAATACGAGTCCGCTGAGCATCGGTATCACGGGGAGCTTCGCCGCCAATGACATGGCGTATTCCGCCGTGAGCAAGTCCATGCTGAGGCCTTATCTCGCCCCGACGGTCGGCCTTGCAGTGGAGTGGAAGACCATGAAACGCCTCTCGGTGGGCCTCGACGCCTCTTACGCCATGCGCGGCACCAACGAAGTCTTCGCCACCGAGTTCCTCATGAGCTATGGCACGACGACCTTTTCCCGCGTGAACTATTCCATGAGGATGAACGGCGTCGAATTCAGGGTGCCGATCACTTATTATTTTGGCTATGACGAGACCATGCGCCCCTATGTCTTTGTGGCGCCGCGTTTCGACCTGTGGCTCAACGGCAACGCCAGTTGGGAACGCACCTACGATAATGAGAGTTACGCCCCCGTGGTGTATGAGACTGAGCTGACCGATGCCACCATCACGCCCTACGACCTCAGTGCCGTGGCGGGAGTGGGCCTTTGCGGCCGCTTCTTGGTGCGTCGGACGCAGTTCTTTGTGAAGTTCGACCTCTCGTATGGCATAAGTGTGCTGAGCAATTTCTCAAAGAAAGAGGTGGACGAGACCGCGACCTTCTTGGGTTGGGGCGACATCGAGCACGAGACCTTGGGCAAGCGTTATCTACAAAATGTGGAGGCGCGTCTGACCCTGCTGGTGCCCTTGCGCAGTCCGCTGAAAGGGGCTTGCGCCTTCGACCAAAGCATAAAGAAAGGCAAATGAACGTAGCTTGAACCATGAACGACTACGCCAAATACCCCTTTGTCAGGATGTTGATTCCCTTCGCCTTGGGTATTTGGTGCTGCATGAGTTTTCCGGGCTTTCGCTTGTCGCCACAAACGACCATTCTTATCGCTTCGGCGTTGTTTGTCATGGCGGTGTTGGTGGCGGTTCTTACGAAACGCTTGCGCCGTAATTGGTGGTTTGGCGCGCTCATGTCATGTTATCTTGTCTTGGTTGGCTATGCCTTGTGCCAGGTGCATGAGGCGGAGGTGCAGAAAGACTACTACCGCAACTATGAAGCCGGTGTCCATTGGTATGTGGCCCGCGTTTACGATGCCCCCACTGAAAGGACCAACAGCATCCGCACGGTGTTGAGTTTGGAGCATCAGTTTGGCGACAGCCTGCTGTCGCGTCATGTGACGGGGAAGGTGATGGCCTATTTTCCCAAGTCGGACTCGGCTTTTGCCTTGCGTTACGGCGACTTGATTGCCATCCCCGCGCCCATCCGTGAGGTGATGCCACCCTTGAATCCCGGTGAGTTCGACTATCGGGCCTATCTGTGGCGCAAGGGTATCACGGGACAAATCTATCTCAGGAACGACGACTGGCTGGACTTGCAAACGAACAACGCCAACCCGATCTATGCCTTCTCTTACCGTTTTCGCGACATTCTGTTGGCCTCGCTGCATCGCAGCGGCCTTGACGACGATGAGTTTGGCGTGGCCTCGGCCATCCTGTTGGGCTACGACGACAAGCTCGCCGACGAGGTGCGCAAGAACTATGTGGCGGCAGGCTCGATGCACATCCTCTGTGTGTCGGGCATGCATGTCGGCATCATCTATCTGCTGGCCAGCTTCCTTTTGGGCTTCCTCAACCGTAAGAAATGGCAGCAGACCCTGAAACAAGTGTTGCTATTGGCCTTGATTTGGTTTTATGCGCTCATTGCAGGGCTTTCGCCATCCATCCTCCGCGCCTCGCTGATGCTGACCTTCGTCATCGTTGGCGAGATGATCCATCGCAAGGGCTTCATCATCAACTCCATAGCGGCTTCGGCCTTCATCTTGCTCTGCGTCAATCCCAACAACCTGTTTGAAATCGGGTTCCTGTTGTCGTATGCCGCTGTCATCGGCATCGTGGTGCTGCAAAGGCCTATCTATAACTTGCTCTATGTCAAGAATAAACTGCTGGACAAGGCTTGGAGTGTCACAGCTGTGGCACTGGCGGCACAGGTGGCGACGATTCCCTTCACCTTGTTCTATTTCAACCAGTTCACCACCTATTTCTGGCTTAGTAACCTCTTCATGACTCCGATTTCTTTCGTCGTCGTCATCAGCGGCATGATTTTGCTGCTGGTCTCGTGGATTCCATTTCTCAGCACACTGGTCGGCTACTTGGTTTGGGGTGCAGTGTATGTGATGAATTGGGTGGTGGCGCGAATTGAAAGCATACCCTATTCCATCATCAAAGGGATGTATGTCAGCGAGTTCGAGTTTGCCATGCTGCTTTTGGCTTTTGTGTTGCTGCTGTTGATGGTCGCCATGCGCAAACGACGCTTGTTCATCCCCATGCTATCGGTACTACTCTTGATGATGGTCTCGATTACAATCCGTCTTTATCGTGCTGAAAATCAGAAGGGCATGACGGCCTTCAGTCTGCGCCACCACACAGCGGTTGACTTCGTCAGGGGAGGGGAACATGTGCTTTTGGCCGACTCAACACTGATGGCCGATGAAGGCACTATTGATTATAGCCTCAGGGGAGCTTGGACACGTAAGCATCTATCGGCACATCCCCAAGTGATTGGCTTTGAAGAGGGTTTCGAGAACGCCTATCTCCGCAAAAAAGAGAATTTGCTGTCTTTCGGCGGGAGGTTAATGGCGCTTTGGGACGACGGTTGCCGCGTTGACGACAGCCTTTCCTACCGCTTGCCGGTGGATTATGTGCTTGTTAGTGGAAAACAAAAGCCTGATGTGGCCTCAGTAAATAATGCATTTGTTGCAGAATTGTTACTCATCGATGGTTCAGTGCCTCGCTATTTGGCGGAGCGGTGGCAGGCGCAGGCCGAGGCGATTCAGCTGCCTTGCCTTTATATTGGCGATGGGGCATACGAAGTCTTCGAGTGATTAAAGTCTTATTTAGTGATTTTACAATATATTGTAATACAGTAATTTATGTTTTTGACAAAAATTTTTTCCAAAAAAACACAGAAAAAAACTTGTCAGTTTCAAAAAAGGTTGTACTTTTGCACCCGCAAAGCAAAGCAATAGAGTTCTTTTTCTGGTTGGTCCGGTAGTTCAGCTTGGTTAGAATGCCTGCCTGTCACGCAGGAGGTCGCGAGTTCGAGTCTCGTCCGG
>Ga0310690_10009495_pt1 | contig 12198 bp, 17 predicted proteins | sample AusTroGonzalo_MG_2_FD_207661 | JGI IMG/M metagenome (GOLD analysis project Ga0310690, IMG submission 207661) | Bovine rumen microbial communities from tropical cattle in Woodstock, Queensland, Australia - Gonzalo_04 (v2) (version 2) | ecosystem: Host-associated > Mammals > Digestive system >...
TAATTATTCATTACTTTCAAGTGTAAACTTTTCTTCTATCATTTTTGAAGCTGCTTCATCATCTTTTGCATTATCGACTACTTCTTTTAGCTTTGGAATCAAATCTTCTTGATATCCTTTAATAGCCATTTTAATGCTATTAATTTTATCTTGTAGATGATTCACTTGAACCATTGCGCCAACTAAGAATTTAGCAGCATCATTTTTATTCATCTGATAGTCTTTTCCAAGATTATCAATGGTATCTGATAAGGCCTGATAATCATCTCGCATAATGGTTGCAGTTTCAAGTCCCTTATCATCACCTTTTTCACGGTCATATTCCATTACCATTTCGGCGGAAACAGCCATAGCTTGCGCCAATTCTTTAAATAATGTTACATATTTCTTATCCATTTTTTACTCCTTTTACCGCACGACCGGTAATTTTATATGTATTATCGCCTACCCAGAATGCTTCTTTTACAAAGCCACTTTTACTTAGTTTAATTGCCTTGACACCTTTTGTTGCGCGACCAGTACAACCAATTTCACTTAGAGGATAGCAATTGTAGTAGTTTTCATCGCTAATAATAACTACTTTATCATCATCATCACTACTAAGAATTGCCGCAATAAGTGAATCTCCATCTTCAAGTTTGATTACTGCTGCACCTTTCTTAGAACGCACAGAGTATTCTGCGATTGCACTCTTCTTAATATAACCGTTGCGAGTTATACAAGTCAAAGTCTTATAAGCATTAAATGATAATGTATCAATTAGTAGGCGCGGATGTTCTCCTCCAATTTCAAACACTTCATTTACTTTATAATCTTTGTTGAGTTTCAATTTGCTTAAAGATGCATTGTACATTTTACCTGTATCTGTGATACAAGTCAAAGAACCAAGATTCGTAGTATAGATAATTTCTTGCTTACTGATTTTTGCAGCTTTATCTTTTTCAATCATTTTTATAACTTTACCATTATATATAACTGCAACATCTTTTTCTTCTATCTCTTCTGGCTCTTCCTCATCTCCTAGCACATTAGTAATCTGCGTCCGCCTATTGTCACCAAAGCGATTGGCTACGCTCTCAAGAATCTCAATAAGTTTTTCATCTAGGGCGGTAGGCTCAGATAATAGGTGACGACAGTCAGCAATAAACATTCTTTTTTCTGCTAGCTCATCATTTAATTTTACGCCGTCAAGTTTGCAGAGGGAGGATAGCTTCATAGCAAGAATGGCATCAACCTGTTCTTTATTGAATCCATATTTTGCTATCAACGCTTTCGCGGCTTCACCAGGATTATCACTTCCTCTGATGATAGCAACGATATCATCAATGTTGGCGATAGCAAGTAATAGGCCCCCAATGATATTTTCGCGCGCAAGTGCTTTTTCTAATTCAAACTGAATGATATTACGCTTACATTCTCTGATATGAGCAATATATGCGTCACAGGCTTCGCGCCATCCGAATACTTTTGGAAATCTTCCTTGGTCAAGCATAATCATATTGATAGCGAAATGACTTTCTAATGAAGTGTCATGATAAAGTTTAGCAATCATTTTATTTGGATTTTCGCCTTTCTCCAAATAAATACGAATATCGGCATATGTTTTAGACCAGTCTGTTGCTTTTACAATACCATAATCTGGGTCTTCAGTTGTTAGTGTTTTCAGTTGGTCCATAATAGTATCCGTAAAGACGCCGTATGGTAATTCAGTTGCTTGAATCATATTCTTTGCCGGGTCATACTGAAGTTTTGCGCGTAAGCGGATGCTCTTTCCTCTACCATGCTTTAATGCTTCTTTTACTTCCGCTGCATTAGTAATGGTTCCGCCGCAAGCAAAGTCTGGAATACAATATATATCATCAAATCCAACATTAGGATTCTTTATTATCTTTATCAAAGCATTATTTACTTCTTTGAGGTTGAATTGCGGCACCGATGTCGCCATAGCAACAGCAATACCAGAACACCCATTAATAAGATTCCAAAATCCAATTGATGGAAATACAGATGGAATCTTTTCTGTATCATCATAGTTCATATACCATTGTTCTCCGATGGCATTTTTCTTTAAACCATCAAAGAAGTAGTCCGCCAATTCACCAGAACGCATTTCTACATAACGTGCGGCCGCATGACTATCTGGAGAAGAGGGTTTACCAAAGTTGCCCTGTACATCTTCCAATGGATAGCGATATGACCAAGGTCTTGCTGCGCGGATTAAAGTATCATACATCGCGGCATCACCATGTACATATGATTGATTCATTGCTGCCGCAACAGATTTTTGCGCTTTCTGGTACTTATCTTTATGAGTAATCTTGTTGGAATACTGAGCATAAAGACCTTGACGTAAACCAATTTTTAAACCGTCGCGTACGTCAGGGATAGAACGCTCTTGTGCGACTGATGCCCCATAAGTAAGAAAAGCATCTTCAATTGTTTTTTGAAAATCTACTTCTTTTAACATTCTCTTTCTCCTAATTTTCTGCCGCACCAAGGACAATAATTAATATGAAAACCGAACATATGCCTTAATGATGCTTTATGTAATTCATCATATTCTATTAGATTTAATTCAAGTAAATCTCCATATTTAATAGCGGTATAATATTCTGCTTTACCTATATTAAATACAGTGGAATTTTCTCCATTACATCTATTACACATAGCATTCACCTCTTATGTATTCAACTTACTAAAATCAACATTCTCAAAAAGAAAATCTTTTCTTTCGTCAACATCTTTACCCATCAGCATCTTCAACGATTCTTCCGCTAATTCCGCATCATGAATTGTAAGTACCTCAAGACGTCTATCTTTTGGATTCATCATTGAAGCTGCCATATCGGCATCTGTCATTTCACCAAGACCTTTATTACGACCCTGTTCCCAATCGGGATACTTTTTACGAAGTTCTGCTAATTCGGTATCATCATATGCGAATATGCGCTTATTTCCTTTAGTTAATCTATATAGAGGTGCGCGCAACCAGCAGAGTCTTCCTTCTTCAATAAACTTTGGCATTAGTACATAAAACATAGTTGCTAATAGACACATAATATTATATCCGTCAGCATCAGCATCTGTTGCGATAGCAACTTTACCAAAGTTCAATTTTTTACTATTATACTTCTCTTGAATACCGCATCCAAGCGCCAAGATAATGTCACTAATTTCTTGATTCTCTAAGCAATCTTCAAGTGGATGCTTTAATAGATTCTTTACTTTACCGCGTACTGCATAGAGTGCTTCAATGTTTACATCTCTCGCGCCCATAAGTCCACCCAAAGCAGACTTACCTTCACTAATAATAAGAATAGAATCTTGTCCATGCTTTTCGCAATCTTTAAATTTATCTGGCATGGTAATTTTCTGTTTCTTCTGCTCTGCTTCTTTCTTCTCCATATTAAGAACTGCTTCGCGTGCACGTGTAGCGGCCGCTTCTGCCTTCTCAATCTTTGTAAGCATATCTACTATTATATTAAACTCTGTAGGATATGAAGTGTTCATATCTTTGAGAGCATTAGTAAAAGCATTAGAAGCAAGAGTACGAAGTGAAGCATTATTTACTTTGCTCTTAGTCTGATTCGCAAATGATGGATTCTCAACTTTACAATTTATTACATAGAACAAATTCTGACGAATATATTCTCCATCAAAGGAAGAATCTGCTAAAGTATTGAATGTTTTTGTGATAGCAGTTTTCGCGCCAGTAATAGGACTTCCACCTTCAGGACACCTAAGTCCATTTACGAATACATATGGAGTTTCGCGGCGGACTCCCCACTGGAAAGCAATCTCCACACTATCAGTTCCATCTGTAGCAGAACCTGTAATGATATGCTTATGTAGTGGTTTCTTTACTTGAGTCGCTACGAAATCATTGATACCATTTTTTGCGCAATATGTATTCTTGGAAGTACCATTTGTTACAATAAATTCAATTCCAGGATAAAGATAGGATATATCCTCTATATCTTTACAAATACGCGCAAAGTCATATTTAATCGCACCATTACAGAATACTTTAGGATCAGGCACGAAATAAATATCTGTGCCATCCTTCAATATTTTCTCGGTAGATTCTTTATAGGACTCAAGATTCCCTTCCTTAAAGATTGCAGTGGCTTTCTTTTTATTTCTAACACTCGTTACCTCAAAGTATGAAGAAGAAAGACAAACGCAGGAACCGCCAATACCATTCAAACCAGATGAGTTCTTATAAGCGCCATGATCAAACTTGCCACCAGTATGTGATTTTGTATAGATGGAAACAAGAACATTCTCTCCATCTTCACGCTTGCCAAAAGGAACTCCGCGTCCATAATCGCGCACACGAATACCATTATCTGCAGGATAAAGACTAATTTCAATTCGTTTACCATAGCCAGCAAGCGCTTCATCTGTACTATTATTGATGATTTCTTTCAAGGCTTGATAAGCGCCTTCAATATCATCGCTTCCAAGATACATTTGTATACGGGTTCGGACGCCTTCACGGAAATCCAAACTTTGAATAGAGTCAATATCATACTTTTCTGGCATTTCATCACTTCCTTTTCTTTATTATAACATAAATTTTATTTTTGTCAAATTATTAGGTCAGTATTGCGATCATATTCAAAATCCAACCAATCAACATAATAATCATGCCTGTAATTTTCTTCCAATTAGAATCATCATTTATACCAATTACAAATAATTCTAGACCGAAAATTAAAATAATTGCAATAGTATTAACTGGTGTCATAATCACATCTCCTCACAAGCCTCTTCGAGGCATTCTCTTAATAAATAACATCTAATAGTAGCATCCATATGTTGTGCTGGATTTTTATAAATCCAAGGTGTTCCATCATTGGGAAAATCGCAGAATTCATTCGCGGCTTGAAAGTATAATGTAAGGTTAGACGCAACATATTCTTGACATTTTTCTTCAGGAGCATAATAATTGAAACCATTTCCGGTTATACTATCCTCTGCCCAAACTTCATCATAAAGAACATCAAGATTTTCATAATAATCTTTATCTTTATCATAACAATTTTCAACCCAATGATTATCAATGACATATTGTTTTATGTCTTGAATCATGGCTTTCTTATAGTCATATTTTTCCATATCACCACACTCCTGTATCTGTAATATCTTCGCTTTCGCCGCAAATCGGGCAGACAACTTTAAGATTAGTACCGATGCCTACATGTGTAGGAATAAGATATGGTGCTTTGCCACTTTGAATTTTGAGGTAAGCACGCTCATGCATATGTCTTTGTTCAAAATCATCATAGGCATCTTTTTCTTTTTGAGAAGAAAATTCACCATATGACATTGAAAGTCGTTCCTTTAAATGAGCAATTTCAGCTTCATACTCATGTCGTACAATAGTTTCAGCATTATCATGTAACTCTTTATTTCGTAATGCTAAATCATGATTACAATCTTTATACCATTTTATAGTATTAAACACTGCATGTGATAATTCTTTTTCATCAAATATCTCACATGAATGTCCATCATTACTAGCCCAAAACATTTTATTCCTCCAAATTAATATCAATTCCGCCCAATTTAAGATCAAAATCCGCAGCAAGAAGTTGAGCAAAAACATATTCAGCATTATCTACATATAGTGGTTTATTGCGGTCATAACGGCCATACATCAAATCATCCCAATCAAGAATGGGTAAGTCATATAGACCGTAGCCATCTGCTTTAGTTTGTAGAGCACGTTTATTAACGGCAAGTACCTGACCATTTGCATTTGAAGCGGATTGAAGTAGTTCTTTTGTCTTTCCAGTACCACGACTTCGCGCGATAACCTTCATTGTAAACACCTCTTTTTCTTTTATTATATCATAATTTTATTTAATTGTCAAATTACAAATTGAATTATCTGTGTGTGGAACAGCACGTAAATTTAATCCCATTTCTAATGAATAATTATTTATACAAGCTAACTTAGTATTGTTCCAACCTCCAGATATATAAGTTGGTTCACTTGTCATTTCTAATGTTTTTAGTTCTGGTACTGCTAACATACTAAGAAATACTTCTTCTCCTTTAGTATTTTTAATATTATTTGGCAATTTAAAAATGAAATTAGCGGCTTCACCAGAAGATAAGTCAATATCCGTCATATTAATATTTTTCGTACCGCAGAAAGCACATTTTGGCGCGAATATATCAAGAGCAGCACCACAGTTTTTACAGTTTGTTTTACTCATTTTAACTCCTTTGTTGGCGCTTGCGCCAACCATATTATTATTTTTTATTATTATCTTACTATTTATATTATTATATATTATTATTACTCCTGTAATTTTTACCGGAAGTTATGGTAATTTTTACAGTAGGTTATGGTAAAAATTACAGGAGCTCGCGGTAAAAATTACCGCAATAAAGCTGTAAAAATTACCGCATTCAACGCGGTAAAAATTACATTATTGAATGCGGTAAAAATTACAGTATTGCAGAAGGAGTAAAAATGTATACGTTTGTTTTACCTTCTTCTAATTTCAAGCATCCATTGTCTTCAAGTTCTTTTCGCGCTAATCGGATGCCTTTATCACTAATTCCAATCTCTTCAGTAATACGCTTTGGAGATAAATCAAATCGTTTATCGCCACCATTCCACGAATAAATATATTCCCATAACTTATATCCATTACCTGTGAGTTTCTTCATCGCTGCTTTCTTATATTTCCAGAAAACCCAAGGCGCATACATTTCGCCATTATTACCTTTACCATCATAAATTGTATTATCTGCTTGGAGTTTAATTGTTAACTGATTCGCATAGTTAGCCATTCATTCGTTCCTCCATTCTCATTAATAGAGCCATTGAAGGAATTTCGCGGCCGTTCAGTACTTTGTTAAGATGTGTGCGGCTTATCTTTACTTCTTCCGCGGCTTGACCTTGTGTCCAGCCCATCTTCTCCATATATAATTTGAACTTATCTATAATTTCTTGTATCAAATAGCACACACCTCCAAGATATAAAAATGCCTATATAAATAGGCATTAAATTACCAGTCATATTCAAGGAATAGTTTACGAGGATTTTCATCTTCCTCCCAACCTACATATTTATCACGCAATTCACAAAGTTTAGGTACACTATTATAAGTGCCAAAATAATCTTTATAAGTACAAGCAACCTTAATCATTTCTTCAAGATTTTCTTCGGTTAGTTCAATAAAATCACCGCTCTGATAATCTTTTGGGATAAATGAACAATTATCTACTAAATTCCAAAATTTACGAGCATAAAACTCTTCTTGTACTTGTTTTGAATCCCACCAACCTTCATGTTTAAATACTTCATGATTACGTGCGCTATAGATGTTAAGATCCATTCCCATAATTGTCATCCTCTCTATTATTAAATTCTTCCATGCTTTTTAACATTTCGAAAATCATATCTCCTTTAGAACCATATTCACAAGAATGGTCTCCTATAATTTGATATAGTCGTCTATATTCTAATGGAGATACTGTAATAATAATATTTTCTGTGTCTTTCGGTGTATAAATATTCATTTAATACACTCCTTTCTTTTTCAGAAGGTTAGGCGTGCAGTTTCAATCACGCGCATCCTAACTGGATGTCAACACCTTGTGTCAAGCTTGTCTGTCTTTGGTACTCCGGCTTCATGCGCCGGCGCAGAGGCTCATCGGGTTGGTCCCCGAAATGTTCCAGTTTATAGGCTCTATTCTCTTCTCGGCTTTTAATACTTGCCTACTAACCTTTCTTCTATTATATTATAATATAAATTTTATAAAAAGTCAAATAAGAGGAGTTGAAGTTTCAACTCCTCACAAATGACTCTACTGCTATTTCAAGTAAACCTTTAATAATATCAGCACGTACTTCTGGTACATTTTTATATATTATAGCTAAATATTTTAATGCTTCTGGCGTCTCAATATCTTTAAGTAATGTTAAATCTAATTCATCTGGAAGAGCATAATCATCAAGAATATTCATTTTCGCTCTCAATCCTCTCTCCATAATTATTCTTCCCAAGGCGTTTCAGTTAAATCAACATTTTTCATTTCGGTAGGCTTCTTATCTTTTAAAATAAGATTAAGTATGATACCAACAATCATAGCAAGAGCAGTAGTACCAATACTTACAACACCGAAGTTGCAGACTGCGCCAGAAACACCAAGTGTCAGAACAGCCGCGATAATAGTAACATTCTTATTATTATTCAAATCAATATTATTATCTTTAATAGTGCGGATACCAGATAGAGTAATATATCCATAGAGAACTGCTGCGCAGCCACCGAAGATGCAAGCAGGAATACTTACTAGGAAAGCCTGTAATGGTCCGAAGAAACCTGCGACAGCCATGATAACTGCGGCAAGAGTGATTACATACTTAGAGCAAATCTTACTAAAACCAGTTGTACCTACAGACTCACCATAAGAAGTGTTCATCAAGCCACAAGTAAATCCGCCAAATGTAGATGCTATACCATCACCAATTAGAGTCCAGCCAACACCAGGATCTTGTGTTAAATCCTTACCGATAACTGCGCTTAATGCCTTGTGATCACTGATATGCTCAGCAATAGTTACAAGAGATAGTGGCGCAAATAGAAGTACAATCTGTGCAATCTGTCCTAACGTGGTAGCTCCCATATTTAAATGCAAGAATGCAAAATCTGGCATCTGGAAAATATGTACATTATTAAATGCACTAAAATCAATAATTGGTATACCGCAAACTGTTAGAATTGCAGCAAAAGCATACACAATTAATATAGCAAACAAGAATGGTAAATTCTTGATAAATCCTTTCCCATAATGTGAAATAAGTGCAGTAATTAGTAGGGTTAGCATACCAAGCCCTACACCAAGTAGACTATATGCGCCATTAACCTGGAAATATGTAGGAATGAAGGTCGCAAGATTAAGACCAATAACTGCAACAATTGGGCCAATTACAACGGGCGGTAATAGCTTATTAATCCACTCTGTTCCTTTAATATTGATTAGTACGCCAATGATACAGTAGATAGCACCAACAATTAAACCGCCCCAAGCGACTGCAGAATAATTCGGCCCAGCAACACCGCCTCCAATAGCAAGTGCACCAATTATAGCTGCGACAAATGCGCCAGAAGAACTAATAAACATAGGACTCTGGCCGCGAGTAAATAACTGATAAATAAGTGTCCCGATACCAGCGCCAATCATGGCTGGAGCGATAGGTAGGCCGCAAATCTGCGGAATTAGGATTGTAGCAACAAAACAAGCAATAACCTGTTGAAAAGCGGCAACACATAGCCGCTTCCAAGGTAGTTTATCATTAATATTATATAGCATATTATTTTGTCTCCTTTATTTCTTCTATTTCATATTTAAGCTTATTAAGCTCAGTTGTGAAAGTACTAAATTGATTCCATGGACTATTAGCAGCAGTTACACAGTTACTACCACATGGGCAATTAGTATAGCATTTCTTTTCTTCATCCCAATAATCACTACCACCCACAATTGAATTCTGTGCTGTTACATAGGTAGTAGTATTTGGATTTGATTTTGCGGTTGTTGCGCTATCTGATCCACATATTGTACTGGGAGTTTTCCAAGTGGTAGTTTCTGGATGTACTTTAAATGTATCTGAATCACAATATATTTGTTTCCACCAGGGTTCTTTGTAATCCCATGGATTCCAAGTAGGATACCAATAATTATTTCCCGCACAATCACATTGTGATTTCCAAGGGGCATTAATACGTCCACAGCGAGGACATTCCCAGCCTCGTTCTGCCTATGGTTTAGAGCCAGTAGTATATGATGTACTTGTAGAAGTTCCAGTAGTAGAATCTCCAACCTAAGTTTTATCTGATGTTTGACTCTAGTCTTCAAAATGATTATATTTCATATTATTACCTCCAATCTGAGATATAAGTTTCAGTATACTTGAATTCATTCTCATGCTCCTTAATAAAAGCAATTGCATCATCAATATTTGTTACAAGGATACCACCTTGTTTTATTAGACCAGTAACATATAAATTTTGATAGCTGTATTGCTGCTCGCCTAGCGCCGCGGCACCGCCCTTATCTTTCGCTTCGCTATGTGTCAAAAACATTTGCCTATTATCAGTGCAAATACCGACAATATACTTATGATCACCGCGTTCAATCTTTTCGTGAAATTTTCCGATTTCAGCGCATGTACCAGCGGGTAAAACGTCATTGTCTATACAGGCTACTAAAATGTCTGTATTATTTAGACGTTCATTATCTGCTTTAGCTATCTCTTGTGAGCCAGCAAATTTCTTTTTACCTTCTGTTCCATTTATATTAGTATTTTCTATAGGTGAATATAAATCTACATTAGGGATTGCCTCTCTAATTTTTTTTGCCCACTCTGTATTTCTTAATACATCACCATAAAAGAATATACTTCCCGCAAGATAAATTTTCATTCTTTTATATCCTCCAAAATATTATTATATAAATTATATGACCAAATATATCCATAAGCGTATTTACGTTTATTATTACATACAGCAGAAATATTTTTATTTCCGCCCGGCTTATTTAAATAACGTTCGGCATCTACAAGTGATTTAAAACTATCAATATAATTACCAGATTTTAAATCATATCTATATACAGTTTTACCGCCATGTTTTCCCGCTTTTGGTTTAATTACTTCAATCTCTGAACTATGGCCCCATTGCCATAACATATCATAAGCTGTTTTATTACGTCCTTTTTGTTCAGCTGCAGAAACAATACTTTGACGCAAATATCCATTACGTTCTGCTTCATGTGTAGATGAATAAGTTTTAATTAGTTGACCTGTAATAAGATTATAACATGAAATTTCTTTATCATTTTGTGGATTATGAAAAGCTTCACCACATTTATTGATATTATAGCCTTTTGGAGCATATGAATTATATAAATCAGCATAGTAAGCTTCTTTTTCATTTAATTTTTCACGCTCACATAATTCAATAATTTCTAATATAAAATTTTCTTTACCATATTTTTGGATTGCCATATCAATAGCAGAATTGTGTGCTATACCATAACCAGCACAATGTTTTATCCATCGTTCTTCAATATCTACTGATTGTCCAACATAAACTTTTTGATTTATTTTATTTTTTATTATATAAATTCCGCAGGACATCTCCATCACCTCCCAATTATATTGTAAAATATGAGAAGGTAAAACTACTATTTTTTTATTTCTATAAAAATTATATCATGAATTTGAAAAAAAGTCAAATAAAAAAAGTGGGACGCATAAGCGTCCCAATTAATTTTTAAACAGGTGGCCTGATTTTATCACACAATGCAGCTACAGGCCCTCTTTCTGATTTAAGTAATTTAACAGTTCCAAATAATGGGTCGCCTGCAAGATGAGCAAGCATAGCTTTAATGCCATTATTTTTCTCAAACTTACGATGGTCAATTTGGGCAACATCGCCGCAGAAAATAATTTCACTATCTTTCTCTATACGGCTCATTAAGAATGTTACAAGTTTATCATTCATATTTTCACACTCATCACATAATACTATGGAATTACATATAGAACGCCCACGCATATGAGATAAAGGATAAATCTCAATAACTCCTTCATCTATAAGTTCATCAAGTTCTTCTTGACCGCCTAAGTGATCGGCTAATGGTGCGCCCCATATTGACATTTTATCTCTCATATCTCCTGGTAAGAAACCAATATCATTTGTATCGGCTACAACAATATTATTTCTTACGAATACAAGTTTAGCATAATCACCACGATGTACTTTTTCAAGTGCATATGATAAGGCAATTAGAGTTTTACCGCTACCCCACGCACTTGTTAGTAACTTAACTTTTATATCTTGATTCTGTAATAAATGGAAAGCCATTTTTTGTTCGAGATTGCGTGGTGTAATAGTTTCTTGTAGATATGGATTTTTAATATCTTTATACTTTAATGGGCTATATTGGTGACCATCCCAGAAAAGTACATCTTTGAGTGTAGTTCCTTCATATATTTCAGCAAATTCATTTATTTTACATCCTAAAGTATTTATTTTAGGGTCTGCATATAATAGAGTCATTTCCTTTTCATCTGGATAATATTTTCCCCATCCTGCCCATTCTTCTTGGTTACGGACTGCGAGATCTTCTCCCAGTGGATATACAGGGTCAAGGTGAGGTAATTG
>Ga0310690_10009496_pt1 | contig 12197 bp, 18 predicted proteins | sample AusTroGonzalo_MG_2_FD_207661 | JGI IMG/M metagenome (GOLD analysis project Ga0310690, IMG submission 207661) | Bovine rumen microbial communities from tropical cattle in Woodstock, Queensland, Australia - Gonzalo_04 (v2) (version 2) | ecosystem: Host-associated > Mammals > Digestive system >...
GTAAATAATGAAGAATAATAAATATAAAGAACATTAAAGTATGGGTCAAAAAGTTAATCCTATCGGCTTGCGCCTCGGAATCGTAAGAGGCTGGGACTCTAATTGGTACGGCGGCAAAAATTTCGCCGGTAAAATCGTCGAAGATGACAAAATTAGAAAGTATTTAAATGCTAAGTTCTCAAAAGCCGGCATTTCGAAAATCTACATCGAGAGAACCTTGAAACTCGTCACCGTCACCATCAGCGCAGGCCGTCCCGGCGTCATCATCGGCAAGGGCGGGGCTGAAGTGGACAGCGTGAAAGAGGAACTGAAAGTGATCACCGGCAAGGAGATCCAGATCAACATCAACGAAGTGAAACGCCCTGACCTTGACGCACAGCTCGTCGCGCAGAACATCGCCCGCCAGATCGAGGGCCGCGTGACCTACAAGAAAGCCGTCAAGACCGCCATCGCCGCCACCATGCGCGCGCAGGCCGAGGGTATCAAAGTGACCGTGGCCGGTCGTCTCGGTGGCGCCGAAATCGCCCGCGCCGAGCACTTCAAGGATGGCCGTATCCCGTTGCACACCCTCCGCGCCGACATCGACTACGCTCCCGTCGAGGCTCACACCACCTACGGCTGCATCGGTGTCAAGGTTTGGATCTGCAGAGGCATCGTCTATGGCAAACGCGACCTGTTCGCCAACGAGGCCGCCAAAGAACAACGCCCGTCCAACAACGGCAAGAAGATGTTCCGCGGACCGCGCAGAGACAGAGACGGACGTGGCGACCGCCGTGACCGCCGCGACAACAACAGAAATCACAATAATTAAACCGACGCCAAGATGCCGGTAATCAAATAATCTAAAATATTAAAAACAATGTTACAACCGAAAAAACTCAAATACAGAAGGCCGCAGAAGGGCAGAATGAAAAGCATCACCAAGCGTGGTTCTGAAATCGCATTCGGCTCTTTCGCACTGAAAACGATGGACCAGTTCTGGATCACCGCCCGCCAAATTGAGGCTGCCCGTCAGGCTATCACCCGTGAGATGAAGCGTCAGGGCAAGCTTTGGATCCGTATCTTCCCCGACCGTCCCGTGACCGCTAAGGGTTTGGGTGTCCGTATGGGTAAAGGTAAGGGTACCCCTGAATACTATGCCGCGCGCGTCAGCCCCGGCCGTATCCTCTTTGAAGCCGACGGCATCCCGTTGGAAGTCGCTAAGGAAGCTATGAGACTCGGCGCCCAAAAGCTCCCCGTCCATACCAAATTCATTGTCAGAAGAGATTATTCAGAAGAAATTTAATAGGAGGATAGCAGTATGAAACAACAGGAAATCAACGAGCTGACCACCCCCGAACTCCGGGAGAGACTCGCCACCGCGAAAGACAAGCTGGTCACCATGCGCCTCAACCACGCCATCTCCCCGCTGGAGAACCCCCAACTGATCAAGTCCCAGCGCAGAGACATCGCCCGTATGATGACGGAAGTGCGCAAGAGAGAAATGAACGAGAATAAATAACCCCCATCACCGATAACATTATGGAAAGAAATAACAGAAAAGTGAGAGAAGGCATCGTTGTGAGCGACAAGATGGACAAGTCCATCGTCATCAAGGTCGAACGCAAGATGAAACACCCCATCTATGGAAAGTTCCTGAAACGCTCCACCAAGTTCATGGCACACGACGAGAAGAACGAGTGCCGTATCGGTGACCGAGTGAGAATTATGGAGACCAGACCTTTGTCCAAGAACAAATGCTGGCGTTTAATTGAAATCGTAGAAAAGGCTAAATAACATTATGATACAGCAAGAATCAAGATTAGCAGTGGCCGACAACAGCGGCGCGAAGGAAGTCCTTTGTATCCGCGTGCTCGGCGGCACCAAGAAACGCTACGCAGGCGTGGGTGACAAGATCGTGGTCGCCATCAAGAGTGCCATCCCCTCCGGCCAGGTGAAGGCCGGCACCGTGTCCAAGGCAGTGGTGGTCCGCACCAAACGCCACGTCCGCAGAAACGACGGCTCCTACATCAAGTTCGATGACAACGCCGTGGTCCTGCTCACCGCCGGCGACGAAATGCGCGGCACCCGTATCTTCGGACCCGTGGCCCGCGAACTTCGTGAAAAACAATTCATGAAAATCGTGTCTCTGGCCCCCGAGGTGTTGTAAACCAAGTCAATAATCCGTTCATTATACAATTGACAAAGACCAATTGACGAACATTAAAGCAAAAAAAGAAATGAAACTGAAAATCAAGAAAGGCGACACTGTAAAAGTGATTACCGGTGAGTACAAAGGTACACAAGGTAAGGTGCTCGAAGTGTTCCCCAAGGAGAACAAGGCCTTGGTGGAGGGCTGCAACATGGTGTCCAAAAGCACCAAGCCCACTGCGGCTGCACCTAACGGAGGCATCATCAAGAAAGAGGCCCCCATGCACATCTCCAACCTCATGTTGGTTGACGCTAAAGGAAACGCTACCCGCGTGGGTAGAAGGTTGAACGACAAAGGCAAATTAGTCAGATATTCAAAGAAATCAGGAGAGGAGATCAAGTAATGTACACACCGAGATATAAAGAAAAATATCAGAACGAGGTTCTGCCCGCTCTTAAGGAGCAGTTCGGATTCAAATCCGTGATGCGCGTGCCCAGAATCACCAAGATCTGCCTCAACCAGGGCCTTGGCAAATTCGGCATCGCCGACAAGAAACTCATCGACGCAGGCGTCCAGGAAATGACCCTCATCGCCGGCCAGAAGGCTGTGCCCACGAAATCCAAGAAGGACATCTCCAACTTCAAATTGAGAAAAGGAATGCCCATCGGTGTGCGCGTGACCCTTCACGGCGACCGCATGTACGAGTTCCTCGACCGTCTCGTCACCGTCTCCATCCCTCGTATCCGCGACTTCCGTGGTATCAGCGACAAGGGATTCGACGGCCGCGGCAACTATACCCTCGGTATCCCCGAACAAATCATCTTCCCCGAAATCGATATCGACAAGGTTTTGAAAATCAACGGTATGGACATCACCTTCGTGACGACCGCCCGCAATGACAAGGAATGCCTTGCCCTGCTGAAAGAATTCGGCTTACCCTTCAAAAACCAAAAATAATTGTAATCATGGCTAAAGAATCTTTAAAAGCAAGAGAAATTAAAAGAGCGAAAATGGTCGCCAAATATGCGGCGAAACGCGCTGAACTGAAGAAAATCATGAAAGGCGATGATTACGAGGCTAAGAGAGCCGCCGATATCGCGCTTCAGAAATTACCCCCGAACTCCAACCCCATCCGCATGCACAACCGCTGCAAGCTGACCGGACGTCCGAAAGGCTACATGCGCCAATTCGGTCTTTCCCGTATCGACTTCAGAGAGCTGGCTCTCGCGGGTAAGATTCCTGGAGTAAAAAAAGCAAGTTGGTAAACCCTTAAACGAAGAAGATTAAATTATGAATACCGATCCCATTTCAGATTATTTAACTCGTGTGAGAAACGCTATCCGCGCCCATCACGAAGTGGTCGAGATCCCCGCTTCTAACGAGAAAAAGGCTATAACCAAGATCCTTTTCGACAAGGGTTATATCCTGAACTATAAATTTGAGGATGACACCATGCCCAAAACGATCAAGATCGCTTTGAAGTATCATCCTGCAACCAAACAATCCGCCATCAGCGAGATCAAGCGCGTCAGCCGTCCCGGCCTGCGTAAGTATGTGGGCGTTGACGAACTGCCTTCTGTGCTCAACGGCCTTGGCATCGCCATCATCTCCACCTCCCACGGCATGATGACCGACAAGGAGGCCCGCGCCCAGAACGTCGGCGGTGAAGTCATTTGTTACATCAGTTAAGAAGGAGGAACCGCTATGTCAAGAATAGGAAAATTACAAATCGCCATCCCCGCAGGGGTGGAAGTGAAAAGAGACGAAAAGTCCAATATCGTGACGGTGAAAGGCCCGAAAGGCGAACTGCAACAGTACGTCGATGAGCGCATCACCTTCGAAATTGAAGACGGACACCTCCATGTGAAACGCCCGAGCGATTCCAAGCGTGACCGCTCCATGCACGGCCTCTACCGCGCCCTGCTGAACAACATGGTCATCGGCGTGTCGCAAGGTTTCACCCAGAAGATGGAAGTCATCGGCGTCGGTTACAAGGCCGAGGCTAAGGGCGACCACCAACTCGACTTGGGTCTGGGTTATTCCCACAACATCCTGTTCGATTTCCCGAAGGAAATCACCGTGCAGACCATCAACGAGAAAGGTAAGAACCCCATCATCATTCTGAGTTGCATCGACAAACAACTGCTCGGTCAGGTGGCTACCAAGATCCGCTCCTATCGTAAACCCGAACCTTACAAAGGCAAAGGTATCCGCTTCGAGGGTGAATATGTCAGAAAGAAAGCCGGTAAATCGGCAGAAAAATAACCGTCAAAATTGGATAATATGGCTTACAATAAGAAAGAATATAGAAGAAAAAGGATTAAAAACCGCATCCGCAAGATTGTCAGCGGTACTCCTGTCCGTCCTAGAATGTCCGTTTTCAGAAGCAATCGCGACATCTACGTGCAAGTTATCGATGATGAGGCCGGCGTAACGCTCGTGTCCGCATCCTCCAAGCTGCCCGATATCGCCGCTCAGAAGATGACCAAGTGCGAGAAATCCAAACTCGTGGGCAAGGAAATCGCCACCCGCGCCCTCGCCGCCGGCATCACCGAAGTGGTCTTCGACCGTAACGGATACTTGTATCATGGTAGAGTAAAATCTTTGGCTGACGCAGCCAGAGAAGGTGGTCTCAAATTTTAATTATCAGTACTATGGCTAACGAAAATATCAAGAAAGTAAAAGCAGCTGACCTCGAACTCAAAGAGCGCGTGGTCGCCACCAACAGAGTGACTAAAGTTACCAAGGGCGGACGAATCTTCAGCTTCGCAGTGATCGTCGTCGTGGGTAACGAGAACGGCATCGTCGGCTATGGTCTGGGTAAGGCTCGTGAGGTCTCGACCGCCATCGCCAAGGGCGTTGAGGATGCGAAAAAGAACCTCATTCAGGTCCCCATCCTGAAAGGTACGATCCCTCACACTGCCGAAGGCAAGTACAGCGGTGCCAATGTGTTCATGAAACCCGCAGCTCCCGGTACCGGTGTCATCGCCGGCGGTGCTATGCGTGCCGTCTTCGAGAGCGTGGGCGTGAAGAACGTGCTCGCCAAGTCCAAAGGCTCCTCCAACCCCCACAGCGTGGTGAAAGCCACCATCGGCGCCCTCGCCAAAATGCGCGACGCCTACACCGTGGCCCAGGTTCGCGGAATCAGCCTCGACAAGGTGTTCAACGGCTAATCGAACATTCCAAACCTTTATACGCAAGGGATTTCCGAAAAGGAGTCCCTTTTTTCGTATGTAGAGACGAGATGTATCGCGTCTAGAGACGTGGTGCACCGCGTCTCTACGAATATTTACAAATGATGTTGAATATTTGAAAAATATGTACCTTTGCATTCAGAAATAATAAATCATCATTATATGCATAAAATCCTGAAAATAAGTTTACTGGCGATGTTTGTCATGTCGTTTGCCATCGCGTTCGCACAAGATGACCAAGGAATGCCTCCCATGGAAAAAGCATCTGTGACGGTCGCTTCTGACCAACAGCCCTTCTGGCTGTACATCGATGATGCGCGACAAAACCAGGAGCCTGTCAAATCCATCAGAGTGGAGGGAGTGCCCGAAGGCAAGCATAAGCTTCGTGTGGAAATCGACAACGAGATGCACAACGTTGCCGGCCAGATTGTCGAAATACTGCAGGCAAACAACAGCTATTGGGTGGACAAACAACGAAATATGTACGGTATTTCTTTGGGGAAGAGTGTGCAGAACCCCGAAGCCATTGTCCCGTTTGTCTTTCCTGAACAAAGGGACTCGTACACGAGCAGGCCCCGTCCAAGGCACGAAGAACATCGACCGGGTCATCCTGACAAGGGTTATCGACCGGATGGACCATTTTATCCTGATAGACCCGATCTATCCCATCGTTCATCTCATTCGCAGAGGAACAATCCAATGGAAGCCGAAAAATTCTACAGAGCCTTTGAGAACATTTCGAGAAAGACATTCGAAGCCGACAAGCTTTCCGCAGCCAAACAATTGATCGCCAGAAACATGATGAATATTGAGCAAATCAAGCAAATTTGCCGACTGTTTGAATATGAAAGCAGCAAGCTCGACTTCGCCAAAAGCGCTTATAACCATTGCACGGAGAAAGATAGTTACTATCAGATTAATGAAGTGTTCCAGTTTGAGAACAGCAAAACGGAGTTGGAACAATACGTGCAACAACAGCAGCAACAACAAGAAAGTGAAACCGGCGATAAAGCCCCAAAGGATAAATAAACCATCTGTCATGAAAAGGAAACATTGGATTTTGCTCTCCCTGAGTGTTCTCGTTTTGGCAGCCGTCATTTTCTGGCCCGAAAAGCGCCAGGAAAAGGTGTTGCCGCAAAAAGACGAGATCATTGGTGTGCTGCAGGCGCAGTCTCAAATCGCCTCCACGGAAGTCACCATCCGGAAAATGGCCATCTACGATTCCGAAACGCAGTTTGCATCGCTGAACCCCACGAAATGGCGTCTCGGGAAGCGCATGGCCGTCATTCCCGTTGATGTCACCATTCGTTATGGTATCGACCTCAACGAACTGAAAGAAAGCGATTTGACATTCATCGGGGAGGACTCGCTGCAAATCAAGCTGCCGAAGCCGAAAGTCATTGACAAATCTTACAATCCTGTCACCAACCAAGATGAAATCGTGACGCTTTCCACCGGTCTGCGCGACAAGGTGGGCGAAACCACCATCCAGCAGATCAAGAACATGGCGTTTGATGACGTAATCAACCAGGAGAAGGATATCCAGCAGCAGCTCTCTACTGAACTCACCCACAACACCGAGCTCGTCTTCACGTCGCTCCTGACCGCCATCGGCCTGCATCCCGTTTTTGTGGATTAGAACAAAGAAAAATGAACAAATACATCAAATACATCATCGTCGTCATCCTGCTTGTGGCAGGAGTGGCATTGTGGAGCCGGCTTTCCCATCGGACGGGTGCGGAAGAGCTGAAGTTAAAAGACACCCCCACGGTCATCGAATCCACACGCCCGGTTGGGATTCTCTATCTATACACCACGGTCACAGAGGATTATGCCAAGGATGCTTTCTACGGGAGTGGCTTTGGCAGTGCCGTGCTTGGCAAGGACAACGGTCTGTTCAAGAAAAAGCATGATTGTGTGCAGATTCTTCGTCAGCAGGTGAGCCTGACCATGGATCTCGATAAAGTTCGTTACGAAACGGTTGAGAACTCCGACACGGTGTTTGTATGCCTGCCGGATGTGGAATTCACACAATCCACACTTGGCTCCTGGTTCAAGTCAGACAGCGAAGGCGAGGAGAGTGCGGTGCAATATGATGCCAAACCGCTGATCCGGCGCGTGGAACGCAAAATCGAGAACCGATACAACACGCCAGAGAACCGCGCCAAAGCAGAGGAGAAAGCGAAAGAGACCATTGCCGATTTCCTCAAACAGTGTGGCAAAACCGCCATCTTCCACTAACCGATTAACCGATTAACCGACTAACCGACTAACCGACTAACCGACTAACCGACTAACCGACTAACCCTTAACCGTTTTCGGCGGGAACAGCACCGACAACAAGATGCTGAGTGTCAGGATGGAAACAATCACCACCAAGGAGGCGACAATGCCGATTTCGATGCCGGCCAACGGCAGGAACATCTTCACACCGATGAAGGTCAGCAACACCGACAGACCGATGCGCAAGTAGGCGAACTTGTCCATGATGCTCTCCAGCATGAAGAACATGGACCGCAGACCGAGGATGGCGAAAATATTGGAAAAGAAGACGATGTGCGGGTCGTGGGTCACCGAGAAGATGGCCGGAATGGAGTCGAACGCGAAGATGATGTCCGAGAACTCGATGATCATCAGCACCACGAACAGCGGCGTGCACAGCCAACGACCATCAATCTTGGTGAAAAAGTCGTGGCCGTGGAATTTCGGCGTGCTCAAATTTCTCTTTGTCAAGAATTTAACGACAGGATGATGCTCCACGTCGATGGATTCGTCCTTGTTGCGGTCGATAAACATCTTGATGCCGGAATAGATCAGGAAAGCACCGAAGACCAGCAGCAGCCAATGGAACTTCTGGATGAGCGCCCCCGCCGCGAAGATGAAGATGAACCGCAGTATGATCGCTCCGAGGATGCCGTAGAAAAGCACGCGGTGGTAGTATTGCTTCTCCACCCCGAAGGAGAGGAAGATCATGATCATCACGAACACATTGTCGATGGAGAGGGAAAGCTCGATCAGATAGCCGGTGATATATTCCAACGAAAGCTGTTTCTTGTAGTTTTTCACGTTTTCATCCCATGAGATGGCATCGTCGTAAGGCACTTGGTGGTCGTACAGTTCGTTCTGTGCGACAAACTGGTCCTTGTCGTGGACATCTACCACCATGTCCCCTTTGAAGCGGATGAACAGGAAAAACAGCAGCGACAAGGAGACCCACACGGCGGTCCAGCCGGCGGATTCCTTGAACGTCACCTCGTGGTCTTTTTTATGCAGCACACCGAGATCGAAGAACAACAGCAGTGCGATGACGACGATGAAAATCAGGAGGAAAAGGTTCTCAGTCATATTTCGGTTAGTGGGTTATTCGGTTAGTGGGTTATTTGTCTAAATGGAGGTATTCCATGTAGGGTTCGATTTCGTTGACAAGGAGGTCTTTTTTGATGACGACTTTGTCTTTGTCGAGGAGGAACATGTAGGGGATGGTGCGGGTGTCGAAGAGGTTGTTTTCCTCAATGGTCTGGTCGAAGTTCCAGCCGTTCAAGTACTTGGGATTGGCTTCGGCGGAGTTGACATAGTTGCTCCAGACCTGTGGGTCGTCCTCGAAATAGACCATCACCACCTTGAGTTTGCCGGAAGCGATGGCGCGGTTGAGTTTGTCGAAGTTTTTCATCTCATTGCGCACCTTGTGGCACGTGGGGCAGGTAGGGTGCTGAAGGTAGAGCAGCGTGTATTCGCTTTGGACATCGTACATGGAGATGGTGTCACCGTCGGCCAGCACCATGTTGAAGTTCGGAATGGTGTCGCCCGCCAAATTCTTGTCGATAAACCCTAACTCCCTTGTGTATCGTCTTTTGCGGTCTTCGTTAAGTTTCGGATATTTCATGGCGTCCTTCAGCATGGCGATGTAGGTGTGCTCCACTTTGTAGGGAGAGATGTTGCGGCCAAGGACATTTTCCAAAGCGTCGAAAAGATACTCGTAAGAAGTTTGGTTGACTTTGGCGCGGTTGAGCGCGTCCACCACCAGGGTGTCGAAGGCTGGATTGTCGAGTTGGTAGATCATGTTGCAGTACTCTTTGAGCTTCTGCTCCACCACCGTTGAGTTGAAGATGCGCGGGTCGTTCCAGACGAAATTGTCGAAGAAATGGGTGATGTAGTATTCGTTGAACAGGAAGCGGTCGGAAAGCACCTCTTGCGGCGGATCCTCAAGGTAGGTGGAGGTGGCCACCAACGACCCCATAAGTGAGCCCGCGTTGGCGGTAGCCGTACGTTTCTGGAAATCCCGCATCTGACTGTTCAGGCGACGTGCCTGCGCGGAAAGCGAATCCACGAACACTTTCAGCATATACTGCGGCAGGCTGCGTTGCGCCTCTTGGAAAACCCCGTTCAGCGAATCCAGTTTCTTGCTGTAAACCGTCAGCTCGTTCAGATAGTTGTAATAGGCGGTGTTCTCCTTGGAGTTGACGAACGTGACGTCCTCGCCGTCGATTTTTACCGTGAACTTCTGGTTCTTCTCCGACGGCACCAAAATCACGCCGAGGAAGGTGCTGTCGCCCAGGATCTGGTACATACCGGGTTTCAGCGACTCTTTGTCCTCTAAGGTTATGGTGGAGGCGAAAGGAGCTTTGAGCTTCTTTTTCGTCTGCAGTTTCGCCGTGGTTTCCACCGACACGGAATCGAATTTTTGGGTGTTGCTCATGTCAATGCGGATGCTCACCTGCGCCGGCGCAAACATTGACAACCCGGTGAGTATCAAGATTATGCATAAACTTTTTTTGATCAAATCCATCATTTTGCTCTTTCGTTTTTCAGGCGGCAAAGGTACATAAAATTTGAGAATGGTGAGACGCTTGGAAAACACACCTTGTAGGGGCGAATAATTATTCGCCCCTACCTTACATAAGACCACCATAGAAGGTTACCCCAGACTCTCCCAGGCATCGGAGAAATATCCTGGGAGGTCGGAGGCGATGAGGGTGCTGGAAATATGGTTTTGGGCGTAGGCGTCGCCAGCGGCGCCATGCAGCCAAACGCCCAACATAGCCGCGTGTTCCGGCGGATAACCTTGCGCGAGCAACGACAGGATGAGGCCGGTGAGCACGTCGCCGCTGCCTGCCGTGGCCATGCCGGGATTGCCCGTGGTGTTGAAGAACTGCCGCCCGTCGGGCAGGGTGATGACCGTGTGGTGCCCCTTCAGCACGAGAACCACTGTGTAGCGTTGCGCGAACTGCCGTGCCCGCTCCAACCTGTCGAAGTCGTCGGAAGGTTTTCCTGCAAGATGCTCGAACTCAGCGAAATGAGGGGTCAAGATGCTGTAGGGCGGCAGAAAGGCGAGCCAGGTCTTGTTTCCCGCCAGCATGTTCAGCGCATCGGCATCGACTACGAGCGGTGCCTTCACCGTGTCGAGAATGTCCTTCATGGCCGAAACGGTCTGCTTGGTTGTGCCCAATCCGGGGCCGAGTGCCACGGCGTTGATGTTCTCGGGCAGATGATTCCAGTCGATGTGGCTGACACACTGCTCGTTATCGTCAATGTCGTGAATGGCCTCGGGCAGGGAGACGGCGAGAATGTCGCGGACGGTGCGCACCGTATGGACGGTGAGTTTGCCGATGCCGCCGCGCATGGCCGCGGTAGCCGCCAACACCGCCGCGCCGGGCATCCGATCGCATCCAGCCACCAGCAGCCCGTGCCCGAATGTGCCCTTGTGCGCCCAGCGCGGGCGCGGACGTACGAGCCTTGCCAACGGCTCAGACATCAGGAGGGATTTATGGATATCCGTCAGATTATCCGCCAACACCATCCCTATATCCACCACTTCGACTTCCCCGCAATAGGGGCCGCTTTGGGGCAGAAGAAAGGCCGTCTTCATGAACTGCACGCTCAAAGTCTTGTCTGCCATGACCACCGCACTGTTTCCGGGGGTGGGCTGGTCGGCGAAGAGCCCGGAGGGGATGTCCACTGACACAACGTAGGCGGGCGAATCGTTGAGGTGGCGGATGACTTCGGCGAAGAAGCCCGTCACCGGCTTGTTCAGCCCGATGCCGAAGAGCGCATCCACCACTAATGTGTCAGCATCTAAAACAGACTGGTTATCAGTGGAATAGTGTATGGTTTTGGCATTCTCATATTGAGCGGAAACGGCTTCCCAGCGTTGCAGCTGGTGCTCCATTTCGGGGCTGTAGCGCGCGTTTTCTGGGGCGCATACGACCAGGGTGATAGGGGAGGTGAGATGGTGCTCCTCAAGTAGTTGGATGGCAATCACCACCCCATCGCCGCCGTTGTTGCCCGTGCCCACATATATTTGAATTTTATCCAGATTGCAAACGAGGGCGTCCATATAGACCTCTTCAGCGCAGGCAGCCCCTGCCTGATTCATGAGCTGTATGGAGGAAATATTCCCTTTGTTCATTGTAAACCGTTCACATTCACGGATTTGCGGAACGGTCAAAAGAGTGTTGTTGTTCGTCATATTGATAAAAATTAAGGATGCAAAATTACATAAAATCCTGACATACTGTTGGATGAAGTTGTATTTGCAGCAGGTCGAAAAAATGTCAAAAAAAAAGTCAAAAAGTAGTATTCAATGTAAAAAAATAGTACTTTTGCAGCGATTTTTAATGTGTAAAATAGGCAAAAAAATATTCAACAATAATTAACCTTATTATTCATCAAAACCAAAAAAAAATGAAAAAGATTTTTACGCTTATGCTGGCTTTGTTTGCCATGGTGGCAATACAAGCCCAAAATCTTCTGAATGAGGATTTTGAGAACGGCATTCCGTCCACTTGGTTGAACATTGATGCCGACAACGACGGAAACAGCTGGCTTTCTTCAGCTGGTATCAGTGGCGTCACTGGTCACAACGGCACCGACGG
>Ga0310690_10009497_pt1 | contig 12197 bp, 7 predicted proteins | sample AusTroGonzalo_MG_2_FD_207661 | JGI IMG/M metagenome (GOLD analysis project Ga0310690, IMG submission 207661) | Bovine rumen microbial communities from tropical cattle in Woodstock, Queensland, Australia - Gonzalo_04 (v2) (version 2) | ecosystem: Host-associated > Mammals > Digestive system >...
CTGACAGCTGGAGACTTCATCACGGGTATCATTCTTTCTGCCGGACTCATCACACCTCTTGTGGTGGCGTTCTCCTATACCGATGACCTGTTGAAGATGGGAACGATTTTCGGGGAGGTGACGGAGATTCTGGAACGCGAGGATATGGAAAGACCGGCAAGGATGACTTGGAGACCGAAGGGGTCAGACATTTCGTTGGAGGATGTGAGATTCACATACAAAGACAAGGAAGTACTTCATGGTGTCAACATGGAGATCAAAAGCGGAGAATTCGTTGCCATAGTCGGGCCCTCCGGATCTGGAAAAAGCACGATTGCCAGGCTTATCGATTCTCTTTGGGATGTGGATTCCGGAGAAATCACCTATGGAGGAGTGAATATAAAGAATCTGCCTTTGGACTATTACATGGGCCAGATTGCTTATGTGTCACAGGATAACTACCTGTTTGATCTTTCGGTCATGGAAAACATCAGACTTGGAAAAGCTGGTGCCTCAGATATGGAAGTAATCAACGCCGCAAAGGCAACAGGTTGTCATGAGTTCATTATGGGACTTGAGAACGGATATAACACAATCGTCGGTGGTGCAGGAGGCCACCTTTCCGGAGGAGAGAGACAGAGAATCAGCATCGCAAGGGCCATGCTGAAGAATTCGCCTGTTGTGATTCTTGATGAGGCCACGGCCTATACGGATCCGGAAAATGAGGCGCTTGTACAGTCGAGCGTCGCCAAACTTGTGAAGGGCAAGACCCTGATTGTAATAGCCCATCGCCTTTCTACAATCACCGGTGCAGACAGGATTTTCGTGATCAATGACGGTAATGTGGAAGCTTCCGGTACACAGGAGGAATTGCTGGAGAACTGCGAACTCTACAGGAAGATGTGGGAGGCACACAGTATGGCCAGGGATGACGACGAGGAGGTGGAAAATGCTTAAGTTGGTAAAGAAGTTCTTTGATTTCTGCAGTAGGAAGAACAGAAACAAGTTCTATAAATCTGCAGCTCTCGGTGTGATTGAGGCAATTTTCACTGCCATGAAGATCCCCGCCGCATTCTTTGCAATCAAAGCTGTGATTGAAAGAAATATCGATATCCGGGCAATTCTTATTGTTGTTGCTCTGATGCTTGTCAGTACCTTGGGAAAGACCGTGATTAACCGGTTTTCCGCCATGCTTCAGACCGAGGCAGGTTATGACACCTGTGCCTTGAAGAGGATCGAGATCGGCGAACATCTGAGATATCTGCCCATGGGTTATTTCAACGACACAAGTCTCGGTCACATAACGTCAGTCACGACCAACACCATGGAGCAGACCGGGGACATAGCGACGCGCGCCATAATGATGGTGCTTCAGGGCAGTATCACGACGGTCGTGATAACGCTGTTCATGTTTGTCTTTGATTATAGAATCGGGCTTATTGCCCTTGCAGGTATAGCAATCTTCCTTCTGGTCAACCAATGGACGAACAGGAGTGTGGCAAAAGTGGCAGATGAGAAACTTGCTTCCGACAGGGACATGGTCGGAGTAATTCTGGAGTATATCCAGGGAATCGCCGAAATCAGGAACTACAACATCATAGGTCAGAACCAGTCCCGGGTACAGAAGGCGATTGAAAGAAAGAAGAAGGCTGATATCACCGCCGAGCTTGCCGCCATACCGGCTGTCGGAGTTCAGAATTTCCTTGTCAAACTCATCGGAGTTGTGATTGCAGGGGCATCAATCTGGTTATATCTGAACGGATCGATGGAACTGGTGCACACAATCGTCATGCTTCTCTGCTCATTCATGGTGTTTGAATCACTGGACACCGCAGGCATCTATACGGCTCTTCTCAAAATCATCGGAAAAGGTGTTGATCTGGCCAATGAGATTCTGAGCATTGAGCAAATGGATATCAATGGCGAATCGATTGTTCCTCAGAACAGGGACATCCATCTGGAGCATGTGGGATTTGCTTATGAGAACAGGAAGATAATCGATGATGTAACGCTGGACATAAAGGAGAGCACCACCACGGCGATTGTGGGACCCTCCGGCGGCGGAAAGACTACGATTACTTCGCTGATTGCCCGATTCTGGGATGTGCAGGAGGGGGAGGTCACTCTGGGTGGCAGAAACGTGAAGGATTACAGCTTCGATTCCCTGATGGAGAACTTCAGCTTTGTTTTCCAGCGGGTTTATCTGTTTGAGGACACGATTGCGAACAACATCCGCTTCGGAAAACCTGAGGCTTCAATGGATGAGGTGATTTCAGCGGCTAAGAAAGCAGCCTGCCATGACTTCATCATGGCATTGCCGGACGGATATGAGACGGTGATTGGCGAAGGCGGAGCCACATTGTCCGGCGGCGAGAAGCAGCGTATCTCTATTGCCCGTGCAATCATGAAGGATGCCCCGATCATCATCCTGGACGAAGCGACAGCAAATGTGGACCCGGAGAATGAGAAAGAACTGACCGAGGCTATTGAGAACCTTACCAAACAGAAGACCATCATAATGATTGCACACAGGCTCAAGACTGTGAGAAATGCGGATCAGATCATTGTGGTAGACAAGGGGAAGATCGTCCAGAAGGGCAGACACGAGGATCTTGTGAAGCAGAATGGAATCTACAGGAACTTCATCATCGGAAGGAAGCAGGCTGTCAGCTGGAAGCTGTCATAGAGCAGTGACGGAGGGTGTATGTTCAAAACTTCATTGAAGATTGAAGGAATGATGTGCGGGATGTGCGAGGCACATATCTGTGATACAATCAGAAAGGCGATTCCATCTGCAAAGAAAGTCGTTGCATCACGTAGACGTCAGGAGGCATCCTTCCTGACAGATACCGAAACGGACACGGAGGCGTTGAAGAAAGCAATCAATGCAACAGGCTATAACTGTATATCGGTAGAATCGACACCATTTGAAAAGAAAGGTTGGTTTGTCCGAAGATGAATGGATACCCAATAAAGAAAGTGCACTTCAAGTTCCCTGTGTCATATGAAGGAAGGTCAATCTACGAAATTACCCCACCTTTTTTAACTGCCGTCGAGACGGTAATTCCGTTGTCTCGTAGTCTCACATGATTCCTATATACGAATACTGGAGGCATTATGGGTCCTGATATGTGTGTCCCCTGCGGAGAAGGTCTGGTTAATATCCGTGTCGGCGCCCTGATTGAAAAGAATGGAAAACTGCTCATGGTACAGAGCAGCCGCGGCTATCTGTACTCTGTCGGCGGAAGGATCAAGATGGGGGAGACTGCACAGGAGGCTGTTGTCCGCGAGGTCTTTGAGGAGACCGGCGTGAAGATGTCTGTCAAAAGGCTCATTGCCGTCCATGAGAACTATTTCTACGGAGATATGAAAACCAATCAGGGCAAGCTGATCTATGAGGTATCGTTCTATTTCCTGATGGATGTGCCTGAGGATTTCGAGCCCGTGTGCAACAGCGTGACGGAGGAGGGTGTCAGGGAAGCACTTGCGTGGGTTGGTCCGGATACTGAAAAGAAGATATTCCCGGATTTCTTCCGGGAGGAGATTCTCAATCCCTCAGGGTCTGTCAGGTATTATCTGAACGATGAAAGAGAATGAAGCCTTTATCTCCCTGACGATAGGAAAGCACCTCGAATAAGCCGAATCCATTGTTTTCTCAGAAGGACAAGTATCCGGAACAACAAACGCTTATCAACTGTCGTAAAACCCGCTACAATGTTTAATAAAACTACTGGGCATAGAAAACAGGCGAAGTCAGATGAGAAACAAAGCGAAAGGGTTTTGCGAGAAGAAATTCACATCCATGTTGATCTCCGGCACATTCACCAAGGCAGTCATGTACATCATGTTGCTTTGCGACAGCATCATTGCCGGTTACTTCATAGGTGAGACAGGAGTTGCCGGAATCAACGCGATAGCACCGGTCACGGCCATTGTCACATTCTTCGGAGACCTTGTCTCGACGGGCGTGGGAATTGTGTTTGCAAGAGAAGTCGGGGCCATGAGGAAGGAAAGGGCCGATGAGATATACAGCCAGGGCCTGATTGTCAGCATAGGTCTCGGGCTGATATGCGCGCTTCTGATTCTTGTGATGAAGAACGTCTACTTCGGAGTCAGCGGCGTTTCAGGTGCGATCCTTGAGAATGCACTGAAGTATTACCGGTGGGTTCCCATCAACGCCTTTCTGACAATCGTCATCTTCTATCTTGAGCAGATGGTCTACAGTGACGGAGATGAGCTTTGCAACAACATCTGCTACGGATTCCAGATCGGAGGAAACATCATTTCCTCCATAATCCTGACCAAGTACTTCGGGATGGCCGGTATCATCTTCGGTTCGATAGTTGGAAACAGCCTCGGTATCCTGACCTGCCTTCTGCATTATCTCAGAAAGAGCAATACCCTGCACTTTGTCTGGCACCTGAAATTCAAGGATTTCCTGCTTACTTCAAGATACAGCATAGTAGACTCCTCCGTTTACATCTGCTGGGGACTGATGGACTACGTTCTGATCAGCGTTGTTTCGGCCAAATACGGTCAGCTTGGTCTCATTGTCCTTGCAGTTGTCGTCAGCCTTGTCGAGTTCAGCGTTGTGCTCGACGGAGTAGGCATGGCCATGCAGCCGTTGATGGGAACCTATTTCGGGGAGAAAAACCACAGGCTGATAAAAAGGGTCATGAAATCCGGATACAAGGCCGCGGTGATCGAAGGTGCGGTTGCAACTGCTTTTATCTGGGTATTCGCAAAACAGTTCTGTGCCTTATTCGGCATAACCGGCGGAGAAAGCCTTGCCCCTTCAATGGCGGCTCTGAGGATTGTATCGCTCGGTTTTGTATTCTGCAGTACGGTATCGCTTACCACTTCCTATTACATGCTGATCGACCACATAGGAATGGCAACATCCTTTGCCTGTCTTCAGAACGGTCTGCTGTATATTCTTCTTCCGATGCTGGGCTCATCGCTTTTCGGAATGAACGGAATGTGGGCGGGCTTTGTCGCAGCTCCTGTTCTGACCCTCTGCATCGCCATGCTCGTCGTCTACAAGAGGTTCGGGAAGGATAACTTCCCGTTCATTCTCAAGAGTATGGACTCCGAGATCGAGGTCCTGGACGATGTCCTGACACCGGAGAACACAGTCTCCTTGTCCGAACAGGTCAGAGACCTCATGCTGTCCCACAGATACTCCGACGATGATGCAAACCGTGCGGCCCTCTTTGTGGAGGAGATTGGTTCAACCATCCTGGAGGTCAACGGCAGGAGCAGAAAACCTGTCCTGATAGAACTGTCACTCTTCTTCCGAAAAGACTCGGTTCTTGTCATCGTTCGCGACTCCGGAGCACTTTTCGATGCCACCGATCCCAATCTGCCGGTCAAGGGCCTGAGCGGTTTCGTCCTCAACGGTCTGATGGAAGCACAGAAGGAAAAGGAGTACCTCGTGACCACGGGTTACAACAGGAACCTGATTCGTTTCGTGAGAAGCTGATCAGGTGTTGGGATTATGGTGAATATCATAACGTTGGTCAGAGTGGTCTGCAGTGTGGCGTTGTTGTTTTGCCCGGTATTCTCCGCGATACAGGAGGGACATTACATCAGGACGGGGCGCTGTTGTCAGCCGTCAACCCCGTAGAAAACCTTCCTGATCGTATCTGCATCGGCCCCATTCCGCAGGATTCCCACAGTGCCATCCGGGTGCCGGTGAAGAGAAGAAGCAACCGTTGAACTGCTCTTTTTCGATTTCTATGGTCGATATCTGGATTTTCCTCTGATATAATGGTTCCCGAACCACTAGTGAACAACTCAGTGAGAAATGAAGGGTATGTATAAAACAACACATCTCAATACGAAGCGTTTTGCAACAATATTGCTGTTCCTGTGCATGTCAGTGGCCCTGATTCTGCCATCTGCCTATGCTCAGCAGGCACAGAAGACCGTACGTGTGGGCTGGTATGAGTCCCCGTTCAATGCAACGGATCAGTTCGGCCGCAAGTCCGGCTATGCCTATGATTATCAGCAGAAGATAGCTGCCTTCACCGGCTGGCAGTACGAGTACGTCGAGGGAAGCTGGCCCGAACTGCTGCAGATGCTCATCGACGGTGAGATAGATCTGATGAGTGATGTCTCCTATACGGACGAGCGCTCAAAACTGATGCTGTTTCCTTCACTGCCGATGGGTGCGGAGGAATACTACATCTACATTTCTCCGGACAATGAGGAAATCAATAAGGACGACTTTTCCACTTTCAACGGCAAGAAAGTGGGTATTAACAAAGGTAGCGTGCAGGTGGGCTTCTTCCGCGAATGGGCGGAGGCAAACGGGGTCCGCGCAGAAATCGTGGAGATGACGGAGAGTCTTGATGAAGCAATAGAAATGCTGGTCCGCGGTGAACTCGACATGTATGTTGTGCTGGATGGCTATTTTGATCCCCATCTTGCCGTGCCTGTCTGCAAGGTCGGTGCTTCCGACTTCTTCTTTGCAGTCAGCAATTCCCGTCCCGATCTTCTGACAGAGCTTAATTCCGCCATGAACAGGATCCAGGAGGGAAACCACAACTATAATCAGCAGCTTTACGACAAGTATCTGAAAGCCCACGGCTTCAACTACTATCTGAGCACGGAAGAAAAGAGATGGCTCTCCGAGCAAGGCACCATCCGCGTCGGATACCAGGACAATTATCTGTCGTTCTGTGATGCGGATGATAAGACAGGACAGCTTACAGGTGCTCTGAAAGACTATCTGGAAGACGCCTCGACCTGCTTTGAGAATGCAGATCTCAGTTTTGAGGCCATAGCATATCCGTCTGCAGCGGCTGCAATCGAAGCACTCAGAACCGGTGAAGTGGACTGCATGTTCCCTTCGAACCTGAGTATTTCCGACAGTGAGGTGTTGGAACTTGTCACGACACCGTCTCTGATGACTTCTGAGCTGTATGCGGTTGTCCGCAAGGCTGACCAGCAGACTTTCATGCAAAAGGAAAAGATAACTGCCGCCATTGTAGAGGGAGACCCGAATTACCACTCCGTCCTGATGGACCAGTTCCCCGACTGGAAGATGGAATCCTATCCGGATATCCAGGCTTGTCTGAAAGCGGTGGCGGACAAGAATGCCGACTGTGTTCTGATCAGCAACTACCAGTACAACATCCTGGGCAGACAGTGTGAGAAGCTCAATCTGAGTGTGCTGGCCACCGGTAAGAACATCGATTACTGCATTGCGGTGCATAGAAACAATACAGAGCTGTATTCGATCCTCACGAGAACCGTCGATATCGTCAACGATACGAGCATCAACGCGGCTCTTTCATACTATTCGGCAGAAGAAGCGAAGACCACTCTGATTGATTTCATCCGTGAAAACCCTGTTGTGGACATTGCAGTAGTTGTCATAATCCTCTCTCTGCTGGTCGTCATTGTGGCGCAGCACCGAATGATCAGAGCAAAAAGAGAAGTCGAGGAAAGCCATCACCAGGTCGATGTTCTCAGCGAGCGCGTTTATACAGACGCTCTCACATCCGTTAAGAACAAGGGCGGCTTCAACGAATTCATCACTGACATCCAGAAACGGATCGATAACAAGGAACAGTCTGAGTTCGCAATTGTCATACTCGACTGTGATGACCTTAAACATGTCAATGATCAGTACGGCCACGATAAAGGCGATGTGTTCATAAAGACAACGAGCCGGCTGATCTGCAGTGTTTTCGAGGATGGCTCCATATTCAGAATCGGCGGAGATGAATTCGCCGTTGTCCTGCAGGGAAAGGATTATCAGAACAGAAAGGAACTGACACAGCTGTTCGAGAAGAAAGCCGAAGATATCATCTCTTCGGCGAAGAACACATGGGAGCAGCCCAGAGTGACGCTGGGAATGGCCGAATACGAGCCCAAATCGGATTCCTCAGTCGATGATGTCATCCGCCGTGCAGACAAGGCCATGTATGCTAACAAGCATACGCGGAAACAAACACCTGCGGAAGGTTAAAACAAAGGGTCTGCATTTACAATGCACTGCAAACAGATTCTTTATGAGTCTGGGTTTGCTATAAGTTGGAATCTTACTTCAAAGTTCCGAATGCGGATACAGCCTCGTCCACGGTCATGTTGCCGTTGCTGACCTGCCATCCTGCCTTGCGCACCTGCTGGTCCGGGGCATCGTCCAGGCCGAGTTCCGACTGGTTGATCACGTGAGATGCATCCAGCTGGCCGAACGCTGCGTAGATGTCGTCCAGGGCCATCTCGTTGCACGGGGTGACCATTCTCTTTGCCTTGGCCATGCGGTTCAGCTCATCCGCGTTGACCAGGAATCTCATGAACTCCTTGGCCATTTCCAGGTTGGCGCTGTTGCCGTTGATGGCGAAGCCGAGCGATATCGAGTTGAGGAAGTATCCGCCCTGTTCGGTCGAGGGAACGGGCTGGAAGCTGTAGCGGAACGGGTTGGCCGTGAAGGCCTCCGACTGGCTTTCTCTCTTCTCTGTGCCGGATACGGTGTTGCCGGATGCAAGCATCATTGGGACATCGCCCTGGAAGAAGCGCATGATGACGGCGTTGTAGTCGTTCTCGAGCTTGTTGCAGTCCTCGAGGTTCACGAAGCCGCGGCTCATGAAATCGGCGGCAAGCTCCAGTGAGCTTCTCATGTACTTGCCTGCGCCTTGGTTCATGGCGTTCAGGTCCGAAAGGGCGCTCTGGTTGCCCTGGATCTGTGCGCAGAAGTAGGGGAAGTAGAGCGGGAAGAGAAGGAAGTTTCCTCTGTTGTAGGCCATGATGGGGTTCTCGTAGCCGGCCTTCTTGAGCTTCTCGCAGGCCGAGACAAGCTCGCTGTATGTCTTGGGAACGGCGATGCCTTCCTTCTCGAAGATCGTCTCGTTGACCATCATGCCGTATGTGGTTGTGTAGACAGGCACCGTGGGGACCTTTCCGTTCTCATCCGTGTAGATGAGGCTGCTTCTGATGCAGGAGAGGTCGATTCCCAGAGCGGGGTCGGCAAGGTCCACCGCAGTATCGTAGATGGAAGCGTACTTCTCCTGGTAGACCATCCACGGATAGGTGAAGAAGATGTCCGGCGCCTCGGCGCTGCTCAGGGCAGTGACGATGATGCCGTTGTAGTTGTCCAGGTAGGTGTAGTTCAGCTCGACATTGGGATAGTACTTGTTGAACAGGTTGAACTCCGCCTCAAGGGCCTCGAAGTTGCTGTAGTGACCGACGATTGTGACCTTGCCCTGGGTGGATGCATCCAGCCTGGGGGTGAAGCCGGCCTGTGCCGTCTGAGTCTTGGACTCCTCCTTGCGTGAGCATGATGATACGCAGAGTGCGACCATCAGAACCAGAGCCAGAATAATAACCTTTACAACCTTTGTTTTCATGCCTTTGCTTCCTCTTTTATCCTTCTGATTTCTTTGAGAACCAGTTTCATATCCACAGGTTTTGCGATGTGCCCGTTCATTCCCGCCGCCATGCACTCGGCCACGTTCTCCGAGAACGCATCGGCGGTCATGGCGATGATCGGGATGGCCGAAGCCCATGTGCCGCTGAGCTCACGGATGGCCTTTGTTGCCTCAAGACCGTTCATCACCGGCATCTGGATGTCCATGAAGACCAGGTCGAACTCGCCCTTGGGAGCCTTCTCAAGACGCTCCACGGCAAGCTTTCCGTTCTCGACGCGCTCCGTGTTGACTCCGTGCATCTGGAGCATCATGGAGATGATCTCCCAGTTGATGTCGTTGTCCTCGGCCACCAGGATGTTCATTCCTGCTATGTCCGCATCCTCGTCTTCCTTGTCGGCGCCCTGGGCCTTGTTGCCCAGAACCTCGCTGATCTTGTAGTAGAGCGTGGAGCGGAACAGCGGCTTTGAGATGTAGCCGGTCACTCCGGCATCCTTGGCCTCGTTCTCCAGGTTGGACCAGTCATAGGCGGATGTAAGCAGGATCGGTGTCTTGTCTCCGACCTTTGCACGGATCTGCCTTGCTGCCTCTATTCCGTTCATCTCCGGCATCATGCAGTCGATGATCACAATGTCGTAGCTGTGCTTTGATGCCATCTCCACACCCTGAGCCCCGCTTGAGGCGGTGTCTGTCTCCGCTCCGATCGAGACCAGCGTGTCCTTTGCCGATACCAGAAGCACCGGGTCGTCGTCCACCAGCAGCACGCGTGTCGGCGGAAGCTTCATGTCGTCCCTGGGCCTGTCTGCAAGCGGGATGTTCAGCGTCACGGTGAAGGTCGTTCCCTTGCCCACCTCGCTGTGACAGTCGATGGTTCCGTCCATCAGGTCGATCATCTGCTTGGTGATGGCAAGTCCAAGGCCCGTGCCCTGGATGGTGTTCACGCGGCTGTCCGTCTCACGGGAGAAGGGCTGGTACATGCGGGCCATGTACTCCGGCGTCATTCCGATTCCGGTGTCCGCAACGATGTACTTCAGCTTGATCGTGCCGGGTCTGTCCCCCGGTTCCTCCATGATGTCAACATCGACACGGCCGCCGGGCTCGGTATATTTGATGGCGTTGGAGAGGAGGTTGATGTATATCTGGTTGATGCGCAACTGGTCGGCGTTGAGGTACTCGTAGTCGAACTTGTGGATGCGGAAGTTGAAGTCGATGTTCTTTTCCTTGACCATGGGCTGGGAGATGCTGACCAGGTTCTCGGCACATTCGACGATGGAGAATGGGACGGGGTTGAGGGTGAGCTTTCCGCTTTCGACCTTGGAGATGTCCAGGATGTCATTGATCAGCGTCAGGAGGTGGTTGCTTGCAAGGTTGATCTTGCGAAGGCTCTCACGTACTGTTTCCTTGTCGTCGATGTTCTTGCCCGCGATGGTGGTGAAGCCGATGATGGCGTTCATGGGGGTCCGGATGTCGTGCGACATGGTGGACAGGAAGTCCGTCTTTGCCTGGCTGGCCTTGTCCGCCGTTGCGGCCGTGACCTTCAGCTGGCGGTTGAGGATCAGCAGGATGCCAAGGTTGAAGACCAGAAGCAGGACAGAACCTGCGGCGACTATGACGACGAGCCTCCAGTTGTTTTCAGACTTGGTGAGGTCGGCCTTGGGAATCAACGTCACGATGATCCAGTTGTCGGTCGAGCTGACGCAGGTGTGTGCCACGAGGCAGAGCTGGCCCTGGGAGTTGTTCATCTCCAGATAGCCGGGCTGGCCGGAGACGTCCTTCTTCAGGTTCTCCTGGATGGCGGAGCTGGAGCTGTTGTAGGACTGGTAGAACTCGAAGAAGTTGGAGTTCTTGAAGGAGTGGCCCTTGATGATGTAGTCGCCGGACTCATCGATAAGGGAGATTTCTGCGTTCCTGTAGTCTTCGGTGGGGAAGACCCACTTCTTTTCGAACGAGGACACGGGAATGACGCGCAGAAGGACCGCACGTCCTTCCCTGAGGTTTATGTGGCTGTAGAAGGCTATGGACTGGATGGCGTTGACGGGATTGGTGTAGGCGCGCGTGACGTTTACCGCATCGTCGTTGTCAGGGTCCGAGAAACCTTCGCTGAAGATTCCGATGTTGGCGTATGAGATGGAATAGTCGGAAGGGTCGGTGGCCTTTGCATCGGTGGACAGGCCGGAGCCTCCCTCGAAGAGGATGTGGGCCATGACTCCCGGCGCGATGATGGAGTCGCGGACGAACGAGATGGCCTGGTCTGCGGTCATGTCGTGGCTGTTGATGTAGTTCGCCCAGCTGTCGCAGACCTGCTGCTCTCCGACGAGGTAGTTGGTCGTCACGCTTTCCATGGCCACGGTCATGTTCACAAAGGCCTCGGTCATGGACATGACCATCCTTTCCTGTTCGTTGTGGACGGAGAGTGTGACGAAGGCCAGGACGGCCACTATGATCAACACGTTTCCTATGAGCATCAGGCTCTTTTTCATCGGGCTATACCTTCCTCATTCATTATACATGTTTATCGATTTAGAAAAACATCAAAAAAGACCGCCTCATCGGTACTGGGCATGCGAAAAATCGTTGTTTGACGGCCCCGATTGTATTATTGTAGACATATCTGAGGAAATATCGAATGAAGAAACTGGTTGCTGTACTTGTTTGTGTCCTGATTGCAGGCTCTCTCTTCTCCCTGGATTTCTTTGAGGAGTTCAAGAACCCGAAATCCTACATACCCGACCACGTGGTCCTGTTGACAGGAAACGACCTGTTCAACTACGGCATCTCACGAAACGACGACGACCAGCTTTCCTATTCGTTCGATTTCCAGGTCGAGGCCCCTGTCTGGTATGT
>Ga0310690_10009498_pt1 | contig 12196 bp, 4 predicted proteins | sample AusTroGonzalo_MG_2_FD_207661 | JGI IMG/M metagenome (GOLD analysis project Ga0310690, IMG submission 207661) | Bovine rumen microbial communities from tropical cattle in Woodstock, Queensland, Australia - Gonzalo_04 (v2) (version 2) | ecosystem: Host-associated > Mammals > Digestive system >...
ACGACGACATACTCGCCCGCATGCGCACGCTCTACCGCAAGTCCAGGTTCGTCGAGCTTCGCGACATGTTGGGGATCGCAAGCCGTTCGTACTTCACGCTTCACTACCTCTCGCCGCTGGCGAAGGCAGGCTACATCGAGCTGGTTGACGGTGGGAACAAGTCGTCCTGTCGCTGTGCCTATCGCCTGACGAGGAAGGGGAGTGAGTTTGCGAAATGGCACTGACCGTATCACATCGACCGTATCACAAGGGTCTGACCCTCGGGCTCCCCCCCAAAAAAGATTCAAGTTGTTGGAGCAGTTTCGCCGCAATTGTGGTATCATACATGGCGTTGCCTTTCTTGTGGGTGTTTAGCACTTCGCATTATAGCGAAGATCAACACAGGAAGGCAACGCTCTTTCCCAAAAAACTGGCTCAAACCGCGCAGACCTCCGCAACGCATCGCCAGCGAAGAAAAAATTGGGGAACCTCCAAGGGCAACGGCGCGTCGAAAAATGGTATACTATTCACTATGAAAGTGTAATTATGCAGTTCATTTCCAACGGACCAGATGTGCCAGATGAACTTCTTCGGCTTCATGAAGAAGGGGAGGTTGTGTTCTTTTGTGGTGCTGGCATATCAATGGGTGCGGGGTTACCTGATTTTAAGGGATTGGTTAGGCGGGCTTGGAAAGAAGTTGGGTACAATCCATCATCTGAAGAGAAAAGACTTAACCGTGATGGAAGGTGCGATGTTGCTTTAGAGTTGCTGGGGAACAAGCTTGATGACGCAATTACTATGCGAAATGGAGTGGCCGCTGTTTTATCGCGGTATCGGGATAAGAATAGATACAATAGAGTTCATAAAGCACTATTAGCATTGTCGCAAACGAGAGACGAAGTTCCTCGCCTGCATCTTGTTACGACTAATTTTGACAGATTATTTGAAAATGTCAGACAGGATTTGGATTGCGGAAGTAATTCTTACATTGCACCATTAATTCCTGTTCCAAAGAAATTTAATTGGGATGGTATAGTGTATTTGCATGGGTTGCTGCCAGATTGTCCTGATGAGGCATCCCTGAAAAATCTTGTTATGACAAGTGGAGATTTTGGACGTGCATATCTAACGGAGCGTTGGGCCGCTCGCTTTGTTTCTGAGTTGTTTCGTAATTTTGTTGTTTGTTTTGTAGGATACAGCCTTGCAGATCCTGTGATGCGATATATTGCTGATGCGATCAATGCGGACAACGCAGAAGGAGAAGAGACAAAACCTATATATATGTTTATTGCTGGTGATGGCTCTGAGGGATTGAATCGGAATAAAAGCATAAAGTTGATACGCTACTCGTCGGAAAATGGGCATGCCGCATTGAATAAAACATTAGAGGCGTGGGCGAATACATATTCAAGTGGTGCCAATGGCAAGGAGGCGATTATAGATGCTAATGCGGATATTGATCCGGACAAAGTGGTGGACAATGGTTATGTAGGACGTATGATATGGGCATTGTCGGATAAGGATGGTGTTGGTGCAAGGCGATTTGCCAGTCACGATCCTGTCCCCCCGATCAATTGGGCGAAAGTATTGATGTCTGAAAGAGGAATTGTTCCTGTCGTCAAAAGAAAGAACGAAACTCATTTGCTATGGTTATCTGTTTTTGACAGTCAATATGATTTTGATGTGCGGAGGGGATATATTTGGAATTGGATGCTACGGCATTTATCAAGTCCAGAGTTGGTTTGGATTGTTTTACGCGAGGGAGATGTCATTCATCCTGAATTTAAGCGGAGATTGTCGTCTTTATTGACTAGTAGCCTATCAGGAGATGTCGCCAATAAAAGAGGGGTCGCACTTAACCAGACAATGTATCGACTTTGGCGCTTGATTAGTGCGGGAAAAGTAATTTCAGGTGAAAGTAGGTGTCTGTCGGGTGCGAATTGGTATTGCACGCTTGAGCTGCTCAAAAAGGAACCGCTAAATTATTCGCTATTGCAGGAGTTGAGAGAATTGCTGACGCCTGTAATTTATCTGGAGAAGCAATGGCATCTTCAGGTTCAGCAAGATGATAATAATGATGCAGAAGATAGCCCATATTCATATTTCAAGTGGGGCTTTCGTTTGAGATGCGAATGTGGTTCAGCAGAATACCATCTAAAAGAAATCAGAAGGGCTCTTAAAGGAAAACTTGCCGAAGCGTTTGATTCTATTGAGGCGGCTCTAATCGATGGGTTGGAATCACTTTACTATTTGGATGCAAATGCTGAGAGTTCCGGTGTCATAACCTATGATATACTCTCTATAGAAGAACATACGCAGAATAAGCACAGTTTGCGTCCATGGCGAGGTGTTGTTGATTTGCTGAGAGACGCGTGGTTGGAATTGGCAAACAAAGATAGAGCACGGGCATTCGGGGTTTTCAGGCGCTGGATTGCCTCTAAGCATTTTTTGCTTCAACGACTTGCTTTGTTCTCTGCAAAATGTTCTGATGTTGTTATCCCACATGAATGGTACGAGTCTTTGATTGCCAATCATGGTTTTCTTTTATGGATGACCGCTGCAAAAAGAGAGGTTCTACGATTACTTGATACAACAGCCAAGAATCTAATCAAAGATGATTTTGACGCGCTTGCGGATATTATTGCCAGCGGACCGCCACCCTGCATGTTTATATCGTTGGACAGGAAAAAGGCTGGCGAGTTTATTGACCGTAGGATATGGCTCCGCTTGAAAAAGATGGAATGTAGCGAACACGAGTTTCCCAAGAAGGCTAAAGACAAGTTTAAGGAACTCACGGAGCGATATCCGAAGTGGCATCTTCTACGTAATCAGCAAGAAGAATTTTTGTTTTGGTCATATGGGACTGGCGATCCTGATTTTGAGGCAGAAACGCAGCATGTCCTTGTCCCTGAGACGTTGCCTGAGATGGTGGCTTGGTTGTCAGATGACATTGGCAAGCCTGAGCATCTATTCAATGAGGAGGACAATTGGACGCAAGTTTGTAAAGATAAACCCATGTTGGCATTAAATGGGTTGGAATCTCTTGCGCGAGAAAACAAGTGGAACGGCCAACGTATCAATGAGGCGATATCAGTTTGGCGAGAAGTTTCACTAATGGGATATGGACGACAGTTCTTGGAGCGGAATGCGTTGTCATGTCCGGACAGCATATTCAGGGAGTTGGCAAACACTATCGCGCTTTGGTGTGAGGAGGCGGTTAAGAAACAGAGCATTGATGGTGAATTAGTCGTTCAGATAGCAAAGCGGATTTCTTCTATGACGTATGAATATGATACGCATGAAAGAAATAATACTACTGATTCAGATCCGGTATTTGATGCAATAAATCATCCCGTTGGCCGCATATTAGAAGCCTTGCTTGATAGTTGTTTCGGTGAGACAATACACAAGGGTGACGGCATACCCGATAGTTATAAAGAAATGTTTTCGTTTATTTGTTCGACGCCTGGCTTGGGATTGCGTCATGGTCGTGTAATCCTTGTCTCCCGGATCGTTGGGCTGTATTATGCAGATGAAAATTGGGTGCGCGAGAACCTGTATCCATTACTTGATTGGAATCACGACGCCTTTGAGGCCAGGGCGGCATGGAATGGCTTCTTGTGGGTCGGGCGTCCGTATCCTCCACTAATGGTAGAAGTTAAACAGGATTTCCTGTGTACGGCAAAGCATATTGACGAATTGGGAAATATGGCGGAACGGTATTGCTCCTTCTTGACTTTGATGGGCCTGTGGCATGTGCCTGGGTACAATCGTACAGATTACAAAAAAGTATTCGGAACATTCCCAGCGATGGCCTTGGCGCATTGTGCAAACACATTAGCGCGTTATCAGACAAGTTGGTTTGATTCAGATGCTGATAAACGTGATGCGCGTATGTCTCCTGAACGGTTGTGGACCAAAGAAGTGAGGCCTTTTATCCATGATTTTTGGCCAAAAGATGCTCAAAAGATTTCAAAGGAAATACGCAGATGCTTCTTGCAATTGGTCATTGGAACTGGAAAAGAATTCCCCAATGCACTTCAATCACTGGAATGGATATTGAAAGGTTGTGATGAAGAAGATGATTGGCACCTTCACTTGATGAAAGAGCATACAAAATGCTTGCAGGAATATCCAGATGAATCTTTGGAATATTTGTCGGAAGTCTCGCAAAACATCAATTGGGATGTTGATACTTTAAAAGAATGTCTTGATGAAATAGCGAAAGTGCGGCCTGATTTGGAAAACGATGGACGTTATTTGCAATTACGTGACTTGATACGAAAGCGAAAGAATATGCTATAATTTTGATAACATGAGTGGAGAAACAAGAAAGGTAAAAGCGATACTGAAAGGGGATTTAACATGGTTGGATCAGATAAGACTGAAGCAGTAGCAGCATATGTTGCCGAAGTCGCGAAGTTGGCGAAGACAGGGGTGACTACTGAGCATTCATTTCGCCCTGCATTAAGTAAGCTTCTGTCCGCGCTTCTGCCTGATCTTACGCCAGTGAATGAGGCCAAGCGTTTGGAATGTGGCGCGCCGGATTTCATACTCATTGACAAAAACAAACTCCCGGTCATGTTCGTAGAGACAAAGGATATTGGTGACAGCGACCTGGATGGCAGAAAGCGCACTGGCAACAAGGAGCAGTTTGATCGCTACAAGGCCGCGCTCGACACAATTGTCTTCTCTGATTTTTTGGATTTCCATTTCTATCATCACAACGGACAAAGCGCAGGAGACGTGAGAATCGCCGAATGGGACGGCTCGAAGGTCTCGGCTAAAAGCGAGAATTTTGTCGCGTTCATCGACATGATGGAAGAGTCAGCTTGTGGCGAGCCTCAGAAAATAGACTCGGCGAAGCGGCTTGCCGAGTTAATGGCAGGTAAGGCGAGAATGCTTCAGCGGATTGCCGAGGCGTATCTAAAGCCGGTTGCCGAAGCGTATGATTCGGCCGCTGCTGGCGCAAAACCCGTGCCGACGCCATTACTCGACATGATGCTGGGCTTTCGCAATGTCCTTATGCCCGATGTTGGTCCAGAAGAGTTTTCTGACATTTTTGCCCAGACGCTCACATACGGAATGTTCGCTGCCCGCCTAAATGACCCGACACCCGAGGACTTCTCGCGTTACGAAGCAATGGGGCGCATACCAAACAGCAATCCATTCTTGAAACAGTTGTTCCAATATGTTGCGAACAATCTTGAAGACGAGCTTGAATGGATAGTTGATGACCTTGCAGACCTTTTCAGGGCGGTCGATGTCGGCAAAGTCATGAAGGGCTATGGAAAATCCACGGGTGCGTCCGACCCAATGGTTCATTTCTACGAAGACTTCCTTCGAGAGTATGACGCGGGGCTCCGGAAGGATCGCGGCGTATGGTATACACCGATACAGGTCGTGCAGTTCATTGTCTCTGCTGTCGATTGGGCGCTTAAAACTCGATTCCATCTTGAGGATGGCCTTGCTGATTCGTCAACGACGCAGATCGAGGTCGAAGAGGCCACGACGCATGGAAAGAAGCTTGCCCACAAGGTCAAGAAGACTGTGCATCGCGTTCAGGTTCTTGACCCCGCAACCGGAACAGGAACATTTCTTGCTGAGACCGTTCGGCAGGTAAGGGCAAAGTTCGACGGCAACGAAGGTCTTTGGCCTGAATATGTCGCAAGCAACCTTTTGCCGCGACTCAATGGCTTCGAGCTTTTGATGGCCAGTTACACGATGGCACATGTAAAGTTGGATTACGCCCTTCGCGCGTCAGGCGTCACGCCTTCGGGTAAGGATCGCTTTAGAGTGTTTCTCACGGACTCGCTCACGGACTGGCATAAGGAATTGCCGGGCGGGCTATTTGCGAGCGCACTCGCCGCAGAACAACAGGGAGCAGACGAGGTTAAGCGCGACATCCCTGTGATGGTGGTAATGGGCAATCCACCATATTCTGGAATATCACAAAATAATGGTGAATGGATTACCAGGCTTGTCGATGACTACAAAGTTGAACCTGGGGGGAAGCAGAAGCTTCAAGAACGCAAGCATTGGCTCAATGACGACTATGTGAAATTCATTCGTCTTGCCGAGCACTATGTCGAGAAGAACGGTAGCGGTATTGTTGCCTACATTACGCCGCATGGATTCCTTGACAACCCGACCTTTCGGGGGATGCGCTGGAAGTTAATGCAGACATTCGATGAAATATGGGTGTTGAATCTTCATGGAAACTCCAATCAGTATGAGGCCGCACCTGGCGATGGGGATGATGAATGTGTTTTTAACATCAAACAGGGAGTGTCGATAAGTTTGTTTGTGAAACAGGGAAATGGTGGTAAGCAACAGCCATGCAAAATCCATTATGCAGACCTTTGGGGCAAGAAGACCGAGAAGCTTGACTCGCTAGAAGTTGCGACGATGGATAGTATCAAATGGCTTACGCTGAATCCTGTTGAGCCAATGTTGTTCTTTGTGCCAAGAGATACGAGAGAGGAGAATGAGTGGAATACAGGGTTTGGGATTGGAGAGCTGATGGCGGTAAACGCTACAGGGATTGTCACCGCTCGTGATAGTCTTGTTGTAGATATGTCGATGGCCAACCTTATTTCTCGTATGGAGTTATTTTGCGACCCAAATGTTGCCGATTCCGAAATCAGGGCAAAATATTGGGGAGGCAAAAAGGCTGGTAAGTATCTTCCTGGCGACACTAGAGGTTGGCGACTGTCCGAAGCTAGGGTAAAAATTTCCAAGAATAAGCATACCGAGGTTGTAAAGCCATTTGCATACCGTCCTTTTGACTCTCGTTTCATTTACTACAGTAGTAGCATGGTGGATTGGGGCCGAGAGAGTTTCATGAAACATTTTTGCATGGGGCATAATGTGGGGCTTGTTTGTAAGCGAGGTATGCCATTTGATTCGCCGTCGGGATTCATCACTGATGCATTGGCCGATAATAGGTATTGGACTTGTTCTGGAACAAAAGGAACTGACTCAGTCTTTCCCCTATACCTCTACGAAGAGAACATGGGCAATATTGAGAAACGCTCAAACATGGACACGGCGATTGTTGCCAAGATAGGCGCGGCAATCGGCGGCGAGGCTTCGCCAGAGGACATTTTTGCATACATCTACGGCATTCTCCACACACCATCCTATCGCAAGAAATTCAAGGAGTTCTTGAAGTCGGACTTCCCGCGCATACCATATCCGAAAGACGCGGCGCAGTTCAAGGCGGTTGCAGAGGTAGGCCGTTCGCTCATCGATACGCATCTGATGCGCGATGCCACGCCTGGGCTTTCTGAGACGCGGGCACGATTCCCGAAGATGGGCAGCAACATTGTTGAGGAAGTGCGATTTGACGATGGGCGTGTCTTCATCAACGCCGAGCAGTTCTTCGATAATGTTCCACAGATTTCGTGGGAGATGCCGATTGGTGGCTACAGGCCTGCGGAGAAGTGGCTTAAGGATCGCAAAGGTAGGGCTCTCACTGGCGACGACATCAAGCACTATCAGCGCATCGTCATTGCCTTAATGAAAACAGCCGAGTCGGCAGAAAAGCTCGAAACTGTTGCTCGCGAAGAGTTTTGCGGAGAGAAAGCATAGGGGCGTTGGCGATGCATAGCGGTATGCGGCAGGAACTTCTAAGAGGCAAGACGAGGCTGAAGGGAGAGTGAAGAATATGCATTTGCATGAACTATTAAAGATGTCGATTCAAGACTATGAGCTTGAACGTAAACGTATCGAAAAGCTTTTTGAGCGCACGGAGTTTATATGTATACATTCGTATGCAAACTATGATTCCTTAAAAGATTTCCTCTCCGGTTATTTTCTTGGCAGTAGATTACAAGGAACGGCATTAAATATTAAAGACTTCTTTTTATCTAACGCTAAGGAATGGGGCAAGGCGTCATTAGATAGCTTACTGTTATATTGCGAAGTCGTTTACGGTTTCATAACAGAATTTTATGACTACATCAAAGTTGTAGGCGAGGCAAGAAAATTAGCTGAGCGGATATTTCATAATATCACAATTATTCTCGAAAAGACAGGACATGAAATACGTAAGACAAAAGATAACTTTGTGGAGATTGTAAAGAAGGATGCGCTTGCCTCGGCGGTGATAGAAGACCTATCAGATGCTGATGCGGCTATGGCTGTTCTTGATTACAATCATTTTGGCATGAAGGGTAACGTTGCGAAAAAGAGAGTACTACTGGTTACGATTGGGCGTTATGTTGAACCGTTGACAGATGATGTAGAGATGAAGGGCGCACATTCTGGGTTGGTTGATGATGTAAGATTCTGCCTTAACAATCTACATATTCGGCACAACAACGAAGAGGGGAAGTTTGCTAAAGATTGGCTTGAGAAAATGTCGGCTGAAGAGCTTGAGTCTTGGTACGACAAGGCCTATCGTTCAATGTTGCTACTGATAGAAGAGCACAAGCAGTTGGAAACTCATCGCCAAATCAACGCGCTGAAGAAGGAAGGAAAAATTTCAACGTAAAGGAGCCCCTACTATGAGCGATTACAAGACAGTTCAATTCAAGGTTCTTTCCGACAATTGCTCGAAGGAAGACTGGCTTGACGACAATACGCACCAGCGAATAGCTGACAAATTATATGAAATAATCTCTGCAAACTCCGAAGAAGGCCTTACAATTGGTCTTGAGGGTGAGTGGGGCTCGGGCAAGTCGACCGTCGTGGAGCTCTTGCAAATAAAGTTGAAAGAGAATAAGGTAAGCAAGACATTCGTCTTTTATATTGATGCGTGGGAACATGAAGGCGACCATTTACGCAGGGTGTTCTTGGAAACATTGATTGCGCGATTACAAGAATGTTCGCAGACGCGTAAGCATTTTCGCAAATTAAAAGTAATTAATGAGAAAGTGACCGCAAAAAGGTCGAGCAGGATTGTAAAGCGTCGCACGAATTTATCCTGCTTTGGAAAATTGCTGGCTTTTTCTGCGATATTTGTACCAGTCGGGTCGGTTGTAGTTTCAAAGCTATTTAATGAAGTTACAATTTGCCGAACAGCACCCTTTCATAAGATGTTTTGCCTCGGTTTGGCCATGCTCCTTGCGCCACTCTGGGTCTATGGCCTTGAACTTATTAGATGCTTGATATGTGGAGTGATTTCATTTTTTAAACGAGAGCCGTTCTCTCTTAATGGATGGTCGATTTTTGATGGTAAGGCGCGGATTGATACAGTCAATGAAACGTCATTATCAGACGAGCGATCTTCTATTGAATTCGCAAGGTATTTTGATGAAATAATGGAAGTTGTTCAATGTGAGATAGAAAGGATTGTCATAATAGTTGATAATCTTGATCGAATCGACCAAAAAGACGCTGCTCGTATTTGGTCGACATTGCAAACTTTTGTTCAAAACAAGAATCCAGTAGTGAAAAAGGGGAAGCAGTTGTGCAAGTGGATCATTGTCCCTTATGCGCAGGAGGGATTGAGCAAAATTTGGGCTGAGGATGATTTTAAAGGGGGCGGATCGAATGGCAAGCAGGGGATCAATCGTCCATTGTCGTTTATGGATAAAAGTTTCCGACTCCGTTTGCATGTCCCGAAGATGGTGATAAGCAGTTGGAAGGGATTCGCTAAAAAGTGCATTGAGAAAGCGGCACCGAGTCTTGACGGGGTAGATGTCGATAAAATCCTAAATGTGTTAGCGTGGACGCGGGAAAACCTAACTGATGCGCCGAGCCCACGGCAAGTAAAGATTTACGTCAACCAAGTTGGCATGGCGTGTTCGCTTCATGGGGGACGGGTCCCGCTTGAGGCAATCTGTTTTTACGTAGTCAAGAAGTATCTGAATGGATTTTCTGATAGGCGATTTGAAGATGAACTGAGGGACAATAGGATTTCAGCAACGTCATTGCCGCAGTATGTAAATTGTCATAAGCTACCTTCCGAAGTGGCCGCGATTCTATATGGTGTTGAAGAAGACAAGGCGATGCAGATTCTTCTGGAGCCAATAATTACTGACAGTTTGCGTAATTCAAACAGCGCTGAATTGTGTAGGATGGAAAAAATCCACGGGGAGGTCTTTTATGATGTCCTTGATTATATATTGAGATGTTCAGAGGACAACTTGATTCCTAAGTTTGTTGGTTCAATTCAGAAAACTTTCCCTAGATTGAATTTAAAAGCCTACAATAGCGCATTGAATGCATTGCGGTTGCATGAGAAGGTCGCGTTGGAGCAAATGGAGAGCGCTGTTCATGAAGATGCAATTGCGATTATTAAGCTTGCAAGTGCCAGCGATAATAAGGATCTTGTGAGGAGCCTCGCAAAAGCATACGCCTTTGATCTGCCAAAACGCTTTAGGCAAGGAGGAGGGGCGACACCACCATTGAATCCAAAGACTGAATATATTGGTGCGCCTTCGGAACTGATCAAGCGCTTTGGCGATGTGACATCTGCTTCAAAAGAAACAATACAGATTCCTTACAAATGTTTCAAGGACGAGGGAGTTGATTTCTCGAAGTTCACGGCAGATGAATTGAACGGGCTCGCTCGGTACATGAGTGATAAGAATGTAGCAGATGTGGATGTAGCCGAGCAGATTCAAGAAGGGAAACCAATACCGGCATGGGTTGCTAATCAGTTTTTTGCTTTGACATCAAATGGCATGACGGCAACGCAGAAAACCATTGAATCTATAAGTCGGGCTTTTGCTTGGAACAATGGGCAAAGGGGCAATGGAGTATATGGGCCGCCACATTGGGACGTCTTAGTGGCTACAGAATGCATTAATAAAGAGTTTAGGCCGATAGACAAGGCAAAAGCATTGCTTATTTCAAAAGGTTATTGGGATTTCAACAATTTCCCCAATAATCAAACCATATTCCTATTGGCGAAGTATCATGGCGAACGTGAGGACAGAGAACTTGTTCCGAAGAACTTGGTGAATAATAGGATTAACCAATATAGGCAAGGGTGGAACTCTAAAAATCATGATGTAGGTGTGGCAATATATCGCTACATAACCTACTCTCATGAATTCGAGTGGCTTGCCTCCGAGGCTTCAAAGCCGAATCGTGCGCTTGTTGGAAGCATTGCGGAAGCGGCGCTTGATGCGAGTGATCAATATTTATTTGAAGTGGAGAAGCCGTTGGGATTCTTGGTAAACTTGTACAGGTTGGTTGACGAGGATCACAAGAAGGCACTTGTCGAAAGTTTCATTTCAAGTGATGAACGACTGACGCGGTTGACAAGCGGTGATGGTGGGGAGTTTGTTGATAGCCCATTAGTATGTCAGAAATTGCTAACGGCAACTAAAGGACGTGATGTTCATAATGTTCTCGTTCAGAGAGTTAAGGCCGAAATGGGCGGTTTGACGCAAGAGGAATGGGGTAAAGCCATCAAAGAATCTAATGATATAGCTTTGCTTGTCGCAGAATTGGAGCATGACGGCGTACAATTGGACTTGGCGAATTCATTTTCCGATGCTTTCAGGGATTTGGTCATCGAAATGATAAAGAAGAATGTTGAGAGGAATTTGCCATCAGAAACACTAACATCTTTGCATAAGGCAATGAGGGATGTGTTTCATGATGTTTTTGCATCTGGGCTTGGTGATGCTCTCAGGGAAACGAAGTTTAAAATAGCTACAAGCGGCATAAAGGAATTTGTGCTCAATGTCCCAAAATACGGAGAATGGATTGCTGCTTCAGACTTGCAAATTAAGAACTTGGCAGCGGAACTTGCCAAAGTCGAGAGCATAGATAAGTTTGATAACTTCATCACAATTATACAGCGGTGCGGTGATGGTCTAGCAAACAAAGCAGAGATCAAGGAGATTATTGAACAGCCTGTTCAGACAATGTTAAAGCATGAGGATTCAAGGGTGAAAGAAGTTGGTGAAAAAGCGGCCGCGTATTTCGGGATTGAAGCTGCTGTTGAGAACAATGCAGAAGATAAAGTCATAAGTGAGGAATCTCAACAGGGGCTGCCCCCTGTGACGCAGTAGGAGGTTGTACAAATGGCGATGCCACAAAGGGGTGCGGGAGGGACGGGTGCGGGAGGGACGGACCCTTGTGATACGGTCGATGTGATACGGTCTGGGGAGTTGTGGTATAATGTCCGGCATGAGGAAACTGCGCGAGAACAGGCACAACAGGGTGTATCACCTGATAAGCCGGATTGCCCACAGGGCGTTTTACCTGGATGCCGACGAGCGGGACAGGTTCATAGACGTCATGAAGCGGGGCG
>Ga0310690_10009499_pt1 | contig 12195 bp, 12 predicted proteins | sample AusTroGonzalo_MG_2_FD_207661 | JGI IMG/M metagenome (GOLD analysis project Ga0310690, IMG submission 207661) | Bovine rumen microbial communities from tropical cattle in Woodstock, Queensland, Australia - Gonzalo_04 (v2) (version 2) | ecosystem: Host-associated > Mammals > Digestive system >...
AAGGAGCCCCAATGGGCTTCTGAGATGGCGGCGGAAAGCGAGCGGCTCGGCCTTGAACAATCGGACGAGGATGAGAACGCGGGCGACCGCAAACTCTCAAAGGCCGAATTCATCTCGCTCATGCTTATCCTGTTCTCGGTCGTGTTCTGGTATATGGGCTACAACGCCGTTACCAGCAAGTATTCCGTTTACGCCGGCTCGGTGCTGAACAAGGACTATAACACGACGCTGCTGATCGCCAACGCGGCGGCCATCGTCTCCTATCTGCCCATCGGTCTGCTTTCCTCCAAGTTCGGGCGCAAGAAAATGATTCTCACGGGCGTGGTCGTGCTGGCGGGTTCGTTCCTCGCGGCCTCCTTCCTGCGGTCAAACAGCCCCGCTATGCTGATGAACGTGCTGTTCGCAACGGCCGGCATCGGCTGGGCCACCATCAACGTCAACTCTTACCCCATGGTGGTCGAACTTTCCCGCGGCAGTAACGTCGGTCGCTACACCGGCTTCTACTACACCGCCAGCATGGCGGCGCAGGTCGTGACGCCCGTGCTTTCCGGCGTGTTTCTCGACATCAAATTCACCACGCTGTTCCCGTATGCCACGGTGTTCGTCATTCTGGCCTTCTTCACCATGCTGCCCGTGCGGCACGGCGACGCCAGACCCGCGGCCAAACAGACCATGCTGGATGGGCTCGGAGGCGGCGACTGATGCGGCCTTACCTGATCGCGGCGGTCACGTTGCTTTGCCTTTTGCTGATTTTCAAGATCTACCGTTTTCTCATCGCGCCCCGACGCCGGAGCCGCGCAAAACCGTTTTGCCGCGCCTATGCTCACCGTGGGCTAGGGTGGGGAGAGGGCAGTTACCCCGAGAACTCTCTGCCCGCGTTCCACGCGGCGGCTGCGGCGGGTTTCGGCATCGAACTCGATCTGCAGCTCTCATCTGACGGCAAGGTGTTCGTTTTTCACGATTACACGCTCGGCCGCATGTGCGGCGTCGACGGCAAACTCGCCGAAAAGACGGCCGCCGAGCTGAGGGCGCTGCGCCTTACCGACAGCGACGAGACGATACCGACTTTTGCCGAAGTGCTGGCGGCCGTCGGCGGGCGCGTGCCGATTCTGATCGAACTCAAAGGCGAGAGCGGCAGCACCGATCTTTGCCCCGCCATGATGGCGCTGCTCGCCGATTACAGCGGGGAATGGTGCGTGGAATCGTTCAATCCGCTCCTCTTGCGTTGGTTCAAAAAGAACGCGCCCGGGGTGGTGCGCGGCCTGCTTGTGACCGATCTTATCAAAGAGAAACACGAGGGGTCTCGCCTGACGAACTTCCTGCTCTCGACCGAGCAGATGAACTTTCTCTGCCGCCCCGACTTCATCGCGTGGGATAAAAAGTACCCGCGCGGCCGCGCCTTTCGCGCCGCGCTGTTCCGCCGGCGCGCCGCCTCGTTCGTTTACACGATCAAAAACGAAGCGGAGTTCGCCGCGTGCGTCCTGCGCGGCGACAGCCCCATTTTTGACGGGTTCGTGCCGGGCAAAGACAACTGAACAAAAATAAAAAACGGTGCGGTTTTCCCGCACCGTTTTCGGTTGTTTTGCTTTTTACTTAAAAGAGCGCAAAAGGTCGTCCATGCCGTAAAGGCCGGCGGGCTGTTTTGCCAAAAACTCGGCGGCCCGCACCGCGCCCGCGGCAAACACCTCGCGCGAGGCGGCGCTGTGCGAGAGCGTGACGGTCTCAAAGCGGCCGGCAAACAGCACGTCGTGTTCGCCCACAATGCCGCCGCCCCGCACCGAGTGCACGCCGATCTCGCCCCGTGCCCTCTCGCGGCGCTCGCCGTGGCGGTCGTAGACCAGGGGGTGCGGTTCGCTGTCGGCGCTTTTCACGGCGTCGGCCAGCATCAGGGCGGTGCCGCTCGGCGCATCCAACTTTTTATTGTGGTGTTTTTCGATGATCTCCACGTCGTAGTCGGGGCCGAGGAACGACGCGGCGCGGCGGCAGAGTTCCGTCAGCAGCGCCACGCCGAGCGAGAAGTTGCCCGCGTGAAAAACGGGCGTTTTTTTTGCGGCTTCCCGCATGGCGGCAAGTTCCTCCTCATTGTGCCCCGTGGTGGCGACCACCAACGGGATGCGGCGCGTCACGGCCACCTCCAAAAGGGAGGGCAGGGCGCTGTGGTGCGAAAAATCGACGATCACGTCGGCCTCGCCCGCATACTCGCGGGCGTCGGCAAATACGGGAAAGGGCGCGGCGGCCGGGGCGATATCCACCCCCGCGGCGATGACGTGACCCGCCGCCGTCGCGGCCTCGATAAAGGCGCGGCCCATGCGGCCGCCCGAGCCGCAAAGCAGAATTTGTAACATCCTGTGCCTCGTTTCTCAGCCGACGAGGCCGTATTTTTTCAGGCAAGCCGCGATCTTCTGCGCGTGCTCCGGCGTGGGCGGGCACAGCGGCAGGCGGAGTTCGCCCGAGCAAAGGCCCATTTGCTCCATGGCCGTTTTGACGGGAATGGGATTGACCTCGCAGAACAGCGTGTTGATGAGATCGAGATAGCCGAGCTGCAGCGCCGCGCCGGTTTTGAAATCACCGGCAAGGCACGCGGCCGTCATATCGTGCGTCACGCGGGGCGCCACGTCGGCAAGCACCGAGATCACGCCGATGCCGCCGAGCGACATGATGGGCACGATCTGGTCGTCGTTGCCGGAGTAAATGTCAAGGGCGTCGCCGCATTCCGCCGCGATCTCGGCGATGGCGGAAAGGTTGCCCGAGGCCTCTTTGGTGGCCACGATGCGCTCGTGTTTGGCGAGTTCGCGATAGACCGAGAGGGGAATGTTCACACCCGTTCGGGAGGGAACGTTGTAGAGAATGATGGGTTTATCGGTGGCCTCGGCCGTGGCGATGAAGTTGCGAATAAGTCCCTCGGGCGTGGCCTTGTTATAGTAAGGCGTGACAAGCAGCAGGGCGTCGCAGCCCACCTCGCAGGCGTAGCGAGACAGCTCGATGCCGTAGGCGGTGTCGTTGCTGCCCGTGCCCGCGATGCAGGGCACGCGGCCCGCGATCTTTTCGACGGCGTATTTCAAAACGGCGCAGTGCTCCTCATGCGAGAGGGTCGAGCCTTCGCCGGTCGTGCCCGCGATGACCAGGGCGTCGATGCCCCCGTCGATCTGCCAGTCGATGAGACGGCCGAACGTGTCAAAATCGACGGCGCCGTTCTTGAACGGCGTGACGAGCGCGGTAGCCGCACCGGAAAAGACGGAGGGTTTTAACTTGCTCATAACTGTTCCTTTCTCCCGCTCCTGCGGGTGCATCGGAAAAAATCAAAAAACCCGTTGAAAAACGGTCGTTTTTGTACTATACTATAAGGTGTATCGACCGGGCGTAAAGCCGCTTTCGCGGCCGCGTTTTCATTCTATGCCGCGTCGGCCCCCGCCGTTACGCACATTTTAGCACAATTCGCCGCCCGTGTCAAGGCCGGAAAGGAAAAACTTGTATGCCCGACGTCATTCGCAATCAAAAGATCGCCACCGAACTGAAAACGGCGGATTTTTATTACGATCTGCCCCCCGAGCTGATCGCGCAGCACCCCGCAAAGCGGCGCGACGCCTCGCGGCTGATGGTGCTCGACCGGGCCACGGGCGCGGTGACGCACCGGCATTTTTACGACGTCGTCGATTACCTGAACCCCGGCGACGTGCTGGTCATCAACGACTCCAAAGTCATTCCGGCGCGCCTCTATGGTCATGCAGAGGGTCGCCCCGACGCGGGCGTGGAACTGCTGCTGCTCCGCCAGCGGGCGCTGGACGTGTGGGAGACGCTGGTGAAACCCGGCAAGCGCGCACGCCCCGGCGACGTGCTTGTGTTCGGCGACGGCATGCTGACGGGTCGCGTGACCGACGTCGTGGAGGAGGGCAACCGCCTGATCGAATTTGACTACGATCACGCCGCTTTTGAAAACATCTACACGGTGCTGCACCGCATCGGCCTGATGCCGCTGCCCCCGTACATCACCGAGCAGCAGGAGGATAACGACCGCTATCAGACGGTCTACGCCAGGGTCGAGGGGTCGGCCGCCGCGCCGACGGCGGGGCTGCATTTTACCCCCGAACTGTTATCGAAAACACGCCAAAAGGGCGTGGCCATCGCCCCCGTCATGCTGCACGTGGGGCTCGGCACGTTCCGCCCCGTCAAGGCGGATCGGGTGGATGAGCACGTCATGCACACCGAATACTTTTCCGTCTCGCGGGAAAGCGCCGACCTCATCAACGAGCGGCGCGCGGCCGGCGGGCGGGTCGTGGCGGTGGGAACGACCTCTTGCCGCACGCTGGAAAGCGCGGCGGATGAAAGGGGCGTTTTGCATCCCGTCAGCGGGGATACCGGTATTTTCATCTATCCCGGCTACCGCTTTCGCGCCGTCGATGCGCTCATCACCAACTTTCACCTGCCCGAGAGCACGCTCATCATGCTCGTCTCGGCGTTTTACGACAGAGAGGCGATCCTAGCGGCATACAAAACAGCCGTTAAAGAAAAGTATCGGTTTTTCTCCTTCGGCGACGCTATGCTCATTCAATAAGCGCTTTTCACGCAGAAATCTGCCGCTATTTTTAAAATGCACTTGTCAAGTGGTGCATTTTAGATTATAATAAAGGCAATACTGAACAAAAAGAGAGGAGGGGACGGCACGTGACCCAGGCGGTACGCATTCTTTCGGATATCGCATACGGCGCGCTGGCTTTGCTGGTGGCGCTGCTCGCCGTGTATCTTGCGCTGCGGCTGCTCGGCAAATTCGCCAAGTTTATCATCACGCTGGCGGTGATCGGCCTGGTCCTCTTTTTCATCCTCTCCGATCACAGTATTCTCAACACGCTGACGGAGCTCGTCCGCAGCGCCAAAGCGGGCGTCGGCGACAGTTTGCCCGCCGTGCGCGACCACCTGGTCCCGTGACGGCGACAGACGTCCCCGCTGGGTCGGGGGCGTTTTGTATTTGAGAAAAAGGAGGCGTAACGGTATGCAAAAACGCGGCATATTGGCCATTGTAGGCCCTACGGCAAGCGGCAAATCGGCATTGGCCGAAGAGCTGGCATGCCATTTTGACGGCGAGATCGTTTCCTGCGATTCCATGCAGGTCTACCGCGGCCTCGACATCGGCACCGCCAAGCCCGATTCTTTTTCGCGCGCGCGCGTTCGTTACCACCTCGTTGACGTGCTCAATCCGGAAACGGCTTTTTCCGCCATGGATTACCGGGCGGCGGCGGAGACCGCCGTCTCGGAGATCTTCGATCGCGGCCGTCTGCCCGTGTTCTGCGGCGGGACGGGACTTTATCTCGAGACGTTTCTGCGCGGCGACGGCGGCGCGCCGGCCGCCGATCCGGCCCTGCGGCGGGCCCTGCTCGACGAGGCCGAGGAAAAAGGCGCGGCGGCGCTGCATGCCGAACTGTGTCGGGTCGACCCCGCGGCGGGCGCCGCCATACATCCCGCCAACGTCCGGCGCGTGATACGGGCGCTGGAACTCTACCGCGCCACGGGCGTGACCAAGACCGAGTGGGACGCGCGCGCCGCGGCCCTGCCGCCCCGCTATGAGGCCGCTGTGCTCTGTCTTACTTACACCGACCGTTCTTTGCTTTACCGCCGCATCGACGAGCGCGTCGACGCCATGATGGCGGCGGGGCTGTTTGACGAAGTCAGGCGGCTTGCCGAGGCGGGCGTGTTCCGGCGTTCGCCCACGGCGGCGGCCGCCATCGGCTATAAAGAGCTGCTGCCTTGCCTTGACGGCCGCGCGACCGTCGCCGAGGCCACGGCGCAACTGAAACAGGCCACCCGCCGCTACGCCAAGCGGCAGATCACCTGGTTCTCGGCGCGGCCTTACGTCACGCCGCTTTTCGCAGACGGCCCCGGGGGGCCTTTGAAGTTTGAAGAAATTGTAAACAATGCCGCGGCCGCGGCGAAAAGCCTTTTACCTATGCTATAATAATTTGATACTACATTTTTCGCGCACGGGAGCGCCCGGGCGCAGAAAGGAGCGGGCATGGCGACCGGAAACCGCATCGGCGGTAAAAAAGTGCAGGTGCTGCAGATCGCGATCATCGTGCTGTTGTCACTGCTGCTCGCTTTTATCGTGGCGTCGGAAGCCGCGCGAACGGGACGAGGCGTGCTTTGCGAAAAGGCCGGTCTCGCCACGGTCAATCAGACGGTGCAAGGCAGCGCCTATGTGGTGCGCGACGAACAAACGCTCGCCTATGCGGGCGCCGGCCCCGTGCGCTATGCGACACCTGACGGGGGCGCGGTGCGGCAATACGACAACGTGCTGACCGTGTATCCGGGCGAGGGCGACGACACCAAGCGCGTCGAGGCGGCGCGGCTGCTTGACGAGATCGAGACGCTGCAGGCGCTGTCTGCGGCGGCCGCGTTTTCGCCGGCGGAGTATGAGACGGCCTATCTTGCCGTCATGCACGATCTTTCGGCGGGGTGCTCGCCCCGCGCGGACGCGCGCGCTGATTTGCGCGCATGCGTGGCGACGCTCAGAAAACCCGACGCGGACGCGATCGACGCCGCCATAGCCGAGCGGGAGGCCGCGTTTGCGGAACTGGTACATCTGGTCGCCGATCACGCGGTGGCGAAAGCCGCCCCGTTTGACGGCTATCTGTGCCGCACGACGGACGGCCTCGAGGGCTTGCTGACGCCCGCCGCGGCCGAAACGCTGACGCCCGCGGGCCTCTCGGCGCTGCTTGCTTCCTCCGCCGCGTCGGCCGACGCGGTCGGCAAGGTGGTGGGCGGGACGTTTTCGCTTCTGCTGCCCGTGACCCACGCCGAGGCCGACGCCCTGACGGTGGGCGCGACCTATGCGGTGACGTTGCACGCCTCCGACGAGACGGTCACGCTGACGCTCACGAGCCTTACGCGCGACGAGAGCGGCGCGCTGGCGTATCTGACGGGCGGCGACGGCACCGTCGTTCCCACCGTGCGCGCGCAGGAAGTGACGCTGACCGTCGCGACCCGCACCGGCATCCGCGTGCCGATGACGGCCCTGCGGCAGGAAGGCGAGACCCTGTACGTCTTTGTATCGGAGAACGGCAAAGCCGCCAAACGGCTGGTGCGGCCGATCCTGTATGAGGACGGCTATTGCCTCTCCGACCCGACGGCGGGCGAGGGATATCTCGGCGAGGGCGAGGCGGTGCCGGTCACCGGCCGCCGTCTGTATGAAGGGAAGACCCTGCGATGATCCCCGTCTACATGCGCGCCGCCTATGAGGCGGTGATGAACGAATACGAAACGGCGCTGGCCCGCGCGGGACGGCACGACAAACCCCTGCTGCTGGCCGCCGTCAAATACGCGCGCGACGAAGAACTGACGGCGCTGCAGGAACTCGGCGTCGCCGCCGTCGGCGAGAACCGGGTGCAACAATGGCAGGCGCACAAGCCGCTGCTTCGCCCCGATCTGCCGGTGCATTTCATCGGCTCGCTGCAAAAAAACAAAGTCAAATACATCGCGGGCGAGATCGCCGTGATCCACTCGGTCGACAGCGTGCCGTTGGCCGCCGAGATTGAGCGGCAGGCCGCCGCGCACGACCGCGTCCTGCCCGTGCTGATCGAGATCAACAGCGCGGGAGAGGAGAGCAAGAGCGGCGTTTTGCCAAGGGAGGCGCGCCCGCTGCTCGAGGCGCTGCTGACCATGCCGCACGTCGCGCCGCGAGGCCTTATGACCATGGGGCCGCGCGATCTTGACGAGGCGGGTTACCGCCGTCTGTTCGCCGGCGTGCGCGAACTGGCCGCCGATCTCTGGCGCGGGGTCGGCCTTGCCGAAAAGCCCCTGCTCTCGATGGGCATGTCCGACAGCATGACGGCCGGCGTGCTTGAGGGCGCCGATATCCTGCGCGTCGGCCGCCGCTTCTTTGCGGGCCGCCCCGACGGAAACACCTGAACCGGAAAGTCAAACATTTCACATAAACACATACGGAGGTTGCTATGAAAAATCCATTTGCCAAACGCTCAAAGAACGACTACGACAACTACGACGACAACTATGACAGCGGCTTTTACCGCGGCGACGAAGAGGAAGAGGACGGGGTCGTGGGCGACTTCAGCGAAGAGCAGGATAAACTGCCTGCCCAAAGACCCACGCACAGCGCCGCCACCGGCAACCTGCTGAAGGTGGTCAAGCCCCGCAACTATGACGACGGTCCCACCATCGCGGGTTACCTGATCGACGGCTACACCGTGGTCATGGACATCGAGGAGCTGGAGCGCCCCGCCGCCATGCGCCTGATCGACTTTCTGCTCGGCGCGCTGGAAGTGCTGGACGGCGATTTTCGCCGCGTGACCAACACCACGCTGGTCTTCTCGCCCCACAAGGGCAGCATGAGCAGCGACGAAGAGGACAATCGCCGCGACGACCGCCGCGACAGCCGCGACGACTATTGATCGCTTTTGACCGACGATCGGGAGAGGGGAAAACGCGGTGGAACTGTTCGGTTTCATTTTCAAAAACACAGTTCTGGTGCTGCTTGCCGGCATCAACCTGTGCTTTTTGCTGCGCGCGCTCCTCTCGCTGTTCGGGGTGTCGGAAGACAATCGGCTGCTGATTTTCGCCGCCCTTGTGACCGAGCCCGTCATCTGGCCGTTCCGCGTTCTGTTTGACAAGTTCGGCCTGTTTGAAGATTCCCCCCTCGACATCCCGTTTCTGTGCGGCGTGATCGTGCTGATGCTGGCGCAGGTCATGCTCTCGTTTTTCTGAAAAAGCCGCACGACGAAATCCATTTGCTGAACATACAGGAGTACCAAAACTATGCCGAAAGACTACAGCGCATCACTCAATTTGCCCACCACGACCTTTGCCATGCGCGCCGAACTGCCCAAGCGGGAGCCGGAAATGCTGGCATACTGGCAGGAGATCGGCCTCTACGACCGCATGCTGAAAAACCGGGAGGGGAGCCCCTCTTTCGTGCTGCACGACGGGCCTCCGTTCTCCAACGGCAATATTCACATGGGTACCGCCATGAACAAGATCTTGAAGGACTTTATCAACAAGTCCAAGACCATGGCGGGTTTTCGCACGCCCTACGTGCCGGGGTGGGATAACCACGGCATGCCCATTGAGAGCGCCATTATCAAAAAGAATAAGATCGACCGCAAAAAAATGTCGGTGGCCGAATTCCGTTCGGCCTGCCACGGCTTTGCGGAGAATTTCGTCAACGTGCAGATGGGGCAGTTCAAGCGCCTCGGCGTCACCGCCGACTGGGAGCACCCCTATCTCACCATGTCCCCCGCCTTTGAGGCGCGCGAGGTGCGCGTGTTCGGCGAAATGTACCGCAAGGGGTACATTTACAAGGGGTTAAAGCCCGTTTACTGGTGCCCGAAGGACGAGACGGCGCTGGCCGAGGCGGAGATCGAATATCAGACCGATCCCTGCACCTCGATCTACGTCAAATTCCGCATCAAGGACGATAAAGGAAAACTGACGGGCATCGACCTCACAAAGACCTATTTTATCATTTGGACTACGACCACCTGGACGCTGCCCGGCAACCTGGCCATCGCCTTGAATCCCGCCGAGGACTATGCCGTGGTGCGTGCCGCCGACGGCAGCTGCTACATCGTGGCGGCGGCGCTGGCGGAAAAGACGATGGCGGCCGGCGGCGTTGCCGACTGGCAGACCGTGCTGACCATGAAGGGGCGGGATTTTGAATACATGACGGCCGAGCATCCGTTCCTCTCGCGCGAGTCGCTTGTGGTGTGCGCCGACTACGTCACCATGGAGAGCGGCACGGGCTGCGTGCATACCGCGCCCGGTTTCGGCGCCGACGACTATCAGACCGGCCGCCGCTATAACATGAATATCATCGTGCCCGTCGACGACCGCGGCTATCAGACCGCCGACGCGGGCAAATTTGCCGGCATGTATTACGCCGCCTCCAACGACGCCATTCTGGCCGATATGAAAGAGACGGGCGCGCTGTTCGCATCGGAGCAGATCGCGCACGAGTACCCCCACTGCTGGCGCTGCAAATCGCCCATCATCTTCCGCGCCACGCCCCAGTGGTTCTGCTCGGTCGACGCCTTCAAAGAGGACGCCGCCGCGGCCTGCGACCGCGTGACGTGGCTGCCCGCCTGGGGCGGCGAACGCATCAAATCCATGGTGCGCGAGCGCGCCGACTGGTGCATTTCCCGTCAGCGCCATTGGGGCCTGCCCATTCCGGTATTCTACTGTGCGGATTGCGGCAAACCCATTTGCGACGATACGACGATCGGGGCGGTGGCCGACCTGTTCGGCCAAAAGGGTTCCAACGCCTGGTTCGAGACCGAGGCCGCCGATATCCTGCCCGCCGGCTACAAGTGCCCCTACTGCGGCGGCGCCCGCTTTGAAAAAGAGGGCAACACGCTCGACGGGTGGTTCGACTCCGGCTCCAGCCACTTTGTGGTGCTGAACGGCGAGAACGGCATGAACGAGCCCGCCGATCTGTATCTCGAGGGCGCCGATCAGTATCGCGGCTGGTTCCAGTCTTCGCTGCTGACGGCGGTGGGCGCCGGCACGAGCGGCGCGCCCTATAAGACCGTGCTGACCCACGGTTGGGTGGTGGACGGTGAAGGAAAAGCCATGCACAAATCCCTCGGCAACTCCATCGCGCCCGAGGAGATGATCGTCAAATACGGCGCCGATCTGGTGCGCCTGTGGGTGGCCTCCAGCGACTATCGCGTGGACGTGCGCGCGTCGGACGGTATTTTCAAACAGCTCTCCGACGCCTATCGCAAGATCCGCAACACCGCGCGCTTCCTGCTTGCCGACCTTTCTGACTTCGATCCCGACCGCGACGCCGTGCCGTATGCCGATATGCAGGAGATCGACCGGTGGATCGTCAGCGGCATGAACGACCTGGTGCGCGACGCGCGGCAGGCCTATGACGACTACGAATTCCACATGATCTACCATGACGTGAGCGATTTCTGCACGGTGCAGCTGTCGAAACTCTATATCGACATCACCAAGGACCGCGTTTATGCCGAGGCGGCCGCCTCCAAAGAACGGCGCAGCGCCCAGACGGCCATGTACTACATCGTGGACGCGCTGACCCGCATCATCGCGCCGCTCCTCTCCTTTACGGCAGAGGAGATCTGGCAGGCCATGCCGCATCGGGCAGCCGACGTGCGCGAGAGTGTGTTCTTAAACGACCTGCCCGCCTACGACGCGGCGCTGGCGTTCTCCAACGTGCGCGCGTGCTGGGACAAATTGTTCGAGTTGCGCGACCCGGTGATGAAAGCACTTGAGGTGGCGCGCGCCGACAAGATGATCGGCAAGTCGCTCGACGCCAAAGTGACGGTTTACGCCCCGGACGAGGAGACTTTTGCCGTGCTTGACGCTTTCCGCGCCGAACTGCCCACGGTGTTCATCGTGTCGCAGGTGGAACTCGCAAAGGGCGAAGCGCCCGCAGGCGCGCGCGAAGAAGGCGCGCCTATCGGCGTGGTCGTCTCGGCGGCAGAGGGCGAGAAATGCGACCGCTGCTGGAACTTTACGAAAACGCCTTTCCACGACGGAGAGGGCACGCTGTGCCCGCGCTGCCGTCGGGTGCTGGGACTGTGATATCCGGGCGCCGCAAGCGGTCGTGTTTGCGGCGCCGTTTTATTGACCGAAGAAAGGAGAAACCCCATGTGGTACGGGATATTGGCCGCCGTGATCGTGTTGGTCATCGGCCTCGATCAATTCAGCAAACTGCTTGTCGTGCACAACATGTATGAGGGTGAAGTCTCCGTCATTCCGCACGTATTGCGCTTTACCTACGTCGAGAACGAGGGCATGGCCTTCGGGCTTCTCGCCGATCATCGCTGGGTGTTTCTGGTGCTCTCGACGGTCGGCATCGCCGCGCTCGGGTTTTATCTGTTCCGCTACGTCAGGCGGCCGCTGCCCGGTGTGGCGCTCGCCCTCATTGTGGGCGGCGGCGTCGGCAACATGATCGACCGGGTGCGCCTTGCCTACGTCGTTGACTTTATCGACTTCTATTTCATTCCCGCCTGGTACTGGGTCTTTAACGTGGCCGACGCGGCCGTGTGCGTGGGCGGCGCGCTGTTTATCCTGTCGCTGATCCTTGACGTCGTCAGGGAGGGAAAAGGCCGAAACACGAACGGCAAGTCGGGGCAAGGTGACGGAAAAACGGCAGAGAACGACAACGGGGGAACGCCGCATGAAGACGCTTGAATGCGCGGCCGAAGCCGCCGACGCGGGCAAACG
>Ga0310690_10009500_pt1 | contig 12195 bp, 6 predicted proteins | sample AusTroGonzalo_MG_2_FD_207661 | JGI IMG/M metagenome (GOLD analysis project Ga0310690, IMG submission 207661) | Bovine rumen microbial communities from tropical cattle in Woodstock, Queensland, Australia - Gonzalo_04 (v2) (version 2) | ecosystem: Host-associated > Mammals > Digestive system >...
CTCTCGGAATCAGCAGGTTGATGTCTTTAAGAATGACTTGGTCACCGTAAGACTTGCCTACATGGTTCAACTCCAAAGTCACCTTGCCCGAATGCGGCGCAGGCGGGAACTTGAAGTGGATGGCTGTGCTGTCAATGTCGTCAATCACAATCTCGTCCATCTTTTCAAGCAACTTCACGCGGCTTTGCACTTGTTTGGCTTTGGTAGCTTTGTATCGGAAACGTTCGATGAAGGCCTCGATGTTCTTGATTTCGCGCTGCTGGTTCTCGTAAGCCGAGCGTTGCATGTCGACACGCTCCTCGCGCAGACTGACATAATCGGAATACGGCACCTTGTAGTCATAGATTTTACCGTTCGAGATTTCCACCGTTCGGATGGTGATATTATCCAAGAAAGCGCGGTCGTGCGAGACCATCAGAATGGCACCATAATAGGCTTTCAAAAAGCCTTCCAACCATTGAATGGACTCGATGTCAAGGTGGTTAGTAGGCTCGTCGAGAAGCAGAAGGTTAGGCTTTTTCAACAGGATTTTAGCCAACTCCACACGCATCTGCCAGCCGTTACTGAACTCGCGCATGGGACGCATCATGTCGTCGTGACCAAAGCCCAAACCAACCAAAATCCGTTCTGCCTCACCTTCGATGGAATTGCCGCCAAGCAAAGCCAAACGGTCGTTCAAGTTGTTCAGCTTGACGATGAGTTTCTCGTATTGTGGGCTCTCGTAATCGGTGCGCTCGGCCAGCTCCTGCTGCAAGCGTTCCGAATCGCGTTCCAGTTGATGGTATTCGTCGAAGGCGGAAAGCGCTTCATCCAAAACAGTTCTCGGACTATTCACATTTTTCTCCTGGGGCAGATAGCCGATGGTAACGCCTTGTGGGATAATGATATCGCCCTTGGAGGGTTGTTCCAATCCACAAATGAGCCTCAACAACGTGGTCTTGCCTGCGCCGTTTTTGCCCACCAAGCCGATGCGATCCTTCTCGCGAATCAAAAAGGAAATGTCGGTGAAGAGGTCCTCACCGGTAAAGTGCATGCTCAAATTTTGGATGGATATCATCGTTGCTGGTTTAACTATGTTGAATGCTTTGCATTTGAGCGGCAAAAATACGGAATTTTAGGCAAATTGTGATTATTTGCCAACATATAAAGGTCACCAAGCCTGTATAGGCACACACCGCGTGTGTATAATAAAACGCCGCCAAGACAAATCTGGCAGCGTTTTATTTTCCAGCATTTTCAGAAAGAGGGAAAACATCATTTTGTGACGACAAGTTTTCCCGTCTGCATATTTGAGTTTTTGTTCATGTCGATTTCATTTTTGAGCATATTCATAATGGGTTATAGCCGTTCTTTCTCCCTGTTCGTTGATGCGATACGAGCAGGTCACATAGCCGTCCTCGTCAAACTCATAGTGCATGTCAGGGGTTTCATTGTACCAGTTCTTCCATAACGGTTCCGTCAAGTGCCAAAAAGCATAACTGTTCCCGTCTTCAAGAAGGAAGGGCATGGTGCAATGGGGATGGAAATGTTCGGTAAATCCGCTGAAACTGTACTGTAATTCTCCAGATGGAATCTTATAAACCTCACAAACGTTGTCTCCGTCCCATACATAACGGAGGCCTATATTGTGCTCCTCGTCCATAGTGCTTACAAGTTTTCCCGACTCATCATAGTTGTACTTCACCGAAGACTGGTATTGGGAATTGCAGTAGTAATCAATGCTTGAAATCCTTCCTTCCTCATCGAAATGGCAAGTGTAGTCCGAGAAAAGCACCATGACGTGAGCATCATCGGGCTTTGACAAGACCACGCGCATACTGTCGTTTCCATAATACTCAAAATCATAGTCAAGTTGCCAATAGGTGTTTAGTTGTGTGGTGATGTGCGTTATTCGGGTGAAATCGTCGTTCCACTCAATAAACCTTTCGGGCTGGTTCGAGTAGTCCCCATAGTACTCCTTCACGAGATACTTTTTCACTGGTATTTCCGAAGTGTTGGTGGAGTTTGCGGCAATGGTGTTGTTGTCGCCACCTTGGGCTGTTTCTTGTTCTTGTTTTTGGCAGGCTGTCAATGCAAAGGCCAAAATGCAGATGATTGATAATACTTTTTTCATAGTTTTTTAATTTTTTAATGGTAATGATAACTATTTCGTTTCGCTTTTAATTAAAAGACGATGCAAAACTAAGATGCTCCAAACACTACTTCCAAGAAAAGCCGTCTCCAATTTCTCAACAAATATCAAGGAATTTGAAAATAACAAATTGATTATCAATAAAATATGTTACAAAGCAAAAACTGGACGCTTCAAAATCTTTTTTCCCAAAAAGCCGTCTCCAATTTCTCAACAAATATCAATAAATTGCAAATAATAATTTAATTATGAGTTTAATAGGATAGGGCACAATGCGTAGTATGCCCTGATTTCCAGTTACCAGTTACAGCGGATTTGCAATCCGCTGACCTCGAACTTGGGGATTTGCAATCCCCTGCATTGAACTATTATAAGTTGGCATAAGCCTTTCTTTTGCTGACAAAGATAATGGTTTTCACGAAATTAAAAGTACTTTTTGAACTAAAATGCTTATCGTGAAATAACAAAAGACCTCACCACCGCCCCGTTTTGCGCCATCACCTTAACCCAGTACAAACCATTCTCAAAGCCCGACAAATCGAGTTGCAGCATGTCGCTGCTGGCCACTTTGTTGAGCAAGGCATGACCCAAAGCATTGTAAACCACGACCTTCTGCATGCCTTCCAATGCAATAGTGATTTGACCGCTGGTCGGATTGGGATAGAGTTTGAAATCAAGCGCTTGGTATTCATCAGTCGCAGTCAAGTCAATGGCCACATAGTTTTGTTCGGGGTTGTTCAAAGTAGCAGCATAGTCTGACTCGCAGGTCTCGCCATCATCGGCCAAATAGAATGCTGTCAGGCGGTAGTAGACGTCATCGTGGGTCTCCTCAACAAGATTGTCGCGATACTCATAATACAATTGTCCCTCAACGGAAGGAACGAAGGCAATCTGTTGATAACCATTGTTATCAAACGAACGATAGAGGTTGTACTGCTGTAAGGCATAGCCTTCTTTGCCAAGAGCCATTTCGCGTCCCGCTTGGTTCGTGACAAATGCCCTCAACATCCAAGTGTAGTGCATGTTGAAAGTGTGCATGTCGGTCCAAGTCTCGCCGTCCAACGACACCCAACGCCCATTGGCATCGCCCATATCCTGACATGCCGCTGCCGGACGTGCCAAGCCCTGCTGTCCGACAACAATCCAAAGCGGTTCGTTTTCAGGGATTTCAAAAGTCGGACTAATCGTTTCTTCATGCCAAGTTTGTGTTCCGGTCAAGGACATATTTTGCGAACGAACAAGGGTGCGCGGAGCCGTGTCGCCACCAACATATACCCAAAGCTGATAGGTGCCCGCCGCCACATCGAAAAGTGACACCTTTTTCAAAGCAATGCCGACATAATCAACCAAATCCTCAGCCTCAAAGCGGATAGCCCAAAAGATGCGTGGCTCATCGTCACCGCCCAAGGAGCGTTTGAATATGTCGTTGTCGTAATACAACCATTCGTTAATGGGTTCGGGCCGCTCGCCCCACGAAATCAAAACGCCTTGGTCGCTTTCGTCCTCATAGTATACGACACCGTCCAACTTCACAGGCGGGTCACAATATGCCGGAAAAGCCGCAACCGTGTTTTGTTCACATGACATGGAATAGAACGTTCCATCAAGCTCACCATCATACACCAAATGCAGGCCATATTCCACCTCGCCATGCAACTCTACGCTTTCGTCCAAAAATGTGTTTTCCTCGGTGAAGCCAAGAATTTCTCCATCGCGGAACAACATGGCTCCCAAAAAATCACCCTCGGGATAATCCCATGAAAGCTGGATTCCTTCGTTGTGCAAAGACCAATTCAAACCCGACGTACTTCCTTGAAAATCAGAACAGGAACGATAAACCCATTTGCAAGCATACCAATCGCATGTGTCCGACAAATAAATGGGTCTCACCTGAGCCGTGCAAGTATCGCCTTCTGCGAGGCCACTTACATCAAATTGGAAAAACATCTCCGTTGTGGTCGCCACAAAAACACTATCCAACATAATCTCAAAAAACTGCAAATCGCGGTTCCTTGCCTCGCCCAGACTCCATATCGCCCAACCCGTGGAAGAGACATACAGGCTGTCAACACCTATCGTGGCTTCCATCAACTCAATAGCAACTTGACTCGGCTCAAAAACGGAAATTGCCGAATCCGAAACGTAATCCACAAAACCGTCGAGATGTACCCTAAGGTCGTATGCATCGCGGTAAACGGCTGGCAACACCAAGTGTCCGTTGGCATCCAAAGTCGCCTGATACTCATGACCTTGTCCGTCGTGAGAAGAGAGCATCACCGTGGCACCTGCTGGCGACAATCCCACATTGGTGGTGGCATCAAGGGTTAAGGTCGTGGTCATATCCTTATCCAAATAGGCTGACCAAATGGTGTCGGATTGGCTTCGGTTGCCTTCGTAATGGCAACTCACGCCCCAACGGTATTGTCCCCAGGGCAGACTGTTCCAATTCATCTCCATAAACACCGTATCGGTCAGATGGGAGGCCATCATCAAGGGCGTTTCCTCAAAGCGGCTGCGAAACAGGTCGTAATATTGGAAAAAACGTTCTGTTTTCGCACTGTCCTCCTGATAGAAACGGATGCAGTCCACATAGAAACAGTCGTCGCCCACATCAGTGGATTCGTCTTTGACATAATCCCAGCGGAACACATGCTCGCCTACGGTAATATCAAACTGATGCTCAGTCCATTCCTCCTCGCCTGCACATTCCATTTTCTTCACACCGTCGAGATAGAAACGCCCCATGTCCCAAGGGCTTTCCGACGAAATCTTGCTATAAAAACTCATCTGTCCCTCCAAAGGCACATAAACGGAAACCTCGATTCGGGAAGTCCCGCCACCCACTCCTTCGCAAGTCGATCTCATACAATAGTTGCCCTCGTATGCATGGGTCGTATCGACAACCCAAGGATAGTCGGAAAGGTTGTTATTCCAATTGAAATGGCTGAAGGCGCCCGTCTCGAAGTCCTCAAAAAGCAAGGGGTCATGCATCGACCAAGTGATACGTACCAAATCGCTCGTAAACTGCCTTGCCGCCACATACCGCACAGGATAAAACAACTCGTAAAGTATGAAATTGATGGGATTCTGAACCTGACCTTCCATTAATTGCAAAGAGTCAGAAAGATAAGCCGTTGCATAGCCTTCAGCTGAGGCCCAAACACAATAAGAGCCTGCTTCTAAACTATCTGCATAATGACCCAATGAATCCGTAACAAATTGATAAACAAGCGTATCACCCAATTCGCTGATACCTGAGAAAACAACCAAAACTTCTTCTATCGGGGTAACGGCATCCTGCTCATAGACATTGCCATCGACAAAAATTTGAGCCCATGCGCGCTGACCCATTGCAATGAAAACGAAAAACAATACAACCGTTGCCCATCTTTTCATCTCATCCTCCTTTCTCATTGCTTTACGAATCTGGCCATTATTGTTCCTGTAGCGCCTTTCACTTGGATGAAATAAATGCCGCTCGACAACCTGCCCACCGAAATCGGAAGCTCGCCCAACAGGTTGGAACTCAATTGGGTTTCAGGCAGCACCGTTATGCCCAAGTTGTTGAATACGGTGATGCTGTAAGTCGCATTGCCGTTCAAGCCACTCACCGTTACTAACTCATCAGCGGGGTTGGGATACACCTGCAAATCCGTCGGAAGCTGATCGTTACTTGGGCATCTCATTTTCACCCTACCTTCTTGATTGACATAAAGATGCAGACCGCCTACCTCGGGTTGTTCCGCCGAAAGGGTGATTTCTTCACATATCCCTCGACCATAGCGCGGCAAGTCGGCCATTACATGATAGGTGCCGAAAGGCAGGTTCTTGAATGTGAATTGTCCGTTCGGACCCGTCAAGGCAAAGCCTAAGATGCGCTGTTTGGTCGCGTTAAGCAGCAGCACCCCGACATTCGAAAGCCCTTCGGTACAATAGTTTTCCTCGCTACCTTCGCCCAACCAGGATTGGCAATAAAAATCGCGGGCTTTGAATAAGTTATCTGGATAATCAAAAACACCGCTAATTCGACCTTCGCCCACGTTGAATCCAGCTACCATCTGAGGCAAGACCATATCCACATCATAGACATTGCCGTCCACTTCAATCATGTTCGACTCGTTCCATTGTAAGTCACCCAGGTAGTAGCAGCCTCCCACCTCTGCATCCAAAGTGTCGGGGAAGGCGTAAAGGATGTAAGTGTCTGGTAATAAAGCCTCGAACTTGAAGAAACCCTCGTCGTCGGACACGGTTCGATAGAATCCCGAAACGAAGGGGTTATCATCGCTTAAAGCAGCGGCAATCACTTGGGTATGAGGTCTTAGCATTCCTCCCGACCAAGTCCTTCCTTCAAGGGAATAGTCCTTAAACAAGTCGAAACGCACCACATCGGAAGCTTCGCCGCAGAACGACCAAGCTTCAAGCACCAATTCCACAAAGCCTTGTTCTTTGTCCATCTCACCTGGATAATAATGGGTATACAAAGCCAATGAATCCTCGAAACGACCGTCACCCATAGAATGCCAGCGCAGCGAGTCGTAGTTATAGGCCTCAGCTTGATCGAGCAAAAATGGATGGTTCATACCGCTGAAGCCATCTTCGCCGGCATACACGCTCAAAGCCTTGTATAGATTCAAATGCAAAGCATCGGTTTTGGTCACACCACTATTGGTCACGCGCAACGTGAGGGTTACCTCTCCCGCATCGAAGTCCGCTTCCGAAGGATAATAGGTGGTGCGCAACGCAATCGAATCAGAGAACACACCCGAGCCTGAAGTCTGCCAAACAAAGTTGCTGTAAATGTATGGAATGTTGGCATCGTTGATGGAATAACCTGATTGTGAGGCACAAAGCGAGGCATCGGGGCCAGCGTATGGATAATAATCGGCAAAGGCGTAGGCACTCTGCCCGACCGAAGCATAAACGTTAGGATTATAGGCTCGGTCACAAGCCATAATGGCTACATTTTCAGTTTGTTGCGGAGTAAGGATATAAGAGTTGCCAGCAATGCCGTCAATACAGTCGGCAAACTTATAGTAATTGAAATTACCATAAAACAACACATAATGGTCAACGTCTTGCTCTGGATTTTCGTCCCACGAAATCAGCCATTTGTTATTTACAAGTTGCTTTTTCACCTTGAACGGCGGCGCAATGGGGGCTGTGGTGTCGCATTTAGGCAAGTAGTTTTCGTAAACAATCTCACCCAAAGAAGGTGAGTCATGCTTGTCGAAAATGACGGATTCAATGTCGGCAATTGATTTGGCATCCCAGTAGTTGCCGCGCATATTGATGTCTTCGGTCGTGACATTGGCAAAGAGGGTTACGCCTTTCTTGTAATGCAGGAAGTTGTTGCCGTTCATCCGTGACTTGTTGGAGGGGAAACTCACAATCCTCTTCTCGGCCTCGCTGATGGTATTGCCCACAAAGCGCATCGACCCTGAAGTTTGTAGATTTGAGATAGTCAACTCGTTGTCAAAGAAGGTGTTATATTCTACGATAAGATGGCACACCCGCATCATTCTAATGGCCTCGTCATTGCTCCAAAACACGTTGTTTCGGATGACAATCGAGTCCATGGCAGCCTTGATGCCGTAGGATGAATAGCCTGAGCCACCTTCGGGCAAGTCGGACGAAATCAGGTTGTTTTCTATATAGTTAGTCGCAACCCTATCGGAGATGCCGCCCAGAGTCTCAAAGCTGATAGCCGTGGCAGCACCTTGGAAACAGTTGTCCGCGATGTGGTTACGATTGCACTTGAAACCGTATGCCACATTGGAAATCTCGATATTAATCTGTCCTTGGTCGAAAATATTGTGCGAAAAAACGTTGTCCTCGCTGTCGGCAGCGCGGGCTTTCAGCTCGATGCCCGACACACATTGATAAAAGAAACAACTGTCGACCAAGAAGTTATGGCAGTCGATAAGCTCGATGCCCTTACCCGCATAATAATTGCTAAACAAACAATGCTTGATGATAACCTGATCGCTGGTCGAAGCATTTATGGCGGTAAGCGCACCCACAACTTCGACATGCGAAATCCTCACCGTGTCTTCCTCGGTAATATTTTTCAGCTGGATGCCCGCCCAGTCATGGGAGAACTCGTAGCAGAGCAGATAAATCGAGTCATTGTGCAGACCGTCAAGTATGAGGTTGCCGCCATCGACACGCAAATAGGCCGATTGCCCGAAATACATCTTGACACCGCCTTCCACGCGAAGTGTGCCGCCGTTTAGCACGGTCAGCGACTCATTCACCCAATACACCGAATCCCCGCCCAATTTCGGCAACACCAGCAACGAATCAATCTCACCGTTAATCGGAACGTAATGCTGCGCCTCGACCCACACACCCTGCACCAAGAAGAGCAGGAGCAAGAGATGCCGTATGTGCTTGAGCGGTTTCATGGTTTAGAAATAATAGGTCATACCCAAACGGAAGTCCCATAGACGCATCCTCATATCAAACGGGAAATCGGCGCGATACAAGGAGCCATTGGTCATGCGGTAATGCACCTCAGGCACAAACTCGATGCGGTTGGCCACCTTCAACGCAAAGCCCAAACCGCCATAATAAGAGAACCGCTTCGACTCTACCTGTTCTTTGGTAATGGGCTCATGATAAGGCGATTCGGAAGCATTGAGCGAGCCCGCCTGATTCACAAGGAAGTCAACCGAAGCACCCGCCTTAATGAAAGCCCTGAAATGCTCCGACTTGATGAAATCGAAAGAAGCAAAGAGTCCAACATTCATATAATCAAGCCTATTGACATCGCGATAGGCATAATTCGTTGTGGTCAGTGGCACGTATGTAGAATCTAAAATGTAATGATAGGCCGTGTCGGCTTCGTGCACCACATAATAGGTGTCCAACGTGTCGTTTACATAGTAATCACCTTGAAAATCAGTCTTTTCAAGCAGGAAACGATAACGCACTGAGCGGTAACCAAAGTTCAAGCCCACGCTAAGGCGGTTGTATTTGTAGCCGCCATCAAGGGCAACGCCATACACCAAACTCGGGGTCACATTAATGGAACCGTTTTCAAGTTCCGGCATGTCAACTTCGTGTTTGAATTGTGCCGAGGCCAAAGATACTGATGGCGTGATGAACCAGCCGTTGTTTCTGAATTTCGGCCAAGGTATTTCCCAGCCCTTGTATTTTACGGCATACACCGTATCGGTCTGCACCTCGCGTTTCACCTGAACAATGGTGTCGTAGCGCATCACAGTACGGATAATCTGTGTCGTGTCGAAGATGCGGATGGTGTCGCCCGTCTTGCTGATGATGGTGTCAGGTTTAGGCTTAACGACCTCTACGGGTAGTTCAGCGGGAGGTGTCACCGTGGCTTCGGGTTCGTTTACCAACAGTTGATTCTTTCGGATAACATATTGTTTTCCAACCTTTTTGAAACCATAATCCGTGCCTTTCAGCAGGTCGGCCAACACTTCTTCGACCGATTTATAGGAGCAGGAATAGCTCTCGATGCGGATTTTGCTCATCTCAGCCTTGCTGAAAGCCACATTAATTTCATAATCGGCAAAAAGTTTTTCCAAGGCTTTGTCCAAAGTGCACGACTCTACCGAGAACGAAATCAGCGGGTTGAACGATTGGGCAAGAGCTTGTTGAGGATGTGCTAAAGCCAAGAAAAACAAAAGGAGCAACGGCAGCCATCGCATTCCGTTTTTCTTAGTATTTAAAGGTTCAAGAGATATATTGGGTTTAGGGTATTCCATTTCCAAGTTAATTCAAAATAGGCCGCTAAGATACGACAAAAAAATGAGAGTGGTCTCATTTCATTGAAAAAATGACTTGGGAGAATGGATTTGATTAGTGAATCTGGTAACCTTCGTCCGTCTTGGTCACCGTGACTTCTGAAACTATTGCGATGGTTTCGAGCACTTCGTCGATGGATTCCTCATCGGAGAAGCGGGCGGTGAGTTTCTTGGCAGCGCAGGTCTCATCAAGGTCAATCTCAACCTTGTAGAGGTATTCCAAAGCCTCCACAATCTTGGAAAGTGACTCATTGTCAAACACTAACACATGATTGTTGACCAGTTCCTCTTCCTTCACCTCGGAATAGCTCATCGTCTTCAACTCGCTTACAGAGGCCGTCCAAACACCGCGCTCGCCCGGATTGACTTCAATCTGCGACAGGACATTGCCCTTCTCGTCAAAGGCAGTCATCTTCACTTTGCCCGTGTAAAGGTCAAGGATGTAACGCTCAGCATTCTTTTCGGCATTCAGCAGGAAACTGGTGCCCAGCACTTCAACATCCATGTTGTTGCAATGCAGCACGAAAGGATGAGCCTCGTCTTTTGTGACATCGAAATAAGCAACGCCTTCAAAATCGACGGAACGCGTCGACTTGGCAAAATGTTCTGGATAGCTGATCGTGCTCTCGCTATTGAAACTGACCGTAGTGCCATCAGGCAAGACGTATGACGATTCATTTTCGCTGTTGTAAGCGTAAGTCACGGTGGAATTGAAGGAATTGCGCACCAAGAAGCCCACAAACAGGGCGATGAGGAAGGCGGCAGCCACGCCGGAAACATATCTGTAGTTCCTGCGGAGCCAAGGCATCTGAACAACATTGGTCTCAGTTTCCTCAATGGCATCAATCTTGGCATTGACAGCATCAAGAGCGGCTTCCACATCGGCCTCGTCAAGTTCGGGCATGGCGAAGTCGGTAAGGTTCCAGACCTCGTGCTGCTCCTTTAAAGCCTTGAAATAAAGACGATTCTCTTCCGACTCGGCCACCCACAAAAGCAGTTCATGGGCTTCCTCAGCCGAGCATTGCCCGTCCAAGTAGCTCATGATCAAAGCTTCATATTTGTCGTTTCCCGAGTACATTTCAATCGTTTTTATCTCGTCGATTCACCTAAAAGACTAACAACTTTAGTTTTACCCTTAGTCAAAATTTAGATTTTATTGTTTTTTTCTGACTTTACAAAAAGCGGCCCTTCGACAGGCTCAGGGACCTTTGCGGTGTTAGAGATATTCTTTCAAACCTTCCCGCAACTGCTTGATGGCGGCACTCATGTGGGCCTCCACGGTCTTTTGCGACAAGCCCATTTTCGTCGCGATTTCGGCATACTTCAGTCCGTCGAAACGGCTGGCGAGGAACACTTCGCGGCGTTTTTCGGGCATGGTGGCCAAGACTTTCTGATACGAGGCTTCCAAATTGTTGGATTGTAAGGTCTCCGAAGGGTCGTTGGCATCCGAATCATCGGTGTAAATTCGTTCGTTGGCATCGGTGTGGGCACGCTCCTTATTAATATAGGTGATGGCCGAATTGCGCACCGAGCGTAACATATACGACTCAAAAGAAGTATTGACGACCAACTTTTCGCGGTTCGTCCATAATTTCACGAACAAGTCCTGTACAATCTCAGCGGCTTGGTCGCCATCGCCCACAAACCGGACACAAAAACGGGTCAAAGGTGCATAATAGCGGCGGAAGACCTTGTTGAATGACTCCCTGTCGCCACCTTTCATTTTGTCGATGAGAACCTTGAGCTCGTTTTCGTTCATTAATATATTAGGTATTAATGCCTAAGGCAAAATTGGCTGCAAATTTACACATTTTTATGTAACAAATTACATATTTTACATTTTATTATTTATCAACAACTTACAAACGATTATGCGACTTTATGAAGAAAATTAATGCGAAAAACGAAAAGAATATCTTGACCGATTGAAAAAATGTGTATTTTTGCAGTCCGAAAAAAATGAGAGTCAGTATCTAACTTAAAGATATCGAGAAATGTACGCAATAGTAGAAATCGCAGGACAACAGTTCAAAGTTGAGAAGGGTCAGCAGATCTTCGTCAACAGACTGCATGAAGAAGAAGGAAGCAAAGTTGCTTTCGACAAAGTGTTATTGATTGGAAACGAAGGTTCGACCAAAATCGGAGCCCCGACGGTAGCCGGCGCCAGCGTCGAAGCCACGGTGATGCAGCACCTCAAAGGCAACAAGATTATCGTTTTCAAGAAGAAGAGAAGAAAAGGATATCAGACTTCTAACGGTCACCGTCAGTATCTGAGCAAGATCCAGATTGAGAACA
>Ga0310690_10009501_pt1 | contig 12194 bp, 13 predicted proteins | sample AusTroGonzalo_MG_2_FD_207661 | JGI IMG/M metagenome (GOLD analysis project Ga0310690, IMG submission 207661) | Bovine rumen microbial communities from tropical cattle in Woodstock, Queensland, Australia - Gonzalo_04 (v2) (version 2) | ecosystem: Host-associated > Mammals > Digestive system >...
TTTCATATAATTTTCTCGCCAAAGCATTTTTGAATTTCATATTTTCAACATCTTCTTCTTTTTCGTAAACACAACAAATCTGCTGAATTAAATCCAAAACTTGCGGTAAATTCTCTTTGGCAATAACACCTCGGATATTATCGGTGTCAACCGCATCAGATTCCTCAATATCCTCTTTGAGTAATATAAAAAAGCCCTCTTTAAGAATGACGGGTTCAACGAAGAAAAAATTGAAAATCTCTAAAAATAGTTTTGTTAATGGTTCTTCTTTCATTATGACATCATATAATGCCATTTCATCCTGTTCTTTCTCCGTCAATGATTCCCAATAAGTCTTACCGTCATCTCCTTTTACCTTGGTATAAAAAGTTTCAGGACTCATTTTTATAAGAAATTCATAATACCCAAACTTATCAAATTTGAGTTTAGCAATCTCTCTTAATGTGGGATTCCTTAATGTACCAATAGACAGTGTAATCGGTTCGGGGCATAAAATCGTACCGTAATCTAACCGCATTAGCGGAAATTGGGGACATCAAATGTCATAATGACCCCATAAAATCTTTTGTCATTGAAAATGTCCACACTGTCAAGAGACAATTTTCCAATACCGAAACTGTTTGCTGTTTCTTCATCGTTGATTAAGCAATCCTCAATCATTTGTGATAATACATCCGCTCTATTGCCATAATATCCTTCAATATATTCATCTCCGTCAAGAATGTCTCTATGGCAAATTGCATATAAGACAACCTTGCAGGTTTTTACATTTGACCTTAAAACCGGAAGTATAACATCATAAAAAATAAATGATTCAGTTGCAGTAATCGTATCATCTATAAACAAATGAGATTTAACGTGTTCTCTAAATAACTTTCGTATATCATTTGTGCTTTTACCGGCTGTATCACCTAATAATAAGTTTTTTATATTTGTGCTTTTATAGAGAGCAGTATGTATCTCGTTTTTGAATTTACCACGGTCAGCCGTGGTTTTTGATTTAGCCATTTAAGATACCTCCTTACATAAAAGCCTTAATCTGGACGGTGATTTTTGCCTCATCATATCCATCTGCACACAATGATAACTCAAATGATTTATTGATAAGTTTCCTATTATTAACAGAAATGCAAATTGAATTTTCAACATATTCAATGTCTAAACTATCAACAAACTCACAGTTAATGTCCCATTGTGGTGTTACATTGGTCACGTTTCCTTCTGAATCTGAAAACCGAGCGGTAAATACGCTTGGTTCAAGGCTGTTGTAAATAATCGGCTCATCACACTCAATCGAACATGATAAAACAGGTATTTTATCATCTGTTTCCTCATCCGGTTCTTCGCAGAGCCAATAACCAGTTCCATCTATAACATAGTAACCATCTTTTTCGTGTTGCTCATCCTGGTAAGCCATAAATTCAGAGTGACCGCTATCTTGATAGTTGTAAATCACATTATCCATACGGGTTAATTCGTATGTAATAAGTTGTTTTGACGTATCAACGGTTGTCCCATTCGGAAAGTTCTTTTCATATATTTTGCAACGCATATCAATGATAAATCTTTGCTTATGCGGTATTAACAAACATTCATCATCACAAGGAGTCAATATCATCAATTGGTCGCTTCTAACAAACATATATCTATCGCTTGTTTCGCCGTTGTTGTACTGTGAAGCCGAAGATGCACTAATCCATCTTTGAATGATGTCTCCGTTACTGTTTTTCCATGTCAGTAAGTAGTTGCATAGTACCAAGACAGCCTTTTCATACATACCATTGTCATCTACTAATCCAACAATCAACCAATATCTGTCTTTATAGTACACATATTGTCCAGCCTCAAAAGTTCCAATTGGAGCTAAAATTCTTCTTGTGATTGAATTGAGTTTTGTATCTTGAACATTTCCTTGAACAATAACTCTTGCTTTTACTCTTTGCGTAAGGTCATAGTTACATACTTCAACATTCGTACCAAGAGAAGAAGCTAATGCTTCACTAAAAGCGTCTGATGCAAGTGCATCAAAATCATCACTCTCAAAACCACTAACTGTATCGTGGTCAGTGTTCATCAAGTACCAGTCTTGTGCCATATAAAATCACCGCCTTACTCATAAGCGGTGGGTTTTTGATTTGCTACCATTAGACTACTTTTAGAATCACAATATTCAAGTTCGCTCTTGGCTGCCGTTTTAGTATGTCCCGCACCATCAATACTAATATCTTTTCCAACTATTGATATTTGTTTATTAACCCTCGAAACCTCTCGTTCTTGATAATACTGCTTCATAAAAGCAGCCAAAGTATCAATAACATATTGGTCGAGTTCAGAACTAAATGTTTTCAATTCCGAATCAAAGGTTAAGGGGTCGAGTTCAACAGAATATCTGCCGACTGCCTTTTTCAACCAAAGCAGTTCGAGTGCTTCTGGAATAACAACTTTGTCCTTAAATGAAGATTCAAAACTATCAAAAACCTCTTGTGCCGTTGTATTCATCATAAGCACCTTCTTTCTTGGTTTTCTTAAATCTTATAGCCGGTATAATTAGAAGCAAGCACCATTTTTCTATAATCGTTCAAACCAAGTCTCTTAATCGTTTCGATAAGAGCATATTTTTCGGCTCTCGTCTGAATATAGACTGGCAAATTCTTCTCAAAATCTGAATCGCTCATTTCAAATAATTTCTTCACTGTATCATCAGTAAACACAAGTTGCGGTTCACCGTCATCCTCAAATCCGACTAACTTACGAGTAGGAGAATCCTCAATATATAGAGTTGCATGACTTCCTTGACCGTCTGTTCCAACAAAAAGTTTGTTCCCGCTATTGATTTGAGCCTGAACCTCATTCCTGGATAATCTTTGTTTACCATCTTCTGCAATAACAATGTCACCAACACCATCATGCAATCTCGCAAATGTTACTTTCCAACCAGCAAGATTTTTAACAGTAACTTTTGCATCAAGATTTAATTCTTCTTCTGTAACCGTTGGCTTATTTGACTTTGTTTCAGTGCTTGCAGTATTAGCCGCTCCCGCAGCCCTGTTAGTTGTACTTCTTCCTGCCATATTTCAATACCTCGTTTCAATTATCATTGTGTTTGATTTCAACTAATTTTATGTTTAACCTCATTATAGAGTTTAATAATATTATCTAAACGCTCGGATTTACGGAATACCCAATATCTATTCTGACTTGCAGAATTGATTTTAGATATATAACACACTTCTCCAAACGCACTTAAAAAATGATATAATCGCAAAGAATAGCAATAAAAATTAACATTGTTTTCCATTAGATTTTTCTCCTGCGCTTTAATAAAGAATGGGCGGTTTTAAGGTTGCCGCCCACAACCTATATTGGTGTAGATTAGTCTAATCCACCAACGTTTTCGTCATAGATAACACCGATACGATGTTCCTGACCCTTCGCAACGTCAGCAGCCACTTCGAGGTCGAATCTTGTTTCAACCTTACCAGTATGAACGTTATTGCCTGTGAACGAAGTAAGTCCACCACGAGTCCATGTAGCAATAGGAGATTTCGCACCAGTAGGAACGACAAAAGCAAGACCAGCGGGAAGCAGAGTCTCAAAGTTGCTACCATCTGCGTTCAACTCATACTCATTATATGGATTTGGCATTTCCGCAAGCAAAGCACCATTATATGTTGCAAGCAAGCCAGTCTGCGCAATTTCGTTCATAGCCTTTTCAGAGATACCATTAATGGTAATTGGAGAACCACCAGCCGGTGTCCATCCACCATGATAACCAGCCCACGGGGTAAACTGTGAAAGAACAGCATAATCACCGATAACGGTTGGCTTGCCGTTTCTACGGACATTAGTAAGAACCGTATCAACACCAGCCTTCGTCAGACCAGCAGCGGTAAGGTCATACTTAACTCCTGTCGCAGCGTGAATAGCATCATACACCTTATTCACAACATAGAGCATAGCACGGTTGCGGATGTCGGTCTTAACCATAGCAAGACCTTCATTTTCCTTGCTCATGTCGCCAAGGGCAACTCTACGATAATCAACAGCATATCCACCAGAAATAGTGGTTGTACCAACAGGATAGATTTCCTTTGTGGTAACAGGGAACACAACGTCTCCACCAGCAGCCTGTTTGCGAGAACGCTCACCGGCATGGTTATAAACCTCGCGTTCAATTGTTTCGTCATAACCAACATTCTTGTAAGAGCCGAAGATGCCGAGCAACTTAATTTCTTCGAGAATAGGAGTCTCAATAACGAAACGTCTTAATGTGTTAAGTTCAGCAACAGCACCGAAATCGCCGTTCTCCGCACGCGAACCTAATTCTTTGATATAAGCAACGGCTTTGTCAGCTTTCGCACCGAATCTATCAAGAGATTCGCCGTTTACCATAGCAGAGAATACTTCCACAACAGGAGAGAACTTGTTGAACTTGCCATTAAAAATATCCGCATCTTTGCGGAGATTGTTAAGTTCATATGTAGTATTCATAATATTAACTTTCCTTCCTTTCTATAAGATTTAATTATTCAGTCTCATCAGAAGCAGGCTTCCAAGAAGTTCCATCAAATTTAAGAACCTGTCCGCTTGTAGCACCAGTTGTATCAACATCTGTCAAACCAGCAAGTGTAGTAGCACCAGCAGTACCAGTAGCATCAGCAACGATAACAGTAGCCTTAACAGCCTTTTCGGTTAATCTGCACTTGTCAGTAATCTTGAAGTACACACCAGAAGCAGGAGCTTCCGCAGTAACTTCGAGTTTGCCGTTAGCATCAACCTTCAAGAGAGTCGTGCCAGCAACAAGGTCGGCATATGTTTTGCCAACAGCATAAGCAATATGCTTCTCATCAATAACGAGTTTCTGACCTTCAAGTGATTTCACAAGATGACCATTCAGATATTCACCAGCAGCGAGAGTAACACCATCAACATAAGCGTTATCGCCAGTGATTGTGTTCGCCACAAGATATAATTCACCGTTATAGGTGATAAAAGTATAATTAGCAACCGCAGAGTCGAGTTTAATTGTTGGCTCAACAACAACGCGGTCAAGCATTCCAATAGTTTCGAGCTTAATCATATCAATATATCTTCCTTTCTATTATTTTGTATTTATTAAAAAATGTTAGTATCTTCGGTGGAAGCAGGTGTGGTTTCAATCACGCTAAAAATGTCCTCAACAGTCGCATTTTTAGCAGCGTTCTGTTCTGCAACAACGGCAGCAGCCGCTTCTTCACGAGCTTTCTTACCAATACCAATTAAGATTTTATCAACAACAGAGTTGATTTCGCTTTCCACAGGAGCAGCGTTAAAAGCATCAATTTCAGCCTGTGCATAAGTCTTTTCCTCATCGGAGAATTCAGCAATAGCAGCATTCAATTCACCGATGCGTTCTTTCGCTCTGGCTTCACCGAGAGCCTTTTCAAGAGCCTGTTTTTCTTCCCACAGCGCATCCCATTTCTTGTTCAGTTCGTCCCATTCAGCCTGTAAAGCATCGAGAGCAGCCTGAATTTTCTCGGAACTCGCAATGGCTTCGTTCTTCTCATTTGTGATTGTTTCAATTGTCTGATTCAATTCGGCAATTTTGCTTTCACAATCGGTTTTGCACTGATTGATTTCAGCAACCTGATTTGTATAAGCAGAAACAGTCTGTTCAACGAGAGCTTTGATTTCAGCATCAGTCATTGTTTTTGTTTCCTCCTTATGTTCATTTAGTTCAACTAATTGTGCTGTCTTGTCACTTGGCGCAATCCCAAGGAGAGCATAGCCAGAATGTATGAATTCAGTTGGGATTCTTCCTTTTTCTTTGTAGCCATACTTATATAGAATGCCATCGTTGTCGGCAGTCCGCATAATTTCTACGCTACCACACGGAGAAATCCCATTTGCGATATTCTCATCTAATTTTTCACATAAATTGTGATAACAAGAACTGTCAATTTCTCCAACGCCGATACAGGCTGTAATCGTTTCTCCGGTTGGAAGTTCAACTTCGTCAATATATCCTTCCTGGAAAGTTCCGATAACAGTCGCGTTTTCAAAAATAGGAACACCATCGACAATATCCGTCATACCGTGTCCGCACAATTCTGTTCTTTCTTCATCGAGAAATTCACATCTCAAACTCATACCTTGAATGCTCGGCAATGCCTTCTCACAATACTCTTTAAGCCAGGTGATGCCGTTAAGGTTATATTCAGTACCAACTTCATTTTCTTCATCAACACAACTATCAGGGTAAATCTGGTACAATATCGCTTTGAATTTGCGCCTACCATTTTGACCTTTTTTCGATTCACTAAAAATCTCAAATGTTTTCATCCATTCTTCACCACCTTTCTTTTAGGATTGCAATGTATATAAAAAAGATGTTTTATCATCTTTTTTAACAATATAAAAATCCCGCTCTTGGCGGGAGTAGTAATAATTATTTCTTATCTGAAGGTGACGGTAAATCATTTCCGTTATTTGACCTTGATTGAACAGTTCTATCAGTTGGATTATCTGTCTCTGGTCTACCACCTTTATTATCTTTTGCAGAAGCAGTGTATGAAGTCATGTGTACTGGATATTTGTTTTCAATATCATCATCTAATTCTTGGTCTAACAAAGCGAAGAATACATCAGGTGAAATGCCGCAAGCACTCGCCCATAAAGACAAAGAACCCTTACCCTGAAGGTAAAGGTCTTTCATATATCCAACCATAGTGCCTTTATTAACATAAGTCATAGGTAAGTATTTACACTCAACCCAATTCTTTCTATCATCAATAATGTTTTCTGCAATACATTTATTAAGTTCAGCCGCTATTTGCTCTACCCACTGAAAGATTTGAGCAGTAACAAGTTCAAGGTTTGTTTGCTGCGCAGAATAACTTCCTGCACCAACACCATTTAATGCGGAGCTTGCAAAACCAAGAGACAATGCAATCTTATCACCAAGTTTTTCTTCATTTTTAACATCAAAAATATCTGTGTTTCCAACATCTAATGTATTGAGTTTCGTTCCTGCCGAAACAGTAAAGAAAGATGTTCCACCACGGTTATTCTTCTTCATAACAGCACTTTTAACGGTTTCATGCTGTTCTTTTTGCTGCGCCTTTGTAAGAGCGCAAGTACCTTTATTTTGTCCTTCCGGCAATGTCTGATAAATTACCTTGTTATTGATTTCTCCTAAAACATTTCTTTTTGTAGAAGTGAAATAATCATCATATAAAATATCATTAATTGCCGCTAATACCAATGGTCTGCCATATTTCTCTTTGAGTTCACTACGGATTTTATGTACAATGGTTTTCTTGTTATCGAGAATAACCCAATTACCACCTTTGAAACCTTTTTCGGCTTTCCTTTCATGGTAAGCATCTCTGATTTCTTTCGGAAATTTTTTCAGTTTTCGTTCCGTAGTTTCTCCTTGTGCATCATCAAAATAATCCAAATTGAAAGCAATCACATAAGAATTATTTTTTCTTCCGACAATTTCTGTGTATTCAGCAGGGAGAGAGATGATGCTTGCATTCATACCCAATTCATTTATTTCAACAATACTGTTGACATCATAATCATTCAATGCCTTTTCCATTGATAAAGGTCTACCTGTTACTTCAAAATAATAAAAGGCAATACCATCAATCATTCCGCGCCACAAAGCATCTCTGACAATTTCCTTGTCTTTGATTGTCCTCAACGTTGACTCCATAGTTTCTTTATTTTGTCTACGCTTGTTTTTATTTTTTCCGTGGTTGACAATGACCTTATCAAGTGTCGGCATTGCAGTCATATAGTCTACTGTATTCGTGTAAGTTCCGTTTGTTCCGTACAAAATCCTCGATATTTCTCTCAACATTTTATTATTAGCCATAGGGTCTTTAACCAAATCGGCAAGTTGTTCATTTGAATATAAATCAAAAATGTTTAATCCAAAATAGTAATTAGAATAAGCCTGTTGACTTGCATATGAAGAAAACTCATTTACCGGGTTTTGCTGAACACTATTTGTTTCGACAACATTTTGATTGTTGTTTGATTTGTTATAATTCTTTTTCTTTTTATAATAATTTTGTTTGCCACCATTATTTTGAGAATTATTCGGCATCTATTTCCCTCCTTTCTCAATTTATAAATGTTCCATATTCATAATCTTCTCCCGGAGCAATATTTTCCCTCTCAATTAGCGAAGCAAAATAGTTTCCGTATGAGCAGCTTGTATATCTATCTTTTCTGTTATTACCTTGCTCATGGATGATAATAACTCCTGTATCTGGTTTCTTTTCATAAACAAGACTTGTAGACTCACTAATAAGCGCCTGTGTTTCAAAAAACGGCGCTTCATAAAACGCCTGCTCATCCGCATTTGGAGTAGAAACATATTCTTTTATTTTTGGAAGTGTTTCTTCTTTTGCGGTTTCATAATTAACTAAAAATTCTATCCTTTTTTCTGTTAATGTTCTTCTAAACTCCATAGCAATATCACTATTAAGTTTTTGAGAAGCATTTATAACAAAAATACATGGATTTGCACCATCTATCTTGATTCTGTTTGCAACAGCATCATCATTCATACAGCAAAGCGGAGAGTAATAAATGTTTCTTTCGTCATCATATATCTCTCTTGCAAGCATATCATATATAGAAACACCAGCGTTTCTCATATCCAAAACAATATAATCTGCATTAAAATCATCAAACAACTGTCTTATTCGCAATGCTTGTCTAACTGTGTCTCCACCTTGAATTGATTCAATATATGGAACAAGTCTGCGATAACCATTGGACATTTTAACTTCATTATCAGAATCACGAGTATATGTCATAAAATCCGGCAATAATCGCATACAAGTGAATATTGAGTTATCGTTTTTCTTGTTCTCGACAAAAGCCATATCACAAGAAACAATTCTAACTTCATTATTCTGTTTTGGAATATCATATGGATTTTTCTTGTTCAATCGGACATCAATCATTGTCCTTGGATAGAACGGGCGTTTAATAGTTTGATTCTGCTGTAACATTAGATATGTAAAGAAAGCAGATTGGTTCTCTTTTAATCGAGTATTCAAAAATTCCAACTGCCAAGTAATAGGGTCTTGTTTCCTTTTTTCTTTTTGCATTTGGCGTTGGGTTCTAATATTATGTTTTAATGTTATACTTTCGTCAAAGGCGAGCAAACAGCCACCTTGTCCTTTAAGCATACTATCATAAGCACTATCGACTATATCCCACATCCAATGCGGGTCAAGCCAACTTGAACTTATATATATATCAATAGGTTCTTCCTGTAATTCTTTTATTTTCGCATAATATGGGTCAATCATATATGGCGGTTGTCTAATTGTTTGGAAAGGAGAAAGAATACTATCATCAACGTTTTTGTCAATTTGTCTAAATTCTTCTCTAACAACAACATTTGAACGATGTCCACGACCATTTTCACTTGCCGGGACAACAACAATTGTGCTTCCGCTTCTAAAATAAACAATTACTTCATTTTGATTGTCCTTTATTTTTAGAATCTCCTTTTGCAGAACAGGAGACATATTCATAAGTTCATTTCGTATCTTTTCAGATATAATTAACTTACTTTGACCTTTTGTTGCAGATGATAACACTATCTTTGAATGAGGATAAATAATACACCTACAACACGCATATAACGCAATCAAAAACGATTTTGCCGCAGCACGGCAAGCTATGATAACAACAAATTGGCAAATACCCATCAAATACAAGGTAAGTGCCTGATATGGATGTAAATTGATACCAAGATAATCTATTGCAAGACGATGCAAGTTTCGTCTAAAAAATGTATTCCACCTTAAAACATGGTCAACATTTCTTTCATTCCCTAAAAAACTTGTGCTTGGAAATTTAGTATAAAGTTCCTTTTGCTTATCATCCGCATAACGGCTCTTATATGTTTTCGTCTGTGTCTGTGTCAATATACTCATCTTCGTCACCGACATCTTTTACATAGAATTCCGTATCACGGTCATTAGTACCGTGCATTAAATTGCGGAGAGGGCGAAGCACAAATCTTTCAATATAATCTCTGAAATTATCATGGTCTTTATATAATTCTTTATTTTTGTAGTATTCTTCCGGCGTATATTGAGATATTCTTGCATTCCATACACCGAGACAATCATCACCATTTGCTTCAACATCACTGGCGATTTTAAGACCTGATTTTGAAAATGTAGAATTATAATATTCTCCCATTTTCTTAAAATTATCCATATCACCATTCCGAATACAGCGTAACTGCTGCATTTTTGTATAACACAGGTCAATAATAAAAATTTCTTGGTTGCTATCACAATGGGGATTTGCGCTTGTTAAATATTTGTAATGAGCATTAAGATTTTCATAATCTGTCGGTGTCAATCCAACTCCCCATTTTGAAATATCTTCCGGATTGATTTCTTCCGCATCTTCTTGGGTATTTCCATACTCATCAACAACGGCAACTCGTTTTTCTTTCACTGGTTTTCTATCACCAGATAAAATGTTTGTTGATTTTTTAATTGTATCTTCAAAAGTCTTACCTTTATATTGAGTCATATTCAATCTTTTTAAGTAATTTCCAACAACAATATAAACATCATCATTTACATCACATTTATCAAACAAATCCTCATCAAAATATATATCAAAAGCCATGCACATTCTCTGCATGGCTTTCTTACTGCTTTTATAATTATCATCTTCTAAATGTAATTTAACTTCCTGATTGAAACAATCCTTACATATTGGTAAGTGTCCATGTTTATAAAATGGACTATATGATTTATAAAATTGGGTTTCCGGCAGTGATTCACCGCACCGGCAGCAAATACACTTTTCGACAACCTTTGGCATATTTGCCACCTCCATATCAACTATTTTCTGTAATTACAACTAATAATGTATCGTTAATCTTCGATAATAGAGCTAATATATTTAAGAAAGTTCATAAAATCATTTAATTCACAATTATCACAATCTTCATCACATTCAAAGCAGTCATCATCTTCGTCAAAATTGAAAACAAGTTCAAATTTCAAACAATCATCATTTATGACTGCAATTCTTGAATTGGCATCTCCGTCTAAAAATAGCGCATCAGTATCAATACAAGTGTAATTTGAATTTTTCTTAACTGGTTCAACATCCAAAAATAAATCAGTATCTAATGTAATATAATATTCTCCGTCATACCCATAATCTTCGTGTTTGAAATCAATATGACCAATATCAACATCTTCATATTGCATCAGCCAGCGCAATAATTCTTGCGCCTCATCATAAAATAAAACCGCCGTTACAACTGATTCTTCTTCTGTTGCCAGTTCATATAATAAATTACCCAAATCGGCAATATCATTGAATTCTAATCTCTCCATAATATCCTCACTTTTCGTTAATAGCATCTTTTATGTTTTTACTAAATTTGCAATTAACGGTCTTAATAGGAGGAAATGTTACAACCTCATTTGTTAATGGATGTCTACCTTTTCTTTCACCTCTTTGTGTAACTTCTGCACTTAAAAAGCCTTTCCAAACTATCTTTTCATTTTCTAAAAATGCCTCTGTAAACACATCGACTAAATAATCGCAAATTTGACCAACTTCTTGCAATTCCGATTCACCAACATTATTTTCAGTTCCATATTTTTTTATGGCTAATCGTCTAACAATCTCATTTCTTCCAATCATCTTATCTCTCCTAATTATTACTCAATTTGAATATCACACAACGCCTTAATTCTTTTCTCTTTTGAAACAACAGTAACAGTCTGTTCCGCTGTTCCAACAAGTCTTTTACTGATAGCAAAAGAATCCATTCCATCAACGCATCCGCTTTCAATAACTTTAACATCATCAACAGTTGTCAAACCATTTGTATGCCTATGTCCTAAATAGCACATATCAGGTAATGGCAAATGCGCTTTTCTCGCAAAATTGGTCATATGATAAACAACATTGTTCGCTGTATCTTTATCTCCGTGAGTCGCATAAACCATATGTCCTCTTACTTCAAATGTAGCAATATCACTTTCAAGAATATTGTCCTTAAAACAAACATTTTTAATGTTTTGTAATGCTTTCTTACAAGCAAAAGGAACTAACAAATCAAAATTTTCTCCACGAGTAGTATCTTCTTTATTTTGTGTGACTCTTGAATGGTTTCCGGCAGTAGTATGAATCTCAACATA
>Ga0310690_10009502_pt1 | contig 12193 bp, 9 predicted proteins | sample AusTroGonzalo_MG_2_FD_207661 | JGI IMG/M metagenome (GOLD analysis project Ga0310690, IMG submission 207661) | Bovine rumen microbial communities from tropical cattle in Woodstock, Queensland, Australia - Gonzalo_04 (v2) (version 2) | ecosystem: Host-associated > Mammals > Digestive system >...
TTCTTTCTTCTTAGAAGGTCTTGAGAATCCGTTACAGAACTTAACAAGAAGAGATGCAAGCCATAATTGCATAATACCATTACTCATAGCGCTCATTCCTCTAAATGAGATATTTAAGGCACTATCTATCATCATCTTGTTTTGAATTAAATCTTGCTCTTCTTTCTTAATACCTAAAGCTGCACGAACAGCAACTAGCATAATCTTATAGAATAATTTACCAAAACCTGATCCTTGAACATCCATAGCTGTATTTTCAAGAGTATAATCACCCTTTCTTACTGTTGTTTCATGGATAGGTTCAATTCCAAGAAGCTTCATATCTTCGTCTGTTGGCTTACCCTTAAATGTATCAAACCAAGAGCCCTTGAATTTAGCAAGTTCATCTATAACTACGCCATCTTTCTTAACCTTTGCTGTAAGCTTAATATCTCTTGAAGATGCTCCAACTCTTATTTCATATTCACCCTTTGCTGTAACATATTCATTCTTAGTTACATCAAAGAACTTGAAATCATCGTCTGTAAGAGTCATTGTAATAGTCTTCTTCTCTCCTGCCTTTAAGAATACCTTGTCGAAATTCTTTAATTCAGCATCAGCAAAGATTGTTGCCTTTGTCTTGTTTGAAATATATAGTTGTACAACTTCTGCACCATCAACTTTTCCTGTGTTTTCTACATCTACACTTACCTTATTGCCGTCAACAACAAGATTTGAATATTCGAATGTTGTATAAGATAAACCAAAACCAAATGGATATTGAACCTTAACATTTGCTGTATTGAAATATCTATAACCAACAAAGATACCTTCTCTATAGTTAACTTGATTTCTCTCAACAAGTGCATAAGTATCTGAACAAGGAACATCATCCTTAGATAATGGCCAAGTTTCAGCAAGCTTACCTGATGGAGAAACTTTACCAAAGATAATATCTGCAAGAGCATCAGCACCAGCTTCACCAGATAAGTAAGCATCTAGAATTGCTGTAGCCTTGGATTCAAATGGAAGTTCAACTGGAGAACCAGCAGATAGAACAATTACAACATTCTTGCTCTTTTCTAATACTTTTTCAGCAAGTTTGATATGGGTCTCAGGCATAGCCATTGTTAATCTATCGCTTCCTTCAGATTCATAATCATCTGTAAGACCAATAAATAAAATAACTGGTTGATCCTTATTTACTTTTTCAACTGCAGCATCAATAAAGCTTTCATCTTTTACATTAGCGGCTTCATATCCTTTTTCATAATCATATTCGATTCCTGCTGCTTGTAATGCACCTAAGAACGTATCTAACTTTTGTGGATTTAAGTGAGAAGAACCTGCACCTTGATATCTTGGCTTTTCTGCCATTTCACCAATTACTAATGGTTTAACATTTGCTTTTAGAGGTAATTGATTCTTTTCATTCTTTAATAGAACAATACTGCCAAGAGCAACGTCTTTAGCGATTTGGTGGTGAGCAGCAACATCATAAGTAGCATTTGCTGAAGCAATATCTGCTGTCTTTTCTAAAAGCTCAAGAACTTTAAGCGCAGCTCTGTCTATTACTTCATCAGAAATCTTTCCAGCCTTATATGCCTTAAGAGTTTCTTTTAAATATAATTGCTTATTGCCTGGCATCTCTAAATCAAGACCACCATTCAAATCTTCATAGTGGCAATGTCCGCCGCCCCAGTCTGTCATAACTAAGCCATTGAATCCCCATTCTCCACGAAGAATGTCTGTAAGTAAATGCTTGTTACCGCTTGCTGGTTCATTATTAATCTTGTTATACGCGCTCATTACAGTATAAGGTTGAGATTTCTTTACTGCAATTTCAAAAGGCTTTAAATAATATTCTCTTAATGTTCTTTCATCAACATTTGAGCTTCCTGTCATTCTGAATGTTTCTTGGTTATTAGCAGCATAGTGCTTTAGAGAAGTACCAACACCAGTTGATTGAACACCATTAATTAAAGCTGCACCCATTTCTCCTGCTAATACAGGATCTTCTGAGAAATATTCAAAATTTCTTCCGCAAAGAGGGCTTCTCTTCATATTAACGCCAGGTCCTAAAATTACAGATACTTTTTCTGCAACACATTCTTCACCCATAGCTTTTCCCATTTTGCCTAATGCTTCTCTATCCCAGCTACATGCTGAGCAACTTGCTGTTGGGAAAGCAACAGAAGGAACGGCATCGCCGATACCCATACCTGGGCCTTCTTTCTTTCTTAGTCCGTGAGGACCATCTGTAACCATAATTGATGGAATTCCGTACTTTTCAAAATCAACTAAATGCCAGAAATCTTTACCAGATGTTAGCATCAATTTTTCTTTAACTGACATTTGTGCTAGTATCTCTTTTGCTTTCATAATTATTCTCCTCTTTTTGTACGCTAATATAATAATATAATAATGCTCGCGCATCTCTATTATAGCAAACGTCACACGCGCACTCAATATGGAATTTAATATCAATATACCTTGTGAATTAAGTCCTATTATTTACGTGATATTTTCAGCAGTTTTATAGCACATTTTTAGCTCGATACATTTTTTTGGACCATCCAGACCAGCCTGGATGCATATTTTTGGACTATTACGATTAATTTTATGCATTATGTGTCGATTTTGTATTTTTGGGCTGCAAAACTAGAACTACACATAAAAATTGACTGCCAATAATACCTTTTTATTAGCAGTCAATATACTCAATTTATGTAGTTTTTATTGTTGTTATTTATTTAAATTCTCATGCTTTAGTGACTTAACCTTGTCAAAGGTATTTACAACATCTTCTGTTGGCTTTTCTGTCAAAGAAGAAACCGCATAACCAACAACAAGAGAACAAATGAATCCTGGAATAATTTCATAAAGGTTAGTATTATATACTAAACTCTTGAATCCGTAATACTCTAAGTTGAATAAAGCCATCCATAAAATAGATACTAAAAATCCTGTTATAACAGCTGATACAGCGCCCTTATAATTAAATCTTCTCCAGAACAATGCAAGAAGTATTGCTGGTCCAAAAGAAGCTCCGAATATTGACCAAGCAGCAGAAACAAGTTCCATAATACCGCCTAAGTTATATTGATAAGTAATTAGCGCAATTATTAAGGCAACCACAGCAATTCCTGCAACTGCATATCTACCCATAGATAATACTTTCTTATCTGATGCATTCTTGTTAATAGTTGTCTTATATAGATCAGAAGCAAAAGCGTTTGATGATGCTAATAATTGCGAATCTGCAGTTGACATAGAAGCGGCAACGATAGCAGATATAATAATACCGCCTAATAACGCTAATGCGCCGTTATCAAAGATCTTTCTAACAACATTAACGAACACTAAATTCTTGTTTGATGGATCAAGAGAATCTCCTAAATATTCATGAGCAACTAGCGCCATCAATGTCGCCATTAATAGAATTAAGCCTGTCCATGTTGAACCAATGATTTGGCTCTTTCTTAGTTCTTTTTCGCTCTTTATCGCCATAAATCTTACGATAATATGTGGCATACCAAAGTATCCTAAGCCCCATCCCATACCAGTAAGCATTGTTGAAATTGAAGCCCAATCAAATTTTCCAGATGGAAGTAAATTATAATAATTCTCTGGAGTAACAACCGTTCCAACGCTTCCTGTAGCCTTTAAAACAAAGAATGCGACTATTGGAACAACCATTAGAGCCATAAGCATTAACATTCCTTGGAAAAAGTCTGTCCAGCTAACTGCATTAAATCCACCTAGTAATGTATACACCAATATAATTATTGCTGCTATAACCATAGCAATTCTTTGATCTACTGCAGGAATTAACATATGGAATAATTGACCACATGCAAATATACTTGAACCAGCATATAAAGCATAACCAATCATAAATACAACAGCACATGATACTCTCATGACTGGACTTGCTACATTAAATCTCTTTGTTAAGAACTCTGGAATAGTAATAGAATCTGTTTCAATTGTATATCTTCTTAAATTTGGAGCAACAAAGATCCAAGACAAAACAGTACCAATGAATAATCCTATAGATATCCACACTTGTCCCATTCCGTATAAGAATATAGAGCCAGGAAGTCCCATAAGAACCCATGCGCTCATATCTGAAGCACCAGCAGAAAGTGCTGATACTATACCGTTCATATTTCTTCCGCCTAAGAAATAATCCTTTTCGTTTTGTGCCTTATTTGTGAAATAGAAATAGATACCAACGCCTATTACTAAAACGAAATACAAAATAAAGGCCACCATTTCGTAAGTGTTAGTCATTATAAACCCCTAATTGAATTTTTATATAAATCAATAATATTTTATTCTTATAATATATGCAACCTAAATATTATTAGATAATCTATACTCTTTAATAGCTGATATCATTTTTTCAACGTTTTCTGAAGCATCTGCACTTGTGCTTTTAACAACAATATCCGCATATTTTTCATAAAGAGGAGCTCTTTCTTTTAATAGATCTTCTAGAGTATCACCTTTTCTAATAACTATTCCTCTCATTGAAAAGTCTTTTATTCTTTCTACTACAGTTTGCAAATCTATCTTAATATATAAAACGATACCATTCTCTTTTAAATGATTCATTCCTTCTTCGCTATATATTGCACTACCACCTGTTGATATTATTGTGTTTTCAACATTTAAAGAAGATAACACACCGTTTTCGATTTCTATAAACTTTTCTATGCCCTTTTCATCTATAATGTTTTGCAATCTTACGCCCTCTTTTTGTTGAATAAGTAAATCCGTGTCAACAAAATCCATTAACGCAATCTTTGCAAGAAGAACACCACAAGTGCTCTTACCGCATCCAGGCATACCTATTAAAACAATATTACTCTTTTTCATATTATCCTCTTGTTTCGAATTATATTCCTTGTAAATTGTAAGTTAATTTATAAAAATAGTCAAAAAAAATACCAAGAGTGACCTTTTCTAATATTAACAATTGTTTATTATTTTTAGTCCAAAACACGACAAATCAACGCTTGGATTGATAAAAATATAAATAAGCAATTATTATTAAGAAAATAGAAAAACGTGTTTGGTGCGACCAATGAGACTTGAACTCACATGCTAATGCCTAGGTTTCTGAGGCCTATACGTCTGCCAATTTCGCCATGGTCGCACGCTACATTATTATACTACAAAAAATAAGCCCATCAATCTTTCGATCAATGGGCTTTATATAGTTCAATTACTTCTAGGCTGTAGGAGCAACATATGCATTAACTGTTATTATATTGTTATCATCAAATAATGCTCTCTTTGAGCAAGAAAGTTTAACATCTGTTGTTCCATTGTTATATGTATAAACTTTCTTTCCTTCTATAGCTGCTGTTGTATCTTCTACTAAGTTAGGTTTTAATGTTCCCTTTAATTGGCTAGCAGCAGATACTGTTAATTTAAATGCTGATGTTTCTGGCAAACTAACAGTTACCTTAGCTTTTCCTGTTGCTTCTAAAGAAGAAGGCAACCTGGATGATGTAAATGATACCTTATAATCACTAGAAATCTTTGTTTCACCCATAAATGTTCCTGAAACTAATGCATCTCCAGAAAGACCATCTACTTTAATATCTGCTTTTCCGGTTACTTCCACATCGCTAATAGAAGTATCTTTTGTCATATTATATGTTGTTAACTCTGCAGTTTTTACTCCTCTTATAGTTATATTGTAAGATTGATCCTCGCAATATAAACTCTTTAGGACTAATGCCTTTGGCATTTGTACTGTAACTTTCTTTGTTGTCCATTCACTTGGGAATTCTTCATCCTCAACATCAGCAGCCACAGGCTTAACCCATAAAGTTCCTTCTGAATCCAAATAGTGATGTAAAGATAATCTTGCATCTATTTCCGAATTTTCTTCAAAAACTTTAACAACATTATATTCTGTTGAAGCGACTACTAGAATATCACCTTTATCCCACGCAACATTAATAGATTTTACTAAAGCTGCAGAAAAAGTTCCTTCTCCCACTTTATACTTATCTGCATTCTCATATCTTACTGTTGTGTTTCTACATCCAACAAAACTCATCGTTAATGCAACGCATATAACGACAATAATACATAATAAACTAATTCTCTTCTTCATTAATAAAGCCCCCTTAACCTAAACTCACCCATCTAGACTTTATTCTTGTCTTCTACATATATTATATACCCTTTTTTATATTTTCCAAATTTGGCATAAAAATAGGAGCTACGAAACGTAACTCCTAAATCTATCAGTAATTATCGAATAACTATTTAGCTAATGCTTGAGATACAGAAACTGCAACAGCAACTGTAGCACCAACCATTGGGTTGTTACCCATACCGATTAATCCCATCATCTCAACGTGAGCTGGAACTGAAGAAGATCCTGCGAATTGAGCATCTGAGTGCATACGACCCATAGTATCTGTCATACCATAAGAAGCTGGACCTGCAGCCATGTTATCTGGGTGTAATGTACGTCCTGTACCACCACCAGAAGCAACTGAGAAGTATTTCTTGCCTTGTTCAATACACTCTTTCTTGTATGTACCAGCAACTGGGTGTTGGAAACGAGTTGGGTTTGTTGAGTTACCAGTAATAGAAACGTCAACACCTTCTAAGTGCATGATAGCAACACCTTCACGAACATCATCAGCGCCGTAGCAACGAACTGCTAATCTGTCTGGATTGTTACCATACTTTGTTTCCTTAACGATCTTAACCTTACCTGTGAAATAGTCAAATTCTGTTTCAACATGTGTAAATCCGTTAATTCTTGAGATAATCTTTGCAGCATCCTTTCCTAAACCATTTAAGATAACTCTTAGTGGTTCTTTACGTACCTTGTTTGCCTTCTTAGCAATACCAATAGCACCTTCAGCAGCAGCGAATGATTCGTGACCAGCTAAGAATGCGAAGCACTTTGTATCTTCTGTTAATAACATAGCACCTAAGTTACCATGTCCGATACCAACCTTACGATCATCAGCAACAGAACCAGGAATACAGAATGATTGTAAACCTACACCGATCCACTTAGCAGCTTCAGCAGCGTTCTTTGCGTTGTTCTTAATAGCTAGAGCAGCACCAACTGTGTATGCCCAGCAAGCATTTTCGAAACAAATTGTTTGGATATCCTTTACCATTTGGTAAACGTCTAATCCCTTGTCCTTACAAATCTTTTCAGCTTCTTCAATAGAAGCGATGCCGTTATCGTTTAAGCATTTATTGATTTGTGCGATTCTTCTTTCATAACCTTCAAATAAAGCCATCTTCGGATCCTCCTATTATTCTTTACGTGGGTCAATGAACTTGACACCATCGTTATATCTGCCATATTGGCCTTTTGCTTTTTCTAAAGCAACTTCAGCTGAATCACCCTTCTTCATGAAGTCTGTGAACTTGCCAAGAGATAAATATTGGTAACCAATGATTTCGTTATTTTCATCTAGAGCTAGAGAAGTAATATAACCTTCTGTTAATTCTAGGTAACGAGGTCCCTTTTCCTTTGTTGAGTAGATTGTACCAACTTGAGAACGTAAGCCCTTTCCTAGATCTTCTAGTCCAGCACCGATAGCTAAACCATCTTCTGAGAAAGCAGATTGAGTTCTACCATAAACGATTTGTAAGAATAATTCTCTCATAGCTGTGTTGATAGCATCACATACTAAGTCTGTGTTAACAGCTTCAAGTACTGTCTTACCAACAATTGCTTCAGATGCCATAGCAGCTGAGTGTGTCATACCAGAACAACCGATTGTTTCGATTAAAGCTTCTTCGATGATACCATTCTTAACGTTTAATGAGATCTTACATGCGCCTTGTTGTGGAGCACACCAACCGATACCATGTGTGAAACCACTGATATCCTTAATTTCTCTTGAATATACCCACTTTCCTTCTTCAGGAATTGGAGCACAACCATGAGAAGCACCACAAGCAACTTTGCACATATTTTGTACGTCTTTTGTGTATTGCATAAATTTTTTCTCCTCCTAAATTAATGCGGATTACATTTTTATACACGACTATTATATGATAATTATTATATAATTTCAAAATGTATTTTCTATATAATCGTAAAATTTTGATATCCTTTTTGTAACATATGTGCTTTTGCTAGTAATACGAAAGGCGATTGTATATAATCTTTGTGGTGAAAATATGTTAATTTACATTGTTAGACATGGCGAAACAAATATGAATAAAGCTCGAATTTTCCAAGGAACATTCGACGAGCCTTTGAATGCTGACGGAATCAAACTAGCAGAGATTTCAGGTAAAGCCTTAAAAGGTATTCATTTTGATGAAGCCTTCACTTCTCCACTTAGCCGAGCTTCTAAAACAATAGAGATTTTATTAAAAGAAAGTGGCAACGAAACCACCCCTATTCATGTAGAAAACCGAATACAGGAGGTAAATGTTGGCGATTGGACACTAAATCACTTAGATGACAAATCTAATCCAGAATACGAAAAGATTCACCAATTCTTTAAAGATCCATTTTCTGTTTTAGATGTTCCAAACGGAGAAAATGTTTACGATGTAATTAAAAGAACTCAGGATTTTATTAAAGAACTTGCTTCAAGAAACGATGATAAAACATATCTTGTTGGAACTCACGGTTTTGCTATGCGCTGCCTTTTAAATATGTTTTATGAAGACAAAAAAGATTTTTGGCATAAACATGTACCATACAATTGTTGCTTTAACATCTTAGAAGTTAAAAATAATAACATCTCCTTGGTTAAAGAAGATGTTTGTTTCTACGATAAAGACTCTGTTGTTGATTATTATAAATAATCTATTCGTAATCAAAGATTGCTTTCTTGTCTATGAACTTAGAATAAGTGTCCTTCCATTCATGATGATTTGGACATGCATCATATGAGGCTAACGCCTCTTTTTTCATATCTATACGAATTAATAAATCATATCTATTATCTCTATCTATACAATTTATTGGGTACTCAACATAATTTACGCCTTCGATATTAATGCTATTAAATATTCTTTGAATATTCTCAAGCTCTGACTTCCAATCATAATCTTTAACAAATTTAACTAATATACAGTGTTTCATAAATCCTCTTATTTTATTCTTAATGTTTTTAAATACTCTTTTTGTGCATCTGATATTCTATAACTTTCTATCGCCTTTTGTATCGCCTTATTGTGAGTCCATTTTTCCAGTTTTTTATTCTCGATATACGTTATAGCTATATCATACTGTTTAGACAGTGCTGTAGCAAAATACCAAGCCACCATCATTTTTACATAGTAATCTTCATTTGTTATATTTGTTGCCATATCTAGATATTTAACATCAAAATCTTCATCTAAATAATATGTCATCAACATTTTAACAGCAAAACGAATAGTATATACTTTATCTGATTTAATCCACTCATAAACTTTAGGCAACAGCATCTCCTTATGCTTTTTAAAGACATTAGGTATTAATTGATCGCAAGTTGCCCAATTATCTATATATGGCAAAAAACTATCTATTTCTTCAATGCATTTCTTTTCGTCTTTTATTAACGAAATAATAAAAGATTGCAATTGATTCTCTTCAAAATATTTATGTGGCAAATCTAATAAGAATTCTTCTATATCCCCTCTTTTAGATAACTCTTTTGCATAATCTCTAAGTTGAGGTGTTCTAACACCAAGAACTAGTTCCTCATCAACCGTATGAACGGTTCTGGCATTGAAATGTCTATATTCTGTTTTAGTATCTCTTATCTCGTATAATCTTTGTCTTATCTCTTCTATAATCACCACTTTATATCCCCCATCCCTTATATGTTAACACAATTCAATGGCTGCTTTTTCTCTTTTTAGAACAAACTCTATATCGCCATCGAAAAACTCTCTTATTATAGTTTTTATATCTAGTGTATAATATATTTGTTAACAATTATTTGGAGGTACATATTAATGGATAGGGTTGAACTAAAAAGAAGGGCTCGCGAGCAACTTGGCAATGGTATTTTCCAACAACCATGGTTATTGATGGTTGCGGCATGTTTAATCTATAGCGCAATCATAAGTGCGGTTTCAAGCTATGGAAGTTTCTCAAAGAATTCTATAGCTATTTCTTTAGGAAGTATTGCTTCTTTAATATTGGCAGGTCCACTAGAATTAGGACTTACTTGTATGACAATAAGTAGAGCTAGAGATAATAAAGAATTTAACATCGAGGAACTATTCTCTGGCTTTAAAGATTTTGGCAATGCTTTTGTTTTGAATTTATTAAAATCTGTTTTTATTTTATTATGGACATTATTATTAATCGTTCCTGGAATAATAAAGGCTTATGCTTATTCAATGGCATTCTATATTCAAAATGATAACCCAGATATGGATGCTAGCGATTGCTTAAAAGAAAGCCAAAAAATGATGAATGGACACAAAATGGAATTATTCATTATGGATTTAAGCTTCATTGGCTGGTTTATCGTTGGATTACTATGCTTAGGCGTTGGAACTCTTTGGGTTGAAGCTTATTATCAAATGGCTCGTACTAATTTCTATCTAGAATTAAAAGAACAGGAAACTCCTGAATCTGGCGATGTTGTAGATGCAGATGTAATTTCTGACGACGAAATTATAGATAGCGATGTTTTTGATAAATAATAGAACATTCTAAATAATATTAAAAGGATCGTTTTGAGTTTTCTTAACGATCCTTTCTTTTTTTATTCTTTTTCTTTAATTATCTTAGACATTTGCTGCTTTTTCTTTTTGTGATTATCACAGACCTTCTTTATAGATTCAATGATGCCTGATTTCTCTTCTTTCATCTTTTCATTTAAAGCGATACTTACCGCGCATGCCGTTACTGGATGGAATTTACAGCTTTGAATCTCGTGCTTTTTCTTTAAACAATTCTTCACTTTATTCCATCTATAATCGCGATAGGCTTCTTTTAATGTCTTTCCTTTATTTTCATTGTTATTTTCTATCTCATCTTTTATATCTTGTCTATATAAAGTCCAATCTAAAACATTTTCTTTAACCCACTTTTCGCTATGCCAGAAACACACATGCCATCCTTTTATAACATTGTATGATTTTGTGTTTTTTATTGTCTTTGCATATGTTATTAGCCTGTTGAACAACTTAGGAATAGATAGAGCAAGCAATATCATTGCGAAAATAAAAGATACTGTTTTTTCTATACCGGTTATCTTTTGAGATAAAAAGAAAACCGCGATACCTGTTACTGACGTGGTAACAATATCTTTAAGCGAATAAATAAATGTTAATAATTGCTTTACTTTATCCAATAAAAATACCGACCATCTCTTATACACCTTAATACGAATTCCTGATAAGTTATCTGCTTCGTACTTTTCTACTGCTTTCTTTTGTAATCCTCTTAATTCTGTTAGTGTTTTATCTGTCTTTTGCTTAAATATAATATTAAGTTGAATTCTTCTCTCCTCTTTAAAATACTTCGACTCACTTTTTGAATTTATAGAGATATACCTATTGTTTCCTGCAATACAAAAACCTGCTGTATCCCACGCCCTTTCATCAAAAATTGTCTTAAGTTCCGCATAAGCCTCCCTGTTAATTTCTCCAAGAAAATCTATTCTCGAATCATCTAGGTTTATTGTAGGACAATCTTCATTTACTGAGTTTTGATACAATTCAACGTTTTCATCATCTATCTCTGCGTTGCCGTTCACGCTTGGATAATACTTATGAGAATCAAACACCTTGTCGCCGCGCTTACAAAGAACATAATATCCGTCCTTTGTTTCAAGCATGCCCGTTACACCAATTTGCATTACATTAAAACTATTCTCTAAATAATCGTTAACAGCATCACAAATCTTTTCTTTGTCGCTTTCTTTATTTATGTTTTGAAGGCACTTATTACAATGTTTATCTTCGTTTATAAAGAATTCTTTTATAAGTTTCTCGTCATCTTTAGAAATAAAGCAATGATTAACATATTTTGTAATCATCGTATACACTGTAGCAAATGAGGTTCTTTCAAATTCGATTTTATAGCTATCTGTATCTACATTCGCCACATTATCTTTATTGTGGATAATTTTTTTTACTTTTAGTAAGCATCCAGAATAGAACAAATCTTGACCTATGATTTTAATATTGTCAATGTTGTATATCTCTTTAAAATCTAAGTCGCCTTCGCCCATAACAAAGAAGCCTTTTT
>Ga0310690_10009503_pt1 | contig 12193 bp, 8 predicted proteins | sample AusTroGonzalo_MG_2_FD_207661 | JGI IMG/M metagenome (GOLD analysis project Ga0310690, IMG submission 207661) | Bovine rumen microbial communities from tropical cattle in Woodstock, Queensland, Australia - Gonzalo_04 (v2) (version 2) | ecosystem: Host-associated > Mammals > Digestive system >...
GCTCATCACTGTGAACTTGACGGCCTCCCTGTTCATCACGGGGAGGGCCCCGGGATAGCCGAGGCAGACAGGGCATACGTTCACGTTCGGCTCGCACCCAGTCTTCAGCAGGCACGAGCAGAACATCTTGGTCTTGGTCTTGAGCTGCACATGAGTCTCAAGGCCGATAGTGTTCTCGAACTCCATATGTTCGTGTATTATACCAAAAAATCGGGGCCGCCGCATAGCACCCGCAAGTCCGCGATGCGGCGGGCGAGGGCGGGCAGCCCTGGGTCGCGGGCACCGCATGTCGCAAAGGCGGAGTATTCGGCGCGGTGCGAGGATATCCAGTCGTAGGCTGCGTCGAGGTCCGCGACGAGCTGCACGCTGCCAGGCGGAAGCTTCGCCGCAAGCGCGTCCGAGTTCACGGAACGGTCGGTAGTCCCGCCTGCGTCGTACACCGGCAGCAGAAGCAGCTTGTCGCACGGGCGGACCGTCTCGCCGAACATCTCGGCGAGCGCGTCCATCATCTTGCGAAGCGGCGCATAGCCGTGCGGACGCCAGACGACGCAGATCCCGCCCGGATGCGCCTCGGCGAGCGTCGTCCACATCGCCTTCAGCTTCTCGGGATTGTGTGCGTAGTCGTCGTACACGCCTTCGCCGATCTTCTGCAGCCTGCGCTCGACGCCACCGAAGGAGAGGAGCGCGGCGCGCGCCTTCGCCTCGTCGCAGCCGAGGGCGACTGCCATCCTGAGCGCGAGGAACGCGTTGTTGCGGTTGTGGCGACCGGGGAGGGACACGTCCGCCTCGCCCCATTCCTTCCTCCCGTCGACGAGCGGGCCCGGCATCTCCTCCACAAACGCGTCGAACACCTGGTCCATCTCCTCTTTCGAGTAGTGGTCGGCGGATGCGTTGGTGACGATCGCCGCGTATGGGCTGAATGCGACGAGCGACTTGTCGCTCTCGTCGACCTCGGCGACGGCGTATTCGCCGCGCCCGAACCTTACCGCGCCATCCCAGCCCGGAACATTCGCGCCGTTGACGCACATCGGGTCTAGCCCGCATTCGGCGAGGACATGCCCGAGCATCGCCGTCACGGTGGACTTGCCGCACGTGCCGACGACTGCGACAAGCTTGTAGCCGGAAAGCGCTCGGGCAAGCGCCTTCGCGCGGTGCGTGACGGGGACGCCGAACTCCCTGGCCTTTGCGAGGCCCGGGTTGTCGTCTTCTATAGCCGTGGACACGACCACTTCGCCGGTGGACGCGTCCACGCCGCTCCCGTCGTCCGGAAAGCACTTCACGCCAAGCGACTCGAGAAACCGTATGTTGGGCGTCCCGAGAGTGCGGTCGGCGCCTGTGACTTCGTCCCCGAGCTTCACAAGCGCCGTAGCAAGCGCACTCATTCCCACACCGCCTATGCCGATCAGATGCCTTTTCATTTAACTCCGTTCCCCTGCCGTCGTTCAGAAAGCGGCAAGGACAGCCTCCGCCCATTCCGCCAGGTCAGGATAGCGCGGGGCCGCCGCGTATCCGTCCAGCGGCGTCGGCTGTCCGTTGACTATGAAGACCTTTCCGCCTTTCCTAAGCGTCAGCTGCGGAAGCCCCGCCGCCGGATAGACCGTGAGCGAAGTGCCGAGAACGAGCATCACGTCTGCGCGCGAAGCGAGGGCGCCCGCGTTCGAGAACGCGACCTCCGGCAGCGATTCGCCGAAGAAAGTGATGTCCGGCTTGTACGCGCCGCCGCACGCGCAGCGCGGCACATACGGATCGCCGAGGTGTGCGAGCCCGCCGTTCTCATCCACCATCGCGCGAACTTCTTCAAAGGCCTTCGCGTCGCCGCACCGCCTGCAGCGGTGGACAATCGGCGAGCCGTGAACTTCGTACACGTTCGACGACCCGGCCTTCTGGTGCAGCATGTCGATGTTCTGGGTGATGATTCCTCCGAGCCGCCCCGCGTCCTCCAGCGCCTTCAGCGCAAGATGCACCGGACCGGGCCTAAAGTCGGACAGCCCGTACACAAGCTCCCGGCAGCCACGGTAGTACACCCTGGGGTCGCGGTCGAACCAGTCGATGTCGAAGATGCGCTCCGCGTCCGGATTCTTGTATAGACCCTGCGGTCCCCGGAAATCCGGTATTCCGCAGAGCGTGCTCACTCCCGCGCCTGTCATCGCGGCCACGCACTTCGCGCCCTTTATCGCATCCAGCATCCTCTTCATTACGCAACCTCCTGCGCGTTGGATCAGCGTTTACCTATGCGGAACGACTGCTTCTCGCCTGCGGCGTGGCGGCCCGGAAGCGGGAAGAGCAGGAACCGCTCGGTCACAAGCGAGCGCGGCATTTCCTTTCCGTCCGCGCCGAAAAGCGCGTCGCCGGGCGGAAGCTCGGAGAGAATCGCCATCACCGGACGAGACGAACTCTTCACGTCGTCGAGGTCCTTGAACTCGCAGTCGCTCAGGAATTCGACCTCAACCTTGTCGCCCTTCACCGAAATGGAATACGGCGTCTTGTCCTTCGGGAACATTATCCGCTGGGCAGGATCGCCGTATAACGCGAACGTGTCGCGGTCGTAGGCGAGGCCCTTGTCGTGCATTCCGCCATGCTTGCGCCTCTGCTCCCAGAGAAGCCGCTCGTTTTCGAGGAACCTCGCCTCGGGCAGAGAATAGCGCCCCTGCTCGAAAAGCCCTTTGACTCCCCATCCCATGAAGCCGTACCAAGATGGGACCGTATAGCCGACGAACTGCTCCACGCCAGCCGTGCGCATCCACGCCGTGGCCATGCATGCGCGGGCGTCTACGTGCCCTATCAGGCAGTTGCCCGCGCCGATGTAGACGCGCAGCGACGCGTTCGTAAGGTCGTATCCGACCTTCCCGCCGGGTTCGACGAAGCGAAGCCCCGCTTCAGGCGTATGGACGAGCATCCCCTTGTTCTGGTTGTAGATGATCTGCCAGTTGCGTTCGCGGGCGTGTCCGCTCGTCACGAAGTAGTCCACGGGAAGCGTGTTGAACGCATCAGCAAGAGTCTTGGCTATGCTGCCGTTCGTCGGCAGCTTTTCGTTCGCTCCGCCGGGGCGCTTGATCCAGAAGTTCTCGTCCGAAGCCTCGTCCGACGCGAAGCCCGAATCCCACTGGTCGAGCATGCGCGGCCCGCCCATGCTGGAAGCGAACGACCGTATTGTGCGCGTCGCCGGGGCGGAGGCGAGACTGAGCGCGTCCTCCGCGCTGTACCCGGTGACTATTCCCCAGATCGCGTCGCCGCAGGGGTCGTCGTCGAGCAGACGCATCGCCTGCGCGGCCATGGCCACGAAGTCCCGCCCGACGGCTTCCGGCTTCGCGACGAAGCAGACGTATTTAGGACGGGTCTTACGCAATGTCCGGACGAGTCCGGGAAGTCCGTCTTTGCCGTCGTAGCGGACGACCTGCGCCTTATGCTTGTCTTTGAGCGCATTGACGACCTTGCTCCATTCTGCGTCGTCGGCCGAGGCGTCGGCGGCGACGACATATCCGTCGTACGACGGCTTCGGCAGAGTCCCGCCGAAAGCCGCAAGCGAAACCGCGGCAAAGGCCGCCATCCATTTTCCAGTGTTCTTGACCATCATTTGTCCTCCTTTGTAATTGGAATCCACGCAAGCTTCAGGCATCCGCTACTTCCCGAGCTTAATCTCCACAAGCTTCTGCCCGGCATCGAAGTCGGTGCGGCCCACGGTCCGGTATTCGCCGTCCGACTCCTTGACCTTGATGACGGCCATTGTGTGTTCGGGCAGCGTGACGATGAAATGGTCGTTCATGTCGTGCGGCTCGCCGTATGTCGTGCCCTCGGCCATCACCTTGCCGGAGTCCGGGGCGACGAGGCGGAATTCAACCGGGACCCTCGCACCAGACGAGTCGCGGGCCACGAACGCGACGCGCGACTGCGGAAGGCCTGCGCGGAAGCGCGCGTACGAGGCCGTCACGTCGTCCGCCGGGATGTCGCTAGGCCCCGTCCCGCTGCTGCGCCACGTGAGCCAGAAGAACGACCCCGATGGGCCGGGGCTCCACCGGGCCGCGTAGATGCGCGTGCGCGGATTCGAGGCGTCGGCCTGCGCTGCATAAGGGGCGAACCACGACTTGTCGGGCGGGGCGAGCTTGTCGTCCTCGGCGTCGTTGAAGAAGTGCCACTTGCCGTTGTCGTAGTATTCGACCCACGAGTGGTTGCCGGGTATCGGAGTCCAGTTGCAGCCGACGAAGCGGGCGGGGATGCCGCATGCGCGGTATACGTCGATCTCCAGTATCGCAAGCCCGGTGCAGGACGCCATGTGTATGCGCATGGAGTGGAACGGAGACTGGTCGGGCTTGTCGCGCTTAGTGCTGTACCTGACGCCGAGGATATTCCATATCTTCGAGTTGATGAGCTGCACCGCCTCGCCGGTCGTCTTGCAGTCCTTGACGAGAGGCCAGAACTTCTCCCGGAAGAGCGGACGCCAGTCGTCGACATCCTCGCCGATGGACGAGTACGGCAGCACGTATTCGCGGAATATCTCGTCGGTGATCGTGTCGCGCCACGGCGCGGCCAGGCGCGCCTCCCGGGCAAGCGCGACGTTGGAGCGGAGGTATGCCTCGCTTACGGTGGCGCGGTCCTTGGCGGGCATGTGCTTCACCAGAAACGCATAGTCGCCGTCCGCCTCCGCCTCCGTCTGCGAAACCGCCGAGACCGCCGCCAACGGCGTTGCCGCAAGAACGACCGCCATCACCATTCCTCTTGTGTTTTCTCGCGCTTTCATGGCAAGGAAATCGTAGCAACGACCGGGAAATGATCTGAAGGATACAGCTTTTGCCCTGGACGCGGGTCGGCTGCCGTCGCGCAGTCCAAGACCCTTATGCCCGGCGAAACATAGATGTAGTCTATGCGAGGGCCGAAGTCCACCGGCTTCCGGAGCTTGTCGTTGCGGACGTTCTCCGGCAGCTTTACGGCGTCCGCAGCCTGCGGCTCTTCTTCGCGCCAGCTCCAGCCGTTGTACGTGCGCCACGGACCTTTCGGCGGCGTCTCGGACACGAGGACCGCGCTCCGCAACGTCTTGGACACGGTCTTGGCCGGCGCATCGGTCTCGAGGCAGTTGTGGTCGCCGGTGAACACGACAGGGCACCCTCCGCCGAAATCCTTCATGCGCTCCAGTATCAGCAGCATCCCCTTCTCGCGGGCCTCTGCGGACACATGGTCGGTGTGCGTGTTTGCAAAGCAGAACCTGCGCCCCGTCTTCTTGTCGCGAAGGACGAGATAGGAGCACACGCGCGGACAGGCCGCGCCCCAGCCCTTCACCCCCGGAACGTCCGGCGTCTCCGACAGCCAGAAGGTCCCGGACTTCTCTGCGTCGAAACGGTCCTTGCGGTACACGACCGGCGAAGCCTCCCCGCTCTTGCGGTCGGCTTCGCGATGCTCGCCCACGAATCCGTACTCCGGGAACTTCTTGCTCAGATACTGCGCCTGGTCGGGACGCACCTCCTGCATTCCGAACACGTCCAGGTCGAGCCGCCTCACGAGCGCCGCCAGGTCGTCCTTGCGCAGATTCCATGCGTTCGGGGTGTTCTGGTCCGCAAACGCGGAAAGCCTGATGTTGTAGGTGCCCACGCGGATCGAGGCGTCTTCCGGCGTCCGAGGCGCCGCCGCCGACTTCACATCCGCGAAGGTCTCTCGAAGCGTGCCGTCAGGCGCCTTCCACGTAAGACGGTATCTGCCGCAGAAGCCGCGGAAGGCGACTTTCCCGTCCTTCGCCTTGACTCTCGTTCTGGTAGTCCACTCGCGGTTGATGAGGTCGTCCATCGCGTAGTACGCGGTCTTCGGCTTCATGTCGCGCGTGAAAAGACCGCTCAGCGACGGCTCGCCCGGCAGCCCGCAGTTGTCCACGACGTTCCACCACGTAATGCCGTCCATCTTCTCGACGGAGAACCATGCACGGTACAGGTTGCGCATGATTATCGCCTGCACCATCTCGCCGCACTTCGTCGTGTCGGGCGCAGTGATCGTGATCTCGGAGAGGTGGATCGGCAGCCCTGATCGCGAAAGCATCCTGAAGCGCTTTGCGACGCCCTCGGGCCGCATATTTTCGGACATGCGGCCCTTCGCTATCTCGGCGCTTGACTTAGGGTTCATCAGGTGCATCTGCGAACCTACCATCTCGACGTTCGCGCCGTTCGCGCGGAGGTCCTTGACCTGCGCGATATACGTATCGGTCATGTGGAAGTCGTTGATCGAAAGAGTTGCGGATTCAGGCAGATACTTCTGCGCCCAGACGAACGCCTTGTACGCATAGTCGGCGGGCATAGCGGAACAGCAGTACCTGCCGTAGCGCGACGCGTCGAAAGGCCGTCCGCGCACCGCTTTCTTGCCAAAGCGCTCAAAGTCAAGCGCCGATTCGTTTACCACGTCCCAGGAATCGACGCGCGAGCCGAAGCGCTCCGCTATCTCGCGGACGTGGGCCTCGTATTTGCCCTCCAGATTCTTGAGGAACTTCGGCACAAGCGCGGCGACCTCGTCTTCGGAAAGCTTGTCGAACACTTTCTTCCACGCAGAGTCCATCAGGCGCTTCGAACCGTCGTTCTTCTGCTCTGCGACGGAAAACTTCTCCTGTTCGCCGGGACGCGGGAACCTTACGCCGCTCGCCTTTTCCAGCGCGGCCTTCTCCTCCTCGGGGCAGCACTCGAACCAGAGCCACGTCGGGAGGTGGACGAAGGCGTTCGCCCAGACGAGCGGATGGCCGTGGATGCGGATCGGCCTCTTGCAGGAGCGGAGGAATTCGATGACCGGGCCAGGCGGAGGACGGCGCCAGTGCGGCTGGCGCTCCGGCTCTCTGCAGGAGTTCCAGAACGCCTCGGAGTCTTCTCTCGCCGCGTCGAACCGGGGCGCGCCCGTCTTTGGCTCAAGCGGCTTCCAGTAGAACGAGACCGTCGCCGAGTTGAAGAGCGTGTCCCACAGCGCCCTGTAGCGCTCGTTGCGCTCCTTGCTGCCGAGCTGCCCGAAGTTGAAGATCGACGCGCCGAACCGGAACGCATGGGAAACCTGCTCAACGGTCACTTCAGTGCCGTCGGGAACTCCCTCAAGGACGACTGTCGCGTCGGACTTGCGGTATTTCTCGATGTCGGCGTCGATCTTTGCCTGCGCGGCGTCGTTCCATGCCTCCCAGTATTTAGCGTCCATCACCGAGCGGTCCATGGCGAACTCGCCCCTCGCTGGGGCCGACGCAAGCAACGTCGCCGCGGCAAGGGCGCCGACGCAGATCCTCATCTTCTCTACGGTCATTGCATGTCCTCCTTTTCTTCTGCTTCTTCTGTCAGGCGTCCAGCGCCTTCCGCGCCTCGCGCACGCGGGATGCGTCCGTGCGCCATATCGAATACTCGTCAAGCCCCGGCAGGCCCATCGGAACCCCCTCGCGCCGGAACGACATTCCGCTTTCTAGCGTGACCTTGCCGGACATGTGGAAGCTCGTGCAGCCGGTGGCCGGTCCCAGGTCCCTTACGGCGGCGGCGTCCACGCCCGCGCCGACGAGTATGTCGATGCGCCCCGCCGCGCGGCGGCGAAGCTCCGCTACGAGCTCCGCGCCCTTGCGGCACGATGATTGCTGGCCGGACGTGAGTATGGTGTCGAAGCCGAGGCCGACGGCGTCCTCAAGCGCCGCAAACGGATCGGCGCAGAGGTCGAACGCCCGGTGCAGCGTGTGCCGCATCCCTTCGGACGCCGCGACGAACTCGCGGAGAAACGGCGCGTCGAGGCTTCCGTCGGGCGCAAGCGCCCCTGTGACGACGCCCTCCACGCCAAGCGCGCGCCATTCGCGCGCCTCCGCAAGCATGATCTCCTTCTCCGCCTCCGTGTACAGGAAATCGCCGAAGCGCGGACGCACCATCGCCCTGACAGGCAGCTCCACACGGCGACGCACCGCCTCGTAGAGCGCCGGCGACGGCGAGAGCCCTCCTATCACAAGCGCGGAGCAGAGCTCCAGCCTGTCGGCCCCGCCGTCGCGCGCGGCGACGGCGGACTCCACGGAATCTATGCACACTTCAAGCATTGTCGTACCTCTGCATGTTCTGCCTGTATTTCTGTTTCGTCACGGAGCGGATATGACGGCGCGGAAGAACTTAGCCGACCCGCTGCGCGGGAAGGTCAGCGTAGTGGAGTCGCCGCTGCCGAAACCGAAGTCGGACTCCACTATCGGCGTTGCCGTGAGCAGGTCGATGTCGCCCGGGTTTTCGCCGCCGTAGAGCCGCAGGACGCCCTTAATCTCCGCATCTTCCATGACGCCGGTGCGCACAAGCGCGACGTTCACCTTTACATCGCTGTCGGTGACGTCAATGCCGGTTATGCTGAACGACACAAGCGCGGGGCTGTCTGCCGTCAGGTCGAGATTCAACAGCCATGCCTCGTCCAACTCCTCCGCAGTCATCTCGGCAAGCTTCGCGCAAACCGCGTCATAGTCACCCATCGCGTTCAGCCAGTCCGCCTGCGCAGGTGACAGCGTCGCAGCGCCGCTGTCCTTCATGGCGACGACGTCGCCTGGCGAGAATCCGGCAATGTCGTAATACGACCCTGTGAGCATTGTCGCTTCCGCGAGTTCAAGGAACTCGACGACGCCGGACAGCGGCGTTGAGTCGCCGGCGAACGCGAAGACCGTCTTGCCGTCTGCGGCGGCGAGCTCATTTGTCGTGCCGTTGACGGCGACAGACGCGTTATAGGTGCGGTTAGAGCAGTCGAGGGAGAACATGATGTCGTACTCGACTCCCGCCTGCGGCGAGGCGATCCCCTCCGCGAAGACGTTTTCCCACACCATCTCGCCCTCGGACGAAGTAAGCAGCGCGAACGTCGGCGTATTGCCCACATAGCACAACCCGACCGCAGCCTTGGTGTTCTCCGGCATGTCGGGCAACTCCTCGCCGGTCGCAAGACGCACCTTGGCCATGTATGTCACGATTCGTCCCGCCGGAGAGGTCGTCGGCGTAAACATATTGTCTCCGCTCTCGCCGAGCATTCCGTTCGCCGTCGCCGGAGCCTCCCTCCATGTGCCGGTCGCGCCGAACGTATACGGCGTTTCGTAGACCCAGTAGCGCTTCAAGTTGTCCTCGGTCGCGGGAATCGACATGCTGAGGTTGGACACCGATGCACCGCCAGCCATGCGAAGCTCCCAGTCGCCCGCCGTCCACGTGAGGTTCGTGGAGAATGTCCCCGCGCCGGAGGCCGCGACCGTCGCGACGACGTTCGTGACGCCCTCCCTGATAAGCTGAAGCTCGCCGTTGCCGCTGCCGGAGTACGAGAACGAAACTGTGTAGTCGCCGGCAACAGGCAGGCTGACTGTCTGCGAAGTTCCCGCCGCCGGTGCGGTATCCTGCACGAGGTTCGCGCCGACGATCGGGCTGCGCACGTATGTCGCGGAGGCGATTTCGCTATCCGGGCAATCCATCTTGAAGGCCCGAGCCTTGATTGTCGTGCTCGACGAAATGGATATGTTCCCAGTGTAAAGTGCACTTGCGGACGTTGGGTCCGTACCGTCAAGCGTATAGCGGATCTCCGCGTCGCTCGTGCTGCACGTGATGGAGACCGGCTGCCCGTCCTTGAAGAACTTGGTTCCAGATTTAGGTGAGAACACCGGCGTGGCGACCGCCTCAATCGGAATGTCCATGACAAGATCCGCGCCACAGATGTTGCCCGTCGAGTCGCCTCCATGGTAGAAAGCCGTCTCGTCCGTTGTTATGCGGTTAGACGTGCAGGCCTTGACGGTGATGTTCGTGGTTGCATAGACTTTGTCCGTCGCGGCGCGGAAAGTGTATTGGGCCTTCGGAAGCAGGAGAGCGTAGATGCCCTTGTCGTTCGAGGTCGTCGTGGCGAATGTCGCCGTTCCCTTCCGCACCTCCACCGTGACACCGACAAGAGGGGTTCCGGAACTATCAAGAACGCGCCCGCTCACGACCGAACGCCCTGCTTCGGCACATTTCGTCGGCGGATAGATGTTAAATATCAAACACTTTATCGAGTTGAAAGCCGAGTTGCCAGCCGTGAGGTCGGGCGGATTGTACCAGTAGTTCTTGGAACCACCCCATCCCATGTTGAAATGGACATAAAACGTTTCGCTTTCGTAGCCGTAGCCATCTGCGACAATTGCATGACCGGGAACCGACACGCCAAGAGGAAGACCGGCGTTGAGGTTTGCGCGGATCGTGTTGTCCCTCTCCGTATCCCAGTTCGTGTTTTCATTCGGGTAGCGGCACATGGCGTTGGCGTAGACGAACTGGTCGGTAAAACGCACCGCCATTATCGGGTTCATCGCGCCGCTGCCGTCGTACTCATAGGTCATGTGCACCGACATGCCGATGTCGCGCACGAGCTTGGCGACTGCCAGCCTGGACTCAGCTGAACTGTTATAGCGGTATTCATCGGCCATTTCGCTCCACTGGTAGGTGCCGCCAAAAGCGGGCCTGTACTCGTTCGCGCCGGTCGTGAAGTCGGAGAGCCTCCAGGTATTTGTGACGCTGCCGACGACCACCTTGCCGGTATAGTCGGTTTTGGCGGTTATGTTCGCCGACGCGCCAGGCCACGCCCAGTATTTCATGATCTGGGCTGCCGCCGTAGCCACGCATCCGCACAAATAGTTGCTCGGCGTCATCAGATTCCACGTATTGTTGTAGTAATCGTCCTTCGCCTGATTCCACTTGGTGCTGAGAAGCGGCGAGACCCGCACGTCAGTGATGGAGGCGCTCGCAGAGGCGCGAATACGGATGCCGGTGCCGCCCGCCGACGCGTCCTCCAAAAGCTCCGCCCACTTCCTCTCGTTTTCAGTCAGCGCCGCCACACGAAGACGTCTGCCAGACGACGCGGCTGACTGCGCCGCCTCATTTGCCTCCAGTTCCTTCGTGACGGCGGGAACGTCAATCGTCAGCATCGTCCAGAGCGGGTTATCGTCCGTCGCCCCAAATGTGCCGTCGTCTGAGTAGGCAAGCACAGGATTCAGCTTGCGGTCTGCGGAGGTCACGACGTAGCCCGCCGCCTCTCCATCGCCGTTCTTGAGCGAGATGACGTAGAACTTGCCAACGCCTTCCCTGCCGTCATACGCCTGTACGTCGGACACGTCCCCCATGCCAGTGCATCCCATGGCACGCCCGGACTTAAGCCAGTTTTCAACCGCCGCCACGGCTTCGTCGGCATCGACCGGCTCCGCCAGCGTGGAACCGCATGCAACAACCATTGCGATGGTTGCTATCTTGCGTAGCTTGCCGTATGCCATGATTTCTCTGTGTTCAATCATTGCTGTACTTTAAATCCGCTTCTCTCCGATCAGACGGTAGAATCTCGCCGTGCCGCCGCAATTCAACGGGCGATGATCAAGGTACCAATCGGAATCCTTATATCTGAATACGTCCCAGTGAGCTTGGTTGCATTTTTGCAGTCCAGGAACTCCACTTCGCCGGACACAGTCTTGTTGGTGCCCGCGAACACGCCAAGCGTCGCAAGCATCACTGCTAATATGGCTGCAATCCTCATACCCTGTCAAGCCATCGCGTGATGCGCAAGCATGGCAAAAGCAAGGAATAACATTTTGCGAAGTTTGCAAAGTTGCGACGTTGTCATTGCCGACTCTCCTTTTTCAGGTGATGATTTAGACTTTTGTGTTAGACCTTTGCCTAGTTTGGCCTTAGTATACCATTTTAAGACAAACTAGGCAATGCCCTTTTGGCAAAATTACATCATCTTTCAGGCAAGCGAAGATGCCGTCCGGTCATTCCCGATTTCGCGCACCTTTACCGCACAGATTCGGTCCATAGACAAAGCAGTTTGGTCCTATGGCCAAAACGACGGGCATCTACGACTAGTTCACGGCCGCGCACGGCCGCGTTGGCGGGCGCGGCGGTGCGCATTGGGGCGTTGGATGCGATAAGTGCGCAAAATGGTTTTTAGCGATTATTGCACTTATAGAATGGCGGATGCGGCGTGGCGCGTCCAAAATGCGCCGATGCGCGTTTCGGACGCGCCGCTGCGCGTGATGGCGGCAAGGTGCCGCCAAAACAGCATTTCAGCCAACCCGACCAAAAATAGGCCGAATTTTGGGGTGTTTTCAACGCGATCATGCAGTATTTGCTGAATAACTGCGTTTTTGGGCAGATATGGATTCCGGCGAATTGCGATTTTGAGGCAACGGATGGCTTCTGGGCGGGCTATACGGCGGCGTGTTTCCGAGAATTCGGCTCTTTGCGGGAAACGCCGT
>Ga0310690_10009505_pt1 | contig 12193 bp, 7 predicted proteins | sample AusTroGonzalo_MG_2_FD_207661 | JGI IMG/M metagenome (GOLD analysis project Ga0310690, IMG submission 207661) | Bovine rumen microbial communities from tropical cattle in Woodstock, Queensland, Australia - Gonzalo_04 (v2) (version 2) | ecosystem: Host-associated > Mammals > Digestive system >...
CCTTCCCAAAACCATATAAGGAATACGTAAAATGCTGTGTTACAAACAAAGGAAAGATTTCAGGTTATACCCGACAACCCAACTTGTCGTTAGTTACATTTGAAGTGTCGCAAGGGAAAATAATCCACACAACCCCTAATTTATGCTATTTTTATGAGGACGACAACCAATATTCCTTTTCCAAATTTTCAAACCCGGCCCCAATGGAAACAGGACACATCAACAGAAGAACGGGAGAGTTGATTGATGACATGAACTTCTGGTGTGACGGGAATCTTGAATATAAATTCAAGAGAGTCAAATACGATGGAGGAAATGCTCCCGGATTAACTCTTATCAGGGATGACAAATCATGTCTGGTCTTCCCTATCAATAAAAACCAGCGTTGGGATGCATCCTGGTTAACGGGCGATTATGGCGAAGGTTATTTCTCTGTTTGGGGAGACCGGAAACTTCGGATTTTCAATCATAGTCTGACAGCCAATGAAATGGAGAAGCAACTCTTGTTATCCATTATCGATTCGAAGGATGTGGATGCTTTTGACGAATTCATCAACAGCCATAAAAACTCAAAATATTATGATATCGCACGTCAAAAGCGCACCGAATGTGTTGCAGAAGAGTGGAGAAGCCTTTCAAAACCGGCAAATTACACGATTGCTCACTACAAGGAAGTGAAACAATTCATTGACAAGTATGGTGCTACCGATGATGTGGAAGCTGCACGAAAAGAATTAGCCAACATCTATGAGGGTGCTTACGAGAATCTTGACAATTATGACGTGCAAGCCATAGACCAATATATTCTGAATTTCCCTCAAAGCCCGTATATCAACAAGGCAAAACAAAAACAGAAACAGGCGTATAAGTCCGGTTATGATGCCTTGTGCTTAAACAAAACCCTGCAACCTTATCTTGATTATGTAGAAAACAATCCTAATTCCCCGTATCTTGATGCGGCCAAAGAACGTGCAAGGATTATAAAGCAAAAAGAAGATCAGGAAGCCGAATTACGTCAACAGGAAGAGACGCGACGGAAAAACGAAGAAATCCGTTTGAGAAATCAGGAAAAGCTCAACTGCGTCGGCAGAACAATCTACTGGGATGAAAAAGTCACGTTCGATATTGGCTCGGGAGGTAAAGGACTCTTGGGAACACTCCTTTCAAACGCATTGGGCACCAACCGTGTATCCTACAACGTACGGTACACCGCCATCGTAGAGTCCACTTTAGGGGAGACTGCGGTGAAATGCGTCATATCCAATGCGGAAATCATGGATCCGAGTTGGGCTTCTGCCAATTACATCAAGTACAAGTCGCAGGCAATGTCGTCTATCAACAGCAGCCTTGGCCAAACACGTGTCAAACAGGTCAATGAATTTGAGTTAAAGTAACTATTTCATTCTTCATTTCGAATTTTCCTGTAGCAACCCACCACAACCCTCCCGAACATCATCATGTAGTCTGGGAGCTATTGGGTACTAACCGCATTTTTACTATTTTTGCGCCTTATTTTTTACGGCTATGAGAAATTTATACATTCCAATTATCGCCTTTTTCCTGTGTGTATGTCCGATGCTGACTCCTGCTGCGCCGGTGGATTCCCTTTCCGCCAAGAACGTGGCGTTGAGCTTTGTGAATGCCCATCATCCCACAAGGTCTGACAACCAAGTACATAGTGTCACCACCCCGTTCCAACACCTTTTTGTGTTCAACGTGGAAGGCGGCGGTTTTGTGGTGGTGAGCAGCGATGACCGCACACGTCCCGTGTTAGCCTATTCCGAAAGCGGCAGCTTTGAATCCTCCGATATGCCTGAGGCACTCACCGGATGGCTTACCCTGTATGAGAATCAGCTAAAATCCTTGGCTGACGGGGCCCAACCCTGTGCCTATCATCCCACCCGGAACGACCGTGCTGTGAGTCCGCTCATCGCCACCCGATGGAATCAGACTTCTGCTAATGGAAACGGCTACAACGCCCTCTGTCCGGTGGATACTTCATTGCCCCAGTATGGAGGGCACCCCGCTGTGGGATGCGTGGCATTAGCCTTAGGGCAGGTGATGCGCTACTGGCAGTGGCCTCTGCAAGGCCGGGGCTCTCACGCCTACTCCTTGGAAGGATCCTATTCCTGTTGGCATTATGACACATTGTCGGCTAATTTCGGGGCCACCACGTATGACTGGGCCCACATGCCCATTCGCCTTACCGACAGCAGCTCGCAGGCGGAGCGCACGGCGGTGGCCACCCTGCTTTACCATTGCGGTGTGGCTGTGAACATGAGATACAATAGCAATTGCCAAGGCAGCAGTGCCGCCCTGATGTCATCGCAGTATTATGGCGCCACCCGCTTCTTCGGCTATTCGAACAGTGCAACCCTTTGCGAAAGAGCTAATTATACGGATTCCCAATGGAAAAACCTGCTCAAGAATGATCTCGACAACCAGATTCCCGTCCTCTACAGCGGAAGCTCGTACTATGATCCGGTCAATGGCACGTACTCCGGCGCACACGCCTTCATCATCGACGGTTACGACAACGATGACTACTTCCACGTGAACTGGGGATGGGGTGGTTCTTACGATGGCTACTTTGCCATTGAGGCGCTGACTCCCTACTACTATAATTTCTCGCACGATGAAAATGCAACGTTTGGCCTTGTTCCTGCCACCACCGGCAATCCGCCGTTTACGGACCTGCTGCAGACAACCGCCCTTGACACCGACCGCGTGCAGAAAGGCGCCGTGTTGGGCGGACACAACCGGATGGTGAACGTGGGTGACACTACTGACGACTTTTTTGTGGGCCAGGCTATCATTGAGAACCTCAGCCAGCAGTTCGTGAAATGGTTGGATGTGCAGCATCTTACCATTGCCGCCGGCGATACGCTGCAATATGCCTTCCAGAACACCGTCGATCTGCCTGTAGGCAGCTATTACGTGATGATGTATCGCAGTTCCGATTCCATTGACATCAACGCTTCCAACACTTTGGGTGCTATGCAGTTCCCGGCACAATTCCGCACGGATATTGACTTCTGGGTGGTGGACAGCAACCGGTCGGAACTCACTAACTTAGTGATTTTCATCCGCTTCGCCGATGATGAGGAGATAACCCATGATTTTGCCCAGATTGACACTATGTTCAATGGCAAGACGCCGGGCTTTTTGAGCGTGTATAATTTCTTTGAAACAATGTCATATGGCAAAATAAGATACGTCACAAAATATGCCAACCAAGTGTATGGGAATCATATTGTATCGTATATGGACGAGCATCCACGGGGCTATTACGAGCCTTATAGCTCCACCAACCCGATTGGCTATCAAGGTCCCAACCCGTTTGTAGGCATCTCCATGCGGGAGGCGCAGCTGCTGGCCGCCGCCATGCAATATGTGAACAACAACGGACTGGTGGATACTTATGTAACCTTGGACGGCGATGGTGACGGCTATATCGACAACATCAGCTTTATTGTCAAAGGAGGGACTGGGGCTTGGGCCTCCATCCTCTGGCCGCACATGGAGTTTTTCCCTCATGATTCCATTGATTATCCGGTTCGCATCAACGGGATGAAACCCAACACGTTCAATTTCGAGTTTGAGGGCGCATCCCCCTCGCTGTTCTCCGCCAATGTCTTCCGCCACGAGATGGGACATTCGCTAAATATGCCGGACCTGTACCATTATACGGGCTATTCGACGGTTGACCCGGCGGGCTATTGGGATATGATGTGTTATAATTATGCGCCGAACCATACGAATATGATGTTCAAATCCAAAATTTTGCGGGTGGCAGATGAACCCATGGAGATCACGGAGGATGGGGATTACACGCTGTTGAGCAACGCATCTTCCCCTACGCAGAGCTGCTACTATATCCGTTCTGCCATTGACAGCACCCAGTGGTTCACCTTAGAGTATCGTAACCAGGCGGACCTGTTCGATGAGGGCATTCCCGGCACGGGACTGATCATCGGACGCTGGAACGATACGGTCCCGTTGAACTATCAGGGCCTGTTTGCCAACGCCTTTTTCGATTATGAACATCAGGCGCACCAGTACTGGATTTTCCGTCCCGGCAGCAATTGTGACACGGTGAACGGAGAAATCAACATGGCGCATTTCTGCGCGGCGGAAGGGCGCACCTCCTTCGGCCCGACCACGGACCCGTATCCCTATCTTACGGATGGCACGCCGGAGAACAGCTTTGAAATCACGAATATACAAGAAAACGGAAGCAACCTTACATTCCATGTGCACTTCTTCAACAGCGGTGTTCATGATGTCACATTGGCGGAGAGTGTGCGTGTGTATCCAAATCCGGCATTTGACCAGATCACCATTTCGGGACAGGACTTGCAGCGTATTGAAATATACAGTCTTACAGGACAACTTCTGATGACGGAAAGTTGCAGTCAGGACCAATGCAAAATCTCCATCGGGCAAATGCCGTCAGGGGTGCTGCTGCTGAAGGTTATGCGCACCGATGGCTCGATGTGCGTTCGGAAGGTGGTGAAACGTTAGCGACTACTGGCCGAAGCTGGACCCATCGAAGCAGTGGGTGCAGATGCGCTCTTTGGGAAGGCCGAGAGCTTTGGATATGGTGGACAGCTTGTTGAATTTCAACGTGTCCACGCCGAGGTGCTGGCGGATGCGTTCCACAAGGTTGGCATATTGCGGAGTGGTGTCATCGCAGTATAGATACAGATTCTTGGTGCTGTCGCCCTCCAACTCATCGATCACCCGACGGGTAATCAGTTCCATTTCTGTTTTGGATGCGGAAAAGTTCAGGAAGTGGCATCCGTAAAGCAGCGGCGGACAGCTGATGCGGATGTGGACCTCCTTGGCCCCATACTCGTATAGCTTGCGCACATTGTCGCGCAGCTGGGTGCCTCGCACGATGGAGTCGTCGCAGAAGACAATCCGCTGGCCTTCAAGGATTTTTGTATTGGGCAGCAATTTCATGCGGGCTACATGCTCGCGGGTTTCCTGATTGACGGGCATAAAGCTCCTTGACCAGGTGGGCGTGTATTTGATGATGCCCCGGCGATAGGGTATCTGCTTGCCCATGGCGTAGCCTAAGGCCATGCCGATGCCGGAATCAGGGATGGCGGACACGAAATCGGCCTCCACATCATCCTCACGGCCCATCTCGTAGCCGTACATGTACCGTGTGTTCTCCACATTCACACCCTCATATTCGGAGGAAGGATACCCGTAGTAAATCCACAGGAAGGAGCATATCTGCATCTTCTCATTGGGGGCCAGCAGCTGTTCGTATCCGTTGGCGGTCACCTTGACAATCTCGCCCGGACCCACAAAACGATCGATGGCGTAGTCCAGGTTGGCGAAACTGTGGCTGTCGAAGGCAATCGCGTAGCCGGAGCTTTTCTTGCCGATGACAATGGGCGTGCGCCCGTAATAGTCGCGGGCGGCGATGATGCCGTCGTTGGTCAGTATCAGCATGGAACAGGATCCCTTGACCTTGCGATAGACATTCTGGATGCCGTCCACAAAGGTCTTGCCCTGCGTAATCATCAGGGCGACAAGCTCGGTGGGGTTGGTGGCGCCAGAACTCAACTCGGTGAACTGCTGGTTCTTGTTGAGACATTCTTGCTCCAATTCTGCTATATTGTTGATTTTAGCCACTGTGACAATGGCAAAACGGCCCAGATGGGAGTTCACCACGATAGGTTGTGCATCTGTGTCGCTGATGACCCCGATGCCGAGGCTGCCTCTGAATTTGTCCAGGTCTTCGCCGAACTTGGTCCGGAAGTAGGAGTTTTGGATGTTGTGGATGGAACGATGGAAGAGATTATCCTCAAGGGTTACCATACCGGCGCGTTTCGTGCCGAGGTGGGAGTGGTAGTCTATACCGTAGAAGAGGTCCGGATTGCAAGGCCCGTTAGAGACAACGCCGAAAAAACCGCCCATAATTTATTGAGTATTAAAAGATTAATAAATAAATCCGATAGGATATGGAACGGGTGCAATAATACGATTTTTGCTTTTTACGGCCTTTTCAAAAAACAGGAAGTTATTACCGATTTATGAACAATGGGATGTCGCACACGATGGTGTGCGAGAAGAAGTATGTAATTAAAATGCTATTGTATGCCATCATTTATCCGCACCCTTCTCAAATCCAGCATATTCACGGGATTGGTGCCCAGACCGCTGATGTTGGCGCGAGTGAAGCGCACCACCTTGTCGTAATAGAGCACCACCACCGGCGCATCGGCCATCAGCATTGCATCCATACGGGTATAATAGTCGTTACGCTTTTCTTCGTCCGTACAACGTTGTGAGGCCTCATACAACTTGTCGAACGCCGGATTCACATAATGGGTGTAATTGGAGCCTACGGGCTGCAAATTCCTGGAATAGAAAAGGGCCAGATAATTTTCCGCATCCGGATAGTCGCAAATCCAGGAACCCCGGAAGAAGGGCAACTGGTAGTTGCGCATCATTTCCCGCTGCTGGGCGCCCTGCACCACATCCAATTTCAACTCGATGCCAAGGTCCGCCAACTCATGCTGGATATACTGCACCAAATCGGCGTAGGAGGCTGACACAGCCACTGAGATGGGCGGCAGGCCCTTGCCATTGGGATAGCCGGCCTCGGCCAGCAGCTGGGCTGCCTTCTTGGGATTATAGTCATACCCTCCCGTGCGGGCGGGATCGAACGAGGGCATTCCCCGGGGCACAAAGCCCGCCGTGCCTGGATAGCCCACATTGTTACGCAGATATTTCATCATCTTCACGCGGTCGAAGCCGTAGTTGATGGCCTGACGCACCCGCTTGTCTAACAACGGATTAGACTTATCCCCTGGTTTTAACATAAATCCCAAATACTCCGTATTGAGATACGGTCCCGTAAGCATCTGTATTTCCCCTTTGTACTCGGGATTAAGGCTCCCATCCTTGGTCAGCAGGGCATCCTTATAGCAAGCCTCCACACCCGACATGAAATCCAAAGTCCCTTTCATAAACTCCATAAAGACAGACTGTTTGTCCACAATGAACGAGATGGCCACCGCGTCAATATAGGGCAGACGGTTTCCCTGCTCATCACACTCAAAGTAGTCGGGATTTTTGCGTAGCACTAATTTCACCCCTTCCTGCCATAGCTGGAACTGGAAGGGACCAGTACCCACAGGATGTTTCCGGAAATCTTTGCCGTAATGCTCCACCACCTCTTTCGGGACTACAGAGCAGTATTTCATCGTCAAAATCCCGAGGAACGGCGGAAAAGCTTCCGACAATTGTATTTGGAACGTCGTGTCATCCAAGGCTTTGAAACAAGGCTTGCCAGCGGCATCGCGACGCACCTTCTGGAAAATCCATGCCCCGGGCGAAGCCACCTCAGGATTCAGAATCCGAGAGAAACTATAGACGAAATCCTGCGCCGTCACCTTCCTGACTTTGTCAAAAGGATACTCCTTCGTATTGTGAAACGTCACATCATCGCGCAAGAAGAACATATAAGTCAGCCCGTCAGCGGAAATGGTCCAACTTTTGGCAATGGCGGGCACAATATTCAGCGAATCATCCAAATCCACCAGCCCGTTATAGAGCTGGTTGCAGGGCCATAGCGTGGCTTGGCCCGAGGAATATGCCGGATCCAACGACTGTATGCCGTTGGATTCGTTATAATGAAAGATCTTCTTGTCCGAATGGTCAAACTTCGGTCTGCAACCGGCCATCACCACCATTATCAAAACCAAGCAAAACCAAAACCTCCTCATTTTTTTAATTGTAAATTATTAATTGTTATGACAGTGCCTGATTGACCTTCTTGGAGGATTCCAAAATGGAATTGTACTCTTCTGGTGTAATGTCGGCATTGAAATAATAGACCGGATTCACGGGAGTGCCGTTCTTTATCACCTCATAATGGAGATGCGAGCCTGACGACATACCCGTAGAGCCCACATATCCAATAAGTTGTCCGCGTTTGACCTTCTGTCCGGGTTTCACCGCCTTTTTTGAAAGATGGGCATAGAGCGTTTGATAAGAATATCCATGGTTGATGAGTACGGCGATGCCGTAGCCACTGCCCGGATTATCACCCGACACCGTGCCGTCTGCGGTCGCATACACGGGCGTGCCCTTGGGCGCGGTGATATCCACCCCCGTATGGGCGCGCAAGGTCTTCAGAATCGGATGATAACGCCGCCCGAAACCCGATGTGATTGTATGCATGTTCTTCAACGGGCGGATGGCCGGGATGGAACTCAGCATGTCAGACTTCTTGCTGGCAATCTGTTCCAGCTCTGACAGCGAGCGTGACTGCGCCGCCAGACGCACCACCAACTGGTCGGCCTTCATATTGGCCTCCTTCAGCTCGGCATACGCCTCCGAACGGGACAGGCTGTCGAACCGCGGGTCAGCCAACAGAAGCGGATAACGCTCGGATGCCGGCACCGGATCAGCCTCAAAGACCGTGCGATAGACATTGTCGTCACGGTCCTCAATGTCGGCCAAAACATCCGACATGATGTCAATACGCTGCGACAGGTATTCCACCTCGCTGCGCAACTCGTTGTTCTCCCGCTCTAAAATCTTCACCTTGGGTGAATCTATCGTATAAAAAGCAATCCAAACGAACACCACCGCAAACGCCACCCCACTGAAGAAAACCCACACCAAACGCTTGAAGATGTGCTTGAAACTCACCTTCACCTTCTCAAACGAGAGCGTCTTGGGGTTGAAATGATAAAACGAGTTTGGCATTTGCTTGATTAATACACTTTTATAAAAACATCCTTATTTGCATCCGATGCAGATGCGGTCGCCAATGCCATAGCTGCTGATGGCGCCGCTGTTCCGTTTGATGATGATTTTCAACTGCACACCGTATTTCTGCGCAATATAACGGTACGTGTCGCCCTTCTGTAGCGTGTGGTACTCTTCCGGCGATTTGGTGCTCTTCATCTCCAAATAGACAACCTCATCCTCAATCGGCTCCGAATCATCATAAACATCATTATACAAACGCAGATTCTTCTCGGACATCTGCATGGATGTGGCTAACGACTTGTAAGTGTCGCCCTTGCGCGCAATCAGGAACTTGGTTTTGTTGTTCTCATACACAGGGCGGCTCGTATAAGGATAGTATGCTGATTTGTACGGCACGGCATAGGGGTTGAGGACGAACACATTCTTACCCTGCACCTTTTCCGGCTCCGGTTCCGAAACCTTCCGCACAATGGTGTCCACCTTAGGCTGCTTGGGTTTCTCCGATCTGTTGACAATGACCTGGATACCATTCACCTCCATCGTGTCGGCTTTCGGCTTGGCAGCAGTTTCTTGCTTGGGTTCGGGCTTCGTCGGCTTTGTCTCCACCGTTTCCGTTTGGACGGGCTTCGCCGGCTTTGTCTCTACCGATTCCGTTTGCACTGGTTTTGCCGGCTGGGTCTCCACCGGTTTCACAGGAGCCGTAGCCACTGTTTCAGGTTGGGTGGGCTTGGTTTCCGTTTTCTCTACAGGCTTTGTGACCGGTGTTTGAGAGGCGTTGTTAGACGTAATCGGAGCGGTTTGGGGCTTTGAAGCAGATGCCAACGCCGCCGTGTCGCCCATCCTTTGGGCCACCTTGCGGTCATAATGCATCAGATAGAATTTTTCAATGATGGATATCAGCGTGTCGGCGTAGCGCGGATTGCCGGAATAGCCGGCCTCCTTCAGTCCGTGCGCCCAGGATTTGTAGTCGGTGATGGGCAGATAGAAGAGCTTGATGTAACGGCTGCGCTGCGACAGGAACAGCGAATGGTCGCGGTAGGACTCCTCCACCGAAGCGTATTTCCGGAAGCAGTAGTCGCTACTATGGTTATCCGTCTCATAAAAGGTGGGGCCGGTCCACTCTTTCGTGTGGCACATGATGCCGAAATGGTTGTTCGCCTCCTTGGCGATGCGGTTGGTGCCGCATTTGGAAGCATAGATAGCCTGGGCCAACGTGATGCTGGCAGGCACCTTATACAGCTCCATCTCCCTCATGGCCAAATCCTTATACTCATCGATATAATCGTAAATCTGGTCTTCCAACGTGTATTGGGCATAGGTAGCGGCCATGCCGAACAGGAGGATGCTCAAAATCAGAATTCGTTTCATAATCGGGTTGTATTTAATGTTTTAACAATATCTGGTCGCCGGGATGGATGATGGAATTCTCATCCAGCGAATTATACTTGAAAATGTAGTGCAGCTGCACGCCGTAGCGCTGCGCGATGTAGCGCAGGGTCTCGCCGGCCTGCACAATGTGCACCTTGTTGTTGTGCGTCTTCGCCTTGGCCTCGATATAGACAATCTCGTTCTCCACCGGCTGCGAGTTGGGGTCGAGCACATCGTTGAACTTGCGGAGGCTCACCGCGGCCACCTGCACGTCGCCGGCAATCTTCTCGTAGGTGTCTCCCTTTTGGGCGATGATGAAATAGGTGTGGTTATTCTCGAAGACCTTGCGGTAGCTGAAAGGGCTAGCTCCGGCTGGATACTCGCTGCCAATGGCCGTGAACACCTTGGTCGCTGTTTTGGCAGGCGGCACCGTGATGGGCTTGTCCGGCGTAGCGGGTTTCACCGGCTGATCGGGTTTTGTAGGCGGAACAGAGGATCTCGTGCTGCCGTTATCCACCGGTTTCCCGCCATCCCCGTACGGGTTTTCCGCCACCTCCTGTCCGGCTTCCTCCTTCATGCACACGGTATCCAACCGGGCAATGTTGAAGCGTTCAATCAGGCTGATCAGGCGGTCGGCGTACTGCGGGTTGGTGGCGTAGCCGTCGGCCTTAAGCGTGCGGGCCCAAGCCCGGTAATCCAGAATGTCGAGCTGGAAGAGGTTGGCATAGCGCTTGCGGGTGGTCAGGAACTTCGAGTGATCGTTGTAAGAACCGGCCACATCCTCGTATTTGCGGAAACACTCCTGAAGCTCGTCGTCGTCAATGAGGATCGTGTCGCCCATCCAGTCCTCGTGGCACTTGATGCCGAAATGGTTGTTGCCCTCCGTGGCTAACCGACTCATGCCGCAGGCGCTCTCGAAGATGCCCTGCGCCAACGTGATGCTGGCCGGAATACGGTACTCGTGCATCTTGTCCATGGCCACGTGCTGGTATTTCACAATATAATCCCGAATGTCCGCCTCCGTGTATTGGGCCATAACCCGAACGGGCAGAAGAGCTGCCATCAGAACCGGCAAAAAAACAACACAGAATATTTTTCTCAAGAATGGTAAATTGTTCATTGTTATTGTAAACTATTTTCTCCCCATTTCCAAATGCAACTTCCTAAGCTCAAACGCCTCCATCACCATCTTCGTATAAAACTCCTTAATATCCAATTTATTGTATTCCACCTGACCGGGCACGATGCTCATCGCCGTCTGGCCGGGAATTGTATTCACCTCCAGGAAGTAGGGGATGCCGTCGGTTTCGGAGAGGATGAAGTCCACCCGCACCACGCCGTGGCAGTCAAGGTTGCGGAAAATGCGGGCGGCGTAGTCGCTCATGAGGGCGGTCTTGTCGTCATCGATGACGGCGGGCGTGATGAGCTTGTGGCCCACGGCGGTGTATTTGGCGTTGTAGTCGTAGAATTCATTGGAGGCTACCACCTCGGTGACAGCCAATACCTGCACCTTGCCATATACGGAAGTCACGCCGCAGGTGAACTCGCGCCCGCGCACGAACTTCTCCACCATCAGCTGGTTGTCGTACTTGAAGGCCTCCGCAAACGCACCCGTCAGCTCCTCACGATTGTGCACTTTAGTCACGCCGACGCTGGAACCCGAGTTGCAGGCCTTCACGAAGCACGGGTAGCCGCACACCGCTTCGATGCGCTCGAAATCTATCGGGTCGTTCACGTAGAAATGCAGCGACGGCGAGATGGGGATGCCGAGGTCGGCCACCGCCAGATTGCAGTAGTATTTGTTGAACGTCAGGGCGGAGCAGAAGACGCCGCAGCCGGTGTAGGGCAGTCCCACCAGCTCGAAATAGGCCTGCAGCCGTCCGTTCTCGCCGGGCGTACCATGGATGGCGATGAAGGCCGCGTCGAAGGTCACCTTCCCGTCGGGGAGGGCCAGCGTGAAGTCGTTCTTGTCCACCTGCCACACGCGCCCGTCAGCATCGGTGTAGTGCCAGTCCGCCCCCTTGAAATGGATCAGATAGGGGTTAAACAGGTTCCTGTCCAACTGGTTGAAGATGTTGTCAGC
>Ga0310690_10009506_pt1 | contig 12191 bp, 7 predicted proteins | sample AusTroGonzalo_MG_2_FD_207661 | JGI IMG/M metagenome (GOLD analysis project Ga0310690, IMG submission 207661) | Bovine rumen microbial communities from tropical cattle in Woodstock, Queensland, Australia - Gonzalo_04 (v2) (version 2) | ecosystem: Host-associated > Mammals > Digestive system >...
ACACTCCGTAAGACACTTGGCCGGAAGTTGCTACTCACGGCAGCTACGGTGAGTTCGGCAAAATACATTGACTTCAAGACCTGCGTGCAGTATATGGATTTTGTGAATGTGATGGCCTACGACATGGGCAACTCCAGTCATCACCACGCTGCACTTTATCCTTCACCTATATCTGGCTATTGTACCTCATCGCAAGCTGTGGAGAACCATCTGAAAGCTGGCGTACCTAAGGAGAAACTGGTGATGGGCGTCCCCTTCTACGGCAAGGGTAAACGTGATGACGAGGGTCTGCGGCAGTTCAACCGTACTGGTATGCTGCCTGCGGGCTATGAAGAGCGTTGGGATGATCAGGGAAAAGTTCCCTACCGCGTGAATGAAAAAGGTGAATTTGTATGGGGGTATGAGAATACACGATCACTGGTGGCAAAATGCCAGTATATCCTTGACAACGACCTGCGTGGCGGTATGTATTGGGACTATGCCAGCGACAATCCCCAGGGTGATGAAAGCCGAACGCTATGTCTGAGTCTGATGAAGAACCGCAAAGGAACCGCTGCACCCCGCAAGGTGCTTGTGTTGGCTGAGCGCGGAGGACTTCACGAAGGATTCACTGCAGCTGGGCTGCAGTGGTTGGAGAACCAGAAGGAACGATTCAACATGGAGTTGACGGTTCTGAACTCAGCAAAAGAGATTCCAGAGGGAGAACTGAGAAAATACCATCTTATCCTGCAACTGAACTATCCCCCATACGCATGGAGTGAAGCTTCGCAGAAGGACATGCAGAACTACATCGACCGAGGCATCGGCAGCTACATCGGTTTCCATCATGCCAGCCTGCTAGGTGAATTTGACGGATACAAGATGTGGGACTGGTTCTCTGACTTTCTAGGCAAGATACGTTATAAAAACTATATCGCCGAAAAGAGCGATGGAACGGTGCAGGTGGAGGACCGCACGCATCCCGTGATGAGGGATGTGCCTGGCACTTTCGTTATACCCGATGATGAATGGTACACCTACGAGAGTGACCCTCGGGCAAACGTTCACGTACTGGCGCACGTAGATGAGGCCAGCTATACCCTTAAGACAAACATTAAAATGGGTGACCATCCTGTCATCTGGACCAATACGGCCAAGCGTGCCCGTAATGTCTATTTCCAGTTCGGGCACAGCAAACTGCTGTTTGAGAATGCAGCCTTCATCAAATTGCTTGAGAACTCCCTTAGCTGGACACTGCGCGACGGAGAATGAAAGCATTCCTTATCATATTGTTCATAGCCAGCGGAATTATCGACAAGCCAGTGCCACTGGATTCCAGTCGTTCGCTGGAAGCAGAGCAGCTGAAACAGATACCACTCCTGACGGAGATGCTTCCCCTTGGAACAGGTTCGGAAGGATGGCACCATGAAGGATATGGTCGCATATCTTTCAGTCCGCAGGATAGCAGCCTTTGCCTGACGGTTCCCCTCAATACAGGACATCGAGCCCGAGGATCGGTCGATGATCCCGACTATGCCACCTTCGGAAGGGCGACTTTAAGACTGAATCTTCAAGGGAGGAACCTGCAACCTTTCAGCAGGATTGTCATGGAGGTGAAGCCCGAATGCCAAGGTACAGTGATTATGAACTTGAACGCTGTACTGCAGAATGCACAGCCCAGCGAGCTGGGCGCACATCTTATCAATTTGAGTACCAACAAATGGAACAAGGTGATATTCGGTATCAATGGATTACAGCGCGACTCGGTGCTGAGCCTCTCACTATATACCGACCTGAAAGGCCGTAACGGTGCACTTTACGACAGCGTTACATATACAATAAGAAACCTGTGCCTGGAACGGGTAGAAGAGGAGGAGAAAGAAACGGGATGGGACGTTCCACGTGGGCGCATCGCTTACTCTACATCGGGCTATCTTCTCCGTGGACGGAAGACTGCTGTGGTGAGTGATATACTAAGCGGTTCGTTCGTCCTAGTGGATGCAGAAAATAGCAAGGTATGTTTCAAGGGTGATGTAAGGCCTGTAAAGACTAGTTTGGGAACTTTTGGTCTGATGGACTTCTCTTCGTTCAACAAACCGGGCAATTACCGACTCCGTCTGAGTGATACTGCCACAGATCCATTCCCTATCTCTGACGATGTCTTTTATAATGCCCAGCAATTGTTGCTCAACTTTATCTTCTGTCAGCGTTGCGGATATGAGGTGAAGGGCATTCACGGAGTATGCCATCAAGACTTATTCTGCGACCATGCAGGGCGGCAGATCTGTTACGGGGGTGGATGGCACGATGCCGGTGACCTCTCACAGCAGACTTTGCAGACAGCAGAGGTGGCTCACTCGCTGCTTGAAACTTATCTGCGCAACAAAACATCGCACCCCGCTTTGGCCGATCGAATGCTAGAGGAGGCAGAATGGGGACTGCGTTTCGTTCTGCGTTGCCGCTTTGGCGACGGGTTCCGAGCTAGCAGCATGGGACTTCTACACTGGACGGATTCAGAGACAGGAACCCCAGATGACATTCACACTGTGCGCAAGCAGGACAATGCCTTCGACAATTATCTTTATGCGGCCTTAGAGGCCTTTGCCGCCCTGTCAATGCCGCCATCACCTCTCTGCGACAGCCTCTTACATGCAGCAGTTGAGGATTTCTGTTTTGCAGAGGAAAAGTTTTGTCGAGTTGGATACGAACCTCTTCCGCATCTTATGGAGCATACCTATAATACTTCCTCGTCGCTGTTTCAGGCAGCCCGAAGCTGGTCGGCTACCCAACTCTTCCGTCTGACCAAAGAGAAGAGATATGCCCAAATGGCAGCCGAGAGTGGCAGATATATTATGAGCTGTCAGGAGAAGGAAGTATTCGGAGGATATTTTTATCGCGACTCTACACAACGCGTACCCCTTCATTTCATTCATCAATCGCGCGAGCACCTCATGATACAAGCCCTTGTCGGTCTGTGCCAAACACAGTCCTCGCATCCTGATGCCAGACAGTGGCGAGAATCCATCCGCACCTATGGTGACTATATAAAACGACTTATGACCTATACCGAACCTTATGGCATGATGCCCTCGGGTATATGGAAGGTTGGGGAGTACGATAACGATGAGGAGGGTTTTCGCACGCTGCATCTCTTCGCACCGCAGAATGCAAGGGAACGGTTTCGCCGACAACTACGTTGCGGAGTTAAGATTGACGAGACGCACTACCTGCGACGTTTCCCCATGAGTTTTAGCATTTTCAATGGCAATGAGGCCATTATCCTTTCAACAGGAAAGGGTGCTGCCATCTGCGGCAGCTACCTTGGCGATGAGGAACTGCGGCAAGCAGGATTAGAACAGCTCTACTGGACTGTGGGAAAGAATCCTTTCTGCCAGTCACTCATATACGGAGAAGGCTACCGATACCCCTCAATGGATAGCTTCTCATCGGGTGAGATTATGGGTGAGATACCTGTGGGCATCCGTTCCTTCGGTGATGAAGACATTCCCTATTGGCCACAGACCAACAATGCTTGTTATAAGGAAGTCTGGCTGACTTCGGCCGGTCGGGCCTTATCCTTGCTTTCAGAATATTAATCCTACAAAAATAAGATAAATATGAAAAGAAGTTTCAGATTGTTAGCACTCGTGATGGGCATCATCTACTGCTGCCAACTGATGGCCCAGGATAATGGCGAGTATGCCGCCAATTATGCCCGAGGTCCCCGTTTCCGTGCCCTACTTCATTACGAGCCAAGAGCCGAAGAAGCTCATGTTCAGTTCGATAAGCAGGCCATCCAGTTCTTCCATAAGCTGACCTATGGTGAGGGATGGATTATGGATGTTACCACTTCGCTGGCCGACTATCCTTACGAGAAACTGAAGGAATACAGCATCATCATTAGCCTGAATGCTGCACCTGGTGGAAAGGAACAACGCGAGGCCTTTGAAAAATATATGGAAAACGGAGGCGGATGGATTGGGTTCCATGCATCGGCATATAACGACCGTAATACCAAGTGGCCTTGGTACAACAAGTTCCTGGGCTGCGGTCCCTTTTACTGCAACAACTGGCCTCCACAACCCGCTCTGGTGGAATGTGACACGCAGGAGCATCCTGTAACCCAGAGCCTGCCATTGTCCTTCGTGGTTCCTGCCAGCGAGTTTTACCAGTGGCAACCCAGTCCGCGTAAAAACCCCGATGTTCAAGTACTCGTCTCCATCTCCCCCAAGATGTATCCCTTCGGATTAAAGGACGTGGTAAAGTTTGGCGATTTCCCCATCGTGTGGACAAACAACAAATATAGGATGATCTATCTGAACATGGGACATGGTGACGAGGGCTTCATCGATGCCACACAGAACCTGCTATTCGTAAATGCCTTCCGTTGGGTGGTGAGCCGTGATCCCAACGGTGACCCCTTTAAAAAATAAGATTACTTTTTTCTCCAAGACTACATGAAAATTAACATCGAGAAAGACGAACAGGCATTCGATCTTGCCGCCGCCGACAGGATTGTCTGCCAGCTTAAACAAAAACCAAATAGTGTGGTAGGACTGTCAACGGGGCGTACTACGGGCAATATGCATCGCCTGGTGGTTTGGCGTTACAGCAATCAACCCTTTGATATCAGTAGCGCCACTTTCTTCGGACTTGATGAAATAACGGGTGTGCCGCGCTCCTATTCCGGTGCATGCTACACAATGCTCAAGAATGAGATTATCGATAGTCTGGGTATCGATGAGAATCATTTTCTGATGTTACCCACAGAAAGTGAAGACATACAAGCAGAATGCCGACGCTTCGTCGAAGAACTACAGCGCAGGGGAGGAATAGACCTGCTCATCCTTGGACTGGGCGAGAACGGACATGTTGGATTCAACCAGCCAGGTACACCATTTGACAGCACTGTTGGCACAGGAAGCATGGATCAGGCGCTAGAAAGCCGCATACGAAAAGAAACCCGCCTCCCTGCCGACCATCCCATAGGGGGTGTCACCTTGGGTATTTCCGACATTATGCAGGCCCGTCATATCGTACTGGTGGTCAAAGGGAAAGCCAAGGCCGAGATTGTGAAACGGGTTTTACAAGGTCCAGTCACCACAGATATCCCAGCCTCTATCTTACAGCAACATCCTAATTGCGAAGTTCTTCTTGATGCGGAAGCCGCTTCCTCACTTCTACCCTCAAATGAGAACCACAGGTAAGTTGATTAACATGTTGTACAGTCGAACCCTATTTAACCACGCGAGTGCCTAAGGGGGAGCAAGCCTCCATGTTTCCGGTTCCCTCTATAGCATCTGTTTTGGCGCTCAGGTTGTCAAGCATGTTAACGATGATAGCTTCTTGTGTACAGGGTAGTACAGGGCTTCCGAATTCACGTGTCCCGTGGTGAGAAAGAATAACGTGTATGATGCGTTTAATCTCTTCACTGTCAATGCCTTGTTGCTCCAGCACATTCTGCAGCTTGTGGGCACCTATATAGATATGTCCCAACAGGTACATGTCGGATTGCGTTTCGCCTTCAGTGTTATATTCGTATACTTTTCCGTAGTCGTGGAAAAGTATTGCCAGTATGCACCGTTCTATCTTTATTTCGTAAGGTAGGCAAGGATAAAGTCCTTCCAGCATGTGCAGCATCTGGTAGGTGTGATTTGTCAGACCGCCAGGGAAAGCGTGATGCACACTCGTTGCTGCAGGGTATTTGCAGTATGGATTATAAAGCTTATCGGCAAAATCACGAATAACGGGGATGAGGCTTTGGTCGGAACAGAAACCAATTAGTACGTTTATTGTTTTGTCCCAAACATCTCTGCGAATAGGTCTTGGCAGCAAATTGTATAAGGGATGGTCTAACAATGGCATCGGGCCGGGTCTCATGTCAGTAAGTGAGCAAGACTTTTTCCCGGCATTATCTTTTATCGTATAGAAACTTACCAGTTGACCCACTTTAGGTTCTGCTGTGGGTTGCAAGTCCCACACTGAAATGTTCATTGTTTCTATAAGGTCAGCCACTTTCAGCGTTGCATAGGGCGAGCCTGTTCGAGTCGTTCCATTGCTACGGCTCAGTACAAGATATTCTTTAATCATTTATTTCTCGATTTTTAATACGGGTGCAATTTGATTCACAGGTTGTGGCAGTTCTACTTCAAGTCCTTCGGCAGTTTGGCGAGCCTTTACCTTGCCGTAACCCAGAAGTTGTACACTGCTGATGCGTTTCTTGAAGTATTTGTTGTCCTTGGCCAGCGATTTGATGACGAGTCGTTTGTCGGCAGGCCATCCCATGGCGGTAACATAGAGGTACTTCTTGGTCTGGTTGAAACGGATGTCTCTGTAATCCATGCCTGCGAACTGACCGTCGTTAAAGCCTTGGGCATTTAACTTGATATCCTTTTCGGCCACAGGTCCTTCACCGAATTTCTCCCACGGACGGGTACCAAAAATGCTCTCGCCATTTTGTGTCATCCAAACCTCCAGGTCATCAAGTATCTTTGACTCCTTCTCATCGTAGGTTCCATCGGCTCGCAAGGGAATGCTTAAGAGCAGGTTCCCATTCTTTGATACAATATCCACCAGCTGTTTGATTACAGTTGCTGCCGACTTATAGTGGTTGTGCTCATAAATGCTGGTAGTATAATGCCAGCCCCCTATGCAGTTGCATGTCTGCCAAGGTTCTGGGATAATCTCGTTGGGTGCTCCGCGTTCCACATCCCACGTTAACGCCTTACGTTGGTTGTCATTGAGAATCTTTCCGAAAACCACGCCGCGCGGATTTTTATTATAAAGATGTGTGGCAATACGCAAGCCACAGTCGCTCAGGGGATAGAAAGGCAATACCGTCACATCAAAGTAGATCAGGTCGGGCTGGTAGCGGTTGATTGCATCAAGCGTACGGTCATAGAAGTTGGTAACGAATTCCAAGGATGGCGGACAAGCACCATTACCCCAGCCCCACTGTGCATGTATTCGTCCATTATCCCATGAACCTTGGCTCATGGGGTGGTTTTGCTGATAGAGCATCTGAGGGTCGAGTCCTTCCCACCATTTCCCTTTGCCGTCTTCCTTTGTCAAGTTGCCATCATAGTAGACACCAGCTTTCGGGCCGTTCAGGTCGTAGCGCTGCGAAGGCTCATACCAAGTCCAGGCGTGGTCGGCATGGAAAGAGATACCCAAAGGCAGACCGACTTTCTTTGCGGCTTTGGCCCACTCGGCCAAAATATCTTTATGAGGGCCAATGTTCTTAGCGTTCCACGGCTGATACTTAGAATCCCACAGGTCGAAGTTGTCATGATGGTTGCCCAACACAAAAAAATACTGTGCACCACAACGTTTGTAGCGTTCTACCAGTTTCTCGGGTTCCCAATGTTCAGCTTTGAACAGAGGAAGGATATCTTTGAAGCCCACTTCCGATGGGTGTCCATAGTGCTCCACATGCCATTTGTATTCATTGCTACCCTCCATATACATCGAACGGGCCATCCAGTCTCCCGAACCTTCTACACATTGGGGGCCCCAATGAGCCCAGATGCCGAATTTGGCATCACGGAACCATTCCGGAGTTTGGTGGGTCTCGAGCGATTCCCATGTAGGTTCATACTTTCCAGTCTGCATCTGTTCGTGCTGTTCCGACACGGGTATTCTGTATTTTTGCGCATTGACAGGTAGCCATGCTGACAAAAATAAGAGGAAGACAATGCTATTATTCTTCATCATCGTGGTGTTGATTTATTTTTTTACAAAAATACGGGTAAGTGAGGGATAATCAAAATAAATCGCGAATTTTATTTTGTTTTGTTCATGCTTATTTGTAACTTCGCAGCGATTATGAGCAAGAAAACAAGACAAAAGCAAGTACAGGTTCAGGCTCCCAAGGTGGAGAACGTGAAGAAAAAAGGGAATGATTTCAGGTTCCCCCTGTGGATATTACCTATTATTTATAGTGTATTATTTGTGTTGTTTGCGTGGTTTTTCCTGATAGGGAAGAATTCGGAAACACTATATTTTATGCAGGACCGCGGTTACTGGAACGATAGCATGGTGTATTTTCACCATTGTATGCGTATGCCTGGCGGCTTCCTTTCATGGACAGGCTCATACCTGACGCAGTACTTCTATTATCCGGCATACGGGGCTGCCATACTTATCTTGTTGTGGATGGCGAGTTTCTGTCTGGCGTGGAGGTCGTTCCATGTGCGTCTGGAGTTGACATTCCTGCTATTTGTCCCACTGTTGGCTTTACTATGCACCGAGGTACACCTGGGCTACTGGGTTTATTTCATGAAGGATATAGACTACAGCTTCTACCATAGCTTAGGCTTTTTCTTTGCATTACTTCTGTCTGTCGACTACACAAAGAGCTGGAAGTATGGAAGCTATGTTCAGATGATTCTTGTGTCTGTATTGTTCTATTATCCTTTGGGAGTCTACGCTCTGTTGGCAACCATGCTGATAGCCTTCCGTATGTTCAGGAACGACTGGCGCAAAGATTGGAAAGCCTTCCTGTTGCTTATTTTGTTATTGGGGGCCGTTCCTCTCATAGAGACTACCGGCACCACATTGATGCGTTTAGAAGAGCCTTGGTTCTTCGGCCTCAAGCGTTTTGAAATAGGTCCTGTACGTGACTATAGACTGGAGGCCCCGTTAGTGTGGCTAATTTTCTCTTCACTCCTTATCCCTTTGGTTGGGAATAGAAAAGATGGGCAATACGGTATTAAGGGACTGGTGATAAGCCAGTTGCTGATGTTGGTCGTTGCTATTGGTGCCTATCATATTGTCAGTGGCAGGAATTTCTCTGATAGCAACTACTTTGCTGAGCTTAGGATGCTACGAGCCGTTGATGAACAGCGTTGGGATGATGTCTTGAACGAGGCGCGTGCGGCTAAGGCTAATCCTTCCAGAATGATGGTAATGTATCGCGATATTGCCCTGTTGAACAAGGGGGAGGTGCTCAACCGTTATCTGTACAACAATCGTCCGGCCAATGCTACTATCATGAGTGACTCCATAGTAGTTCGACTCTGCGATACCACAGGTGACTTCATCTATTACAACTTCGGAGAAACCTGTTTCGGCATCCGAAGGGCCATAGAGCGCAGTATGCATTACGGATTCTCTTATTACACGATGCGTGTGCTTGCTCGTTGTGCACTTATTAACGGCGAGTATGATAATGTAAGAAAATACCTTCGTCTGTTGGAACGCTCTACATTCCAAAAGAAGTGGGCAAGGGAATTGCAGCCCTATCTGGAAGACACAACACTTATTGCTTCAAGCCCTCGTTTTGGCTTGGTAAAGAGACTCTACAACGGAGGTTCTTCTATGGTGGGCAGCGATGACTATTTTGTGGAGCCCACGCTGGTACACAAACTGGCCCATACTGCTACAGAAGATCCGGAGATTCTGGATTTGGCTTTAGCTTATTGCTTGCAGAGTAAGGATTTGAATTGTTTCTGGTCACAAGTGTGGCAATATCATAGAATTAGTCCTGAACGTGCTTTCCCTCGTTATATTCAGGAGGCAATGCTGCTCTTCCATTACGAGTTGAGGACGGGACCCGAAGATATTTCTGCTTATAACATAGACCCGCAGATTTTTGAACGTTACAAGTCTTTTATAAATAGGGTTAAGGAATATGGTCAGAGTGGAATGAATGTCGACCAGGTAGGCGCTGCTCTTCAGCCGGAGTTCGGTGACACTTACTGGTGGGACTATTGTGTGCTGAGGGATATTAAGACCTATTAAATGAAGAATGAAGAGTGAAGAATGAAGAATTTGCTACCGCAACGAATGCTCAATGTTCAATGCTCAATGCTCAATGAAATGAAACAATATATATGTTCTTTCTTTTTGGTTGCCGTGCTGCTGTGTTCATGCAGTACGCATCCTTCGTTGCCGCGGGATTTTCAGGACAAGAGTTGCAAACCTGATATCTACCCCGACTATACGGACGTTACAGTACCTATCAACATAGCCCCGCTTAACTTTATGGTGGAAGAGGCTGACGAAGTGGTGGCTCACTTTATGGTGGGAAAGGTGGACTATTGCTATGGCAAGGGTAACAAGGTGATTATTCCTGCGGATGAATGGAAAGAACTGCTGTCTGCCGCAAAGGGCAGCAAGATGAATGTGGTTGTTTATTGCCGTCAGCAGGATAAGTGGAGCAGGTTTAAACCTTTCAGTATAGATGTGAGTGCAGATAGTATAGACGCTTATATCTCTTATCGTGCCTTGGCTCCTACCTATGTGGGCTTTGAGCATCTGGCCATCAGACAGCGTTGCCTGGAGAATTTCAAGGAGAATGATATCTTCAATACCCGACAGATTAGCAACGAGCGCGAGGGCGTTTGTATCAATTGCCACTCCTATCAGAATTACAAGACAGACAACATGATATTTCATATACGTGTCTGCCACGACGCTACGATGATAGTTTCTAATGGCAAGCTTAAGAATGTACTCCTGAAAACGCCCGAGATGATTTCTGCGGCCGTTTATCCCTCATGGCACCCAACGCTTCCCTTGATAGCCTTTAGTACAGATCGTACCATGCAGTCATTCCATACACGTGATATTACTAAGGTAGAGGTGATGGAATCTGCCAGTGACATCGTTTTCTACGATGTAGAGAAGAATACCATTCAGACCGTCTTGGCCGACAGCATAGAGTTGGAGTTGTTCCCCTCATGGAGCCCTGACGGCAAATGGCTATATTTCTGCTCTGCCCGTTATGATTTTGAAGACCTGAACAATGGCATGAACGAGACGCTGAACCATTACAGACAGTTGCAGTACAACCTGTACCGTGCACCGTTCGATATGGAGACACGAACCTTGGGAGAGCCGGAACTTATCTATGATGCCGTAAGCAAGGATCGTAGTGCCGTAGAACAACGTGTAAGCAGCGACAATCGCTATGTCCTCTTCGCAGAGGGTCCAAATGGACTCTTCCATATTTGGCATCCTACGGCTCAGATTGAAATTCTTGATCAGCAAACGGGACAACTGGTTGACACCAAAGCCATAAACAGCGATAGGGCAGAGAGCTATCCTTCCTTCTCCAGTAACGACAGGTGGATCCTCTTTGAGAGTCGCCGAGACGATGGTAACTTTACGCGTGACTATCTAGCCTATTTTGATAGGAAGGGTCATGTGCACAAAGCTTTCATGGTTCCTCAGCAGGATCCGGAGTTTTTCCGTTTGTCGCTCTTCAGTTGGAGTAGACCTGAGTTTATGTCGGAGCCAGTAAAGATTACTCCTCTGATGTTCCGTAATCAAGCCCTTAAAGAACCGGGGAGACCTATGGGAGAGAAGAATCGAAAGCCAGCCTCTGTCCCCTCTCAAAAGGGTAGGGGGAGTGAAGAGTGGAGTCATGAGTGAAGGAATCGGCCAAATCGAAAATAACTAAGAATAATGAGAATTAAAACCATCATCTTATTTGCAATCTGTCTTGCTTGTCTTTTTTCTTGTACTGAAAACATAGACATGTCTTCGAGATATGTATTCAAGGAACATACCACTATCAGTTATCTTGAATCACATGCCGATTACAGCCAATACGTGTCATTGCTTAAGCACGTAAAGGTAAGCCAACGGAGCGAGACCACAATGTATCAATTGTTAACAGCCCGCGGAAACTATACCATATTTGCTCCCACCAATGATGCAATAGACAGGTATTTGCAGAAGTTGGTTGATGAGGAGATGATTTCATATCCATCGTGGGAGGCGTTTACGGACAGTACAAAGCTTGACTCTATCCGTAAGGTCATAGTACATAACAGCGTGATTGACGGCGGCGATATCTCCGATCAGGTTTTCTATACCAGCAACTTCCCGGAGGTTAATAATGGAGAAATAGCCCTCCCCAACATGCTTGACCATAAGTTAAGCGTGAAGAGCGACAAATCAAGTGATACCATCTTTATCAGCGGAGATTGTCCTCTTGATACCCGAAACTACGATATCCCTGTCATAAACGGAGTTATTCATCAGATACACAAGGTGATAGCGCCAGACGATGTTTCTGCGGCACGTTATTTCAAGCTCCTTCTCGAGAAGGATGTAGAAGGCTATTTGGTAATGGCAAAGTGTCTGGATGCTTGCGGCTTGTTCGATACCCTTTCTGCTATGCGCGACGAGGTATACGAGACCTTGTATCAGACAGGCAAGATTCCCGACCTTAATGCATACATGAGTCATGGTTTTACCGATGC
>Ga0310690_10009507_pt1 | contig 12190 bp, 7 predicted proteins | sample AusTroGonzalo_MG_2_FD_207661 | JGI IMG/M metagenome (GOLD analysis project Ga0310690, IMG submission 207661) | Bovine rumen microbial communities from tropical cattle in Woodstock, Queensland, Australia - Gonzalo_04 (v2) (version 2) | ecosystem: Host-associated > Mammals > Digestive system >...
CTGATAAGTACTGGCCATGGATCTAAAAATGGTGCTTTATTGCCTCCATATTCAGTCCCGCTAGCGTTACATCCAACAGTAATGGAATCACCATAAAACAAAACGTTTACTGGTTCTTTATTTTCTAATTTATGAAAGAATTTTTTTAATTTATTTCTTTCGCTACTTTGCTTAAATGAATCCCATTTACCATCATGAATATAACTGATAGCGATTTGCTTATCAGACATAAAACTGCCTTCGCCAAACATTAGATACCTTTTTTCTTTAAACTTATATCTTCCGAGATTTGGGTCTAATATAATCGGGACAGGAGCGGACTCTTTTCTATAATATTCTTCAACGTCTAAAACTTTTATATCACTATTTTCAGGAATAATTAGTTTTCCATCTTTTACAAAGTAGTCTTTTCCTTCTATATATTTGATATTTAAAGAACTATCGGTTACTGAAATTATTTTTTTAATAGGAAATAAGAGCGATATTACTTCTCCTTTTAAAGGTAGAGCAGTCTCAAAATAAATTGTGTCACCTTCTAGGATTGGCTGCATGAAAAGTTTGCAATTTTCCATTATCTAATTCTGACTCCGCTTTCTTTATCGAAAAAGTATAAATTATTAGAATTAAATTCGACGGTTAAATCATCACCAGACTTAATATCAACCTCGCTATCACACTTAAAGAGGAATTCTTGCTCTAAAATATGGGTATGAACAATTGAGTCATAGCCTAATAATTCTCTGAAGTTGCAAGACAATTCTAATTTATTCATGTCTTTGCCGACCTTATCAGCTTCTACTAAAGAGACTTTTTCAGGTCTAATACCAACCACTAAATCCTTATTTTCATATCCTTTTTCTTTTAACATAGAAATTTGTTCTTTGTTTAGTTTGAAATGAACTTCTAAATTTCCTGTTTCAGAATGAATACAAATTTTGCTTCCATCAAATTGAGCATTTAAGAAATTCATAGCAGGGTTTCCAACGAAGCCAGCTACAAATTTGTTTTCTGGATTATTATAGATTTCTTTTGGTGTACCGATTTGTTGGATGTAGCCATCTCTCATAACAACGATACGGTCCGCCATAGTCATAGCTTCGGTTTGGTCATGAGTAACATAAATTGTTGTAGCGTTAACTCTCTTATGGATGTTAATAATTTCTCCTCTAGTTTGAACTCTTAATTTTGCATCTAAGTTAGATAGAGGTTCATCCATTAAGAAGACTTTTGGATTTCTAACAATACATCTGCCTAAAGCCACCCTTTGTCTTTGTCCACCAGATAGAGCGGCTGGCTTTCTTAATAAATATTTTTCAAGGTCTAAAATCTTAGCGGTTCTATTGATTTCTATATCAATCTCATAACTGCTTAATTTTCTGCTTTTATAAAGCAAAACCTCATTATTTTGATAAAATTCAAGGTCTTTTTGAAGCTTTTCTTTCTGTATGTTTCTCTGTTCTATTCCATCTTGAAGGGCCTTGGTTGCTTCTTCTGTATAGCCACCTTTATCAAGATATTTTTGGTACTTATTAGCTTCACTTTCGATAGTGGAAATTTGGTTTTGGAGTTCCTTGATTTTTTCAGTCCAAATACCTTTTTCTTGGCTTTCTTTTAATAGTTCATTAATTTGATCATCATTAGCGATAATCTCATCATATTTCTTTGATACTTCATCAAGTAAATCTTTACCATCTTTGCTCTTAACTGCTTTTTTTCTTAAAGCCTTAGCCTCTTTTACTAATTCCATATTTTTCTTTCTTAGTTCTTCGGCTTCAGGGTTTTCTTTATAAACAGGGCATGGAATTTTACGAAGTTTAAGGGCGAACGCCATATTGCCGTAGACTGTCATATGTGGATATAAAGCATAGTTTTGGAAAACCATTGCGATATTACGATCTTTAGGCTCAATGTTATTAACCATTACGTTATCGATATATAGTTCGCCGCTAGTAATATTTTCTAAACCAGCAACCATTCTTAAAGTGGTGGATTTACCACATCCAGATGGTCCGACAAAAACGATAAATTCCTTATCTTTGATTTCGAGATTAAAATCAAAAACTGCTTGAACATTATTGTCGTAAATTTTGTTCAAATTCTTAAAAAGAAGAGATGACATATTAAAAAGCTCCTTGTGTGTAACTATATTGTAATTCAAAAGATATTGTCTTGCACAAAAAAACGCAATTAAGTCGAAAAAATGATATTTTTAAATAATTATCTACTAGCGTTTTGAGAGGATAAGAATTGCTTTCTATTTATATAATATAAGAAGATAAATATTTAAAACGAGCGTATCAGATGTTACATTCGATTTAAAAAGCGATGATTAAATGTTTATTCATAACCACTAATAAAAATAAGTAGAATTCTAATCAAAATACTGTGTTAGAGTGGCTAATTCAGTATTTTTTAATATTTTTTACTTAATTGATTGACTAATTTATCTCTATCGTAGAGAATATAGGGTAGAGGTATTTATCTAAATGAAAATGTTTGACTTAAAAGGAATTGTTTTAGGCATGAATAAGCCTAATATAGTTTCTTTACTCAATTCTATTGAGCTTTACAAAGGCAAAACCTTTCCAGTGAAGAAAGCCAAAAAGCTAGATATGCTTAAATCTATGGCTCGTCGTAGTGGAGCGGTAATGTCAAATCAAATCGGTAATGTTTATATTACTGAAGAACGCGAACACGCCATTTTCGTTAAAAACTCACAACCACAAACTCTACAAGAACATATGGTTATGGGGTACGCGAAAGCGCGCGATTTAATTGATGAAGTGTATGAATTCCAAACTTTAGATCGTAGTTTTGTTTCCACGCTTCATTATTATATTTATCGTGATTACAATCCAGAATTTGGTGGTCGCTTTAAAGATAGTATTAACTATATTCAAGAATCTTTACCTGATGGATCATTTAACACAATATTTGTTTCTAGTGCTCCAGAAGAAGTTGCGATTTTACTTGAAAACTTAATCTATCAATTCAATATGTGTGCAGCGGATGAAGAAGTTAATAAATTACTTCTTATTGCGACATTCATGTTTGATTTTATGTGTATTCACCCATATAACCATGGCAATGGTAGAACTTCTAGATTGTTACTTAGTTTCTTGTTAAAGAAATATGGTTATGATGTCGATGATTATTTCGCAATTGCTTATTTAATGAAGCAACATTTAGGCGAATATATTGATGCCTTTAAAGTTTCTTGTGAAGGTTGGCACACTAATGAAAATGATTATGAAGCCTTTATTACCTTCATCTTAAAGAGAATCCTAGAAGCTTATCAAAAACTTGACTACATTTTAGAAGTTAACGATATCAAAGCTACTGCTGAAGAAAAAGTCTTAAAAGTAGTAGTTGATTCCGCAACTCCAATCAGCAAAACTGTAGTCTTGAGAATTTTATATTGCTTAAGCAAAGTCACCATTGAAAAAGCCCTAGCTAAATTAGTGGATGAAGGAAGAATCCAATTAATCACTAGGGGTAGATATTCGAAATATTTTAGAATGTGAGGAAAAATAAATTATGAAAGTTGAAAATATTCGCAATGTTGCATTATTAGGCCACCAAAGCAGTGGCAAAACTACTTTAGTAGAATCTTTAGCGTATGTCGCAAAACTCATCAATCAAAAAGGCGAAGTCGAAAAGAAAAACACTCTTTCTGACTATTCTCCTGATGAACAAAAACGTGGTAGCTCCATTCAAACCGCTATTATTCCTTTAAGATATAAGGATCATAAAATCAATTTATTAGATGTTCCTGGAAATGATGACTTTATTTCTGAACCAATCGGTGTTATCGGTGCAGTCAAAGGCGCAGTCTTAGTGATTGATGCTTCTATTGGTGTACAAGTTGGAACAGTCAAACATTATAAACTCCTTAGAAAAAAAGGCATCCCAACCTTCATCTTTGTTAACAAAATGGATAAGGAAGACGTCAAATTTGATGAAGTCTTAGAAGATGTTAGAGCAAAGCTTGGTAAAGAAGTAATTTCTTTCTGTTATCCATTAGGTCATGAAAAGAATTTTGATGGCTTTGCTGATGCAATTGATATGAAAGCTCATATCTTCAACGGCAAAGAATGTGTTGAAGCAGAAATTTATCCAGATAAAATGGGTAAAGTTGAAGAATTACATGGCATTATCGTTGAAGAAGTTGCTAAAACTGATGATGCTTTATTAGAAAAATTCTTCAATGGTGAAGACTTCACCGCTGATGAAATTAGAACCGCTCTTCGAGTTGGTGTCTTAAACGGCGAATTAACTCCATTAATCGTTGGTAGTGCTGTTAAAGATATCGGCGTTAAAACATTATTAGATATGTTCATCAACTATTTACCAAATCCAAATGACCTCAAACCTATGGCGGCTCATGATGAAAATGGTAATGAAAAAACAGTTAAAACTGATGTTAATGAACCACTTTCTGCTTATGTTTTCAAGACTGTTGTCGACCAATATACCGGTGCAATTAACATGATTAAAGTTTGCTCTGGTGTCTTACATGTTGGTGATGAAGTCTATGTTAATGGTAGCACTCAAAAAGTTAGCATGCTTTATGAAATGTGCGGCAAAAAACTTGATAATATTACCGAATTAGTGGCAGGAGATATTGGTGCTGTTACTCGTTTAGATAACGTCCGCTCTGGCGACACATTATCTTCACCAAAATCTATTAGCATTATTAAACCTGCTCATTATCCAACCGCTGTTATCTTTAAAGCCATCATCTTATCTAATAAGAATGATGAAAGCAAATTAGGACCAGCTCTAGCTAAGATGCAACTTGAAGATCCATCATTAGAAGTCAAACGTAATAATGAAACCAAACAATTATTATTAGGTGGTTTAAGTGAATCTCATATCGCTTATGCGCTTGATAAATTAAAGAATATTTATAAGATTACCTTAACAACCGAAAAGATGAAGGTTATTTACCGTGAATCTATTAAAGGTACTGCTGAAGGTGATGGTAGATATGTCAAACAATCTGGTGGTAGTGGATTCTATGGCGTAGTTAAGATGAGATTTGAACCAGCTGAAGAAAATAGCTTTGCTGAAGAAGTCTTCGGTGGTGCTGTTCCTAAAAACTACTTCCCAGCAGTTGAAAAAGGCTTTATGGAAGCATTAAACAATGGTTTACTTGCTGGATTCCCAGTCATTGGTGTTAGAGGTGTTTTAGTTGATGGTAAATATCACCCAGTTGATTCCAATGAACAAGCCTTCAAAATGGCGGGTATTCTTGCTTTCAAAGATGCATATCTTAAATGTAAACCAATTATTCTTGAACCAATAATGAGAATTAAAGTCAGCGCTGATACCGCTTATACTGGTAATATTCTCTCCGACTTAAATACTAGAAGAGCAAGAATTCAAAACATCGAAGAAAAAGATGGCACTCAAGAAATCGAAGCTCTTGTTCCAGAAGCAGAGATTATTGACTATGTCACTAAATTAAAATCACTTACTCAAGCCAGTGGCTTCTTCAATCGTGAATTTGAAGCTTATGAAGAACTTCCTGAATTCTTAAAAGATAAAGTCATCGCTGAAAATAAAGTGACAAATAACAACTAATTATAGTTATTAAAAAAATTGAGCCGAGCCTAAAAACTCGGCTTTTATTATTCTAATGTAATTATAAAAATAACGGCTTTCTTTCGCGTATTTAATGTAATCACGCAAGAATCCCTACTTCAATAAAATAAGTAGTGGGAGCATGTCGCTAGATTTGAAAATTTAGATTCAAGCTCAATTAATACATTTATAAACACTATTTCGTGAGTGGTAATCAACCCCCTTTATTTTTATATGTGCGCGCTAAGATAATAAATGATACAATATATTTGCTATACATGAATAAAGAAGTACCAATTTACGAAATCAAAGAAGATCTCGCTCTTAGATATGCTTCTACTGCTGATGAGATTAGAAGAAACTTAAAAGAGAAAAAGACCTATCTTTTAAATGTGATGTCTTCTCCAGGAAGTGGAAAAACCACATTGCTTTGTTCGTTAATAAATAAACTTAAAGACGAATTTAAAATTGCTGTAATTGAAACTGATATCGATGGTAGAGAAGACGCGCAAAAAATATTTGATAAAACTGGAGTTAAAACTATTCAAATCCATACCGGTGGAGCGTGTCACCTTACAAGTCAAATGTCTAGTGATGCTTTAAAAATAATTGAAAGCGAACATTTTGATTTAATCATTATTGAAAATATTGGTAACCTTGTTTGTCCTGCTGAATTTGATGTAGGTGCTCATAAAAATATGGTACTTCTTTCAGTTCCTGAAGGTAGTGATAAACCTTTAAAATACCCACTGATGTTTCAAGTTGCTAATTTAGTTGTGATTAGCAAAATCGACACTATCCCAGTTTTTGATTTTGATATTAATGAAGCTAAAAAGAATATCTTATTTAGAAATCCTAATGTTGATATTTTTGAGGTCTCAAGCAAAAAAGAGGCTGGAATTGTAGAGTTATGTGCTTATTTAAGAAAGGAAATTAAGGAATTTCTAGATGAGTGAAGTAAGAACAATTTTATTAAATAGAAGCGTTGCGGAATCTTTGGAAGAAGAGGCAAATGAATTAAGGGAAGAACTCAAAAAAAGAAAACTTTTTGTGATTAATGTGATGTCTTCTCCTGGAAGTGGGAAAACCACAACTTTAATTCAGTTAGTGAATCTTTTAAAAGATGAATTTAAAGTTGCAATTATGGAAGCCGATATCGATAGTGACATCGATGCAAAAAGAGTAGCAAAAGAAACAGGAGTCCCCTCAATCCAGCTTCATACTGGAGGAATGTGTCATTTAGATGCCTCCATGACAAGACAAGGTTTAGAAGGACTAGAGGGTAATTTTGATATTATATTCCTTGAAAATATTGGTAATCTTGTTTGCCCTGCCGAATTCGATACAGGAGCTTCATTAAATATGGTTATCTTATCAGTACCAGAAGGTAGTGATAAACCTTTGAAATATCCATTAATGTTCGAAAAGTGTGATTTAGTGGTTATAAATAAAATAGACACTATTGAATATTTTGATTTCGATTATAATATAGTTAGGGATTTTATTTTTAAAAGAAATAAAAACGCTAAGATATTTAAAATATCAGCTAAACTAGGACAAGGGGTTCTTGAATTAAAGAACCATTTGGTGTCTCTAATCGAGGCATGGGGGAAATAATATGTCTGAACAATATCGCAAAAATCCAAGAACCATCTCTAAATACGAAGGGATGGAATTAAAGACCGAAGAAGAACAAAGGCTATTTAAGAAATACGCTAAACTTGGTCGTAAAATCACCGATAACGTTATTACGAAACTAGGCGGAGTTAAAACTTCATCACCAGAATTCTGGGGTTTAAGAGAAATTTTAACTGAGGATGAAGTCGATATGCTTCTTCCAATGAAACAAAGAAAATGGTACACATTTGAAGAACTTTTCGAATTAACTAAAAAAACTTTTACTACTGATGTTAATAAATTCAAAGAAACACTCGATTTAGCGGCGGTTCACGGCATTATTGAATATGATTATGGCGATCACTATAACGATAATGGTCCTATTCCAAATGCTCCAAGAGATAAGAGATATCGTTTATCTTATTTCGTTCCTGGTAGTGCTGAATTATTTAACTCTTCTATTGATAGAATTGAAAAAACCCCAGCAGTTGCTTCTTTCTTTGAAAGAATGACATTTTTACCATTAGAACACATCACCTCTATGGTGCCACCTGGAGGAGACGGCATTGGTATGCACGTTATTCCGGTAGAAAAAGAAGTGCAAGCTTGTAATGAATCAGTAAAATTAGAAAAAATTTCCTATTGGCTCAATAAATATGATGGACACATCTCCGCTGGAATTTGTTCTTGCCGTTATTCTCGCGCTATTTTAGGAGAAGGATGCGAAGACGATCCTAATGACTGGTGCGTTCAACTTGGCGATATGGCGGATTATACGGTGGAAACTGGTCGTGCTCACTATATTACCAAAGAACAAGCTTTAGAAATCATGAAAAAAGCTGAAGATAATGGCTTTGTTCATCAAATCACTAATATTGATGGTGAAGACCATATTTTTGATATTTGTAACTGTGACGTTAAGATTTGTAATGCTTTAAGAACTTCATTACTATATAACACCCCTAATATGTCTAAATCCTCATTTACCGCAAATGTTGATAAGACTAAGTGTGTAGCGTGTGGAAGATGTGTGGAATCTTGTCCAGCTGGTGCCCTTAAATTAGGACAAAAATTATGTAAAAAAGATGGTACAGAAGTGGAATATCCTAAATCACCACTTCCAGATAAAATCCATTGGGGAAAATATGCTTGGGATGAAAACTATCGCGATACCGCTAGAGTTAATACCCATCCTACTGGTACTGCTCCATGTAAATCTGCTTGTCCAGCTCATGTACCAGTTCAAGGCTACCTTAAAATGGCTAATCAAGGGAGATATAAAGAGGCTCTTGCGCTTATTAAAAGAGAAAACCCATTCCCTGCTGTTTGTGGTCGCATTTGTAATAAAAGATGTGAAGAGGCTTGTACAAGAGGTACTATTGATCAAGCTGTATCCATCGACGCTGTTAAAAAATTCCTCGCTGACTTAGATTTAAATAGTGAAACTAGATATGTTCCAGAAAAGGTTATCGCTAAAGTAGTGGGTGATTTTGATGATAAGATTGCCATCATTGGTGCAGGCCCTGCTGGATTATCCGCGGCTTATTACCTCGCAATTAAAGGATATCATCCTACTGTTTTTGAAAAGAATGAAAAGCCAGGCGGAATGATGATGTATGGTATCCCTTCTTATAAACTAGAAAAGAATGTAATTGAAGCGGAAATTGAAGTATTAAAAGAGCTTGGTGTAGAAATTAGATGTGGAGTAGAAGTTGGTAAAGACATTACTATTCCAGAACTAAAAGAGCAAGGATATAAAGCCTTCTATATCGCAATTGGTTGTCAAGGCGGAAGAAGACCTGGAGTCGAAAACGATATGGCAGAAGGTACCGAAATTGCTGTTGAATTCTTAAAGAAAAACGCCGCTGGCGAAAATAAAGAAAAACTAGAAGGCGATATCGTGGTTGTTGGTGGCGGTAATGTCGCAATTGACTGCGCTAGAGTCGCTTCTAGATTAGGTGATGTTAAAGTTTCAATGTTCTGTTTAGAATCTAAAGACACCATGCCTGCTAGCAAAGAAGAAATTTTAGAAGCTGAAGATGAAAATATTACCATCATGCCTGGCTGGGGTCCAAAAGAGGTTAAAGTGGATGAAAAAGGACATGTTAAAGCTATTGTCTTTAAGAGATGCTTATCCACAATTGATCCAGAAACTAACAAATTCTCACCTAAATATGATGAAAATGAAGTGATGGAAGTTCCAGCAAATCGCATAATCTTCGCTATTGGACAAAAGATTGAGTGGGGTAAATTATTAGAAGGAAGTAAAGTTACTTTCTGGAAAGGTGATTACCCAGTTGCTGATAAATTTACATATCAAACCGCTGATGAAGATATCTTTGTGGGCGGAGATGTTAATACAGGCCCAAGTTTTGTAATCGACGCAATTGCGCAAGGTCACGAAGCTGCTACCTCTTTAGCTATCCATTGTCGTTATAATGCTTCTCAAACCATTGGTAGAGATAGAAGACACTTTGTGTCACTAAATAAGAGTGATATCACTCTTCCAAGTTATGATACCGCTGGAAGACAAGAAGCGGGTATGGATGAATCTATTGATTATCGCAAATCATTTAAAGATGCCCATAAGACATTAACTGAAGAACAAGTTCATGTCGAAACTAGCCGTTGCTTATCTTGTGGCGCTACTATTATTGATGCAAATAAATGTATTGGCTGTGGTATTTGTACGACTAGATGTGAATTCGACGCTATTCATTTAGTTAGAGATCATCCAGAAAACACCAATATGCGTTTTGCGGAAGATAAGATTAAAGGCCTAGGCGCTTACGCTATTAAACGTGCCTTTAAGATTATTGGTTATTCCGGTTCTAAAGAAGCTAAAGAAATGCGCGCTAAACGTAAGGCCTGGAAGAAAGCTAATAAAGATAATCCAAATAAACACACTGGTAACGCTAATCCAGTAGTGGAAAGATAAAAGCACAAAAATAACAATAAAAACGTACCTCATTCCTAATGTCTAGGATTTGGGGTACTTTTAAAAGAAGGGACCATAAGTAGAATAAGGTATGGACTATCAGAATAAATATTCATTTGAGAAATGGATTGAAAGCGGTAGAAAAGACACTTTAAACATGTTCTTAAATGAAGAATATGGTTTTTTGCCTGACGAATGTCAAAAGCCTTTAAGATACGAAGTGGTTGAAGAAAAAGAAATAGATAATATTAAGATTAGAAAAGTATTGATGTTTTATAAGACATATCCGATGCGTTTTTATCTTTATACTCCTAAAGGTAAAAAACACTCCAAAGCTTTTATTTTCGTCATGCATGAATACGCTGAAAATTCAGCGGATAAAGACTTAGTAAATAACTATCAATCTTTTTATCGATATTGTGACATTAATAATGTGATTGCTAGAGGATATGCAGTTGCTTTACTCGCTACAAAAGAAGTAGCGCCTGATAAAAAATATACTCAACTACCTTCCATCATTAAAAAAATGAACGCCAAGAAGACTGATAATTCATGGGGAGCATTACAAGCTTGGAGTTGGGCATGTCGAAAGGTGCTAGATTTTTTTTATTTTTTGGATGATGAAATTGATGTTTCAAAGGTGGCGATTATTGGTCATTCTCGAGGTGGAAAAGTTGCTTTATTAACCGCTAGCCAAGACGAAAGATTTATATTAGCTGTATCTTCTTGTTCTGGTAATAGCGGTGCTGCTTTAGCAAGAAATAATACTGGAGAAACAGTGGCGAATATCACCAAGACTTTTCCATATTGGTTTTGCAAAAACTACCGCAAATACGGTGTAAATGTTGAGAAAATGCCTTTTGATCAGCATCAATTAATTGGACTTATTGCTCCTAGATATGTCTATATTTTAAGTGCCTCAAATGATTCGTGGGCTTGTCCAAAAAATGAATTTTTATCATGTGTTTATGCATCTCAATATTTTAATCTTTATAAAAAGGATGGCTTAATAGCGCCTCAAGAAATTAAAAGAGATATTTCATATAACTTAGGTCATATTGCTTATCATATTAAAACGGGTGAACATTGTATTGAAACTCGCGATTGGGATATGGTCATGGATTATTTTGATAAAATTCGATAATTTATGTTTCTTTACATATTTTAATAATAAATATATACTATTACATGGCAAAACCGGAGTAATCCGGCGACGCAAAGCTAAAGGGTCCACTTCTATTAAAAGAAATTTAATGAAGGAGTGGATAGCCAGTTGCACAACTAGAAATAAAATAATTTCTCTATCAGTGCTAGCCTTGCGTGTCACTGATTTTTTTGTCTCTATGAAAGAAAAAGAAAAAAGAAATTTCAGATTCCCTATAAGAATTAAGGCTACCATTTTAATCGTTGGTTTAGCCCTTTTACTCGTAGAGACCGCTATGACATATTTCGCTATTACCTTCTCTAATCAAAATAAAGAAAGTTATAAGAGTAACGCTAATAACCTAGCTAATACTGTTGCGGAAGTAATAGATGTTGATAAATTTATAAGCTTAAAGAACAAAATCAAAACCATCGTTGATGATTCCGAGAAAAAACCGACTTCTGAAGAATGGGGTAGCGATGATTGGAATGACTATATTGCTCAATTTAGCTATATTGAAAACGAAGAAGATTTTATTTTTTTGCGTAATTTTTTAAGAAAGATAGAATCCGCTAATTCAAACATTGTTGATTGCTTATTCCTTGCTTATGTCGATAATAGTGGAGATGGCATGTTCATCTATATTGTTGATAGTGCCGAAGGAGAAGATGCGTGTCCTCCAGGATGTATTGATCCAATATATCCAGTTAATAGAGGAGTATTAGAAGACCCAACCATTGGTTTCCCTGCTTATATCACCAATACAGAAAGCTATGGACAATTAGTTACAGCAGGATATCCAGTTTATGATAATAATCAAGAAATTGTGGGATATGCCTTTGTAGATATCTCTCTTGATGATGTTAGATCCGTACAAAGAAACAGCATAATTTCTTTCTTCTTTT
>Ga0310690_10009508_pt1 | contig 12189 bp, 13 predicted proteins | sample AusTroGonzalo_MG_2_FD_207661 | JGI IMG/M metagenome (GOLD analysis project Ga0310690, IMG submission 207661) | Bovine rumen microbial communities from tropical cattle in Woodstock, Queensland, Australia - Gonzalo_04 (v2) (version 2) | ecosystem: Host-associated > Mammals > Digestive system >...
TCCTGCTGGGCAATATGGTGACGCACATGTATTTCGGCATGAATGCGGTGCTGCGCGCAGCGGGTAAGCCGAAGCATGCGATGTATGCGACGCTGTTTACCGTCGGCTGCAACATTGTGCTGGTGGTCATGTTCGTGTGGTGGCTCCGTTGGGGCATCCGCGGGGCGGCGCTGGCTACGGTCACCTCGCAGTCGCTGGCACTCTGCTGGCAGATGAAGTTGTTCGCTGACAAGAAGGAACTGTTGCACTTGAAGCGGGGTATCTACCGCCTGAAGGCCCAGTTGGTGAGGAATATCATCGCCATCGGCATCTCACCCTTCCTGATGCAGACCACTTCGTGCGTCATTGTGATTTTCATGAATAACCAGTTTGTACGCTATGGCGGCGATATGGCCGTGGGCGCTTATTCGATAGCCAACTCGGTGGTGATGGTGTTCTTCATGTTCGTGATGGGCATGAACCAGGGCATGCAGCCGATTGTGGGTTACAACTATGGCGCCGAGAAGTACGACCGTATGCTGCGCTGTCTGTGGATCACCATCGCCTGCGCCACCGGCATCCTGCTGGTGGGATGGAGCCTGTCGATGCTCTTCCCCCGGGAGATCGCCCGCATCTTCACCACCGACCCGACGCTGCTCGACTTGGCCGCAAAGGGTGTCAAGATCGATATGCTGGTGTTCTTTGTTGTGGGTTCGCAGGCCGTCATCACCAACTTCTTCCAGTGCATCGGCAAGGTGAAGGTGAGTATTTTCCTCTCGCTGTCGCGTCAACTCTTCTTGTTGCTGCCGATGGCGTACGTGTTCCCGTTGTTCTGGCAACTCGACGGCGTGTGGTACTCGATGCCAGCCAGCGACTTCGGGTCGTTTGCAATGACAATTCCGATATTACTTTGGTTTCTTAGAAATAGATTCAAGAGGCAATGAAACACATTATTATCAACGTAGGAAGGCAACTGGGAAGCGGCGGACACGACATCGGCAGGATGCTCGCGCTCGATTTCCAGGCGAAGTATTACGACCGCGAGATTCTCAACCTCGCAGCCAAGGAGAGTGGACTCTCCGAGAAGATATTCGAGCAAAACGACGAGAAGAAGGGCTTTTTCCGCGGGTTGCTCAATCTGGGTGTGCCCCATCTCGGTGGGGGGAGCGATAAGCCGGGACTCACGCAGGAGAGCCTGTTCCAGTTTCAGAGCGATGCCATCCAGAAGGCCGCCAAGGAAGGTTCGTGCGTGTTCGTGGGTCGCTGTGCCGACTATGTGCTGCGTGATTTCGGTAACACGGTGAACGTCTTCATTACCGCTTCGATGGGATACCGCATCGAACAGATTATGAACAAGCAACACCTCGACTTTGAGGCTGCGCAGAAGTTCATCGAACAGAAGGAGTCGAGCCGTGCCGCCTACTATAACTATTATACGGGTAAGAAGTGGGGCGCCGCCGAGAGTTACGACCTGTGTATCGACTCTAGTGTGCTCGGTTTCGTCGAGACAGAGAAGTTGATTGCTGAATTCATCCGCAAGAAGTTTAAGATATGAAGCGAATAGGTATTCTGAGCGATACACACAGTTACTGGGACGAGAAGTATCTCCACTACTTTGAGCCTTGCGACGAAATCTGGCACGCTGGCGATATCGGCAGTGTCGAGGTGGCAGAGAAACTGGCTGCCTTCCGGCCCTTCCGCGCCGTCTGTGGCAACTGCGACGGGGGCGACCTGCGACTGATGTATCGCGAACTGAACCGCTTCAAGTGCGAGGATGTGGATGTGCTTATCAAGCATATCGGCGGCTATCCCGGCAACTACGACCCCAGCGTGCGCTCGACGCTTTTCGCTAATCCGCCGCAGTTGTTCGTCGCCGGGCATTCGCACATCCTGAAGGTGAAATACGATAAGACGCTCGGTCTCTTGCATGTCAATCCCGGTGCCGCCGGCTTGCAGGGCTGGCATACAGACCGTACCCTCGTCCGCCTGACCATCGACGGCAGGGAATTCAAGGATATGGAGATCATTACATTAGGAAATAATAAATGATGGAACAGATATGGACGTTCATAGAGACGTTGGGTAAGGGAATCGTTCAGGGATTTAACCAATACATCGATAATGATCTGAAGGATTATATACCGATGTTTGTCATTGCGGCTGTACTGTTATTATTCGTTTTGTTGAAAAGTATAATTGTAAAATATACAAAATCATGAAAAGAACAATTGTTATTACTGGTGGCGCAGGCTTTATAGGAAGCCATGTGGTGCGCCTGTTTGTGAACAAGTATCCCGATTATCACATCATCAACCTCGATAAGTTGACGTATGCCGGCAATCTGGCTAACCTGAAGGACATCGAGAACAAGCCCAACTACGAGTTTGTGAAGATGGATATCTGCGACTTTGATGCCTTCTACAAACTGATGCAGGACAAGAAGGTCGATGGTATCATTCACCTTGCTGCCGAGAGTCATGTCGATCGCTCGATCAAGGATCCGTTCACTTTTGCCAAGACGAATGTGATGGGTACGCTGTCGCTGTTGCAGGCTGCGAAGTTGTATTGGGAGAGTCTGCCCGAGAAATATGAGGGTAAGCGCTTCTATCACATCTCGACCGATGAGGTGTATGGCGCCCTGGAACTGACGCATCCTGAGGGTATCGAGCCGCCGTTCACGACGACAGCATCGAGTTCGGAGCACCATCTGGCCTACGGCGACAAGTTCTTCCTGGAGACCACGAAGTACAATCCGCACTCGCCGTACTCTGCCGCCAAGGCATCTTCAGACCATTTTGTTCGTGCCTACCATGATACTTACGGTATGCCTGTGGTGGTGACCAACTGCTCGAACAACTATGGTCCCTATCAGTTCCCTGAGAAGTTGATTCCGCTGTTCATCAATAATATCCGTCACCGTAAGCCGTTGCCAGTGTATGGCAAGGGTGAGAATGTGCGCGACTGGTTGTATGTAGAGGATCACGCCCGTGCCATCGATGTGATTTTCCACGAAGGCAAGATTGCTGATACCTATAATATCGGCGGTTTCAATGAGTGGAAGAATATCGATATCATCAAGGTGGTGATCAAGACGGTGGACCGTCTGTTGGGTCGCAAGGAAGGCGAAGATATGGACCTCATCACCTTCGTTACCGATCGTGCCGGTCATGACCTGCGTTATGCTATCGATTCCAGTAAACTTCAGAAGGAACTGGGATGGGAACCCTCGCTCCAGTTTGAGGAAGGTATCGAAAAGACCGTTCGTTGGTATCTGGACAATCAGGAATGGCTCGATAATGTGACTTCAGGCGACTATCAAAAGTATTACGATAACATGTACGCCAACCGATAAAGTACGTTGCCGTGTTCCGGCAATTCCCAGTTATGGATGCACTGACCCGTTCCCTCCACTCCTTCTTGGTGCGCATAGGTCTGAATCCCATGAGCATCAGCCCTCAGACGGAGCATTACTTAGAGCATTTGCTCTATCTGCTCCCTCCCGAGGACGAGGAGGCCGTGACCCATTATTATGGTCTCTTCGGTTGTGAGCGCGAGTCGCTTCAGGACATCGCCAAGGAACTGGGACTCTCTCAGGAAGATGCGATGGAACGCATCGACCAGTGTATCCGGAAACTTGCCGTCACCCCTGAATGGCAAATGATTAGACAAACCCAAAAGAAGAGATGAAGAAGATATTGCTTTTAGGCTCTGGAGAACTCGGTAAGGAGTTCGTGATAGCCGCCATGCGTGCAGGCCAGTATGTGATTGCCTGTGACCGTTACGACAACGCTCCGGCCATGCAGGTGGCCGACGAGCGTGAAGTGTTTTCCATGCTCGACGGCGATACCCTCGAGGCTGTCGTCAAAAAGCATCAGCCTGACATTATTGTGCCCGAGATCGAGGCTATCCGTACAGAGCGGTTGTTTAAGTTCGAGGAGCAGGGTATTCAGGTGGTGCCCTCTGCCCGTGCCGTGAACTTTACCATGAACCGTAGGGCTATCCGTGACCTTGCTGCCAAGGAACTGGGGCTGCGTACGGCTAAGTATTTCTACGCGAAGACTTTCGAGGAGTTCAAGGCTGCGGCTGACGAGATTGGTTTCCCCTGTGTGGTGAAACCCTTGATGTCGTCGAGCGGTCATGGTCAGAGTTATGTGCATAACGACGGCGAGCTGGAGCAGGCTTTCAAGGAAGCGATGGAAGGTAGTCGTGGTGACGTGAAGGAAGTGATTATCGAGGAATTTATTGATTTCGACTCAGAGTTTACATTGCTTACCGTCACCCAGCAGCATGGTTGGCCTACACTGTTCTGTCCGCCTATCGGTCATGTGCAGAAGTCGGGCGACTATCGTGAGTCGTGGCAGCCGTATAAGATATCTGACGAGGCTTTAAAACAGGCTCAGATGATGGCCGATAAGGTGACGAAGGCGCTGACGGGTGCTGGTATCTGGGGTGTGGAGTTCTTCCTGACCAAGCAGGGTGAGGTGATCTTCTCCGAGTTGTCGCCCCGTCCGCACGATACAGGTATGGTGACACTCGGTCATACCATTAATCTCTCGGAGTTTGAACTCCATTTCCGTGCTGTGATGGGTCTGCCCATTCCTGCCATTCATCTGGAGCATGCCGGTGCATCGGCTGTGATTCTCTCACCCAAAGAAGCCAAGACACCGGTCGATCGTTCTCTGCTCGACTACAACTTCGACGAGGCGTTGAAGGAGGATCGCACGCGCATCCGTATTTTTGGTAAGCCTGAAGCCCATAAGGGACGTCGTATGGGCGTTGTTCTCTGCTACGGCGAGATCGGCGATGATGTGAATGCCCTGCGAGATAAGGCAAAACGCCTGGCGAAGACAGTCCTCGGTACTGATCCATATGCGAAACTGAGATAGATCATGGAAATAAAGATTATCGACCTGCCTAGGATTACGGATCCTCGTGGTAACTTGACGTTTGCTGAGGCTCAGGAGATGGTTCCCTTCGACATCAAGCGTGCCTATTGGGTCTATGATGTGCCGGGCGGTGAGAGTCGCGGTGGACATGCTCATAAGCGCCTGAAGCAGTTTGTCATTGCATTGAGTGGTAGTTTCCACGTCACGCTGGATAATGGCCATGAGCGTAAGACTGTGCTCCTGAATCATCCTTGGCAGGGGTTGCTCATCGAGACAGACACTTGGCGTACACTCGATGATTTCTCCAGTGGTGCTGTCTGTCTCGTCCTGGCCTCGGAGCATTACGATGAGGAAGATTATATTTACGACTACGACGAGTTTCTGAAATACATTGGATGTTCGAAGTAAGACGATATACTATTGATAGAGCCGACGAATGGAACAGGTTCGTGGCGCAGTCGAAGAATGGTACTTTCCTCTTTGACCGCCGTTTCATGGACTATCATGCAGACCGTTTCGAGGATTGTTCCCTGATGGTGTATCGTGACGGAGGCTTGTATGCATTGTTGCCTGCCAATGTCAAAGGCGATGTGCTGACGAGCCATGGCGGACTGACTTACGGCGGTTTGGTGATGAACACCCGATGTTCGGCCTGTGGCGTCCAGGCATCTTTCGCTGCTATCAATGATTTCCTCCGCGCTGAAGGTATATGTCGTGTGATTTACAAGGCCGTGCCCTGGATTTATCATCAGCAGCCGGCGGAGGAGGATTTGTTTGCCCTGACGAGCGTCTGTCATGCCCGTTTGATTATCCGTGATATATCCTCAGCTATTATCGGTGACAGGAAGATGCACTTTGTGGAGTCGCGTAAGTCTGGTATCCGCAAGGCTCTCAGACGTGGTCTCACCATCGCAGAGAGTACGGATTTTGCTGCGTTTTGGCAGATCCTTCACGATAACCTGACGGCGAAGTACGGTGTACGACCCGTTCACTCGGTTGCAGAACTGGAACTTTTGCATGGTCGTTTCCCTGACAAGATAAGGCTCTATCTGGTTTTCGATGGCGAGACGCCTCTCGGCGGCACGCTGCTGTTCCTCACGCCGCAGGTGCTCCATACGCAGTATATCTCTGCCACGCCTGAGGGCAAGACTTGCGGGGCTATCGACATCTTGTTCGACCATCTGATCAATACAGTATATTCTGACTATCGCTACATCGATTTCGGTAAATCGACGAGTAGTGACAGCGCTGACTTGAACGAGCAGTTGATTTTCCAGAAAGAGGGCTTTGGGGCGAGGGCCGTTTGTTACGACACTTACGAATACGACCTATGATTAAGTATCTCCCTCTGAAACAGATTAACGACATGCACGGCGATGATATCCGTCGTGCCATTGACGGCGTGCTCCAGAGCGGCTGGTATCTGCGCGGTGAGGCCACGCGCCGGTTTGAACGTGACTACGCCGACTATATCGGCACGGCGCATTGCATCGGCTGTGGCAATGGGCTCGACGCGCTTTCGCTCATCCTCCGTGCCTACATCGAGATGGGCGTGATGAAGGAGGGCGATGAGGTGATCGTACCTGCCAATACGTTTATCGCGAGTATCCTTGCCATTACGGAGAACCGTCTCAAACCTGTGCTTATAGAGCCTGATATCCATACGTTTCAGATTGACGACCGTCTTATTGAGGAGGCCATCACAACAAGGACTCGCGCCGTGATGATTGTGCATCTCTATGGCATCTGTGCCTATACCGACCACATTGGAGATGTATGTCGTCGCTACGGTCTGAAACTTATCGAGGATAATGCACAGGCTCACGGTTGCACGTATGGGAATCGAAAGACTGGTAGTCTGGGTGATGCCGCTGGTCATAGTTTCTACCCAGGCAAGAATCTCGGTGCCTTGGGTGATGCTGGTGCCGTGACCACCAACGATGCGCAATTGGCCGATGTGGTGAAGGCCTTGGGTAATTACGGCTCCGAGCACAAGTACATTCACGATCTTATGGGCTGTAACTCGCGCATCGACGAACTTCAGGCCGCGATGCTCGACGTGAAGTTGCGTTACCTCGATACTGACAATGACCGCCGCAAGCAAATTGCTGCAATTTATATGAATAAGGTGCAGAATCCGATTGTCTGCCTACCTCGTCTGAGCGAAAACCTCGACGGTGTTTGGCATATTTTCCCTGTCCTCTGTGAGCGCCGCGATGAACTACGGCAATTCCTCGCCGCTGGTGGCGTTGAAACACAGATTCATTATCCGACACCCCCGCACAAACAGCGGTGCTATCGTCAATGGAATAACTTATCATTGCCCATCACCGAGCAGATAGGTGGACAGGAACTCAGTCTTCCCTGTCATCCGGCCATGACAAATGAAGAGGCCGACCTTGTGGCCGACCTCCTCAATCATTTCCATTAGAAGTTTATTCAGGTAGCAGCAGAATCGTGGCGCTACGGGCGGCTTGCGCTCCCATTACCAATACTTGTGCGATGTCGGCAGTCTTCGACGGGCCGCTGATAAATGTGCCGTAGCCGTCGTATGTCTCGTCGAACTCAATTCGCTTGTAGGCTTCGTGCATATTGTTCACGATCTGCGACTTCGGCAGTAGGATGACCAGATTCTCACTGATAAACATCACAGCCTTCTCTTTCATCGTCTGCGGGATCCAGACGCAGGCGTTTTCCGCTACGCCGAACATGCCGCGGATAATGCCGACATCCGTGCCGTTCAGGTCGCGGGCGCGTCCTACGGTGTCTGGATTGCGCGTGGCAATGGTCACTTCTGGCAGATTCGAGGCAATCTCTTTGGCGTCAGGGTACATCTCGCGGACGAGGGTATTGATGTCCTGACCCTCCTTAACCTCTATCACGTGGCCGCCCACGCTTTCCGTCATCTTGATGAATTGCACCAGCGGGTCGCCGTAGGTAATGGCCGCGATGTCGCTCAGGTCGGGCATGTCGTACATCTCCCGCACGTTCGCCCGGTATCTCTTCAGTATATCTTCCTTGTTGCTCATTTCTCTAAGTCTTTAATCAGTTTGTGGAACGGTTTCTTGGGGAACTCCATCATCTTGTGGCCTTCGGCCCAGGGGTTCAGGCCGCAGTTCATAAGTGGCGAAGGGATGAGGTTTGCCCAGTGGGCGAGGGCAGTGCCAAGGTTGTAGATGCCCTCGTTACCATAGACGGCGCTCATGCCTTTGCACATCAGTTTCTTTTGTGGGTTGGCCGTACCGAATTCGTCGAGTTGCTGGCGCCACTGGTAAATCTGGTCGCCCAGATTCACCTTGACGGGGCAGACGGTCTGACATGAAAGGCAAAGCGTGCAGGCCGAGACGTTGCCACTATGCGCTTGTGTGTCGCGGAGCATGCCGAGGTTGATGCCGATGGGTCCGGGGATGAAATAACTGTACGAGTAGCCGCCGCTGCGCCGATAGACAGGACAGGTGTTCATGCATGAGCCGCAGCGGATGCATTTCAGAGCCTCCCAGTGTTCGGGGTTCCCAATCCATTCGCTTCGACCGTTATCTACGAGGACGATGTGCATCGGATGTGCTGTCGGGCGAGCCTTCCGGAAGTGAGAGGTAAAGGTTGTTGTCGGCTGGCCCGTTCCCGCGCGACACAACATCCGCTGGAAAACGGCTAAACAGTCGTAGTTAGGGATGATCTTCTCTAGTCCGATGGCGGCAATGTGCAGTTTCGGGCATGATGTTGACATATCGGCATTGCCCTCGTTGGTGCAAACCACAATGTCACCCGTCTCGGCGATACCGAAGTTGCCGCCTGTCATGCCGGCATCGGCTGTCAGGAATTCGTTGCGAAGGCTCAGGCGGGCTACATAGGTCAGATAGGTGGGGTCATGATTACCCTTCTCACTACCCAACTTTTCTTCGAATAATTCTCCTACATCGTCGTGATTCAGGTGGATGGCGGGCATCACGATATGACTGGGCTTCTGACCCTTCAACTGAATGATGCGCTCACCAAGGTCGGTTTCTACCACCTCTATGCCGTGAGCCTCCAGATAGGGATTCATCTCACACTCTTCTGTCAGCATCGACTTTGACTTCACCATTTTCTTCACGTTGTGGTTCTTCAGAATGCCATAGACAATCTCATTGAACTCGTTGGCATCCTTTGCCCAGTGAACGATACAACCGTTCTTCTCGGCATTCGTAGCAAACAGGTCGAGGTATTCGTCCAGATGGGTAATCGTATGTCGTTTAATCTGCGAGGCCTTTTCGCGCAGTTGTTCCCACTCATCGAGTCCGTATGCCATATTGTCACGCTTCGATCTGACGGCCCAGAAGGTGGCGTCGTGCCACTTAGCGTAGGTCTGGTTCTTCAAGAACTCTTTTGCTGCTTTACTATGTCCTGTACTCATAACTTTTTCGCTTTTCATTTTTCACTGTTCATTTCTCAAAGTCCTGCGGCTAGGATTTCTACCACGTGCTTGAACTCCACATTCAGGCCTTGCTTCTTGGCAATGCCTGACATATGCATCAGACAAGAGCAGTCGGGGCCGGTGATAAACCGTGCACCAGTCTTCATGTGCCGCTGAATCTTGTCCAGTCCCATCTGTGCACTCACGACAGTCTCCTCGACGGAGAACATGCCGCCGAAGCCACAGCACTCGTCTGGGCGTTCAGGTTCCAAGACCTGGATGCCTTCCACTAGGTTCAGCAAGTCTTTAATCTTATTGAATGGCGTCACATGTTCCTCGCTCGGGGAACTCAGTCCCAATTCCCTTACCCCGTGGCACGAGTTGTGCAGGCTCACCTTATGGGGGAATGTGCCGAGGGGATGATCTACCTTGATGACATCATGCAGGAATTCTATCACATCCATGATTTTACTGGAGGTTATGCATTCGTGCTTGCCTTCCAGCAGACGGGGATAGTTGATCTTGATAAATGCCGTACAACTTACCGAGGGTGCTACCACGTAGTCGAATTCCTTGAATTTGTCTTCAAACTTCTCGGCCAGAGGGATGGCTTGCTTCTCAAAGCCGGCATTGGCCATAGGCTGTCCGCAACATGTTTGGTTCAGCGGATAGGTTACATCGAGACCCAGATGTTTTAGCAATTTGTAAGTGGCTACACCCACCTGGGGATATACCACATCTACGTAACAGGGGATAAATAGTCCGATCTTCATTACTTCGCTTGTGTATTATTATTCTTTGTTTTTTAGTTATTCATGGGTACAAATATAGTGAAAATAATCCAAAAATACTAATAATAAGGTATTTTGTACTGTGTTTTTATGTTTTATTAAAACTAAATGTGTACCTTTGTGGCACATTATTTGTAGATAACTCAGTGTGAAACCAATTATTGAAAAGAAAATGGATTATAACAACGATTTGAATTTTGGTACGACGATGACACGGGATCGTGAACTCTCGATGTCAGAAGCCTTTCCCATTCTGATGCGGAAGGTTTATGTGTGGATGTCGCTGGCATTGGCCATTACGGGCATTACAGCCTTTGGTGTAGCCAACAGCCCAGGTGTTCTGGCGGCTATATATGGTAATCAGATTGTATTTTGGGGGCTGATGATTGCAGAACTCGCACTCGTGTTTACCATTAGCGGAGCAATCAACCGATTGTCATTGACTACTGCAACGCTGCTATTCGTCTTGTATTCTGTGATTAATGGTGTGGTACTATCGTCGATCTTCCTGATTTACACGATGACTTCCATTGCCAGTGTGTTCTTCATCACAGCAGGTACGTTCGCGGTGATGGCTTTTATTGGTTATACGACCAAAACTGACCTTACATCAATGGGTAAGATTCTGATGATGGCTATCATTGGACTTATCATTGCTTCGCTGGTCAATGTGTTTTTGGTGAAGAGTTCCGGCTTTGACCTCATTATCAGTTATGTCGGTGTGTTGATCTTTGTTGGTCTGACGGCTTATGACTCTCAGAAAATCAAGCGGATGTTGCAGATGGCACCCGACGCCGGTGAGGCGGCTCAGAAACTTGCTTTAGTGGGTGCACTCTCGCTTTATCTTGACTTTATCAACCTCTTCATTTATCTGCTCCGCATCCTGGGTAGGAGGGAGTAAGTTTGAGACAAAAACTACAAAATGACCTATGCCTTATATTATATTAATAAGGTGTAGTTTATTATTTTGTCAATAAAGTCGAAAACTTTCGTTAAAGTTTGAAAAAAGTTGGCGTAAAATTTGGATGGTATTGAAATTGTTCGTACCTTTGCATCCGCTTTCGCCCATTTTTGTGGGCGTTTAGTGTGAAAGAGAGTGTTCTTTGATAGATTTACATAGACAGAAGTAGTACAAGAAGCGAGTGCCTTTATATTATTATATTGGTACTTGGGTAGAAAGAAAACAGACCGTTTCAATTTCTAACTTGATACAAGGATAGTCGTTCTGAGCAGAATATTTCCTAGTTTATCTAGGTTAAGGATATTTTTTACAGTGAAGAGTTTGATCCTGGCTCAGGATGAACGCTAGCTACAGGCTTAACACATGCAAGTCGAGGGGCATCAGGGAGAAAGCTTGCTTTCTTTGCTGGCGACCGGCGCACGGGTGAGTAACGCGTATCCAACCTTCCCCTTAGTAGGGCATAGCCCGGCGAAAGTCGGATTAATACCCTATGTTATCCGTAGAGGACATCTGAATTGGATTAAAGATTTATCGCTAAGGGATGGGGATGCGTCTGATTAGGTAGTAGGCGGGGTAACGGCCCACCTAGCCGACGATCAGTAGGGGTTCTGAGAGGAAGGTCCCCCACATTGGTACTGAGACACGGACCAAACTCCTACGGGAGGCAGCAGTGAGGAATATTGGTCAATGGGCGCGAGCCTGAACCAGCCAAGTAGCGTGCAGGATGACGGCCCTATGGGTTGTAAACTGCTTTTATGCGGGGATAAAGTGAGGGACGTGTCCCTTTTTGTAGGTACCGCATGAATAAGGACCGGCTAATTCCGTGCCAGCAGCCGCGGTAATACGGAAGGTCCGGGCGTTATCCGGATTTATTGGGTTTAAAGGGAGCGCAGGCGGGTTGTTAAGCGTGACGTGAAATGTAGCCGCTCAACGGCTGAACTGCGTCGCGAACTGGCAGTCTTGAGTGAGTACGACGTCAGCGGAATTCGTGGTGTAGCGGTGAAATGCTTAGATATCACGAAGAACCCCGATTGCGAAGGCAGCTGACGAGTCCTTTACTGACGCTAAAGCTCGAAGGTGCGGGTATCGAACAGGATTAGATACCCTGGTAGTCCGCACGGTAAACGATGGATGCCCGCTGTATGCGATACAATGTATGCGGCCAAGCGAAAGCGTTAA
>Ga0310690_10009510_pt1 | contig 12187 bp, 9 predicted proteins | sample AusTroGonzalo_MG_2_FD_207661 | JGI IMG/M metagenome (GOLD analysis project Ga0310690, IMG submission 207661) | Bovine rumen microbial communities from tropical cattle in Woodstock, Queensland, Australia - Gonzalo_04 (v2) (version 2) | ecosystem: Host-associated > Mammals > Digestive system >...
TCCGTCGACTCCGACAACATAGGTGTTTTCCAGAACCTGCTCCGCACCGCGGCGCCACTCGGCAATGTATTCTTTCCGCAGCGCATCCCGTTCAGCAAGCTCTTCGCCGGTCAGTTCCCGCTCCTTGGCGAGTTTGGCCAGCTCATTGATACGATTCAGTTTTTCACTTTCCATGTCTTTCCTCCTGTTGAAGACTTTCTTAGAATTCGGCTCGACCATCTGCAAGGCAGAAGATCGGTTCGAGTTTCAGACCAGTGTTCCCTTTTGACGTTTTCTTTCTGTCTTTCATTTACCGGGATATGCGGCAAGGATTTCATCGATGATTGGTTTTATCTCTTCCGGCTGCACTTTCAGCACCTCTCTGTCATAGGTTAACAACCCGTTGGTCTCATCCTCTACATCCGATACCTGTGTATAGATTGATCCGCAAAGCCCTTCCTGTGAAAGAGGCCGGATCTTGTCGCGGTACAGTTCCTGGAGCGCCTCTACATACCGCGCCCGATTCTCATACTTCCTGTAACCGTATGTCTTATCCAGATTATAGCTGTTCCTGTCTATTTTATAGGAGTACCCTCCGAATTCGGAAAGAAGCTGCGGCAGCTTCTGCTTTCCCAGCTTCAGCTTTCCAAAATAGATATGAAGACTGTCCACATCGCTTTTCTTCTGATGAAACCAACCGGAAGTACTGTCAACGAAGCGACTGGAATCCAGCGATTTGAGCTCGTCATAGGCATCATCCGCGCAAAACTGGCCCCAGCCTTCGTTGAAGATCGTCCATAGACAGATGCACGGATGATTTCCCAGCAATTCTGCCGTTTCGCACATCGATCTTCGGAAGTTCCTCCTTGTCTCCGGATCACGATGAAGCCTTCGATCGTCCGGTTTCCGGAAATGCGCCGTAGGAAGTGCCGTGTCCCAAAGCCAGGAATATTCGCCGCAGTTGACCATATCCTGAAATACAATCATGCCGAGACGGTCGCAGTCATAGTAGAACTGCTCCGGTTCGATCTTGATATGCTTTCTCAGCGTGTTGAAGCCCAGTGACTTCATGGTCAGGATATCCTTCTCGAAGGCTTTGGGAGTCGCCGGCGTGTAAAGGCCATCGCTCCAGTAGCCCTGATCCAAAACGCCGTTAAAAAAATACGGTTTGCCGTTCAGGCACAGTCTGGAAATACCGTTATTAATCTCAGTCGACAGTGTACGCAGAGCAAAGTAGGACGAAACGCTGTCATCGCCGGATTTTACGATGAAGGGATAGAGATGCGGATTCTCCGGCGACCAGAGGACAGGATCCGGGACCGTTATTTCCACGATGCCCTGGACCAACGGGTATTCTTTTCCGCAAAATACAACCGTTCCTTCCTCTGCGCCCTCCGCGCAGATCTTCACGGCGGTATCACTCGTTGTAATCTTCAGTCTGGAGATGTATTTTTCTGGTACGGGTTCCAGCCATACCGTCTGCCAGATCCCCGACACCGGTGTGTACCACATGCCGCCCCGCTTCACGCTCTGTTTGCCCCATGGGTGCTGATGAGAAAGGTCATTTTTCGCCCGAATCATCAGTTCGTTTTCCCCGCTGCGAAGCGCTTCAGAAATGTCTGCTGAAAACGGCAGATAGCTGTCTGTATGACAGGCTACCCTTTTCCCGTTCACGAGCACATCGGCGGTTCTGCTGACTGCGCCGCAGTGGAGCAGGACCCGTTTCCCCTTCCAGTCGTCAGGGATGGAAAACAGGCGCCTGTACTGAAAGCTTTCTCCCGTTGCCGGAGGGTTCTGAATACCGGACAGCAGACTCTCCGGGCAAAACGGAACACGAATCTTTTCTTCGAGGCCGTTTTCACTTTTCAATTCCCAGGTTCCATTCAGGCAGAGCCACTTTTCGCGAACCATCTGTGGTCTGGGATATACTTTCCAGGGTGTTTCCGGCAGATTTCTTCCGTCCTTTGTGTACAGCAATTGCATGTTGGCTTCTCCCCCTCTCAAGTTGGTCATCTTCTTGACGTTGCGGGCAGTTGTGTTATACTAAACGCACAGAACGGAAAGAAGGAAGATGATGTGATGCGTCAGAGCAGGCTCGATGGAAAATTCTGGGTCGCAATGCTTGTTTTCGGGCTCATGGGTCAGATTGCATGGGTTGTCGAAAACATGTATTTCAACGTTTTCATCTATAAGATGTTTCACGCGACCGCCTCAGATATCTCAACCATGGTTATGGCAAGTGCCGTGGTCGCTACGCTGACAACAATCCTGATGGGCGCTGTCTCGGACAAGATGGGCCGAAGAAAAGCGTTCATGAGTTTCGGTTATCTGATTTGGGGCCTGAGCATTCTTGTCTTCGCATACATCCGAAGTGTGGCGCTGACGATTGTCATGGACTGCGTCATGACTTTTTTCGGCGCAACGGCAAACGATGCGGCCTATAATGCCTGGCTCACGGATCGGGGCGACGAAACAAACCGCGGCAAGATCGAAGGCGTCAACTCCATGATGCCGCTCGTCTCCATTCTGGTGGTTTTCGGCGGTTTTATGGGCTTCGATCTGGACAAGGCATCCAGCTGGAAAACCATCTATTACATCATCGGTATCACGACTTCATTGATCGGCCTTCTGGGATTCTTCCTGATCGAAGAATCTCCTTCATTGAAGAAAGAAACCGCCCCATTATGGGAGACGATCCTGTACAGCTTTCGCCCGTCTACCTGCGCCCGGAACAAGCTCCTTTATTTCGTTCTTATCTGTTTTGCCGTGTTTGGAATCTCCATCCAGGTTTTCATGCCGTACCTGATCATTTATTATGAACAGTCTCTCGGAATGGCGAACTATGTCCTGATTCTGGCACCCGCAATCATTCTTGCGGCAGTCACCACGGTGTTTTACGGGAAAGTGATTGATCGCCTTGGCTTTTTCCGCAGCATCTGGCCCGTTCTCGTGATGCTGTGTCTCGGCTATGTTTTCCTCTATCTTTTTCAGGCAGTTGCTCCGGTTTTCGCCGGTTCCTTTCTGATGATGGCCGGATACCTTACAGGCATGGCTGTTTTCGGCGCCAAAATCAGAGACTGCATCCCCGAAAACCGCTCCGGCCAGTTTCAGGGCGTACGGATCATCGGGCAGGTTCTTATTCCCGGCGTTATCGGGCCGGCGATCGGATCCGCGGTTCTGAAGAACGCGGAGGTCATCCTTAACAACGACGGAACCACAAGTTTTTTGCCAAACCACAACATTTTTCTTGCGGCACTAATCGTTGCCATCTTTCTTTCAGTTATTATACTGCCTGTACAGAAAAAATACAGTTGAATCCCAATATTTCTGTTTCCTTCCGCAGTATACCAGATTTTTCTGAAAAGAGAAAGGCCGAATACATTGTGATAAAAGAACCGGAATAAATAGCATTGGTAAGTAAAGGAGCCGGATGGCAGAGTCTGCTGCGGACGGGACGCCCCCGGAGTGCTCGGCAAATCGATTGCAGCCTCATTCCGCCGGCTTATGCAAGTGATTGACGATTTTCCGGCTGCATGTCAGGATGATCGGAAAAAATGAATTGGAGTGAAAGATGGGGAACCGTGTTATAAAAAAAGGATTCGCCTTCTGTCTGGCGATTCTTCTGTTGTCTGGGTCTGCTGTCTCCTCCCACGCAGAGAGTGGGAAGGCTGCCTCCGCCGGGACAGAAACGTTAGAGGAAAAAAGGCCGATTTTGGAAGATCTGGTTCGGGATCAGAGCTTTTCTCTTGCAATGGCCGCCTGGCTCGGCGGATATCCGGACTATGTGGATGAGGACCTTCTCCGTCTGGACGCGGCCGGCTGGTACGCCGCCCTTCAGGCGCGGTACGGCTATGATCTTATTTCCGAGGAAGAACTTACGGATTTCCTCCGCTCCGTGGGCTTTACCGGTGCCCTGTGGTTTCCGGAAAGCTGGGAGGAATATGGCATCGTAAACATCCTCACCAGCAGAGACGGACGGAGATACTATGACTTCTCAAATCACAAGAATCAGCTTGCCGAAATGCTGGGTGTTACAATGGAGTATCGCCTTGAAATGACAGCTGACGGTTCGGTGCTCGCTGCGATCATCCATCATTATGAAGACGGCGACACGGCGGAATGGTCCTTTGATCTGAATTATGTGAAAAACGAGGATCCGTCAAGTGCTTTTCCCTACCGCCTTGCCAAGCTGAAGGTCTGCCCCTTTGTGCCGCAGATCGATGGAAGTGTCGATTTTGACTGGCAGGACCTCCAGTATGCCAACCGTCTGGATACGGTCCTGATGTTCTGTCCCGCTGTGCTCATCGAAAGCGATGTCGGGGGATATACAGCCCGCTGGCTGTTCCGTACGGAAGAGAGAATGGTCGATATCTCCCAAAACGGCAGTCAGTCCTACGGTCAGGTAAACGGCATTGACTTCCGTCAGGACGGAGCGGGGAGCCGTGTTCTGGTGGGGAAGATCGATCCGCCCGATGCTGCCGAAGAGACCTTCAATCGGGCGCTGTCTGACGTTTTCTCAGACCTGGTCCGAATGGAACTTGTCCGCACGGGAGACGAGATTGTTGTTCTGAACTGTAAAACCCGAAACGGAACACGGGTGATCATGACAGTCAACAGGCTTACGCTGTGGATTCAGCAGCTTGACGGAATCGCAGAGGATGGCTCCCTGCTTTACAGGTATACGTTCCGGTATGATCGGCAGCCGCCGCGCTTTTCTCTGTTGGATGCCTGGAACGGTCCTCTCAAAACCGTAACGTTGGTCTGGGAAGATTTCCGCACCGGCATATTAGAAAAGTGGACAGAATTTGTCCGCCTTCCGGCTGACTGGGAGGTGCTTCCCTATGAAGGGCGCTGGGGCGATTATACGATTTATTTGGATCACGGGCATACCAGACTGTATCACTATCCCGGGGACGGAGTGGACTACACCCTATATCTGAGCACGGCGAAAGGCTGATTTCCCCGCAAGCCGGCTCCGGATGCACTTTTCTATCTGCTAAAAAAGTACCGGCTTTCTATAGGGCAAATTCTTCTATATCGGCGAACGGAATCCGGACATAGAAACAGCCAAAATGCAGGAGTCGGGAATATTTTGCAAACAGCAGTCAGCTCATTTCGAGCTGACTGCTGTTCTTAAGGCTTGTGCCGTAAAGCCCTTTTTGGCAATTCTCCTGTCCGTAGCGGGAATGCTTTCCAAACTGTTTTTCCGTCAAGCGTATCCAACAGCAAGCCCAAACAGCAGCAAACCCGAAGTCAGAATCAGATTCAGGATCTGGAATTTCCAGGAATACGCCGCCCATTTTCCATAGCTGACATCGGCCAGGCCCAGTGAAATCAGAAGGGCGGGATTTGTCGGATAGAAAACATTGCTGAATCCGTCACCAAAGGCAAATGCTACAATGCACAGCTGAGCGCTGATTCCGAACAGCTGCGCCAGCGGGACAATCAGCGGGATCAGCAGGAATGCCTTTGCCGAGCCTGAGGGAATAAAGAAATTCATGACCAGGCAGATCAGATAAATAAAGAGAATCAGACCGGCCCGGGACATTCCGTTCGCCGCGGTAACGGCCCCGTGCAGCAGCGTATCCAGAATATGCCCTTCGACCATGATATATTTGATGGAGGCCGCCATCAGGATCATCAGCATGGAGGGCGAAACCTTAACAACTCCTGAGAGAAATTCCTTTCTCAGCTCACTTCCGCTCATTCCCGCGACGAGGAGCGAGGAAATGCCCGCGATGAGAAACATCACGGCAACAATGATCATGGTATAATCCCGTATCGCCGAGATGAAACCGGAACTCAGAACGATCAGGATTCCCAGTCCGAGAATCACTGCGAAGAGCCGGAGCCCTTTGTCCATTTTCGCGTTTCTATCGGTCACGGTATGTTTGAATTGCGGTTCGGCAGTCCCTTTCAGCTTCGTCGCATGCCTGTAGACAAACCAATATAGAAGCGCAAAAATGCACACAAATGCCAGGAGACGGAGCCAGATCCCGCTGAACATTGGCAGGCCGGCCAGTGTCTGCGCAACTCCGATTGTAAACGGGTTGGCAACACCGGCCGCAAAGCCGCAGCCGACTGCCAGAAGCGACATGGCGATTCCGGTTTCAGCATCCCATCCGAGGGCAAGAGCCAGCGGAACGACGATGGGAACCAGGGGGACAATTTCCTCGAAGGAGCCGACCAGGGAGCCCATCGCCATAAAAAACAGAATCAGGATAAGCATCAGGCGATATCGGAACGCACCAAACCGGCTGACAAGTCTGCCCAGCATATAATGCATCATGCCGTATTCCGTGAGCGCGTTAAACACACCGCCGATTACGAGAAGGAAGATAATAACGGCGATAAGAGCTGCCGATCCGTCTGATCCCAGAACCAGAATCGGAGAAAGAATCCATTTCCAGAAAGGCAGACCTCCGTCTACATATCGGAATCCTGCCTCGGGATCAATCACCATGTTCCCGTTCTCGTCCGGGGTTCTGACGTATTCGCCTCCGGGAATGACAAGTGTTAGAATGTAGGTGATCAACATCAGAACAAAGATGATTGCGATAGCGGCTAAGAAGCTCTTTGCGCTGATATTTATTCCTTTTTCCTTTTCCGACAACGCTCACACCTCTTTCATGAGGAACCTGTAAAAGGTCACAGCGGGGACCAATGTTTCCAGATTGAGATTCTCATTCAGTCCATGGATGGAATCCAACTGCTGATCGCTGATCTGAAACGGCGCAAACCGGATACACTGGCTGCTGACCCGGTCAAAGAAACGCGAGTCAGATGCACCCGTCATAATATAAGGTGCCGGTATAACGCCGGGAAAGACTTCATGAACGGCCTTCTCCGTCAGCTGAAATGCTTCGCCTTTGTAATCCGTTATTTTTGAGGGATATCCCGGATCATCGATTACCATTTCCAGGTCATATTTCTCTGCCAGTTTCCTGATCGCGTCAAAGGAAGCCTGCTGTCCCTGATGATGAGAATAACGCATATTGACGCCGACCCATGCCTCAGCAGGCATCACATTGGGACTGCCTGAGCCCTGTGCCATCGTAAAAGCCACTGTTGTGCGAACCAAAGCAGATGCCTTGTTGGAAATCGCCGGAACAACCCGGCTCAATGCAGCTTTGTACTTCTCCGGGTTCGTCAGAAGCTTCCCTGCCGTTCCCATCGTAGGCGCAAAACGCCGGAACATTTCACAGACGGCAGGATTCATATCGCTGGGAAAGATATGGCTTTTATCTGCCTCAGCCATAAACCTTCCGAGCCTCACCAGCGGGCTGTTTCTTTCGGGTATCGAAGCGTGTCCGCCATGAGACCTTGCGATGAACCGGAGGTCCGCGCAGCCCTTTTCGCCGACACCAATGATAGCAAATGTCCCTTTTGCGCCGCCGATCGGCTCGTCAAGAATCATTCCGCCCTCGTCAAAGGTCATTTCGAACCGGATTCCCTGCTCTGCAAACCAGTTGGAGATCTCGTCAGCGCCCTTGCCTGTTGTCTCTTCCGTGCATGTCGACACGAACCAGAGATCCCGACTTGGGACATATCCCTCCTGAACAAGCTCTTCCGCGGCCTGAAACATGGCCCACAGTGCGCCCTTGTCGTCCAGTGTTCCCCGGCCCCAGATTTTTCCATCCGCGATCCGGCCTGAAAACGCACCATATTCCCATTCCCCGGTTGCTTCAACCACATCGTGGTGGTTCATAAAAAGGACAGGTTTTTTGCTTTGATCTGTCCCCGGCCATTTCATGGCAAAGCCGTTCTCAAACTCGGTCCTGCTGCAGCATTCAAAGATCGATGGAAACAGCTCCGCCAAAAGCGACCGAAACACTATAAACTTCTCCGGGTCCGTGTTGTTGCGGTCAGAAACCGTTTCATAGCTGATCATTCTGCTCAGGGCAGCCGCGTATTGTTCTGTACGATGATCCATTCTTTTCCCCCCTATACCTGATATTAACATGGATCACCTGTTAAGGCAACCAAGTCATAGCAACAAAAATAGTTTTTCACTTTTCGTTTATAAATTATTGATTTTGTGCTTCTGTTTTGAAGTTGAGTCGCAGTCCTGTCTATGGTAAGATTGTCCCACTCTGACAAATCGAGGGATATCCCCATGACATATTCAAATAACGACAGCAGCGTAAAAACCGGCAGCGCCCGTGAAGAAGACGGTGCATGTATTCAGCGCAGTCTGAAACCAATCAAAGTCTATGCTGTTATACTGGTAATTGCAACAGTCATAGCAGTCTTCATCAATTTCATGCCCGTTATCCAATTCAATCCGCCTCAATTAAAGCCGCTTTCTCAATCCAAACCGGCCTTTCAATGGCCTTTTCAGAAAGCTGAAGAGTCTGTTGAAGAAGCTCCTAAAGTAATCTATATTCAGGCCCGTCCCTCTGCAGAGCCGACACCGCCCCCTGCCATCACAAGCTTCAAGCTGATTACCTACGGCAGAGAACTGGACGCTGACGGGTTTACAACCTATGTAGGAGACAAGCCCGTTGTGCTGACTGTCGAAATGGCGCCGTTTATGTCCCATCCGCCTATCGATTGGTCTGTCAGTGATGATACTGCCGCCTCTCTTTCCATCAGCAATGATCGAAAACAGTGTGAATTCTCTGCTTTGAGGGATGCCGGAAAAATCGAGCTGACTGTCAGATGCAATGAAGCGGAGATCGTAATTCCTGTTTATGTCTGGGAAACGCCGGCAACGTAAGCTTTCTCCTGCCATTCAGAAGAACCAGGGTTTATATTCCCTGGTTCTTTCCTGTTTATCTTGTCTATTTTTCATCGACATCTCGATCGACAGCTTAATACCAGCAGTCCGGGTCGCGGTCTTCCCAGGTGCCGCTTCTGGCACAGGTAATGCACCTGGCACCGCCGCGGCACCGTTCTGCGCGCGTGCATCCGGAGCAGGCCTCGGGTATGGAAGCGTCGTGCAGGGCCCCCATGATTTCGCTTGCGGCCAGCGTGTTCTTCAGCTCACCTTCAAAGATGCTGCCAATGACATAGGGAAGGCGGCGGCAGGGCATGAGAGAACCGTCAGCCAGCAGAATAAGCAGATTCCCGCCGGCAGCACAGTGATAGCAGCCGGTATTCGGATCATCTGAAAACTGCAGAGAACGGACACAACGTAAAGGTGTGTATTTCTCGAGTTTTTGTGCCGTGTGAACAAGGCGTCGAAACTGCTCCGACGTCAGACTCAGTTTGTCCGAGTCATCCACCGCAGGGATAACCACCCGGTCGAACCAGAGTTTATCGACCCCATGCGCCCTACAGACGATCGCCAGGGCCGGCAGCGATTTCCGGTTTTCCCGCTGGGCGGTAAAGGAAACCTGAACCGGAACGCCATATCTTTTCAATCGGTCGATCCCATCCATGGCCCGCAGATAGCTGCCCTTTCCACGGATGCGGTCGTGGATGTGCTCCGTCCCGTCCAGACTGACCTGAACAAACTCCGGCGTCAGGAGGGCAAGATGCCGGGCCGTATCCGCATCGATCCGGGTTCCGTTGGTCAGCACAGCCAGACGGTGATCATGGCGGCGAATCTCTTCCGCCAGGCGGAAGAAGTGGGGATGCATCAGCGGCTCACCGCCGGTCAGGTTGATCTGCGCCCGCAGTCCCTCCGCTTTTAAAAACCGCTCGTAGCGAGCCAGCGCATCCAGGAGTTCTTCCTCGCTCATTTCACAGGCATAGTCCTCCTGATAGCAGTGCCGGCAGCGCAGATTGCAGCGGTGCGTGATATGCCACTGCAGGACATGGCGTCCCGTATAGACTTCGTCTTGCATGGCTCAGAAACTGCTGGATCCGCCTCCGCCGCAGCTGGAGCAGCTGCTGCCCCCACAGCTGGAACAGCTGCTGCCGGAGTCGCTGGAGGGCGGATCATATTCGCGCCTCTGCCCGCGGCTGACCACACCGGCCGCCGCGAAGGCAAGAGCTGTTGCCCCGATGACCTGTGTCTCGTCCGCCTTCCGGAAGGTAGAGGATTGGCGGAATACCCGCGCGAGCGTCAGCATAAGGCCCACCATCAGTGCGACGCAGGCGTTCGAGAGGTGCTTCATCGGCTGGGCGATGCGGTTGCCCCGCAGCAGGCTGTTCATCTGCTGAAAGGCTTTCTGCGCGGCGGTATAGTACTCCCCGCGGGTCAGGGAATTACGGACGTTGTTGGTAATGCTGTTGGCGCGCTGCACCGTCAGTACGTCATACATGTCGCCGTAGCTCTGAATTGTGACCCTGCGGATTTCCATGTTGACGACGAGAATCGTACCGCTCTCAAGTTCGAACAGATCGCGCCGTTTCAGCCTGGCCTGTTCGATTTCATCCGAGGAATATTCCCTTGTGGACCAGAAGGCCGCATTGCCGTATTCGGTCAGGGGCTGCATGTCGCCGAGAAGCTGCCGCTCCTCCAGCGGCGTGAGCAGGTCAATTTCATCCAGAATGACCACGCGGAAACCGGTGTCGGCATTTCGCCATTCAAGCCCCGTATCAGTCAGAATGCCGAAGCTGGGCATGGCGGCATAGGGGTCGTCCTTTGCGGCGGCAAAAGACACCGCCGGCAGGAGGGAAAGCAGAAGCACGGCCAGAAGGAGCGATGCGCCAATTTTCCGGAAAAGGGCATTCTCAGGCATGGTCCTCTCCTCCCTTCTTGTTGAATTGCGGCGGTTTGCGGGTCGCAAGCTGCATCTGCAGAAGAAAAGCCTGACGAATCAGCACGAACAGGATGATAGCCTCAGCGATGCAGACCCCGTAAAAAACCGCGTTGTAAACCGGATGGGTTAGCAGCACCACTCCGCTCACGATCAAAGCCACGACCGTCAGCACGATGGCAATCTTCTGCGAGTTTACATAGGCGGCGCGTCTTCTGGCGGTCTCCTCATCATTGTAGCGCTCGCTCAGCTGTTTCGACTGTTTCCGGCACATCAGAACCCCGATGATCAGCAGAAGACTGGTCAGCAGAAGTGTCGATTCGGGCTTAAGCGTAAAGAAGAGACTGAGCACTGCAAAAACCGCCAGCGCCGTAAGCAGCGCCGCCGCAAGAAAGCGCCATGGGCTGATCGGAAAGTCTGCGACAACCTTGCCTGTCTGCCCGTTAACCGTAGCGTAGGTGATTCGGTCGCCCTCGCGGTAGCTCATAAACCACACCGGGTAGAGCACCTGTTCGGTTTTTGTTACTTTTGTCGGAATCGAGACACCCGTAATGCCGATGGTATGCGCCTCGTTTTCTTTTGCCGCGCGGTTGACCTCGTCGCTTTCAAGGAGCTTTTCTGCCGTCAGATTTTCAAAATAGCGTTTGGCGTCGTCGGCATATTTGTTCGCGCGCTCATCAGCAACGTCCACATAGAATCCGCTCAGATACCCGGGTGTGAAGGGCTTGCGGCCTTCCGTGTTGAACGGAGCCAGACACTCGCTGATCTCATCGTCAAAGGCTTTCGAGGCATCGTGCGTCCAGCCGTCGTAGGAAACATCGACATCGCCCTCAACGGTATACTGATCCGTGATCAGATAGTCTCCGTCCCGGCTGGTCTTGCTTTCGACATCGACCTTCGCCCGGCCCTTCTGCTCGACCGCATAGCTCCAGAAGGGCATGTAGATTGCACGAAAACCGTCAATCATCTCGGCCTTCTTGTACCGTGCAGGCGTAAAAAACGCCCTGCGCGCCGCCTTGCTGTATTCGCGGCGGCAGCAGTCCTTATCCACCTGAAAAGGGATGATCCAGCTTGGATATTTCACCTTGCGCAGGCGGTCGAAAAGAATCGAAGCACCGCCGCAGTAGGGGCAGAAAGCTTCGGCGTCGGTTTCATCCGTGGTCATCAGGCGAGCGCCGCAGCTCGGGCAGGAATAGATCCAGGCATCATACACCTTCTCGCGGGACGCATCCTTCTGCATGCTGTCAAACTGATAGGGGTCATAGCTGGATTCACAGTAGCTGCACTTCATCTGCTGGGATGCGATATCGAATAAGAGATTCGCCCCGCAGCCGGGACAGGCAATCATGGGCACAGCCTCCTTTTGCTTTCGGCTTTTGTTATTTTACAAGGGAAAGAGGTGAAAATCAATGGGCTTGCCTTAAATGGCCGCCCCTGACAAAACGCACAAAACAGTTGATTTTATACGTTGAATACGCTATGCTGTCGTTGGATAACAGAAACGGAAAGGGATTCGGTATAGGATATGAAGGGGAAAATGTGGCTCATCGCTGTTCTGA
>Ga0310690_10009514_pt1 | contig 12184 bp, 7 predicted proteins | sample AusTroGonzalo_MG_2_FD_207661 | JGI IMG/M metagenome (GOLD analysis project Ga0310690, IMG submission 207661) | Bovine rumen microbial communities from tropical cattle in Woodstock, Queensland, Australia - Gonzalo_04 (v2) (version 2) | ecosystem: Host-associated > Mammals > Digestive system >...
AATACCGCCTCTTCTGCGGAGAGATGCACTGCCACAGCAATCTCTCCGACGCGCCGTATCCTCAAGTGACTCCCGACAGCTGCTTCGACAGCATGAAGTCCGTTGCGAAACTGGATTTCGGGGCGTTGTCCGACCATGACCACGGCGGCGTGGGCAATGCGGAACTCTGGGACGACGGCAAGTGGGAGACACTCCGGCGCAAAGCCTCCGAATATTACGAACCGGGCAGATTCACCACGCTCGTCGCCTACGAACGCGATTCGTATCCCTATTTCAACAATCTGGTGATCTACTACCGCGACGGGGACGGCGAAATGTTCCGCGGCGTCCGGGACGGCGAGATCACCCGCGACGAACTCGCCGCCCTGCTGAAGCGGGAAGACCTTTTGGTCGTTCCGCACGACACCTACTGCATCTCCGCCGGGGCGGATTTTTCCACGCTGCCGCCGGAACTCTTCCCGCCGCTGATGGAGATCTACAGCTGCTCCGACTGCGCGGAGTACTTCGGACACCCGCTCCACAAGGATTCGTGGGTGCGGGGCGGCTCCTGGCACGACGCGCTCAAGCGGGGCGCGAAGATGGGGGTGGTCGGCGGCTCCGACGACCACATCGGCACGCCGGGGCAGGATCTGCCGGGAGAACCGTATCCCTTCTGTTACCGCGGAGCCACCGGGGTCTGGGCGCGTGAAAACACGCGCGAAGCGATCTTCGACGCCCTGAAGGCGCGGCGGTGCTTCGCCTACATGGGCTGCGACCGGATGTATCTGGATTTCCGGATCAACGGACACTGCATGGGGGAAGAGTTCTCCATCGGCGCGGACGATGAAAAGAAGATCTGGATCGACTTCCGCTGTTCCGAGGCGATCCGCAGCGTCACTTTGATGAAGAACTGCCGGGAACAGGTGATCCTCTACGGCAGGGGACGGCAGACGATTTTCGACTATCGGCAGGAAAACTCCTGCGACTGCTACTATGTCCGGGCGGAAACGGAAAAGGGGCGGTTCTGCTGGAGTTCTCCGATTTGGGTGAACGGCAAGATCGCGGAGGCGGAAAAATGAGTGCGGAAAAGGCGACGAGCAGAACGGACAAATCGGCGGTCGGAAGGATGGTCTCCGAATTCCGGGAGCCGCCGGTCGAATTCCGCGGCGCCCCCTTCTGGTCGTGGAACGCGAAACTGGAGCCGGAGCGCCTCCGGGAACAGATCCGCACCATGAAGAAGATGGGCATGGGCGGATTCTTCATGCACTCCCGCGTGGGTCTGCGGACCCCCTATCTGGGAGAAGAGTGGTTCGACTGCGTGGCGGCGTGCATCGATCAGGCGAAGAAGGAAAACATGAAGGCGTGGCTCTACGACGAGGACCGCTGGCCGTCGGGCTTCGCCGGAGGGATCGTCACCGCCGACGACCGCTTCAAGATGAAGGAACTGCTGGCGGAACGGGGCACGTCGGAGCTTTCCGACCGGGGCAGCACCCTCTGCCGCTTCGCCGCGCGCTTCGAGGGCGACAAGGTCGTCGCATACCGCCGGCTCGGCGACGCCGACGAACCGGAGGACTCCGAGACGCCGGTCCGCTGCTTTTACGATTTCGCCGCAACGTATTCCAACTTCAACGGGTCGACCTATCTCGACACCTTGAACGACGCGGCGGTACGCCGCTTCATCGACGTCACGCACGAGGCGTATTACCGGAAATTCGGCGCGGAGTTCGGCAGGAGCGTGCCGGGCATCTTCACCGACGAACCGTGCTTTTTCCTGCCCGACCGGGGACGCGTCGATCTGCCGTGGACCGTCGGATTCGAGCGGAAATTCGAGGAGAAATTCGGTTACGATCTTCGCGACGGCATGATCGAACTCTTCTTCGACTGCGGCAGCGAGGTCTCCCGCTTCCGGCACGATTATTACGAGCTGCTGACCGAGCTCTTCGTCCACGCCTTCGCCCGCCAGATCGGCGAGTGGTGCGGAAGCCGCCGGGCGCTCTTCACCGGACATGTTCTGTGGGAGGACGAACTGGACGGACAGACCGCCTGCGTCGGCGACGCCATGCGCTTTTACGAATACATGCAGCTCCCCGGCATCGACCTCCTCACGGAACATTGGAACACCTTCGCCACGGCGAAGCAGTGTTCTTCCGTCGCCCGGCAGCTGGGGAAGAAACGCCGCCTCTGCGAACTTTACGGATGCACCGGCTGGGATTTCCCCCTCTTCGCCCACAAGTCCCTCGGCGACTGGCTCTATGCGACGGGGATCAACTTCCGCTGCCACCACCTCTGGTGGTATTCGATGGAGGGCGAGGCGAAGCGGGACTATCCCGCCTCGATCTCGGAACACTCCCCGTGGCACGCTGTCTATTCCCGGCTCGAAGATCACTTCGCCCGGGTGGGCGCGGTGATCACCGCCGGGGAGGAGGTCCGCGACATTCTGGTCATCCATCCCATCGAATCCGCGTGGTGTCTCCAGTACCGCGTGAGCGGCGGCGGGATCCCCGCATCGAAGCGGCTGAACCGCGAAATGATCGCGCTGTCGAACCGGCTGCTGGCGGCGAATCTCGATTTCGATTACGGCGACGAAGAACTGCTTTCCCGGCACGCCTCTCTCCGCGACGGGATCCTGACCGTGGGCGAGGCGGAATACAGGGCGGTCGTCGTTCCGGAACTGAAGACGATCCGTTCTTCGACCCTGAAACTCCTGCGGGAGTTCGCCGCCGCGGGCGGAAAGGTGTATCGTCTCGGCGAAGCGCCGGAATACGTCGATGCGGTGAAGTCCGACGCGGCGGCGGGGGTCTTCGCGGATTTCGAGGGCGTCGGCGAAGAAGAGCTGACCGCGCGCCTCGGCGCCGTCTGCCGGCGGGTGTCGCTGACCGATGAAAAGGGCGACGAGATCGCTCCGCTGCTCTTCCATCTCTCGGAGACGGAAACGAGTACGGCGCTTTTCATCTGCAACGTCGGCATCGAACCCGGCGGGAATTACATGGCGCAGCCGCTGGTGCGCGACCGCAAACTCGCGTTTCCGGACGTCCGCGTCGCGCTCGCCGCCGCCGCGGGGAGGACGCCTTACGAATTCGATACGCTGGAGGGAACGATCCGCGAAATCCCGTTCCGGTACGAAGAGGGGCGCTATGTCTTCGAGACGGATTTCGACGAGCTCGGCTCCCGGCTCTTCGTGCTTGCGGCGGAGCGGATCCCGGAGGCGCAGCCCACCGCCGACCGCCGCACCCCCGTCGTCCGCGGGAATCTGGACGGCGTGACGTGCGGGATACTCCGCGACGAGCCGAACGTCTTCATCCTCGACCACGCCGATGTCTGCGTCGGCGGCGTCAAGGAGAAACAGAACGAATTCATCCTCCTCGCGGATAGTTTTCTGCGCGAAAAATTGGGCAAGCCTCCCCGCGGCGGCAGCATGATCCAGCCGTATCTGCAAAAAGACGCCGTTCCGTCGAAGGTGCTGGAGATCCGGCTGGAATACGCCTTCGAGTGCGGCGAAGTCCCCGACAAGGATTGTCTGCTGGCGCTGGAGCACCCCGAACTTTACGCGATATCGTTCAACGGCGCGACACCGGATCCCGCCGACCGCGGGTATTGGATCGACCCGGTGCTGCGCCTCGTCGGACTCCCCGCGGCGCTGTTCAAAAAGGGCGGGAACCGTCTGGTGCTTCGCGGGAAATACCACGAGGGGCTGCCGGGGCTGGAGAGCCTCTTCATCCTCGGCGAATTCGGCGTCTTCGACGGCAGGATCGGCAAACTGCCCTCCGCGATTCGCTGGGGCGACTGGTGCCGGGAGGGATTCCCCGCGTACGGCGGCAATTTCACCTATCGCTTCCCGCTGGCGGAACTCCCGCGCGGACGCGTGTTCCTGAGCATTCCGGAGTGGCGCGGAACGGCGCTCGGCGTGAAGATCAACGGTTCGGCGGAGACGCTGCTGCTCGCGCCGCCGTACCGGATCGAAGTGACCGATCTTGTGAAACGCGACGGCGGCGACGTCGCCGAGATCACGGTCTACGGACACCGCCGCAACGTCTTCGGTCCCTTCTACGCACGGGAGAAGTGGCCGGCGTGGACCGGTCCGGCGCAGTTCAGGATCTATGAAACGGAAGAACGCCAGACGGTGCCCTGCGGGATTCTCGCGGCGCCCCGTGTGGAAACCATGGAGGATTTTTGAAGATGAAGAAGGTTACCGTATTCCCGCTGCTGCTGATCTGCGCCGCGGTCTGCGCCGCGGAGCCCAAGGGGTTGCGGGAGGCAACGACGCCCGCAGAAGAAACCGCCACGACCACCTGGCGCAAATTCTGGCAGCCGCGCTTCGCGAAAAAGCTGGCGCAGGCACGGCGGCAGGGAAAAGCGATCGATGTCGTGCTGGTCGGGGATTCTCTCACCCACAACTGGGACGGTCGGTATCAATACCGGGAGACCTTCGCGGGTCATACCGTGCTCAATCTGGGGTTCGGCGGCGACCGGACGGAACACACGCTCTGGGTCATCGGCAACGACGATCTGTGGAAAGACCTCGATCCGAAGCTGGTGGTGCTTCTGATCGGCACAAACAACACTCCGCGCTACAGCCCGGAGGCGACGATCGAGGGCATCCGGCTCTGCGTCGAGGGGCTGAAAAAGCGGGCTCCCAATGCGAAGATCGTGCTGTTTGCGATCTTTCCCCGCGGCAAGGAAAAAACCTATTGGCTGCGGCCGAAAATCGATCGGATCAATGCCGGGATCGAAAAGTTCGCCGACGGCAGGCGGGTGTTCTTCGAGAACATCAACTCCCGCCTTCTGCACCCGGACGGCACGATCGTCGAGGAGGCGATGCGTCCGGACCTGCTCCATCTTTCGGCGGAGGGATACCGCATTTGGGCGGACGCCCTGAAGAAATATCTGTAACCCGGAAGGGAGAATCACGGTTATGAAATATCCTGAACGCATCAACGGCACGGCGGAATTGGAAGAACTGCTTTCGATCCCGTCCGCGGAACTGGTCGAAATGATGAAACGGCTCCCGGGCGACATCATGATCCTCGGGATCGCCGGCAAGATGGGAGTCACGATGGGGCGGCTCGCGCTCCGCGCCATCCGCGAGGCGGGAGTCCCGAAAAAGGTGATCGGTGTGGCGCGTTTCTCGAATCCGAAGGAGCGCGAAAAACTTCAGTCTCTGGGCATCGAGACCATCGCCTGCGATCTGCTCGATCAGGAAGCGGTCCGCCGGCTGCCGCAGGCGGAAAACGTCATCTTCATGGCGGGGCGGAAATTCGGGACCGACGGCAGCGAAGCGCAGACCTGGGCGATGAACGTGCTGGCGCCCGCTTTCGTGGCGGATCGCTTCCGCGACAGCCGGATCGTGGCGTTTTCCACCGGCTGCGTCTATCCGCTGGTCGGCGTCGGTTCCGGCGGCTGCACCGAGGAGATCGTGCCCGCTCCGGTCGGCGAATACTCCCAGTCCTGCCTCGGCCGCGAGCGGATATTCCAATATCACTCGGCGCAGAACGGTACGAAAGTGCTGCTTTTCCGGCTCAATTATTCCGTCGATCTGCGCTACGGCGTGCTGCACGACATCGCCCGGAACATCTGGGAGAACAAGCCGGTGGACAACACGGTCGGCTATTTCAACGTGATCTGGCAGGGCGACGCCAACTCCGCAGCGCTGCGCGCGCTGGAACTCGCCGACACCCCCGCTGCGATCCTCAACGTGACCGGTCCGGAGACCGCCTCGGTGGAGAAGACCGCGCGGCTTTTGGGCAAACTCATGGGCAGGGAGGTCGCCTTCAAGGGTATTCCCGGAGACCGCTGCTACCTGAACGATGCGGCGAAGATGAACCGTCTTTTCGGCTATCCCGCCGTGTCGCTGGAGCAGCTGATCCGCTGGCAGGCGGATTGGATCCTCAACGGCGGCGAATCCATCGGCAAACCCACCCATTTCGAAGTCAACAACGGGAAATTCTGAACCATGAAAACGATTGCCGACATTCCCGCCGAAGTGCTGGCGGAACTCCGGCGCGGCACGGTGATCCCCGCGCAGCCGCTGGCGCTGGACTCCGACCGGAAATTCGCCCCCCGCTACCAGCGTGCCCTCTGCCGCTACTACATCGACGCCGGCGTCGGCGGCATCGCCGTCGGAGTGCATTCCACCCAGTTCGAGATCCGCAACCGGGAGATCGGACTCTTCGAGCCGGTCCTGCGGGAAACTTCACGTTTCATCGACGAGTGGAGCGCGCGGAAAGGACGCCGCATTCTGAAGGTCGGCGGCGTATGCGGCAAGCGGGAACAGGCGCGGTACGAAGCCGAGTTCGAAGCGGAGAACGGTTACGATGCCGCCCTGCTCAGCCTCGGCGCGTTCGCCGACGACAGCGTGGAAACCATGCTGGAGCACTGCCGCGAGATCGCCGGGATCATTCCGATCATCGGCTTCTACCTCCAGCCCTCCGTCGGCGGACGCATCCTTCCCTACGAGTTCTGGCGCCAGTTCGTGCTCATCGACAACGTGCTGGCGATCAAGATGGCGCCGTTCAACCGCTACTGCACGCTCGACGTGGTGCGCGCCGCGGCGGAATCGGGGCGCGACATCACGCTCTACACCGGCAACGACGACAACATCGTCGTCGATCTGCTGACCGAATACCGTTTCGGCGGCAAAATGGTGCGGATCCGGGGCGGTCTGCTCGGACACTGGTGCTGCTGGACCCGCAAGGCGGTCGAACTTCTGGGCGAGATCCATGCGATCACGGAAAGCGGCGCGCCGATCCCGCCCGAACTGTTGACGCGGGCGGCGGAAGTGACCGATTCCAATGCGGCGTTCTTCGATCCGCGGAACGGTTTCGCCGGATGCATTCCGGGAATACACGAGGTGCTTCACCGTCAGGGGCTTCTGCCGGGGATCCTGTGTCTGAATCCCGCCGAAACGCTCTCGCCCGGACAGGCGGAGGAGATTTCGCGGGTCCACGACGCCTATCCTCATCTGCACGACGACGGATTCGTGCGGAGTCATCTGGCGGAATGGCTGGCTGATTGACGCGCGCGCCCCGTTGTCACGGCAGCACGCGGTGCGGTTTTTCGAAACGCGGTTGTCCGGCGGCCGCGCCCTGCCGGACCGGCGAGGATCCTCTTCGGCTCGATCCGCGGCGGCTTGCATTTTCCGGAATGGATGCTATAGTTTAAGAGGTGCGAGACACCCCCTCCCGGCGACAGAAAAAACAGCCGTCCGCGCAGGGGGTGCAAACCGTCGGAGAAATCGGCTCGGAAACGCGCGACACGCTGCCGGAGAGCCAACAACAGGGAGCATGTGAGTCATGTCCGCCGGAGGATTGGATTACGAAACGCTTGTGAACGCCGGAACGGAGAGGTACTGTTTTTCGCAACGGAACCGGATCGATTATCCGGAAGGCGAAGTCGTGGACTGGTATGGTTACCGCCGCCACAATTTCGAACTGGACGGACGAAAAGGCTTCATCGTCGAACCGCCCCATCCGGCGACCGGACTTCCCTGGAGCTGGTGTCTGCAATGGGCGGATTCCTTTGTTCCTCGGACTCCGGCGCTGAAACTGCTGGAACGGGGTTTCCATCATGTGCATTTCGATGTTTTCCCGACCTATATGAACGAAGAGGGCGTCCGGGAACTGGAAAAATTCCATGCCATGCTGCAGGCGATGGGCTTCCACAAAAAAGCCGCCCTGATCGGGATGAGTTACGGAGGGCTGTTCGCGCTCCGGTGGGCGGCGGAACACCCGGAAACCGTCGGCGTCGTCTGGCTGGATGCTCCGGTTTGCAATCTGGGTTTTGCCGCGGAGCGAAACGAGCGGAACGCTTCTCCGGAATTATTGAAATGCATGCAGGGCGAAGCGGAAAAACATTTTGCCGCCTATCGCGTCCGCGATCTGCGGGGTCTGCTGGATCATCCGCTGAACCCCCTGAACAACTATCTTCCCATCGCCGAAGCCGGCATCCCGATTCTGGCGATCCGCAGCGGGCAGGATCAGACCGTGCTGCCCGCGAGCAACATCGACGAGCTGGCGAAACGGCTCGGCGGAGCGGGAGGAAACATTCAGGTTCTCCGGCGGGACTACTACGGACATCATCCGCACGGGCTGGATGACCCGACTCCGCTGGCGGACTTCATACTCCAATACTATCCCGAGGCGTGAGGCGGAGGGTTCCCGATGGGCGAGATCGCGGAACAATCGCCGGGGCAGCGGGGACTCGGGCGGTGGCGCGCACTGAGGCTGCTGATCTGTCTTGCTCTGCTTTTCGGCATTCTGCATGGCGGCCGCCGCGTCCTTCTCGCGGCGGCGGTCGAGCCGCACCCCCTTACGGCGGACGAACAGGCCGCGCTGCGCTGGCTGGATCATGTGTCCGGACCGCTGCCGGAGGCGGAGGAAAAGGCATGGTGGAAGTTCGGGGGCGATCAGTTCGGTCTCTCTTCGCTGCGCTATCACCTCGCCTTCGCAGGATATGCCGCCGCGGCGCTGGGGATCCGCGGCGACGCGGAACAGCGGGCGACCGCGGGCCGGATCCTCGCCAACTGCATCTCGCGCTATCTCCGACGCGAGGTCTGGGCGTATTCGCAGGCGGGAAGCTACTGGGGAAAGAAACCCTGGGCCCCCGATCCGTGCCGTCGGGAAAACGTGATGTATACCGGACATCTTCTGCAGCTCCTCGCGCTGTATGAATGCTTCACGGGCGACACGAAATACTGGACCGAAGGCTTCGACTTCGTGTGGAACGAGAAAAAAAGCATCCACTACGACGTGCGGAAGCTCATCGACGTCACCGTCGAGCAGATGCGCGCCGGTCACGGCGGCGTGACCTGCGAACCGGACCTGCTCTTCTTCCCCTGCAACAATCATCCGCATTTCGCGCTGAAACTCTTTGCGGCGCTCGGGCACGGCGACTGGTCCGGGGAGGCGAGGCGTTGGGAACGGTGGGCGCTGGAGCACTACCGTCATCCGCTGCTGGGCGGCGGCGTGCTGAATCTCCTGTATCATACCAAATACGGGATCTTCTATCCGCGCGGATACGCCGGTCTGGACGCATGGTCGCTGCTGTGGTACGAACCGTGGGCGGAAAATCGCGGGACCGCCCTCGCCCTCTGGCGGGAGGCGAAAAGGCAACTGCCGTGGGAAAAGTTCGCGGCGCCCGCGGACACCGTCACGCAAGCCGCCAACTGCATGAATCCGCAGCAGGTGCCGGACACCGTGCTTGCGGCATTTCTGGCCGCCGCCGCGCGCGCCTGCGACGACCCCGATTCCGCCGAACGGCTGGAGAAACCTCTCGACGCGAAGTATCTGCGCCGCGCCAACGGGTTCTACTGGCTCGGCGTGAAGCGCCGCTGGCGCATCGGGGCGACCGCCATGAGGATCCTCGCTCTCGCAGAGGCCAACGGCTCCCGCTTCCGCGAATGGAGCGAAGATCTGCCCTCGTCGGCAGCCGGAAGGAGCGGCTTCATCCGCCGTCGCACAACCCCGTGACGGAACGGGCAAGGGATCAAGGCTTCTCAAGAAAAGCGAAGATGTGTTTTCATCGCGATCCTTTCCGTTGGTGATGGGTGATGGTGTAATGCCCCCCGTTTGTCAAGGGCGGCATTACACAATCCTTGCTCGCGAAGCGAGAAAACTTCACAAGTGAAGCGTCAGCGAAACGTCTTCACAAGCGACCGAAGGGAGCGCCTTCATCCGCCGTCGCGCCTCCGGCGCTATGGCGTGACAAGCAAGCAAGGCTTCATAGGAACAACGGTGAAGATGTGAAGAAAAGGCTTTGCCTTTTGAGTGAAGAGCGGCTGTCGCCGCGTTCCGCCTTCGCTAAAGCTACGGCGTGACAAGGAAGTGAAGCCTTGCGGCTTCGTTCGCCATTTTTTGGCAAAAAAAATGGCGGTCCGTTTTCAAAATCAACACCCGCAGTCTGAAACCGGTTTTTTAACCTCAAAAAACTCAGAATTTGGCAAGGGAAATATTTTTAAAAACGCTTCACTTTAGGTCAGAAAATATCGGATTTTTATTGTTTTCTTAGGATAAATGTTAATCCTTTCGGAAAAAACTTTTCTTCATATGCTGTATAAGAGAACGTATGGCATTGACTTTTGCTATATGTGTAGGCTGCAATATTGTTTGCAGAGTCATACAAAAATAATTTACCCCCTTTTATTTCCCATTTTCCCTTTGATACATCTTCTTTCGTGCTGTCTTCAATACGGCAGAAATAACTTCCATCGGACAGGAACGTATATATTATTACCGGTTGCTTTTGCTCTTTACCATTCCGTCCGGTATCGACTAAATACATATCCCATTTACCACAAACAATCTCCGATGAAATATTTGATGTGGAATTACAGCCGATGGAAAACAATAATACGCATGCAACCAAGAAAATGATTTTCATTTCACATCACCCTTTGCCGTATTGATAGATTTGATCAGCATCACCCGGATTTGAGAACAGGCATTGTCCAATTCCTGATATCGGGCTGGATCGATATAATTGGTTTTCAGCAGAAGTTCAAGCCAGTAACCGGTTTCATTGGCTTCTTTCAGAGCGATTTGCAGTTTGGAAATGAAATCCGGTTTCCCATGTGCATATTGCGCTTCGTGGATATTGGCACCGATACTGGTTCCGGATCTGCCGATCTGGTTGGAGACAATAGTCTCCCGCTGATTTTTCAGGTCTTTTACCAAGTTAAGAATTTTCACCGCAAATTCGATAGACAAGGTCCGCAAACGGCTTTCCGGCATGACAGGCATCTCCTTTTACGGGAAATATAGTGCTTCAACGGGGATATGTCAAGAGATTCTATTGTCTTTAAGCGGCGGAGCCGCGCCGTAAAAGGCAACACAATCCTTGCTCGCGAAGCAAGAAAACTTCACGGGCCGCGAAGCGGACCTCTTCACAAGCGACCGAAGGGAGCGTCTTCACAAGCAAGGCTTCATAGGAACAACGGTGAAGATGTGAAGAAAAGGCTCCGCCTTTTGAGTGAAGTTGTGCTTCGCACAGTGAAGTGAAGCCTTGCGGCTTCGTTCGCCATTTTTTGGCAAAAAAATGGCGGAGAAAGAGGGATTCGAACCCTCGGAGGCTTGCGCCTCGGCGGTTTTCAAGACCGCTGCCTTAAACCACTCGACCATTTCTCCGCGTCATACATCGTCTCCGCGGGCGCGTCGGTCACTTCAGCCCCTTGAGCAGAAGTTCGGCGACCGTCTTCGCGAATCCGGCGGGATCGGCAAGCGGACTTCCCTCCGCCAGCAGCGCCTGATCGTAAAGCACCTTCACATAGGGCTTGAGCGAATCCGCCCCGTCGCCGCCCGCCTTCTCCAGCGCGGCGGCGAACGCCCCGATCAGCGGATGATCCGGATTGAGCTCGAGGATCCGCTTGCTCACCGGCACGTCCTGATGCATCGCGCGGAACAGCCGCTCCATGTGCGGCGCGAGACTGCCGCCGTCGACCACCAGGCAGCAGGGACTTTCCGTCAGGCGCGCCGAAAAACGCACTTCGCTCACGCTGTCGGCGAGTTCTTTCTTGAGGAATTCGAGCAGCCCCTTGAACTTCTCCCCCGCCGTCTTGACGGACTCCTCCGCCTCCTTGATCTCGAAGTCCCCTTTCGCCACCGAGCGGAAGTGCTTCTTGTTGTACTGGAACATCGACTGCATGATCCAGTCGTCGATCGGATCGGTCATGAAAAGGACATCGTATCCCTGCTTGCGGAAGTATTCCAGCGCCGGATTCGAGGCGACCGATTCGCGCTTCTCGCCGGTGATGAAGTAAATATCCTCCTGCTTTTCCGGCATTGCGGCGAGGTATTCTGCGAGGGTGATGCGCTTGCCGGCGGGGGTATTCATCGACTCGTAGAGGGCGAGGTCCTTGATCTTGTCGGCGTTGGCGAAGTCGGTGTGGATCCCCTCCTTCAGAATGCGTCCGAACTCCGAGAAGAACCTCTCGTAGGCTTCGCGGTCGTTCTCAAGAAGTTTCCTGAGTTCGCCGAGCACCTTCGAGGTCACCGCTTTTTCGATCTTCGCCAGCTGCGGATTCTCCTGCAGGATCTCGCGCGACACGTTGAGCGGAAGGTCGCTCGAATCGACGACGCCGCAGACGAAACGCAGATAGTCGGGGATCAGCGCCTTGCATTCGTCGGTGATGAAGACCCGCCGGACGTAGAGCTGCAGCCCCTTCTTCTGGATGTCGGGCATCAGCAGATTGAAGGGCGCCTCCTTCGGCAGGAAG